>Ga0315900_10010829_pt1 | contig 11376 bp, 8 predicted proteins | sample LakEriMetagenome_FD_203521 | JGI IMG/M metagenome (GOLD analysis project Ga0315900, IMG submission 203521) | Freshwater fungal communities from buoy surface, Lake Erie, Ohio, United States - Buoy 12 MA114 | ecosystem: Environmental > Aquatic > Freshwater > Lake > Lake biofilm | place: USA: Lake...
GAACAAGACATTTTCGAGCGTATCTCCCTCCATTTGTCCATGTCCAAATACAACCCTCGCTTCTGGGACTAATCTTTGAATCATTCCAGCAACTTCTGCAACGCTTTGTACTTTATTATGTACAAAATAAATTTGACCTCCACGGCTCATTTCATAAGAAATAGCATCTCTTATCGCTTCTTCCGTAAATGAAATTAATTCGGTTTGAACAGGATATCTGTTTGCTGGTGGGGTACTGATAACTGATAAATCTCTAGCGCCCATTAAACTAAATTGTAGTGTGCGTGGGATCGGAGTTGCCGTTAGAGTTAATGTATCTACACTTGTTTTAAAAGTTTTTAATTTATCCTTAATGCCCACACCAAATTTTTGTTCCTCATCAATAATGAGTAATCCTAAATCTTTAAACTTAATATCTTTTCCAACAATTTTATGGGTACCAATCAAAATATCAATTTTCCCATCAGATGTTTTTTCTATAATTTCTTTGACATCTTTAGTACTTCTAAATCTGTTGATATAATTAACATTGCAAGGTAAATTTTTTAATCGTTCGCTAAAAGTTTTATAATGTTGATATGCTAAAATGGTTGTTGGTACTAATATCGCTACTTGCTTACTATCACATACGGCTTTAAATGCTGCACGAATGGCTATTTCTGTTTTTCCAAATCCAACGTCACCACAAATCAAGCGATCCATTGGGTGCGATTTTTCCATATCTTTTTTTACTTCAGCCGTTACTTTTATTTGATCTGGCGTATCTTCATAGATAAAGGAAGCTTCTAATTCATGTTGCAAATAATTATCGAGTGGATAGCGATGACCTGTTTGCGTTTTTCTTTTAGCATACAATTTAATTAAATCATAAGCTACCTCTTTCACATTGCGCTTGGTTTTTTGTTTTAAAGTGCTCCAAGTTGTGGAACCAATTTTGTCAATGCGAGGCACATTCCCTTCTTTGCCAGTATATTTACTAATACGGTGCAAGCTGTGAATACTGACGTATAAAAAATCGTTGTCTTTATAAACTAATTTTACGGCCTCTTGTTGTATGCCATTGTTTGTAGTTTTTACGAGCCCACCAAAGCGACCAATACCGTGGTCTATGTGCGTAACAAAATCTCCCGGATTTAATGATGAAATTTCCTTTAGCGTTATCGCCTCAGAAGTTTTAAACTTGGTTTCTTTTAATTTAAAACGATGGTATCGTTCGAAAACTTGATGATCTGTGTAGCAAGCAATTTTTAAATCATGATCAATGAACCCTTCGTGCAAATTTATTTTTATATGTTCTATTAAACTATCGGCCGTTCGATGATCTTTTGAAAGTAAATCATTGAAAATGGTATTTAATCTTTCTGCTTGTTTGGTATTTTCGGTGGTTAAATAATTTTTATAACCTTTTGCTTTGTTGGATTTTAAATCATTGATAAGTAAATCGAAATTCTTTTGAAAATGAGGTTGTAAACTTTGATTAAAGGATATTTCTTGTGATGCTAAATGTTTTGAAAGACCAAATTCAATGACATTAAATTTTTTTACCTGAGTCAAATAATCTTCTCCTGTTAAATATAATTCGTTAGGTGAAAGTCTTGTAACCATTGATTCCAATGACTGATAAGATGCTTCTGCTTTTAAGAATATATTGTCGATTAAATCTTTGGAATAAACTACGTCGTCGAAACATAAAATCGTGTTGGTATTCAAATAATCAAAAAATGATTTTCGTACTTCAATAATTTGTGACGAATTGATGTCGGGTATGATGGTAAAAAAATCGTAATGATGAATTGATAATTGAGAAATTGGGTCGAATGTTTTAATGGCATCAACATCATTGCCAAGTAACTCAATGCGGTAAGGCAAATCATTTGCAAAAGAAAATACATCCACAATTCCTCCTCTAATGGCATATTGCCCTGGCTCTACAACAAAATCGCATAATTTGAAATCATAACTTTGTAAAAATTCTTGAATAAAATCGATGCCGAGTTTTTCTCCTTTTTTAATGACTAAAGTATTTTTATTTAAGCTATTTTTTGAAACTACTTTTTCGGCTAAGGCTGCGGCATAGGTTACTACAATGCCAGAATAATTATCTTTGCTTAACTGACTTAATGTTTCGGCCCTTTCTTGTACGGAAGCATTGTTCGTTTTTTCTTCTTTATATGGGAGTTTATAACTTTCTGGAAAATAATGAATGTTCTTCTCTGGCATTAAAGTCTGTAAATCGTTTAATAGATAAGCGGCTTTCTCTTTATCATTACAAACAATTAAGAAATCAAATGAGGTGTTTTGAAAGATATCATTTACAAAAAACGCAAAAGAAGATCCGCGTAAACCCGAAAAAAACAGATTTGTTTTAAAGTTTACTTCTCTTTTTTGTAATTCATTCCAAAACTTACCGTTCCACCACATTCAATGGCATTAAAGATAAGTTTATTTTTAAGATTTTAGAAAATATAACGATAGGAATTAGAGTCTAGTCTCTTTCCTTAAGCCAAGCGGTAACCGCTGGGGCTAATTCTTTTTGTGATTTGCTTCCTACAAAAACACCTATATGCCCTCCTTTAAAACTGTACAATTCTTTATCTTTAGAACCAACTAAATCATTCAATGGAATGGTTGCAGCTGGCGGCACTAAATGATCTTCAGTGGCATATATATTTAATAAATTACATGTTAAATTTTTCAAATTTACTTTCTTGCCCCCTACTTCTAATTTACCAATTGCCAATTTATTACCTTGGTATAAATCTTTCATAAATTCTTTAAAGCATTCTCCAGCTTGATCAGGACTTTCACTAATCCATTTTTCCATGCGCAAAATATTAAGTAATTTATCTGGATCGCTGACGGCATTGGTTAAAGTTTGCTGTTTAACTAACTTCATCATTGGTTTAAGAATATCAAATCCTTGATTTAAAAAATTACCAGGAATGATGCCATTGAAACCTTCTACCACTTTGTCAAAATCCATATCCTTACTCCATTTAAATAACAAGCCATCGTTTGTTTTAAAATCAATAGGCGTAACGTGTGTTACTAAATTTTTTATTTTGTTGGGATATAAAGATGCATAAATAACACTCAATGTGCCGCCTTGGCATATACTTAAAATATTAATTTTTTCTATTCTATTATTTTTTCTAATAAAATCTACGCAATTATTGATGTATCCGTTTACATAATCATTCATGTTTAAATACTTATCTATTTGCGTTGGGTTGCCCCAATCTATTAAATAAACGTCCAATCCTGCATCTAATAAATTTTTTATATAACTCCTGTCTGGCTGAAGGTCCAACATTTTATAGGTATTTACTAAAGCGTAAACAATTAAAATAGGGGTATTAAAAGTTGCAGGAGTTTTTCTATTATATTTATATAGAACAAGCTTGTCTTCGGAATAAATTTTAGTTTTTGGCGTCGTTGCAATTTCTACTTCGGTAATCTTATTAAATGCTTCATAACTTTTAACGAGTGAGCTTAACCAATTATACTTTTCTACTAATACTTCGCTTTCCATGAGATCAATTTATTTATTGTAAATTTACTATATTTTCAAATTGCATTAAACTTTAATTAAAAAAGGTTGCCTTAATTTAAGACAACCTTTTATAAAAAAAAGAAGTTTTTTAACCTATTTTTTTTTAGCTTTTAATGCTTTCTCATCTTCAATTAATTCAAAGGAAGGTTCAGTTTTTAAAGCCAATTTATTTTGTAGTTCTTTTACTGTAGTTTTTAAGTCATGAATGGTTTTATAAACTTCTTCCAATTCACTTTTAAAAATAATTGGGTACTGCTCAAACATATTTTCAAATTGTTTTTCAAAATGTTTTTTCACATCCAAATTTAAACTTAAAACATCAGCTTTAACTTTACTAAATTCATCTGTATTAAATAAATCAGAATACATTTTCTCGCTTCTTTTAACCCATTCGTTATATAAATCATTAGCTGAAGGAGGCGTAAATGTACCCGCTTGTAAATCTTTATATTTATCTTGTGTTTCTTTCACTAAGTCTTCTATTGAAGATTGCATTGTTTTATAAAGATGAGATTGCAATTCACTTTGCTTGATGCTTAATCCACTTACTTTATCTAATAATTCAATGGTAGCCTCTATACTTTCTTTTTCTTTGCCAATTTTAGTTAGTTTCAATAATGGCTCAAAAGTTTTTCCAAATACATTATTAACTTTAGAATATAGATCCTTTAACTGTTCTGAATTACCAGAAAACAATTCAGGAAACTGTGCATTAATATTTTTTATCTGTTCAAAATATTCTTTCCCTAAGTTATTTTGATTGACGAAAAAATTTTGCAATTGCTTAGTTGAATTTTCAAAAACATCGTTTAAATTACCTTGATTAAAAAATGAACCAAAAACTTGTTCAGTTATTTTTTTGTAATTATCTGGATTATTAATGGTTTTCCATGTTTCAATGCTATAGTCATTATTTTGGATTGCTTTTAAAATGGGCTGAAAGACCTCTTGAATTTTAGAGTTTAATTGACTTCCCTCAAAATAGTGTTTGAAAATATCTTTATTAAAAGGATTCTTGATGGAGCTAGATAAAGTGTCGTAAGTTGTATTTATTGTACCTATCCAATTATTGTAAATATTAGTCCAAGCATTATTCATTGTGCTGAAACTATTATTGATATCATTGGCCGTTTTGCCATAATTGATGGTTGAGTTGTAGATGCTTTGATTAAAATCTGTCAATTGTTTAATGACATTCAATTGTTGACTATACCAATTTTTAAAAAACTCTTCTGGTTTATAATTGCTATTTGTAAAATGATTCGCATTATTTGTTTGAAATCCATTAAACGCAGCAACTTGCTTTTCTAAAATATCTTTATAAATATTTTGAGCTTCACCAATTGGATTTCCTGATGTGAATGCTGCTTGAATTTTTTTTGCTGAGTCTATCCATGTATTTATGGCTGTAGCTTGCGAATCTATGATATTTTCAATAATCGGATTGTTTGTTTTCATTTGTAATAATTTTTAAGTAGGTAATTAATATAAAATTTTTGTTATTATGGGTTTTAAATTTAATAATGAAATGCAAATCTAGTCTTTATTAAAATATAAATCAAGTTATTTTGTGTTATTTTTTTGTTATGTAATCGATTAAAATTGTTTTTTTATCTAAAAAACTAAATTTTATTTGATTATTTGATTTTATCACTTTTTTTTTTGAACATTACAGAAAGAAAGTAACGATGATAGAAATTGGACAAACCTACACCCACGATTTTAAATTTTCTCAAGAAGATGTAAATCGATTTGCTGAAGTAACTGGAGATAAAAACCCCGTTCATACCGATGCTGCATTTGCTGCCACAACCATCTTTAAAAAACCTATTATGCATGGGATGCTCGGTGCTGCTCTATTTAGCAAAGTGTTTGGTGTATTATTTCCTGGCGAAGGGACCATCTATTTGAATCAAAACCTCAATTTTTTGAGACCAATGCTGGTTGACGTGGATTATGAGGCTTTCTTTACTGTAATTGAAGTGATAAAGGAAAAAAATAGAGCCATTATAGAAACCTCTATTAAAGACAAAGAAACGGGTAAAATCTGCACCAGCGGACAAGCCACAGTTATGAATACTGAAAAAATCAAGTGATTTTATTTATATTTTAATTGATATAAATTACCGACAATAATAGTTTAAATAATAATATTTGTGCACAAAATTCAACATCATGGAAATCTCAAATAAGCGTACAGTATTGGTTACAGGTGCTACAGGTGGCTTAGGAACTGCAATGTGTAAAAAATTATTTAATGATGGTTATACCGTTGTTGGAAATTATCACACAAAAGAAAAAGCAGATAAGTGGGCCGAGAAAATGAAAAGTGAAGGGTTTACAATTGAATTATTTTTTGGTGACGTGAGTGATTATGAAAGTTCTGGTAAAATGATTGCTGAAATAAATGCAAAGTACGGACACATCGATACATTAGTTAATAATGCTGGTATTACTCGTGATTGTCGTTTAATAAATATGAAGCCTGAAGATTGGCATGCAGTAATTAACACAAATTTAAATTCTGTTTTTAATTGCACGCGTCAGGTTATACAAGGTATGATTGATCGTAATTTTGGTCGTGTTATAAATATTTCTTCTGTTAATGGCCAACGTGGGCAATACGGGCAAACTAACTACTCAGCTGCTAAAGCAGGTATGCATGGGTTTACAAAATCGTTGGCAATGGAAGTTGCAAAATATGGCATTACTGTAAACACAATTTCTCCTGGTTATATCGCTACTGATATGGTAATGGCTGTACCCGAAAAAGTATTGCAGCAAATTGTGGCACAAGTACCCGTGGGTCGTTTAGGTGGTACGCATGAGGTTGCACATTTAGTTTCATTTTTGGCAAGCGAAGAGACTAGTTTTATTACAGGTGCTAATTATAGCTTAAACGGTGGTCAACACGTTTATTAGTCCTTTGGTTAGCTAAATTTTTTTCTTTATTTTGTAGCAGATTTTAGAACTATAAAATGAAAAAAATACTTGTTGCAAACAGAGGTGAGATAGCCTTGCGAGTGATGCGAAGTGCTAAAGAGATGGGGATTAAAACAGTAGCAATTTATAGTGAAGCTGATAGAAATGCTTTATTTGTTAGATATGCTGATGAGGCGGTTTGCATTGGCCCACCGCCAAGTTCACAATCCTATTTACAAGGCGATAAAATTATTGAAATTTGTAAGCAGTTAAATGTAAATGCCATTCATCCAGGCTATGGATTTTTATCAGAAAATGCTGACTTTGTGCGTAAAGTAAATAAAGCAGGGATAACATTTATTGGTCCCAGTGCTGAAGCCATGGATTTGATGGGTGATAAATTAAGTGCAAAAGCAACTGCAAAAAAACACAAAGTTCCGATGATTCCAGGCTCTGAAGGTGCAATTGATGATGTTGTTGAAGCAACTCGCCTAGCAAAAAAAATAGGATTTCCATTATTGATAAAAGCCTCAGCTGGTGGGGGTGGTAAAGGAATGCGCTTGGTTGAAAAAGAAAGTGATGTGGAAGAACAAATGAAATTAGCAATAAGCGAGGCCATTTCGGCATTTGGAAATGGCGCTGTATTTATTGAAAAATATGCTACTGGTCCGAGACACATCGAAATACAATTATTAGCAGACAATTTTGGCAATTATGTTTATTTATTTGAAAGAGAATGCAGTATTCAACGAAGACACCAAAAAGTAATTGAAGAAGCGCCTTCTTGTGTATTAACACCAGAGTTGAGGAAAGAAATGGGCCAATGTGCTGTAAATGTTGCTAAAGCATGCAATTATACGGGAGTTGGAACTGTGGAGTTTTTACTTGACGATCAAATGAATTTCTATTTTTTAGAAATGAACACGCGATTGCAAGTAGAGCATCCGGTAACAGAGATGATCACTGGTTTAGATTTAGTAAAAGAGCAAATTAAAGTTGCCCGTGGAGAAAAATTATCTTTCACCCAAGATGACTTAAAAATAAATGGCCATGCCATTGAAGTGCGCGTTTGTGCAGAAGATCCAGCTAATAATTTTTTGCCAGATATTGGAAACTTAAAAACATATCGTATTCCCTCTGGGCCAGGCGTTAGGGTTGATGATTCATTTGAAGAAGGAATGGATATTCCAATTTATTATGATCCCATGATTGCTAAATTAATTGTGCATGGAAAAGATAGAACAGAAGCCATCGAAAAAATGCTACGTGCCATCCAAGATTACACCATTACTGGAGTTGAAACAACCTTACCATTTTGCTCTTTTGTTTTAAAACATGAAGCATTTGTGAGTGGTAAATTTGATACGGGCTTTATTCCTAAATATTTTAAACCAGAAGTTTTAAATAATTCAAATAAAGAAGATGAAGAAGTGGCTTCTATTTTTGGCGCATTCGTGATGTCACAATTGAGCGTTGCTAAAACAAATTTAAAAAGTCCCGTTCAGCAAAAATCAAAATGGCGTGTAAATAGGGTTTAATTTTTCTTCTTTTTGCGAATTTATTTTTATAAAAGTTAGGTCGATTAGGTTACCTTTTTTACTTATTGTAATTATTGATAAAATGAAGTTTAAACAAATATTGATATTGTTTGGATTTTTTTACCTAACGACCATGGCTGTTAAATCACAGGATGATACTGTTACGCAAGAAAATAAACCAAAGATGCGATATAAAGTTTGGGCTGAAATATATAATGGAGATACCATCGCTTCCATTTGGACTCCTGAAGTATACGTCATTGGCGAATACACCTACAAAACAAAAAAGCAATTCGAAGCTTGGACAAGAACCAAATACAATGTCAAAAAAGTCTATCCATACGCAATTATTGCGGCCGCAAAATTGAAGGAGTATGATTTGATCTTAAGTAAATTACCAACTGAAAAAGCTAAAAAAAATTACATGAAGGTAATTGAAAAAGAATTAAAACATGAATTTGAAAATGAACTTAAAAATTTAACTGTAACTCAAGGTAGAATACTTTTGAAATTAATTGACAGAGAAACGGGCAAAACAAGTTTTGAAATTGTAAAACAGATGCGTGGAGGGTTTCAAGCATTTATGTGGCAAAGTGTGGCTCGTATTTTTGGTAGTAACATGAAAAGCGAATATGATCCAGAGGGAGAAGACTTGATGATTGAAAGAGCTATAAAATTAGTAGAAGAGGGACAGTTTTAATAGGGGTTTTGTCTTCTTATGACCAATCGAAATAATCTCGGAAAAAAACGTTTTATTTTTACAATCCATAGTTCTTTTCCACCAACATAAATTTCTTCTTTGTGATTGATGATCCCTTTAATTATTTGTTGGGCGCATATTTCGGCCGACATTGCATCAAGGTGACTTTCATCCATCTTATTGTGAAGCTCTGCTTGATTTGCGGAGGCATTTAATGAAATAGCTGTTTTTATTTTTCCTGGGCAAACCAACAAAATACTTATTCCTTCTTTCTCTACTTCCAATCGCAAACTTTCAAAATAGCCATGCAGCGCATGTTTAGCAGCTGAATAAGTCGACCGTAAATAAAATCCGAATTTTCCAACAATGCTACTTACCACAATTATTTTTCCTGCTTTTTGTTTTAACATATAAGGCAGTACAGCTTTTGATAAATTAACTGCGCTAAAATAATTTATTTCAAACAACTGTTTTTCTGTATCACGAGAAGTACTTAAAGCTTCAATTCTTTGACTTTGGCCGCCATTATTTATTAAGATATCAATGCGTCCAAACTTTTCAATAATTGATTTAGCATATTCATCGGCCTTTGAAGTATCAATTAAATTAAAAGGCAAAATGAAACTGTTATCGATTCCTAAATTTGCTGTTTGAGATACCCGAAGCAATTCATTTTCTCTTCGAGCAGATAAAATAATTTTCGCTCCATGTTTCGCAAATTCATAAACCAAAGCCTCGCCAATACCAGAAGAAGCGCCAGTTATCCAAACAATTTTATTTTTATAGGTTTTCATTTAATACAAACAAACTTCGCAATAAAAATCGAAATATTTATTTTTGTTTATACTTATTATTTGCAACTTGCAAGTATAAATGAAAATACTTGAAGTAAACACAGAAAAATCTTGGCGTGGTGGCGAAAGACAAACTCTTTACAATGCTTTGGGTTTAATAAATCTTAAGCATGATGTCACACTATTATGCTTAAAGAATTTTCCATTAAGCGAGCATGCAAAAAAAAATGGCGTAAAAGTTATTGAAATAAGAAACAATCTGAGTGCGATTTTCTTTATGTTATTTCAGGCTGGGAAGTTTGATATCATCCATACGCAAACTGCTTCAAATCAATTTCACGCTTTGTTTTCTAAGTTACTTTTTAAAATTCCCATCGTTTATACCCGCCGTGTTGATTTTATTCCAAAAGGAAAAATCACCTTATTAAAATATAAAAGCACTGATAAGGTCATAGCCATTTCCAGCGCCATCAAAAATATACTTAAAAATTTTGGGGTTCTAAACGTTGAAATGATTAGCGATGTAGCAGTTCCAAAAATTTTAAATACTGAAAGGGCAAAGCAATTTATACAAGACAATCACTACGTTGGCAAAAAAATTATTGCAACAACGGCGGCTTTTGTTGCCCATAAAGATCCAATAACTTTAGTGAGGGCAATTCACAAATTATTTTTAATCCGACAGGATTTTGTTTTTTTACATTTTGGTTCAGGGATTTTAAAACAAGTGGTTGAAGAAGAAATCAAAAAATTAAATATTCAAAGTTGTTTTATATTAAATGGCTTCGTAAATGATGTAGAAGATTATTTTTCGATTATGGATGTATTTGTGATGAGTTCAGAAGAAGAAGGTTTAGGAAGTAGCGTGCTAGATGCATTCTTGTACAAAGTTCCAGTGGCAGTTACAAAAGCTGGAGGAATGAAAGAAGTGGTTGAAGGAAACGGTTTATTGTCTGAAATAAAAGATCCTGATGCTTTAGCCCAAAACATTAACGAATTACTCAATAATAAAGATTTGAGAAATACACTCACAGAAGTTGCTTACCAATATGTCATAAAGAATCATAGCAACGAATCCATTAGTTTGCAATATGATCGCCTATTCAGAAGATTGAAAAGATAAATTGAATTTTAAATACACCTTATTTTTTGAATGAAAGCCATAATTTTTTTATTAAATCATTTTCATCAAATTATTGTTTATATTTGTGATATCAATATGATATCATTTAAATATTACTCACTATGAAAAAAGAAAAAATTATAACACCGTTAAACGGTTATTTGTTTGTTACCTTGCTATTAGCTTTATTGATTTTTATTACTTATGGATTTTACTTTAATAATACGGCATTAGGCGCTTCATCATCTCTAATTTTTGTTCTTTTATTAAAGGGATTTATGGTAGTAAGTCCTAACAGCTCACAAGTTCTATTACTATTTGGAGAATATAAAGGGAGTGTTAAGCAAAGTGGCTTCTTTTGGATTAATCCGTTATATAGCAGAACGAGCTTGTCTTTACGCGCAAGAAATTTTGAGAGCGAAAAAATTAAGGTTAATGATAAAATGGGAAATCCTATTTTGATCAGTGTGATTTTGGTTTGGAAAGTTAAAGATACATTTAAGTCTATCTTTGAAGTGGATAACTATGAGAACTTTATTAGAATTCAAACGGATTCAGCTGTTAGAAGATTAGCTGGTTCTTTTCCTTATGATCATTTTGAAGATGAGAAAGCAACAATTACTTTAAGCACTAATTTTGATGATGTAAATAAAGCGCTTGAACACGAAGTTACTCAGCGCCTAGAAATTGCTGGAATAGAGGTAGTAGAGGCAAGAATAGGATATTTAGCTTACGCGCCTGAAATT
>Ga0315900_10010830_pt1 | contig 11374 bp, 9 predicted proteins | sample LakEriMetagenome_FD_203521 | JGI IMG/M metagenome (GOLD analysis project Ga0315900, IMG submission 203521) | Freshwater fungal communities from buoy surface, Lake Erie, Ohio, United States - Buoy 12 MA114 | ecosystem: Environmental > Aquatic > Freshwater > Lake > Lake biofilm | place: USA: Lake...
TTTCTTAAATATTTATAATAAATTAAAAAAATGGAAACAAAAGTTTTAACCCAAGAAGAGATTACACAATTAAAAACAACTCAACAAGAACGATATTCTATTATTGAAGCATTTGGAACTTTAGAAATTCAACTTCAAGAATTAGAGTTTCGCAAACAGTTTTTAAAAAATAAATACTTAGAATTAAAACAAAAAGAAGAGATTTTAGGAAAACAATTACAAGAAAAATATGGTGATGGTACTATTAATGTTGAAAGAGGAGAATTTGTGAGTAATTAGTTTTTCGAAAATTTTTAGGATATTTATCATCAAACCCCAAGTAAAAACAATTTAATTAATTAAAATAACATGGCAGAAATTTTATTATCCCCAGGTGTTTTATCAAGAGAGATAGACGCCTCATTTATAGCGGAACAACCACCTCAAATTGGTGCTGCTATTATCGGTCCAACAGTTAAAGGACCTGTTGGTATTCCTGTGACAGTAACATCATATACTGACTACGTTAATCGTTTTGGTGAGACTGAAGTTATTCCTAACTCAGGTTCATACTCATATTTCACATCTATTGCAGCTTATAATTACTTCCAAAATGGTGGTCAAACATTATTAGTAACCCGTGTAGTGTCAGGTACTTATTCTCCTGCTTCTTCATCTATTACTAATATAGCTACAAACCCAGCATTTAGTTTAGTTACTATTTCTGAAGGAGCAATGCAAAACAGCTTTAGTACTCCTACATCTACAGGTGCTTTACCATCAGGATCAGCTAATAATATTCGCTGGGAAATTGTATCATCTAAAACATCTTCTGGTACATTTAACTTGTATATTCATAGAGGTGATGATGATAACAAAAATAAAGCTATTCTAGAAACATACACTGGATTATCAATGGATCCATTAGATGATAATTATGTAGCTAGAAGAATTGGTGATTATCAATTTACTCAAGAAAATATTGACGGTGAAGATACTTTACAAATTACTGGTACTTATCCTAATAAATCAAGATATGTTAGAATAGGCCAAGTATTTACACCTACTCCACAATATTTCTTAGGTGGTGTTCCAAATCCTTCTTATATTAATCTCATCCCAGCTAACGGATCAGGATCATTTAATGGTGGTACAGGTGCTTCATCAACAACAGCTAAATTTTATGATCAAATCGAATCAACCAATATTCAAGGTTTACAAGCAGCTAATTACACATCTTCAATTAATTTATTAAAGAGTGCTAATGATTTCCAATTTAATACTTTAATTATCCCTGGATTAAATTACGCAGATCACGATACAGAATTAGATACTATTATTACAAACACTCAAGAAAGAGGTGATAATATCCTTGTAATAGATTTAGGTAATTATTCATCTTCAGCTAGCGAAGTGATAAATACAGCAGCTTCAATTGACTCATCATATGTAGCTGCTTATTACCCTTGGGTTCAAACACTTGACCCTGCTACTAACCAATATGTATTTGTACCTGCTTCAACCATGATACCAGGTGTATATGCATTTAATGATAGAGTAGCTGAGCCATGGTTCGCCCCAGCAGGTATTAACCGAGGAGGATTAAGCTCTGTAATTAGAGCAGCTTCTAAATTATCTCAAGGAATTCGTGATGATTTATATGTAGGTAAAGTTAATCCAATCTCAACCTTCCCAGGACAAGGTGTTGTAGTTTATGGTCAGAAAACCTTACAAACCAAAGCATCAGCTCTTGATCGTATTAATGTTCGCCGTTTAATGATTGCTCTTAAGAGAACAATTGGTCAGATTGCTAATACAATTGTATTCCAACCTAATAATGCTTCTACAAGAAACTCATTCTTAGCTCAAGTGAATCCATATCTTGAATCAGTTCAACAACGTCAAGGTTTATACGCATTTAAAGTAGTAATGGATGATTCTATTAATAATGCAGCTGTAATTGACAGAAATGAATTAGTAGGCCAAATTTACTTACAACCAACTAAGACAGCTGAATTTATTTACTTAAACTTCACAATTACTCCAACAGGTGCAACTTTTGAATAATAAAAGGTTAACTGTTTAAATATTTATTAACAAATAAAAACTAAAAGAAAATGGCAATTATAGACGCAAATGAAATGTTTTTTACAGCGTTTGAACCAAAACAGGCTAACCGATTTATCCTGTACGCTGATGGAATACCAACTTGGATGATTAAAGGTGTGAGCGCAGTAGGCTTAACCCAAGGTGAAGTAGTATTAAACCATATTAACGTTTTACGTAAAGTAAAAGGTAAGACAATTTGGGATGATGTAACTATGACACTTCACGATCCAATTTCACCATCTGGTGCTCAAACGATTATGGAATGGGTTCGCTTATCACATGAATCAGTAACAGGTAGAGACGGATACTCAGACTTCTACAAGAAGGATTTAGTAATCAATGCTCTTGGTCCTGTAGGTGATGTAGTGGCAGAATGGGTACTTAAAGGCGCTTTTGTAAAAGATGCTAAATTTGGTGAATATAACTGGGACACTGAAAACCAAGCTATTAATATCACTATGACATTAGCAATTGACTACGCCGTGTTAAACTACTAAAAGTTCAACCCAATATTTATAAAAAGAGCTCGCATTTTTTGCGAGCTTCTTTTTTTCTTATATATTTATAAGTAACAAACAAAATGTTATAACAAAATTATTTATGGAAAATAAGTTTAGTATGCCAACCGAAATGGTTGAATTGCCTTCAAAAGGTTTAGTTTACTTAGAAACAAATCCTCTTTCAAGCGGTGAAGTTGAAATGAAATATATGACTGCAAAAGAAGAAGATATTCTAACAAATCAATCCTACATTCAAAAAGGAACAGTATTAGATGAAGTAATTAAATCTCTTATTGTCACACCAAATGTTAAATATGAAGATATGGTTGTAGGTGATAAAAATGCTTTATTAGTAGCCGCTCGTATTTTAGGTTATGGTAAAGATTATACATTCACTTACAATGGTGAAGAACAAACAATTGATCTTACAACTGTTGAAAATAAACCTATATTAGAACATTTATATACTAAAGGTGTAAATGAATTTGAATATACTCTTCCCTCAACAGGTACTAAAATTACTTTTAAACTTTTAACAGGTGCTGATGAAAAAACCATTAATGCTGAATTAGAAGGATTTAAAAAAATAAATAAAAATAATGTACCTGAATTATCAACTCGCTTGAAATATATGATTACCTCAGTTGAAGGTAATAGAGAATCTAAAACTATTAGAGAGTTTGTTGATAATAATCTTTTAGCTCGTGACTCCAGAGCGTTTAGGGAGTATGTAAAGGAGGTACAACCAGACATTGATCTGACCTTTTTTCCCGAAGGGAGCGACTCAAAAGTTGACATTCCAATTAGACTTAGCTTTTTTTGGCCTGACCTCTGAGATAGCCAAAGAATATAGAGTTAATTTATTTACACAAATTCATGAAATGGTGTTTCATAGCCAAGGCGGTTATGACTGGGGAACAGTCTATAACATGCCTATCTGGCTTCGTAAATTTACTTTCCACACAATGAGAAAGTATTATGAAGAAAAGAATGGAAATGAAAACGGAGATCTAGCATCTCAAACTAGGGCTATTCGTGAAGGCAAAATACAACTCCCAGATCATTTTAAAGGTAAATTAACCAATAAAGCCCCAAAATATTAATATTTATAATATATATTTTAACACATGGCTACAACTTCTAGTAATAATCCTACACCAAATCCTAATCAATTAAATGAAAAAGAGTTAAAAAGACTTATTGAACTCTTACAAAAAATTGATAAATTAACAGGAATAGCGGCCTCTAACACAGCTAATCAAGCACAGCAAACTGGTAATGCTCGTCAACAACTAAATAGATTAGAAAAAGAATGGACTGAAATAACAGGTGATATAAGTTATGCTGCTGTAGGTTTTAGGAGAATTTTAGAAGAAATAAAAGATACTAATGAAGGTCTTAATGAATCTATAAAGATATACAATGGTTTTAAGTCTATAGCAGATCAAATCCAATACTATCAAAAAGGAATTATGGATATGTCTGAAAGAGATGTATCTAAAAATTTAAAACTATTAGAGACTAGTAAAGAAAGATTAGTAACAGCTAATGAATTATTAGAAAAAAAACAAATAACAAATGAAATTGATAGAAAATCTATTGGAAATGAAAGACAAAAATTAGAAATATCCATTAACGCTCTACAGCAAGAACTAAAAACAGGTAAAAATCTAAAAAATAACACAGACTTATCAGTACAAGATAAGATTAAGAAAAGAGAACAACTTAAAGAAGAACGTATAAGAATTGCTGAAGTAAACAGAGAATATAAATCTGTAGAAAACCAGATCAAAACAAATGCTTATATGTTAGAGCAAAATACTGCTGTATTAGAGAATTATGATGCTTTAACTGAAGGTTTAGAACTTTCTCTTAAAAGAATTAATCGAGAAGTTAAATTTGAAAATATTAAAAATTTAGATGAGCGTTTTAAAAATACTGTTAAAGAAACTTTATCTATAGATGCAAATTTATCTAGAATAACCAAAGCATTTGGTTCTCTTACTACTCTAGCCCAAAGAGCCTTAGACCACCAATCCGGTATATCAGAATTAAGTGAAAAAGAAGTTAAAAATTCATTAAAAGAATTAGAGTCTAAGAAAAAATTATTTATTGAATCTGTTAAGACTTTTCAAGAAGATGAAAAAAGATTAAAAAGTGAAAAGATAATTAGTGAGTCTAAGCAAAATTCTTTAAAAATTACTAAAGATAACTTAGAAAAACTAAAAGCATCAAGGAAATTGGATGATGAAGAAGAACAACGTCTAAAAGAAATTCAAGATTTATATAAAAAAGAAACACAAATACTTGAAGAAGTAGAAAATAAAATAAATATAAATGCTGAAGTTCAAAAGAAGTTAAATGAAACTATTAAAGGTCAAAATAAAGAATATAATGAGATTCGAGCTACTTTAAATCAAATAGCTGTAGATTCTATTAATAAAATAGATGAAGGCTTTAAAAATATGGTTAATGATATAGCAACTACTGACCAAATCAGTAAAAGTATGTCTAAATCTTTCCAAACTTTATCTGATATAGCTCAAAAGAATCAAGAATATCAAGAAAACATAGTTGATGTTAATAAAAAAGATGTTGAAGAATTAATTAAAAAAGCTGAATTAGAAAAACAAAGTTTTACTCGCAATCTAAATTTATTAAGCATTGAAAAAGAAAGTCTTGAAGATAAAAAAAGAAAAACTAATGAGAGCATTCAAGATATTGAACAACAAATAAAAGCAGAAGAAAATAGTAATAAAACTACAGAAGAAAAAAAACGAATAGTAGATGAACTATCAATTAAAAAAGCTCAATTGGTAGAAAATGAAGAAACTATTACAAGTAAACTTAAAGCTAATGAGACACTTACAGCTAAAACCCAAGAATACATCTCAGGACAAAATGAAGAATATGAAAAATTAAATAAATCTTTAAAAGATACTGAAAGTAGAGTTAATAATATTAACAAATCTTTTGGTCTTAATATAGGCAAAAATCTTAAAGGAGCACTTGATAAAACAGGATTTGGTAGACTAGCTGATATGCTAGGTATTGATGACGCTACTAAAAAGATGGCTAAATTAACAGCCAATTATACTCAAAATGGTAAACAAGCTTTAACATTTGGTCAACAGTTTAAAGTTATGGGTGGTGGTTTAATGTCTATGGGAAGTAACCTCCTTAAAGGTTTTAACCCATGGTTAATAGCCATTACAGGTATTATCAAAGCTATTCAGTTTTTTGTTGATGCTATGTTTGAAGCAGATAAACAAGTTACAAATCTAGCTAAAAGTTTAGTTATTAGTAAAGATGCTGCTCGTGAAGTTAGAAATAGATTTAGTGAAATAGCTACAAATACCTCTAAATATAATGATTTATTAGATAATCAATTAATAACTGCTAATTTAAAAATTAATGAAATATTAGGTACTTCTATTGATCTAAGCTCTCAGTTTGGTGAAAGTGGTGAAAGTATAGTTCGTCAATTTGCTATAGTTAGTAAATTTTTAAAATTAAGTGAAGAAGAATCACAAGGATTACTTAAACAGTTTTTAATTTCTAATAAAGAATTAAAGAACACTACAATTTCTCAAGATCAAATAGCTAAACGAATTTTAGGTACAGCTTCTCTTTACAAAGCACAAACAGGTATTTTAATAAATGAAAGAAAAGTTCTTGAAAATGTTTTAAAAGTTAGTAATGCTATTAGATTATCTGTAAAAGGAGGAGTTGATGGTTTAACTAAAGCTGCTATAGAAGCCCAAAGATTAGGTTTATCTTTAGAAAAAGTATCTGGTATAGCTGATGGTTTACTACAATTTGAAACTTCTATAACTGCTGAATTAGAAGCAGAATTATTACTTGGTAAGTCTTTTAATTTAGAAAAGGCTAGATTAGCAGCTCTTAATAATGACTTTGAAACTTTAGCTACTGAAATACAAAGAGAAATAGGCACTGCTGAAGAATTCGGTGACCTAAACCGTGTCCAACAAGGGGCAATAGCAGCCATATTCAGTATGAGCAAAGATGAGTTCGCTAATATGTTAGTTGAACAAGAGTCTTTAAGTAAAGCTAGAGGTGAATTCCAAAAATTAGGTGATGATGCTTTTAAACAAATTCAAAAAACAGGAGCATTAACAGATAAACAATTACAATTATTAAAAGTTGGTAAAGGAACAATTCTTGAATACTATCAAGCTTTAAAAGCAGCTGGTAAGTCATCTGAAGATTTATCTTCTGCTTTAGGTGATTTAGCATACCAATCCTTATCATCTCAAGATGCTCAAGAAAAGTTCAATGAGGTATTAGAAAAAGCTAAAGAAATATTTACTCGATTTGTTGATGGGGGATCTTTAGATAAATTAGCTGATTTTATAACTAGATTTGTAACCTCAGTTGAAGCAAAAGGATTAACAGGTGTACTCACTGGTGGATTAATGTCTGAAAGTGAAGTAAAAGAATTTCAAACTCAACAACAAGCTGAATCTCTTGATAAACAAATAGCTGAAAAGAAAGCTCAAGGAGAAGATATATCTCAACTAGAAGAACAAAGAAAAGGAGTTAGCGCTGATCAAACCAAACAACAGTATTTAAAGAGCCTAGAATACCAATATTCCCCATCAGATATCGATCAAATGATTTTTGGGAAATCTAATCTTCAACAGAAGGCAGCTGGTGAGACATATCTCCTAGAAGATGTAATGAGGATAGTAAGTAATTTACTTGGAGGAATCGGAGATGTAGAAAAAAATCAACAACTAAGACAAAAAGCAGCCCAACAACAATTAGAAAAAGCTGAAAAAGAATATATGGTCCCAACCCAAAGTTCAGATAGCCGTTTAGCTACTGAACCTATTAAAGGTCAAGATCTTGTAGTCCAAATGCAAGATGGTATAATTAAGAAAAATAAAGGCTTAAAAGAAAATGGTGGTTTAGTTATAGCTAAATTTAATCAAGGTGAATTACAGCCTATAGCCCAAGGAATAAAACAAGATCAAGCATTTGCTTTATCTACTAGTGAAGCTATGTCTACTTCATCTTTTACTAAAACTAATATAACTGAAATTATATCTACAGCTATAGCTAAATTAACAGAAAATGAATTATTGTTAAGCAAAATTTTAAATGGATCTTTAACTACTGAACCTGCTAAACCTAAAGATTTATTAGAAGCTACATTACAAGGAGGTACTCAAGGAGGAGTTGGAGGAGCTTTATTTAGCGCTATTAATTATTTAATGGAACCATCTATTAAACCTACAACTACTCCAATTGAATCCTCTAATCTCAACACTACAAACAACAACAACCCAGTACTAATTAATAATACCTCAAATATTAATTCAAATGATGAGGTTGTTAAAACATTAAGAGAAGCTATTAATGTACTTAAAGCTATTCAAACTAAAGATACAAGTGTTCAATTATCTTTAGATGGAGAAGTTGTCGCTAGAAAATTAAGTCCTTACACACCTCAATATCTAGTAAGAGATTATTCAACATTGAGTTAGTTTTAATTAAAAATATAATATTTATAATAAACCTTAAAAATATAATAACATGGCAGAAAACAAAGGAATTGTAGGTAGACTTCAATCTGAAGGCTCATTATTAACAGCATATAAAGGTGAAACTCCACCTAAAGTAGCTGATATTGACCCAACAGTATCAGTAAATTCAACTCAATTATCTAACTATAAAGGTGAAACACCATCAGGATATTTAGATAATCCTCCTAGATAATAGGAATTAATTTTAATAAAAATTATTAGTATAGGAGATTAATTTCTCCTATATTTGTTTCTTTAATTACCTCATATTTATAATAAAAAATCAATGGGTATTATTAAGACTTTAAGACGCCAAGGATCAGAATTAAGCAAATATGATGGAAAAACCCCTCCAGAAGCTGTATTTCCAGATCCATTAGACTCATCAAGGTCTGATCTCTCAGCTTATAAAGGTAATACCCCACCCCCAAGTCTTTTAACTACAGATCAATCCCCATTATTATATCCATATTCTATCACTGGGGAAGCTAGAGATCAGGTTCAATTTGAATATAGTCTTTATCCAAATGGTTCTACAAATGTTCTCCCTCTTCCAACCCAACTAGGTGTAAACATTTATGATACTCCTTTAAGTTATTTTTATGGTGGTACTGAAGGATATTATCCTAAAACAGCTGGGGTTGGTGAAAATCCATCAGGACAAACCTTATCAGATGGTACTTTAGAAAATCGACTTACTATAGCTTATACCGCTAAAATAGCTAATCAAGAATTAGGTAATTTAGCTATTAATCCTTTTGGAGTATCAAATACTACTCCACCTAATATATTATTAGAATATAATAGTCCTATTACTTCACCTTCTGATCCTAGTCTTGAATTTGTAAGAATTCAAAATCCAACTATAAGACTTAAAGATCTTTATGATGATGGTGAAACACGAACTAAAAATATATATGATAATCCTCATTATACATCTGTTTTAAAAAACCAAAAATTTGTATCCCGTAAAGATTCTGTTTGGATATATAACCCAACTTACAGTGGTGTTTCTTTACAATATGCTCTTTTAGATGGTATTATACCTCCTTCTGAAGAAGAAGCTTTATTTACAAATAATATATCTAATATTTTAGATAGAGATATAACTACTATATTTAATAAACCTAGAATTTCTAAAGTAGCTATAGATTATACTTCAACTACCCCTAATGATTTAGGATATTTAATGCCTAAAAAATCACTTGGTGGTATACAAGTTGATAATTGGGATGTTCCTAATATAATGGCGATAGGAGCTACTCAGATGTATGTTGAGTTATATAAAGAAAAAGGTTTACCTGAGTCAGCGGCTTTTAGAATTTTAGAAACAGAACCTAAAAAAATTGTAAATCAGAATAGTGCCACATCCCCCATCCAATACCCAGTTTATGTAGATGAAGAACCTGGAAGGAAAAATCAGAGTACTCAATTATCTTCCTTAAACCCAGTATACACATCTTTAGTCTCTTCTTTAACTAACAATTTAACTTCAAACGATCCTGGGTTTAATTCTGAAGCCTCTACAACTTCCATATTAACAGAAGTCCCAGAACCTTATCCTAATATATCATGGTTTAATAGAGAAACTACATATAAAACTTCTGGTACTATTAAAGAAAGAGGATTCACTAGACAAAACAATAGCTCAATTTTATCAGATGAACTTAATAGATCACCAATTCTCCAACAGAATAATCCTGATAATTTAATTAGAGAAATTGATAATAAAACAATAGAAGAAAATAAAAATACTGATTTAATTAAATTTTTCTTTGAAATTAATAATAATGACTCAACTGATCAAAATTGGTTTTTATTTTTTAGAGCATATGTTAATGATTTAAGTGATAATTTTCAAGCTAATTGGGATCCTTTTAAATATGTTGGTAGAGGTGAAAATTTTTATAAATACAATGGATTTTCTAGAGATGTAACTTTAACATTCACAATATATGCTAATTCTAGAGCAGAAATGATTCCAATTTATGAAAAGTTAAATTATCTAGTAGGTACTTTAGCACCTGATTACTCGCAAATTGGATTTATGAGAGGAAATTTTGTTAATCTAACTATAGGAGATTATTTCACTAACACACCTAGTATAATAAAAAGTATAACTTTAAATCCTTCTTTTGATGCAGGTTGGGATATAAATAGATACGCTGTTTACACATATGTTAAAGATGGAAAATTAACTGACAAAGGTATTGTTGAAGAGGTAGGTAATCCTTTAACACTCCAAAATGATGATGAAATATATGGTAATTATTTTGTAGGACAGTTACCTCGTATGATAGATGTAACTCTTAGTTTTGTACCTATTCATTCATTCACACCTCAATTTAAAAAGAATTTTATTAGGAATGTAGGCTCACCTAGCCCATCAGTAGGTACACCACCACCTTCCTCACTTAAAAAAGCAAAACCAATTACTCCTCCTCCAACTTTTACACCTCCTACTTTACTCCCTTACGCTCCAGCGACCCAACCTGGATTTACTCGAGCTTTAAATGATGTACTTAACCCAACCCAACCAGGCTCAGGAGTTTTAGCTCAACCTACTGTTCCTCTTGCTAACCCATAATAATGAATCGTTACCAAAACATACCAACAATAAAAAATCGTAATGGGGTAAGTCATTATAAAAATGTAATTTACCCCCAAATACCATTATCATCAGATGACATATACGTCATCTCAGTTAATGGTGATAGATTTGATTTATTAGCTAATCAATATTATGGTGACCCATCTTTATGGTGGGTTATATCTATAGCTAATAGTCATATACCTCAAAACTCATTATATTTACCTTTAGAAACTCAAATCAGAATCCCAGTTAATTATTTAGATATTGTATCTAATTATTATAATCTTAATCAATAAAATAAAGTTATGGCTGAAAGAAGTATTTTTGGAGAAAGTTTTAAACCATATGTATCTAATCAAATTAAAATAAGACAGCAAAAATTAGCTAAGTCTAATAAATATGATCAAGACACTATTACTTTTATAAACAATTCTACATCATGGCTTAGATTAGCCTCAGGAGTTGATGTTTCATCTGCTCGAACCAAAGAAATAGGTGTAAATTTACCTGGTAATAAATTAGCTAATCAATATGTATTATCTTCAGCTTATTTTAATCAAAAAGTTTCATTACCCTCACCATCATTATATTCATCTACTACATTACCTGCCTTTACTTCCGGAGTAGGATATGACTCATCCGCT
>Ga0315900_10010831_pt1 | contig 11374 bp, 10 predicted proteins | sample LakEriMetagenome_FD_203521 | JGI IMG/M metagenome (GOLD analysis project Ga0315900, IMG submission 203521) | Freshwater fungal communities from buoy surface, Lake Erie, Ohio, United States - Buoy 12 MA114 | ecosystem: Environmental > Aquatic > Freshwater > Lake > Lake biofilm | place: USA: Lake...
CGAAAAAAACCGCTGTTTTGCAGATTTCTATGGTTAATCTGGCATCGTCTGTCCTATATTCGGTATAATTTGCTGCTCCTTTTAAAATCTCATCATTTAAAAGTGGTTCTAATAACAATGTAGCTTCTTTACTCAACATTTTCCTTTTTTCTGAGGATTTTACACCTGCTAATGTTTCGTATAACCACAAAGCAATTGCAGTGCTTGTTTTCCCTAGACTTCCACCATCTATCACAGGTAATAACATAGGTTCAGGATAAACCAAATGTGGAGCATTTCTATGAATAATTGTTCGCTCCTGCCCTACTTCACGCACCAAATTAAAATCTAGCTGTTTTAAATAGCGCAAACCTCCATGAATCAGTTTGGTAGATTTACTGCTTGTACCTGATGCAAAATCATCTTTTTCTAAAAGAATTACTTTCATGCCGCGACTTGCGGCGTCTAATGCGATACCAGCTCCTGTTATTCCTCCGCCAATGATAATTAAATCGAATTTTTCATTTCTTGAGAATGCGATTAAATGATGCCTGTCCTTACTTGAAAATGAATTCATATTGTAAATTTAACGTGGCTTTTCGAAATCTGTTTACCTATTAACTTTTTTTATCCTAATTTTACACTCTAATCTGAAATTTATGAAAACATTCTACGCCACAACAATATTTTTCCTATTAACTAATTTGACATTTGCCCAGCAGGGCTTAGAGTTTGGACCTAACTTTCAGTTACAAAGCTCTTGGTTAATTAATTCCGAAGATATGGACAAAGGTTCCGAACTTGATTACAAAAATACAATGCAAATTGCTTATGGATTTACAACAAGTTACGGTTTTGCTCCACGACATGGAATTAGGACAGGAATTTACTTTTCTCAACAAGGTCAAAAATACATTACTTCAGAAGAATTTGTTGAACTCCCAAAAGCGCAATACCAAACTTTAACCGAATACATTCAAATACCTTTCTTGTACAGATATAACGGAAGTTTAAGTATTGCAAATACTGCATTCTTATTAACTGTTGGTCCTCAATTTGGATTTTTACAAACTGCCAGAGGAACATTTTTACAACGAAGAGACACTTCCGCTGCACCAAAAATTTTAAAAGAATCTATAGAACCAATAAAAGATGCAAAATCTTTATTTAATGAAATGGATATTTCCGCACATTTAGGATTAGGCATAACTGCACGTTTTACCAAAAAATGGCACATGAACGCTATGTTAAATTTTAATTATTCTATTCAAGACATTGAAAAAGTAAAAATGCCATTAACCAGAAAACCTACCAGAAACGCTGTAGTTGGTATTGGAGTAAGTTTTTATTACCTCATTGGTGGACCTGAAATGGCCGGACCACCAAAAATGCGTTAATAATTGTGCGTAATTCGGTGAATTGTTCCTTAATCTGATAGTAAAACGGCTGAAGCAAGTCCGTATCTTTCGCCCAATTAATTGCTTTATGGCGAAAAAACATAAAAAAAATGACAAAGTCCTTGCAAAGTTATTGCTGGAGGACGTTTTAAAATATTTTCAAGCAGCACCAAGTGCTATTCACCATTACAAAGAAGTATGTGAAGCTTTAGGAATTATAGACCCAATAGACCGGATTCAAGTGATGGAAGTACTTGAAGGTTTGGTTGCAAATGGGCAATTGAATGAACCTGAAACTGGAAAATTTAGATACATCAGCCTAGGAAGTAGTTACGTAGATGGAATTGTAGACTTAACTACCAATGGTTCAGGGTATGTTATTCCAGAAGATGGTACACCTGATGTTTTAGTTCGGGGAGATTATTTAATGAATGCATTAAACGGCGATAAAGTGCGCGTGCATTTATTTGCTAGAAGAAAGGGTAAAAAGCTAGAAGGTGAAGTTGTTGAGATTTTAAAAAGGTCAAAAACTGAGTTTGTGGGCGTTGTGCAAATGAGTCCAAAGTTTGCTTTTGTTGTTCCTGATAGTAATAAAATGCCCATTGATATATTTGTTGCGCTCCATGAGTTAAAAGGTGCAAAAGACGGAGAAAAAGTGGTTGTAAAAATGCTCGACTGGCCCGAAGGTGCAAAAAATCCATTTGGTAGCGTAATTAAAGTTTTAGGTAAGCCTGGTGATAATAATGTGGAGATGAACGCCATTATGATTGACTTCAACTTACCAATGGAATTTCCTGATGCGGTGGAAGCTGCAGCAAAAGCCATTCCTATGGAAATACCTGAAGCAGAAATCAAAAAAAGAAGAGACTTTAGAGGAATTACCACCTTTACCATTGACCCAATAGACGCAAAAGACTTTGATGACGCTTTATCCATCCAAAAATTAGAAAATGGAAATTGGGAAATAGGTGTGCATATTGCGGATGTTTCTCATTATGTAACTCCAGGTTCTATTTTAGAAGAAGAAGCTTTTAAACGAGCTACTTCTGTTTATTTGGTTGATAGAGTTGTGCCAATGTTGCCGGAACACTTAAGCAACGGTGTTTGTTCCTTGAGACCAAACGAGGACAAGCTTACCTACTCTGCAGTTTTTGAAATGAATGATGATGCAGAAGTTCTGAATCAGTGGTTTGGTAGAACAGTAATTCGTTCAATTAGAAGATTTGCTTATGAAGACGCGCAAAAAGTAATTGAAACTAAAGAAGGTGAATTGAGGGATGAAATACTCACTTTACATACACTTGCTCAAAAATTAAGGGAAAAGCGTTTTAAAAATGGTTCTATCGCTTTTGATAAGGTGGAAGTGAAATTCAACTTAGATAAAAATGGAAAACCTTTAGGCGTATTTATCAAAGTGCAAAAAGAGGCCAATCAGCTAATTGAAGATTTCATGTTGCTTGCAAATAAAAGTGTTGCTGAATTTGTTTCAAATATGGGTAAAACTCCAGGAGCAAAAAGAGACCAACATTCTAATGCCCCAAGAAAACCAATGGTGTATAGAATTCACGACAGGCCTGACCCAGATAAACTCGGCGAATTCTCCAAGTTTGTGGCACAATTTGGATACCGCATGAATTTTCAAAATGAAAATACCATCAGCACACAGTTCAATCAATTAATGAGCGATATTAAAGGGAAGGGAGAAGAAAATGTAATCGAAACTTTGGCCATAAGAACAATGGCTAAAGCAATTTATTCTACCAAAAATATTGGGCATTATGGATTAGCTTTTAAGTTTTACACGCATTTCACGTCTCCCATCAGAAGGTATCCTGATGTAATGGTTCATAGGCTTATTGAAGCTTACATGAATGGCAAAACCTGGGACACCGAAAGTGAATTGGAATTAAGGTGCAAGTATTCTTCAGATTTAGAAAAACGTGCTGCAGATGCAGAAAGACAATCGGTAAAATACAAGCAAGTAGAGTTCCTAAAAGACAAAATTGGCGAAACTTTTAAAGGGGTTATTTCTGGCGTTACGGAATGGGGAATGTTTGTGGAAATCTTAGATAACAAATGTGAAGGACTAATCAGGTTGCGCGATATTCCTGGTGATTTTTACATTTTTGATGAAGAAAGTTACAGTGTGGTAGGGAAAGCCAGTAAACGTAGATTTCGATTGGGAGATGAAATTTTGATTACTGTTAAAAAAGCCGATTTGGTTAAAAAACAATTAGATTTTGCTGTATTTGAAGAGGTAAACTTCGAGGCGCGTCCAAAACGAAATTTCGATGTAAACAAGGAAAGAGAAAAAAGAAACAAAAACGAAAGGAGACCTTTTGATAAAGGGAAAGGAAAAAAAAGAAGGTAATTACCCCATAAACCACTTTGTCCATTTTATTTTGTTCTTAAAGGGCTGGTATCTTAAAATGATATCAGGGAAAAATGGCGTTTTCATCATCGACTTTCGGTGTGTAAAAGTATCGAATCCATATTTTCCATGATAGTTACCCATTCCACTGTAACCTACTCCTCCAAAAGGCAAGTATGGATTAGCTAAGTGACCTAATGCAAGATTAATTCCTCCTCCTCCAAATTGAAGATTTTGCAAGAAGAATTTCTCGGTTTTTTTATTTTTGGTATACAAATAAAATGAAAGAGGAAAAGGATGTTTTTTAATAAATGATAGCGCCTCTTCATTTGTTTTATATCTAAAAATTGGCAAAATAGGACCAAATACTTCTTCCTGCATTATAGCTGCATTACTTTCTAAATTATCCAATAAAGTTGGAGCAATGTATCGTGTTGCTTGATGATGCGTTCCTCCACATAAAATTTTGCCCTCCTTCAAAAATGTGATTAATCTTTCGAATCTCTTATCATTAATAATCCTACCATAACTTTCACATTTCTCGGGATTTTCTCCGAATAGAATTCTGACTTCGTTAATTAACTCCGCAATAAACGCATCAGCAATATTTTCATTTAACAATAAGTAATCTGGTCCAACACAAGTTTGCCCTGCGTTCCAGAATTTACTCCAAACAACTCTTTTAGCTGCAATTTTAAACGGTATATTTTCATCAATTACGCAAGGACTTTTCCCACCTAATTCTAGAGTTACCGGCACTAATTCATCTGCCGCCATGCGCATAATTTGCTTTCCTATTTCTACACTTCCGGTAAAGAAAATATGGTCGAACCTGAATTTCTGAATTAGCTCTGGGCCAACAGATGCACCCGAACCTTGCACTACACTTACCAACTCTTCAGGGAAAATAGAACGAATAAGCTTTTCTGTTACTAATGCTGTTTTGGGAGCTTGATTGGAAGGTTTGATACAAGCGCAATTTCCAGCGGCCAAAACACTGATTAAAGGGCCAATGAGTAACATAAATGGATAATTCCAAGGTCCAATAATTAACACCACACCTAAAGGATCTTTTTGAATAAAACTGCCAGCCGGCCAATGAAAAATTGGAGTTGGAACATATTCCGTTTCCATCCATTCGGCCAAATGCTGCAATGTGTGTTTAATTTCTCCTTTTAATAAACCTATTTCACTGGCATAGGCTTCCATTTCATGTTTGCTTAAGTCGGCTTTTAATGCAGCCAAAATTTCTTTTTCGAAATCGCTTAAGGCTTTGAGTAATTTTTGAAGATTTTGCTTGCGAAACAAATATGACCTTGTGGCACCTGTTTCAAAATATGCTTTTTGTTCATTTAAAATCTTGACAACTTCAACTTTTTCCATAATAAGATATGATAGGCGCAATAAAGTTATCTTTTAAAATTTAATCTCTTGTTTTCTTGAATAAAAAAAGCCCAGTAAATTAAAACGAATTGAAGAGGTAGTCTGATATAAGCCAAAATTCTACTGCCAATTGCCGGATTTTCTTTAAATATATCTATTATGTGCAAAGGCAAAAATATTATCATTAAAATTAAAATTGCTTTTACTGCGTAAATTTTTAAACTAGGCACAAAAACGCCGCATCCTATAATAATTTCAAGCAATCCCGATGCATAGATTATTTCGTCCTTAATAAAATCTTCAGGAAAAAATGGATAATAAACTTCTGGGGAAATAAAATGCGCCACTCCTCCAAAAACCATAAATATTCCAAATAAATGTGTAAGAATCTTCTTCAGCCTAGTCGTTTTCATATTTATTACCTTAGCAACTTTATTAATTGTAAAAACATTGAAAATCACAAAGCAACTTTCATTTTAAAGATTAATCCTCAACAAAAATAACCTTTAAAAGTCAGCAATTACAAAGTTTTTGAAAGAAATTAAAGTTCCTAATTTGATAAATATTCAAAATAGAAAACTGATTTCCTTTGAAAACCAAAACAAAAACTTACCTTCGCACCAAACATTTAAAATCAAATAATTAAAAACATGAAAAAAGTTTTACTAGCAGTTGCAGTAGTTGCTTTCTTAGCTTCTTGCAAAAAAGATTACACTTGTACTTGTGTTGACACATCAGGTGTTGAACCGTTATTACCTACAACAACTCAAAATTTCAGTGGCTTATCTAATACAGAAGCTGATGTTCAAGAGTCTGCTTGTACTTTTGCTAACGGTGGTTTCAGTGATTATACTTGCACTTGGGCTCAAGATTAAGAGTTATTGGTCAATAAAAACCGAAAATAATTTCAAAAGCTCCATTTGATGTTTCGAATGGAGCTTTTTTATGCGAAATAAACTCTCACATATACTTCATAGGTACTTCTATTTTTACTGACTTATTTTCAAAAACTTCAAATTCAAATAAACTCAGTTTGGGTTTTGTTAAGCCAGTGTGGTAATAATTTGAAAAACCAAATCCTTCTTTTGGAATTCCCAAAAAATTAAAGTCCATTTTGCCATTAAAATTCTCATCATCCACCAATGAGATTCCGTATTTTCCAGGTTCCAATTTCACTTCCACTTGAAGCCTCCCATTGCTAATTTTCGTTTTAAAAGACTGAACTTTTTTATAAGGAGTTTCTTTTTCGAATGATACATCATCTTTAAATATTCCCATTAAGATTTGACCTTTGGCAGTTTTGATGTCTTTGATAGTAACTGTAATAGCAGTAGTTTGATTAGTTGATTTTTCGAAACTAGTTTTTATTGAAAAAAAACTCAGGAATGCGGATAACGAACAAATTGATATAATAGAAAAATTCATTTTGGAATTGTTTACCACCAAAACGCTAAAACATTTTAATTGTTTTAACTCTAACAAATAGCTTATTCCTTTAATTTTGCTTTAACTTAACTTACAAACTTCAATTGTTAGACATTCTCGAATCCCTCAAACAAAAAAAATGAAACGCTCTTTTACTTTGGTTTGATTTGCTTTGCATTTGCTATGATATGCCTTATGCTTTCAAAGTTAAGTGATACACAAGTTTTCGGGGTAAGCGCATGGATAAAACCTTTTAAGTTCTCGTTTTCTACATTTTTGTTCTGTTGGGCAATGGCTTGGTACCGTGCTTATTTACCAAATTTCAATATCCAATTATTTAACTGGTCTACCATTATTCTGTTAGGTTTTGAGATTGCTTATATTACTTTTCAGGCAAGTAAAGGGCAATTGTCGCATTTTAATTTAAGCACACCAATGTATTCTGCTTTATATTCCATGATGGCCTTGGCTGCATCATTGGTAACAATTTACACTGCTTATGTTGGAATACTGTTCTTCACCAATAATTTCCCCAATTTACCTGAATATTATGTTTGGAGCATTCGTTTAGGTATCATCATTTTTGTGATTTTCTCATTCGAAGGATTTGTGATGGGTTCCAAATTAACGCATACAATTGGAGGTCCTGATGGAGGTCCTGGCATTCCTTTGTTGCATTGGAGTACAAAATTTGGAGACCCTCGTGTAGCGCATTTTATTGGTATGCATGCTTTGCAGGTTTTACCGTTGCTTTCATATTTTATATTGCGAAATACAAAAGCCGTATTCCTTGCAACATTCATTTATTTCATACTTTCTATTTTTACTTTAGTACAGGCTTTAAATGGAAGGCCGTTTATGAAGTCAAAACAAATAGAAGAAAGCGTTAAAGTTGATAAATAAAGTTCTAATCTGTTCGGTTTTATAAAGTCGTTTTTTATTAAATTCGCATTAAAATAAAAACCATCATGAAAAAAATAATTTTACTACTTGCAATTGCCATATCCAGCGTTTCGGGAAATGCTGAAATTGGAAACTTGGAAAAACTAATTCAAGTAAATGCCGAATGGAAAACACAGCAGTTTTCTTCAGATATCGTCTACAACTTGAAAACTAATGATTTAACTTCATTTAACGATTGGATTGCTACGCATTTAATGTTGGTGGAATATACTTTAAAAAAAAGAGATGTATCGCAACTTACAGACGCACAAAGAAATAATCGCAGACATTTACTTCAAAAACTGAATGAATATTGGAACAATGGAATTTTTCCTGTGAATGATTATTTAACATATAAAAATCCTGTTTTTATTGACCGAATTGGGACGCATTGCGCTGTTGGATATTTAATGCAGCAAAGCGGAAACGAGGAACTAGCAAGAGAAATAGATGCCAAAGAAAAATTCGCTTATGTAAAAGAAATTAACACCAAAGGTGTCGCAGCATGGGCAAATGAAAATGGATTTACTATTGATGAATTAGCTTGGATACAACCCGGTTATCCACCTGCATTTACACTAACTGATTTAGCAGGAGGTTTAAATGGAGTTGTAAATGCAATGGCCATTGACCCTACACAAGGTACTTTGTATGTTGGTGGAAATTTTACAAGTGCCACAGAAGGAGGAGAATGTAATCATGTGGCTGTTTATTTAAGCGGTTTCGCAGGTTGGTTGTGGGCTCCGCTTGGACAAGGTGTGAATGGTAATGTGCATACAATGTTAATTCATAATAACAAATTGTATGTTGGTGGAGATTTTACCACAGCTGATGGAATTGCTGCAAATCATATTGCTGCTTATAATTTGCAAAACGGACAATGGGAATCTGTTGGAAGTTTAGATGGAACTGTAAAAACTCTTGCGATATTTAATGACGAACTCTACGCAGGAGGAAGTTTTACAGGTTTTTTTTCAAAATGGAATGGTAATGATTGGGTAAATTTAGGTGCAGGATTCCTATATGGTAGTGAAGTTAGAACATTAGAAGCTAATAGCGGTACATTGTACATTGGCGGTGATTTTGAATTGGCAACCGGCGCAATTAGAAGGAATGTGGCAGCTTATGATGGAACATATCTCGGAATGTCTGGTATGGGAACGTTAACACCTGTAAATGATTTTGAATTGTATAATGGTAGACTATATGCGGCATGCGACTATATCTCGGCTGCAGATGATACTTGTGCTTTAGCCGTATGGGATGAGTTTGAGTGGAAGACAATAATTGGGAAAGACTATTTTGTGAGTTCAGGAGCTTTTTTAAGCGGTGACATTAAAAAATTACTTAACAATGGAAATGAAATGTTGGCTGCTGGAAACTTTTTTTGTGCCATTGAAGTGCTTATTGGAAATAACCTGATGTCTTACAAAGAAACAGCTACAGATACTAGTATTACTCCACTTTTATACATTGACGGTGTAATAAATTGCATGGCTTTTCAATACAATTCATCACTTTGTTTTGGAGGTAATTTTGTTGGGCCACAAAATGGACCACTGAACCATATTGCAAGCATAGACATTACGACAGGAATCAAAATGCAAAAAAACAACAATACAGCTATTAAAGTATTCCCAAACCCAAGTTCCGATTTTGTAAATGTACAATCTGAAGCAGATTTGGGAAATGTTTGCATTTATGATATTACCGGAAAATTATTATTTCAAAACGTTGCTGTAGGAAATAAAATTCAATTCCCAACTAAAGAGTTGAGTAATGGAATTTACATCTTAAAAACAGATGAATACGTTGGGAAAATAATAAAGCAGTAAGTTAATTCTAGCCTGCTGAAAAAAACTCCCTCATTTTATAGTGAGTTACCTGCGTGTAAAAAGAGAATTTAAAGTGCTAGTAATTTCTTGCTAATTGGCAAATTCTTGCGCACAGTGGATTATTGAATACGACTGGTTTTCCGTTAGTTAGAAATACAACATCTGCTTCGTTGCCTGTGGCTCGCAGTATTAATTATTCAGCTTCGACTTGTAGCCATGCATCTGCTGTATTTCTTAATTTTTCAGTAGGCTCTAATTCTACTTTCTAAAAACTAACATTGGAATTTTTGTATTGAAGCTAATATCTGCTGTATTGCTAGATAAGAATAAACGCTCAAACCAATTTCTATTCTGCTTTGTAAATAAAATAAGCAAAGAAGCTTTACTAGCAGGAATGTCTCTGTGCATTTGAAAAGTTAGGGAATTATCCACCTCCAATTTTTTAAAGTGGAATTTCGTTTTGTCGTTTTCGAATTTAGCTGCAAGTTTATTTAAGTGTTTTTTATTAGCTTCTAAACTTGGCAAAAACTCGTAATGAAAAACATCTAATGGCACATTATTGATAGACTGATTAAATGCAAGAATATGCTTCATTTCTCTGTCTAAGTTTTCCATATCTGAGGCGTAAACCAGAGTTTTAATAGGTTTTAAGCGGTAGCTCTGGGGAACTACAATTACTGGTTTTGGTGAAGTTGTGATAAGTTCAGATGCGTTGGTTCCAAAAAGTTTAGCAACTTTCCCTGCACCACGAGTACTCATACAGATATAATCTACTTTGTTTTTCTTGGCGAACGCAACAATGTGTTTATCCACATCAAGACCAACTTCAGCTATACAAGTATATTTTACTTCGGGTAAATTTGATTTCCAGTGAATTTGGTGAATAAATTTTTGCAAACCTTTGGTAAAACGCTCCACTTCATTGTCTGCAAACTCTTTGAACATAGCGTCTAACCAAGTTACTGGCTTTAAGATCTCTACAACATTGTAAAATATCAATTCATAATTACCTTGCACGGCCAATTGCATGGCAAAACGAATTCCTGCCTTAGAATTATTTGAAAAATCTGTAGTTACAAGTATCTTTTTCATTACTAATAAATTTTTATAAATGAACTTTAATTGAAAATTAGATTAATCGAATGTCTAAAAAATTTACTAACATTCTTTTGAGGTAAAATTATACGACTGACATTCCAATATACATGACATAAGTCATTTAAAATTATGTTGTTAATCAATCAAAATTCAAAGCAAAATGAAACTTAGCTTGAAGCTAATTATATCTTTAATTGTGCTATTTACATCATCCTTATTTGGACAATTGCCTATAAAATGGGTTTATCCTTTAAATGGGCTTTCTAATACCGATGTGAATGCATTAGAATTGGACAAGGAAGGGAACTCATACGCAGTAGGGAATTACTACGGACATTTAAACTTCCCTGATAGTAAACAGTTTCCTAATCAAGGCCAACATAATGGTTTTTTAATAAAAATTTCTACAACAGGCAAAACAATCTGGGCGCTCAACTTTGAGAGTAAGAACTATGTTTTGATGGATGCAGCCTGTATTCTAAAAAATGGAGACGTTGTTGTTTCAGGAAGAAACTATGAAAGCTTTAAATTACCTTCTACAAAAAAAGTAAAGCAAAAGGAAATATCTAGTAGCGGAACTTTTTTAGCTTGTTACAATGCTGAAGTTACACTGCGCTCATTTTTTTTGGCACAGAGATCACTGAGGTTGTGGCACTGAGCTCACAGAGTTTTTTGCTAATAAATGATGATGGTTACACTGCGCTCATTTTTTTTGGCACTGAGATCACTGAGGTTGGCACTGAGCTCACAGAGTTTTTTGCTAAAAAATGATGACGGTTACACTGCGCTCATTTTTTTTTTAGCACTGAGATCACTGAGGTTGTGTCACTGAGCTCACAGAGTTTTTTGCTAATAAATGATGACGGTTACACTGCGCTCATTTTTTTTGGCACAGAGATCACTGAGGTTGTGGCACTGAGCTCACAGAGTTTTTTGCTAATAAA
>Ga0315900_10010832_pt1 | contig 11373 bp, 14 predicted proteins | sample LakEriMetagenome_FD_203521 | JGI IMG/M metagenome (GOLD analysis project Ga0315900, IMG submission 203521) | Freshwater fungal communities from buoy surface, Lake Erie, Ohio, United States - Buoy 12 MA114 | ecosystem: Environmental > Aquatic > Freshwater > Lake > Lake biofilm | place: USA: Lake...
ATGTGGCGATCGCTTAGTGTTCAACCAATCAGATAGAACCCTCTCCCAATCGGTAACAGGGGGAACCGGGGATAAATGGGAAAGTCTAGAGTTAAGTAGTACAACGTTATCGGTCATCTTGCGAAAACTGTAATTATCAACACATTAAGAAATCTAAAAACCCGTGGGGTCACGGGTTAGGAGTTGGGTTTTTAAGGGTTAGGGAAAAAAACTATTTTTCCGAGTATGCCTAGTATTCCTGTCACCAAAATTCCGACAATGCCAAGAAAAGCATTACTTGTAACATTCAACCGTCCATTTAGGTCATTAATGCGCTTTTCTGTCTCTATTACCTTAGAATCTAAGGCTTTAATATCTCCCCTTAACTCAGACTGCCCGATTTCTAACTTTGTAAGACGTTCCTCGATTTTGTCGAATTTTTGGCTAACATCTTTCTGGTAGCTGTCTATTTTCCCTTCAATCCTTGTCAGAACAGCTTCTAAGGAATAGGTCACGGTTTCGTTAGACATTGCCTAAACTCCTATCTTTTTGTTGATGCGATTTCTCCTACCAATTCAGCGCGAAGGGAAGCGATCGCCGCTTCTATCTTTTTATCTACTGTGTCCATATCGTCTAGGGTTGCTTTCCCTAATGCTGATTCAATAAATCGGATCAATTCCCCGCTCGCACTATTACCGCGCTTCTCAGACCACTGCTTAAATGCTTCCCAATCATCTTCATCTACTCTGAAAGTTGCCAGAATTTTATTTTTAGCCATATTCTATACTGCTGTCTATACTGTATAAATTATAGACTTTAATCTATTGTCTTGTATATAAGAAAATCTTTTAAATAAAGTCACTGTCTATAAAAAACCTATATATATTATGTATTGACAGCTATCTAGATTTAAATATATACTTATGATATAAACCAAAAGCGACCGCTCCCAGATTCCACTCAGAAAAGCGATCGCCTAACATCCAAAAAAGGATAATTCTATTATGCAACTAATCGAAGCAATGGCAACCGACCGCGCCCGGCGCGTTAACACAAAATACGGTGAGAGAACCGTAATTGACGCAGTTCGGCGTGATAATGGCGAAAAAGTCACGGTTTGGCGTGGTGGTGATGACGATTACTCCCAAAAATATGTGATTAAAAACGCTCGGCTAACCTTAACCCTCGATTCAAAAGGGAAATACAACCTTGTAGAGGACCCCAATCTGGTCAATCTAGGAACCCCATTACCTGAAACCGTCCCGGTGAAACCCGTTAGTCGCTATCTGGCAAGCAATAACCCTCCTATCCCCAATTACAGCGAGAAAACAAGCGAGAGCGACCAATCACTTCTATCTCCTAATCAAAAGCGTGAAATAGCCAATTATGTGCAAGAAATGGCAAAACTTTATAAATATTGTCTCGATCAAGTTGAGACAACCATCGGAGTAGAGGGTGAGGACAAGAGAGCGATCGCTACCACCCTGTTTATCTCGGCCCAGAAAAAATTCGCACTGTAAATAGATAGTAACTGGGGGATTAAATCCCCCTTAAATTAGGAGTAGAAAAACATGGAATTTACAGGATTACTCAATCTCAAAATCGAAGCGACAATCAAGGCAGAAAATAAGGGTGAGGCTTTATCTTTTTTCAGTGATTTAATTGCTAATATCACCCTTGATAATTACGGAAAAAGGGACATAGAAATCGTTGACGACAATCTTGATCTAATCGAGAATGATTGGGAATTAACAGAAGATTAATAACCAGTTATCAGTTATCAGTTATCAGTTATCAGTTATCAGTTATCAGTGATTAACCATTATTTAGGAGTAGAAAATGAGCAATAACCTGACAAGAGAAGACACAGAAAACACAGCCGGCGATGTTTATATGGACTTAGTGGCGATCGAGCGTTATCTCTGGCTGTTCAAAAAATCGTTAAGAACCGACTTATCAGAGAATTGTCAAAAGCTTTATATCGAGAATCTTGAAAATATTCAGAACTCGATCGAGGCCACAATCAAGAAAGCAGCGCGGGTTTATGCCTATTTTAATGGGGATATTCCGGATTAATTGAATTAGTAAAAACGCAACTTTTGCGGTTTTGAACTATCAGTTATCGGTTGTCAGTTACCAGTTATCAGTTATCAGTTATCAGTTAATAGCTTATATAACTACTTAGTTATATAAGCATAGTTATATAACTAAGTAGTTAAGCAGTAGTTTGACTTGTTTTTAATTTTGCCTTTTAATTTTTGCCACATAGGTAGGTAAAAAAACACCCGGAAACGCTCACAACGCGGCCCGGGAAATTCTCAAAAATAACAATGATTAACAATCTAGCAGACTTCACGAAACTTGATGAAGTTTTCTCAAACGAGGAAAAAGATTTATCGCGAAATGGTCATTATAGTAAATTCTACCATAATCCATCATCGGCCGCAAAATGCCCTAGGTGCCAGAATTTAAGCGATTTGGTAGAGGATGGCCCAGTTAGGTCTTTATATCGCTGTGAGAAGTGTGGAATCTTCGCGAAGCTTACCAAAAAGCAAAGACCGGACGGGAACCCGATCGAGTGCCGGCTTAAAAATCCTTGTCAGGGCTGTGAGGGGAATGAAGGAATTATCACGCCGGTTGACAGGTCAACGGGAAACCCTCACCATTACCGGCTTGACTGTGGGGATTGTGGACGGTTTCAAAGATGGGTTAGTCAGGATGAATTCGATCGCAAAATAGGGAAACAGGGAGGCCGTGGCAATGCTTAAGCCCTCTCACCTCCAAGAATGGCGATCGAGCGCGGTTGACCCTGAGATCATCCGGCTTAATGTAGAGTCACTATCAGGGGATGCGGCCCTAGAGAGGCTCACTGAGAATGCGATCGAAAAAATCGGGAAAGATCACAAAACCAGACTTCAATATGCGACCTCACCCGTAGCAGAAATCCTTAATCGCTACTCTGATATGAGTAGTGAGGGATGGTGGGCCAGTGGCATTGATATCCTTACCGGGGAACCTTCCCAATGGGGCTGCTATAAGCCGGATAAACCGCGAATTTCTCAAGAAAAGGGTAAAGCGATCAAATATGAACACCCGGCTAAAACCCCTACAGAAATCTTTGCTTTAAAGGTATCCTACGGAATTGGGCTAAAAATAGCGGAAAAACAAGGCTTAAAAGATGATTACTTAACAAGGCTAGGGGATAATTCCTTAGATAGCGAAGATCGAGAATTTTGGCAATGGGTGATAAATAACCCCTCGATCGCCCTGCTAATCACAGAAGGGGCAAAAAAAGCAGGGTCCCTACTTACCGCCGGTTACGCTGCCATAGCACTGCCGGGCATCTATTCAGGTTTTAGGCAAGATAAGGAATGGGGGAACGTGATCGGGCTGCCGTACCTAATCCCCCAACTGCTGCCATTTTGCGGGGGAGGCCGGGAGATAGCCTTTTTCTTTGATCAGGATAGCAAGCCTAAGACAATCAAAAATGTCCGGCGTGCGATCGAAAAAACCGGAAAACTTCTAGGGTACAAGGGATGCAAAGTATCCGTAGCCCGATGGTCTGATTACTGGAAGGGGATCGATGATTTTCTTGCTTCTCAGGGTGTGGAGGCCCTTGATCGAGTCTATCAAGAAAGAATCTCTTTAGATGCTTATAAAATAGCCAATTTTTCCGCTCTAACACCCGATTTAAAGATAAATGAGAAATACATCCCAAAATCCCTAGAAATCCCTGAGAATGCCAAAATCATAGGGATTAAAGCGCCTAAAGGGACGGGAAAAACTGAATGGATAGCGGCAAAAATAGCGCCGCTATTGGCCAAGGGCGATCGAGTATTAGTCATCACTCACCGGGTACAATTGGGGTTAGAATTATCGCGACGTTTTGGGGTTAATTACCGATCGGAATTGGTAAAAAGTGAGGACGGCAGCCTATTGGGATATGTGTTATGCGTTGATAGCTTACATGGCAAGGCTAACCCTCGATTTAATCCCCTTGATTGGGAAAATACCACCGTTATTATCGATGAGGCTGAACAAGTTTTTTGGCATTTAGTTAATTCCCCTACCTGCGAACAATACAGGGTAAAAATAATTGATTCTCTCAGAGAATTATTCAGAATTGTAGTATCTACAGGGGGAACAATATATCTAGCTGATGCTGATTTATCTATGAATGCTATCAGCTATGTGCAATCCCTAATAGGGTATTCTGTCCCTACTTATATCTTAGAAAATACCTATAAATCCCCTATCAAAAGGAATCTATATCTTTTCGGTGGGTTAAATCCCTCTAGCCTTATTCAGGAGTTAGAAATCGCTGTTTCTAGCGGTCAAAAAATCATCTGTCACACGGATGGCCAAAAGCACAAATCATCCTACGGTACAAGGAATCTAGAATATTATGTCAAGAAAAAATACCCTAACCTAAAAATACTGAGAATTGATAGCGAGAGTGTCAGCGATCGCTCTCACCCTGCTTACGGTTGTATGGGGAATCTCGATCAGATTTTATGTCAGTATGATCTGGTAATTTGTAGCCCGGTGATCGAGACAGGAGTGAGCATAGATGTTAGTCACTTTGACGCTGTTTTTGCCATTTCTCATGGTGTTCAAAGTGTTAACGCTTTTTGCCAAACATTAGCACGGGTAAGGTCTAATATTCCGCGCTATATCTGGGTTTCTGGGGTTTCTCCTAACAGAATTGGGAACGGTTCAACCGACCTCAATCAACTATTATCGGGGGAACATTTTAAGGCTAAAAATACTATCAGATCACTGCAATCAGTGGGACTGAGAGAGATTCCAGAATTTAGCTTTTTAGAAGATGGTGAGAAGTATTCCCCTAGTCTTTCCCTATGGGCTAAAAATACCGTTAAAATCAATCTAGAGGCAAAAAACTATCGGGAATCGCTAATGAAAAAGCTAGAGGATGAAGGATACAAAATCACTCCGATTGCGCCCGGTGACAAGGAAGCGATCGAGTCCTTAAAAGATGAGATAAAAGAAGCAAAAAATGAGAACTATTCAGGGCATAAGCAGGCTGTATTAAATGCTGACAGCCTAAGCAATTGCGAGTACAATTCTCTCAAAGAAAAAAGAGAACTAACAGAAGGGGAAAGAAATCAGCTTAAACGCGCACGGATCGAGCGCGTTTATGGAATTAATTTAACCGATGAACTGATCACCAAAGATGATAATAACTGGTATCCACAGATACGATTACATTACTTCTTAACAGTCGGTAATCAGTTCTTAGGGGATAGAGACAAGAAAAAATTAGATGACTCGCTAGAAAATGGTGAGGGGAAAATTTTTAAACCAGACATGAACCGATCGCTTTTGTCAGCAAAAATTCAGCTATTAAAGCTTCTCAATATAGAACAATTTTTAGGCAGCGATCGAGAGTTTACGAGCGATGACCTTGCTGAATGGTTTGAGACGCTTAAAAAAATACCGGTTTCTCAGATTAAATCGATTTTAGGTTTTACCCTATCAATGGGAGATACGCCGATCGCTTTTGCTCAAAGGCTGTTAGCGGTTTTGGGGTTAAAACTGACTTTCATCTCTCACCGGCGATATGAAGACGGCAGCCGGCGACGGGTTTATCGTGGCTGTGAACCTCTCGCTGACGGCCGGGGTGAGGTGTTTGATCGCTGGTTAGAGAGGGATCGGGAATCTCTAGAAGACTCGATCGAGATTGCTGCCTAACCCGGAACACCCTCTCTAATACTATGTTTATGGGGATAAAACCGGTGTTCCTTAATCAAAAATCCCCCCAAAAACCAAAACCGCAATTTTTGCGTATTTTTGGGCATTTTTGCCGTGAGAAGTGTTTTACCGTTGCAACCCAACAACAATGTATTTTTTTTTTCTGTCTCTAGGGACACCCCGCGCCATTGGTAGGCGCGATCGAAAAGTCCCAAAAAGAACCTACTTTTTTCCCTAAACCCAATCATGGTAAGGGTTTTGACTACTGGCAACCAGTGAAGCTGTGTTAGTCTGGCAACCCGGCGCGATACTCATAGGCCCCACCCTTTGAGGGACGGCGGCCCAACCGGGGCCACTGTTCCCTAACTGCTTTTTTTCGGAGTCCCTCGATCGAGCGGGGCCAGCCCGGGACATTCATGGCTCTGATTTCTCTAAGGGTGAAATAGCCGGGCTTTGGCGATCGCTTGACATAGTGGGGCTTGTAATCCTTGTAGCTGTACTCAGTCATATCAGGATGATTTTTGTTTTATTTTCGTTAAAACGGCATTTATTGCCGTATTTTTCAGGAATACTGCCATTTCTTACCCATTTTGATAAATTACTGTCATCTATTCCCAAAATAGCGGCTTTTTCCCTATTGGTTAATTCGATCGCGTCCGTGACCGTCTCAATAGATGAGTCAGTGTCACCCCGGACGGTTGCGATCGCGCCCGGTTCAATAGTTGAGATTGGTTCTACACTCTCAACCGTTGGCAAGGTTCCGATCGCCGGTTGAACCGGTTCACCGGGGGAAGGTTCCTCAATGGGGGGAAGGGGGGAAGTGGCGATCGAAGCCTCTCGCTGTAGCCTTAGCAGTCTCTCCATATCATCTAAACTATCATCTAAACTATCATCTAATCTTTCCTCTAGCCTTGCCATTCTCTCACATAGGGAAGTGAGTAACTTTCCCACGGTAGCATCTAACCTCTCATCTAATAAACCATCTACCCATGATTCTATAAGGGTTTTAACCCTATCATCTAACCCATCATCTAAGTTTGCATCTAAGCTATTGCCTAAGCTTGATTCTAACCCGTCCGTGAGAAACTGTTTAGCTGCCAGATTGTCGGTAAGTGCCGGATAAAGCGATCGGAGTTTATCGAGATAGCGATCGCTGATTGAAAAACTAATTACTTTACTCATGGCATCTAATCTAATCTTGGATGATATTATTATCATCTAATTAGATTAGATGTAACCATCTAACTGTGACACTTTGAGAATTGGCACTCGATCGCATTCCAAGACTCATGATAAATCACCCCTAAAACTTTTTTTCGAGGGTTTTAGGGGCATTTATGAAGGGGTTTTTTTTGGTTAAACTAAACTATCAAGTAAGTCAGTGACTTCCCCTTGATGGTTTTTCCGATTGTCGTCATAGATGAGAAGGGTGTTAAGGCTAGAGTGTCGTGACAATTTTTGCACTCTCCTAACATCCCCCCCCGGTAGCCTCTAGGGCTGCCGTGATAGAACTGTGTCTGATCCGGTGAGGTGACATAGTTTTGGTGATACCAGCATCCTGACAGCGATCTTTGACGATATTGTAAATAGACTGAGTAGAGAGACGACCATCTTTATATCCCAGATTGACTGACACAAATAAAGCCTTGTCGGGGTTGACTTCCCCCCGCGCTTCTAGCCAAGACTCGATCGCCATGACCGTGCCACTGCCAAGAGAGATAATCTCTGATTGATTACCCTTACCCTTCCCAAAAATTCTCAGGGTTTTGGCTGTGGGGTCAAAGTCAGAGATATTGGCTTTACTGACTTCCGATCGCCGGAGGGCATTACTCCATAAAAGGATTAGGAGGGCATAATCTCTAATACCCTTAAGAGTCTCTCGATCAATTCCCCCCAAAACTCTCTTAAACGTCTCGGAATCAACCCCGGTCGTGTCACGATATGCTGACAATTTCTCAGACTTAACAGACTCAAGCATAAAATCACAGTGACCGCAATTATAAGAAAAAGCGACTAAAGACTTAATAGCGGCTAATCTTCGGTTGATTGTGGCCGATTTTAAGTTTTTTTGGAGTAAATCTCCCTTATAGCGGGAAACTATGGCATAAGCGCCATGCCTATCAAGAGATAAAAACTTCCCCAATTCCAGATTAAGATCAGCGAGAAAATTCTCGATATCTTTTTGGTACACCCTACGGGTATGTGGCGATCGCTTAGTGTTCAACCAATCAGATAGAACCCTCTCCCAATCGGTAACAGGGGGAACCGGGGATAAATGGGAAAGTCTAGAGTTAAGTAGTACAACGTTATCGGTCATCTTGCGAAAATGGTTATTATCAACACATTAAGAATTGTTAAGAACCCAAAGCATTCTCAACTGAGTGAAGCTTCTCTTTGAGATGCGATACAAGTTTTTCGTTTTATCCGACTCCAATAGGCTTGCTTGTAATTACTCTTGTAGCGGGCGGAAGAATTTTCTCGATTTGTTCCCCCTCTTTCTGTTTAGTGTCAAACAAATCCAATCGGGTTTGAAGATTCAACCAAAAATCAGGAGAGACTTGGAAGTATTTAGCAAGTCTTAAAGCGGTGCTAGGGGTAATCCCCCGGCGACGGTTGACAATTTCATTAATTCGCTGGTAAGGAACCCCAATCGCATCAGCGAGTTGACTCTGTGTGATGCCCATCGGCTTCAAAAATTCCTCGTTCAGCATTTCACCCGGATGGGTGGGTCTTCTATGGGTAGGTGTGCGAACCATGTTTATACTCCTTTTTTAACTGGAATGATAATCAACGACTTCAACATTATCTGGACCGTTTATAGTCCAGATAAAACAGATACGGTACTGATCATTGATTCGGATGCTATGCTGACCTTGCCGATCACCGACTAAAACTTCCAAACAATTGTTGGGTGGAATGCGTAGGTCATCTAGCGAAGTTGCCGAATCGACTAAATCCAGTTTCCGTCGCACCACGTTCCATAAATTTCTAGGGCAGGTTTTCCGTGCTTTTTTGGTATCCTCACCATTGAAAATATTTTTAGTAGCTGTATTCCTGAATGAGACTATCATAATAACACGGTAGCACGTTTTTCATGTTAGACGTTCGCTAAACTATTTCTTTTTAGGCATTGATCACATTTTATTCTTTGCTTGGAACCCATTCGAGAATCTCGCCGGGCTGTATCTCGTACCTATCACAGATTGCCTGTAAGACTGCCACAGAAGGAAGCTGATCAGGGTTCTGGGATAGCTTGTATCCCGTGGACATCGCAATGCCTGTTTGCTGAATGAATTTATAGATTGTGATGCCTCTAGCCTCTGTAAATTCCTTGACCCGATTTTTTAGTACCATTGTATTAGTTTTATGTCTCTATAATTTATTATAACTTTTTTTTAGAATAATGCTTGACAATATTACTGACACTACGGTAATATCTAGATATAGAGAAAGACGACCACTCCCAACTGCAAATTAGTGTGATCGCCTTTCCGTCAACCCTTATTAGGTCTAAAACAATGGTACAACTTATCGAAGCTATAGCGCAATCTCCGGCCCGCCGCGTTACCACAAAATTTGGTGAAAGAACGGTTATCGACTGTGTACGCCGCGATAATGGGGAAAAAGTGACCGTTTGGCGCGGTGGGGATGACGAATACTCCCAAAAGCACGTTATTAAAAACGCACGCTTGACCTTAACCCTTGACAATAAAGGAAAATACAACCTTGTCGAGGACCCCGCGTTAACCAACTTAGGTCAACCCCTTCCAGAGTCACCCGTACCCGTGCGGCCTCTACATAATACCAATCACGTTATCACTCAAGACAGTGAGAAACCTAGCGAGAGTGACCAATCACTCCTATCACCCAATCAAAAGCGAGAAATAGCCAATTATGTGAGTGAAATGGGTAAATTATACGGGTTTTGCTTACAGCAAGCTGAAAACCTCAATTTAGAGGGTGAGGATCGGCGCTGTGTGGCAACTAGCTTATTTATCCAAGCTACCAAACATTTTAATCTTTAATCAATCAAGGGGGAGATTAATTCCCCCTATTAGGAGGCAAAAATGAAGGAATTTACAGGGACTTTAACCCTCACAATTGAGGTCACAATTGAGGCTAAAAACAAAAAAGAAGCGACATTGTTCTTTGATGATTTATACCTCAATATCACCATAGAAAACGACGGAAACCAAGTGATAGAGATAGTCGGTGATAATTTGGGATTAATCGAAAATAGTTGGGAATTACAGGATTAATCAGCAGTTAAGCTAAAACGCACTTAAACCACCTAAAATAGAAATAGTAACTTGAGAAAAATCCTACTTATGCCAGCCAAAGATTTCCTAGACTTAGAAGAAAAGAAAAACTTACAAAAAGCTCTTAAAGAAGAAGAAAGAGCAGAGGTTAGGGAAAGAATTTTAATGTTTCTCTTGCTAAACGACGGAAAAACTCAACGAGAAATAGCTGACTTTATTGGCTGTTCACTCAAAACGGTCGCCCATTGGTGTGTTCACGGCGATCCTAACAATTTAGAAAGTCTAGAAGATGGGAGAAAAAATGGAAATCATAAAAAAGCCACAGAGGAATATATTAATTTACTATTGAAAATAGTTGATGAAGACCCGAAGGAATTTGGATATGAATTCGGGAGATGGACAGCGGCAAGATTAGCAGAGCATCTAGAAAAGGAAACAGGAATTAAACTGAGTGGCTCGCAAGTGAGAAGAATATTGAGAAGAAAAAAGTATGTGTATATCTGGGCGAAATATAGTCTAGAAGATAAGCAAGACAAGAAATTAAGAAAAGCATTTAAAGAAAAATTAGATGAATATTTAAGGTTGGCTAAAGAAAAGCCAGAGTCAATCCAGGTATGGTTTTGGGATGAGTGTGGATTTAGTTTGAGAGTAATAAGAAGGAGAGCTTGGACAAAAAAAGGAAAGCGAAAAAAAGTGAATGGACAAAGAAAAAGAGGAAGGGTGAATGTGATGGGAGCCTTAAGATATAATGACAAAAAACGAGTCTGTTTTATGATCAAAAAAGGAAATTCAGAAACTTTCCATGAACAATTAAAGAAACTTCATGAAGAGATTCGTCAAGAATGGATAAACTTGGGAAATCTGCCCGAAGATTTTCGAGAAAAAGGACCGAAAATTATCATCATATTAGACAATGCTAGTTATCACAAAAAGAAAGATGTTATTGAGCAGGTGGAAAAAGAGTTGCCCAATATTAGGCTAGAGTTTTTACCAGCTTATAGTCCAGATTACAACCTAATAGAATTAGTGTGGCATTCCGCTAAAGAGTACATAGCTAATCGAGAATTTGAAAATAAAGAAGAACTGGAAAAAGTAGTCAATCAGCTTTTAAATGAAGGGGGATTGATTATTAAATGGAGTAGAAAACTTAAAAATAAGGGTAATGCTGTCAATGTAACTTAAATGCGTAAAAGCTTACTGCCCCTGTTCAAAAGTCACTGCTGCAAGCTGGCTCAACAGCCTCAATTTTTGGGGCAATAAAAACCCCCGGTAAACCTGATCGCGTTCGACTCCTCGAGCTTCATCCCATTTACCCAGCAGCAAATCCAGCCCTTGTTTATAAAACTCAGCCCGCTTGCTCGGAAATTTCCCTTGACCCTGAAACACCCAGCAGGCGAGATGCAGAAACAGAGGTGTCACCACC
>Ga0315900_10010834_pt1 | contig 11372 bp, 6 predicted proteins | sample LakEriMetagenome_FD_203521 | JGI IMG/M metagenome (GOLD analysis project Ga0315900, IMG submission 203521) | Freshwater fungal communities from buoy surface, Lake Erie, Ohio, United States - Buoy 12 MA114 | ecosystem: Environmental > Aquatic > Freshwater > Lake > Lake biofilm | place: USA: Lake...
CTATTACCTGGCCGCCTTCGAAAAGGGCTACGATCTCTGGGTCACCGAACCGAGAACCCGCGATACCAAAATTTTGGCCAAACTGGGAGCCGGCGGTGGTGGACTGGAAATCAGCAAGGACGGCAAAAGCCTCTTTACCCTCAAGGAAGGCCGCCTCACCAAAATCGACGAAAACGGCAAGAGCGAACCCATAGGCATAGCCGGTGAAATGGAACTGGATGCCGAAGCCGAGCGGGCCTATATCCTGGACCATACCTATCGCCAAGTGGTGCAGAAATTCTACGATCCCCAAATCCACGGCATCGATTGGAAAGGCTTTTATACCAATTACCGGGAATTTCTACCGCATCTTAACAACAATTACGATTTTCAGGAATTGCTTTCCGAATTCCTGGGCGAGCTCAACGCATCGCATACAGGGGGTCGCTATTCCCCATCGAATCCCCAAGGGGATGAAACCGCCAGCCTGGGCTTGCTCTACGACGAGCGTTTCCCAGGTCCCGGTCTCAGGGTCACCGAAATTTTGGCCGAAGGTCCATTTAGCAAAGCCGCTTCGGCTCTCAAGCCCGGTGCCATCATCGAAAAAATCGACGGGATCGCCATCGATAACCGGACCGATTGGACGGCCCTGCTCAACCGAAAGGCCCGCAAAAACACCTTGGTGACTTTCCGTAACACGATGGATACCAAGAGCATGGAGGAGGTGGTGAAACCCATCAGCCTGGGCGATGAAACCGGCTTGATGTACGCCCGTTGGGTGCAGCGCATGAAGGACGAGGTGCATCGCCTCAGCGGTGGCACCCTGGGTTATGTGCACGTGCAGGGCATGAACGATGGTTCGTTCCGGGATGTTTTTGATGAAGTCTTGGGCGAAAATTTTGATCGCCAAGGCCTGGTGGTGGATACCCGTTTCAACGGCGGAGGCTGGCTGCATGACGACCTCAAAACCTTCCTGAGCGGGCAACGCTACCTGGACTTTGCCCCGCAGGGGAATCGCCTCAAGGACGGCGAACCCATGGGCCGCTGGACCAAACCCAGCTGCGTGCTCATGAGCGAAGGCAACTACAGCGATGCCTTTATTTTTCCGTACGTGTACAAGCAGGCCGGCATCGGCAAAACCATCGGCAAACCCGTACCCGGTACCGGCACCGCCGTTTGGTGGGAAACCCAGATCGACCCCACCATGGTTTTTGGAATCCCCATGGTCGCCACCATTGGTCGTGAAAACCGCCCCACCGAAAACCTGCAATTGGAACCCGATATCAACGCCGACCTCCCCTACCGCGATTTCCTTGAAGGCCGCGATACCCAGCTCGCCAAAGCCGTCGAGGTCCTGATGCAGGAAGTCAAGGGGCGGAAATGAAGGTAACGCAAGCGATAGGAGTTAACCGTGCCTAACGTTTCGCAGCTACCCGAAGGGCGGGACTTTCACCACAAAACTTAATTTGAAAAACGAATGTTTGATTAACCACAAAACTTTCTTTGGAACACGATACCCCGCCTTTTGGGTAGGTGCTGTTGGCAGCTGGTTTTTTGTCGTCCGTCCTTGTAAACCATTGTCAGTGTTGGGTTTGAATGTCATTGTCTGTTTACTTTTTTGTCTGTCTGTGTCGGGTTGTGCGTTACGTTTTTTATTTCTTTTGAAGGGATGGGGATTTTTTTAAAAACAATTTTTCTTGGATTGGCTTTGCAAGCTCTTTGACAAAGCTTTGGTTGCAACGTTGGCTGGTGCGGCTTTGGCAATGTGCTTGCAAATTTCGTTGGCTATTTACTGATATTTCCATAAGCATCCTTTACTACTTGTGCTATTCGTTTTCTACGCTCAATCAAAAAATCTTCGAAATTCATTTGCTCCCAATTTTCAGGTAAGGCGTGCCAATAGTACATTTTTTGTTTTTCATCGGCTGAAAGTCTGTTCAGATATTCAGGTAAATAATCTGCCGGTGCGGTATCCGAAATCGAAATATTATCACTCCATTCTACCAAGGCGTAGTTTGCTATTTGATTGGTATCTCGCTGTTCGGTTATTCCATTCCGTTGTAGCCAAGCCTTTGGAAATAAATGATGACGTTCCAATGCTGATTTTTTACTCCTCAAGCCTTCTTGCAACAAGTCTGAAACTTTGAGTTTGCTGAACAGGCCATTTGCCCCCAATACATACAATGCTGCATAGTAGGCATACAACGATGGGCTGGTTGAAGACGAAGTAGATAAATCCATTGGTAAGGTAATATCCCAAAAGTCATTGGTGAGCTGAGATGTGATAATATCATCCAACACTTTTTGAAATTCATCTGCGGTGGTAAGGCCTCTTAATCTGGCTAAATCCATTTCCATTACTGTTTCAGGCGAACCTGTGTAACGGCCTGTGATAGAGGACATAAAGAACCATTTGCCAATGAGTTTTTTCAACTCATACAAATCCATTTTAAAATCCTCTCTGCCTATCAAAAAGAAGATGTAAGCATAGAGTAAATTGTTTTTGGAACTGATGTAATCTTGTCGTGCAAAACCTGCCTGTTTTACCGCTTTGATGAACTCGTGCCAATTTTGAATGTTGAGAGATTTGGCTTGGGCTAATTTCAACAACTCAAACTGATTGTCTCTGCGTTCGGTGCTGAAATTTCCTGTTTCTAAATCTTTGCCTCTTAAAATGCTGTACACATATTGTAACCTGGCTCTGCGGAAAGCCAAACCAACAGAAACCCGAAGCATTTGGTCGGGGTCGGGGTCTATGAGGTAGTTGAAAGGAGATGCTGCATTTTTAGAAGGTAGGCGACACAAGCGGCAAAATTCTTCCAAATCTTTTCTGCCTTCTTCCCAAAATACACTCATCAAGGTTAAAATAAAGTCGGCCTGATTGAGGGTTTTTCCCTGTGAATTGATACGCACAAACACATCAGCCACTTGTTCTTCGGTGATGTTTGTTGAAAGTTCTAAGGCAGAAAAGGGATAAGATTCTAAATTCTTCAGTTGCATAAAAGCATTCTGAATGTTTTCTTCCTCAGCTTCTGTAAGCTCTACCGATTTTTTAAGGTTTTGTAAAAACTCATTGATAACCTTAATAATGTTGATGTTCGGTTGCCAAATCTGTGAGATGTTCTGAAAATAGCGTGGGTTTTTGCGAATGGAAGCATCAGGAATTTCAAACTTGGCTTCCAAGGGATTGAAGGCAATGACAATCGTTGCTTTGGTATAGTTCTCCCTTATGATTTCCTGTGCTTTGATAACTGCATACAGCGATGTAAGCCGCTGCTGACCATCTACGATCAATAAATTGGGATGCTTTTGCTTTGCCGAAGTTCCTATGCCCTTGGTATGCTCCACATTGGCATTGGCCCAAAACAAGAAATAGCCCACAGGATAGCCCTTGTACATACTATCAAACAAATCCCGCACTTTGGTATCGGGCCAAACAAAAGGACGCTGAATATCGGGTAAGCCAATGATACCCATATCAATTTGTTGTATGAGCGTGGCTAAGTTGTAACTAACTTCTTTAAATAGTGTTGCCATAGTTCATACTGTTTCACTTTCCCTTACCTCAAACGCCTGATGCAACAATGCTTTGAGCAATTGCTCGGTGGCTTGTTGGCTGGCGATGATGTGTTCATTTAGTTGTTTTGTTTTGGCTAAATGCTTGTCTATTTCTGCCACAATACGTTTTTGTTCGGATAGTGGGGGAAAGGGGATTGGAATACTTTCCCATTTACTTTTATTTACAATTGGTGTAGTTCCCCCCGATGATTTAGCCCAAATTGCTTTTTGAAAATAGGGTGATTGCAAAAAATATTGAAGAAACTGGCCACTAACACCACAAAGCCCTTTTATTGCATTGATTTGTTGATTGCAGCTTACATCTCGATTTGTGTAGTTGGATTTACCTGTTGAACCACCAATACAAACCATCATCAAAGAATCTGCTTTAACTAACACCCCTTCTTCTAAACCTGCTAAAGTCAAACCTTCATTTTCATAATCAATTCCTGAAAGGCTTATATCAGCAGGTTTTATAAAAGGAATGTCTTTCCCAAAAAACTCCTTGTTTGCTGTTGGTGGAGTAGTTCCTGTTTGAGTTGTTCCCACATCAATCAACCTACACCAAACCCAATTTTCAGGAATTTCAAACGGAATTTCTTCGGGCTTGATGGGTGACAGTAGTTTTTCTTTTTTACCTGATTTTGCTTTCTCGGCTTTGATGCGTTTTAGCAATTCGCTGGCAGGTTCGTCTTTCGGGTCTTGCTTTACCAACTTACCTTGCACCGCTTCTTGTAAAATGGCTTGGTTTAGGGAGTCGAGTTGGGTGAGTTGGTAATTTAGTTCATTTTCAAGAGAACCAATTTTATCTCTAATATTATCAATAAAAACTACAAGATTATTTTGCTCATCTATGTCGGGAAGATTTACCTCATAACTAAGGAAAAAATCTTCATCAAGATATTTTCTATGTGTTATGCCTGTGCTTGCTCTTCTACATAGGTCATAGAAATCTGGTGAATTTGTAAAGTGATTTAACCATTCTATACTCACCATATTCTTATTATAGTCATATGCCCAAAAATTGCCCGTAATAATTGCACCTTCAACTTCATCAGGAGCAATTCCAAATGCACCATACATTGCATCAATTTTGGATAATACAAATTGACCTGCTTTTAATATAAATTGCTTTTTCGTTCCAATTTTAGAACCTATTTCAAAATCACGGACAGATACTCCTTGATGTTTTGTTCTAATTGTGACTCGTTTATACTCCGTATTATCTTCAATATCTATTGGAATTTTACTTCGTATAAGGAAATCACCAAGTTTCGCCTTTCTGCTACTCATACTACACAGTTTTTAGTTCATTGAGTATTTGGGCAGATTTTACAAATGACTTTTCAAGCTTTTCTATTATTGCTTTTCTATCATAAGTTACTTCCTCCACTTTCTTACTCGGGTTCTTTATATCCAAATCATAATTGCGGTCAATGATTGTTTGCATCGGCACTTTCCAAGCTACCTCGCTTTCTTCTCTATTGTTCCACCATTCCTTAATGGGTTCAAATTCTTCTAAACGTATAGGTTTAGTTTTGCTGTAGGCTTTTGCTCCTTCAGGCAAGGTGTGTTCGAAATACCAAATGTCTTTGGTGGCTGTTCCTTTTTCAAAGAAAATCAGGTTGGTGTTTACGGTGGCATAAGGGGCAAATACCGATTGTGGTAATCGAACAATGGTATGCACATTGCAATCTTCCAATAGTTTTTGTCTTACCCGTTGTTTTACGCCATCGCCTGTTAAGCTGCCATCGGGCAACACAATGCCTGCCCGTCCACCCTCTTTCAGCAATTGGATAAAAAGAATCAAAAATAAATCGGCACTTTCCTTGGTGCGGAAATTCAGCGGGAAATTGGTTTCCATACCATCTCCTACCACCCCACCAAAGGGCGGATTGGCAACAATGATGTCCACACGGTCTGCTTGTCGGATAGAGGTATATTCTCGGCTTAAAGAATCTCCGTTTATAATTTGTGGCACTTCAATGTCGTGGGTAATCAGGTTTACCACACTCAGCATAAAAGGCAGGGGTTTCAGCTCGCTGCCTGTTACGGTTTCCTGTAAGGTTTTGCGGTCGTCAATATTTTTTACCTGCTTTTTCAGGTGTTCTATGGCACATACCAAAAAACCCGCAGTTCCGCAAGCAGGGTCGGTAATTTTCTCACCCAATTTTGGGTTTACCATATCCACAATAAACTGGGTTACCGCTCTTGGCGTGTAAAACTCGCCTGTGTCTTTTTTGGCAGCCAAACCCTGCAAAATCTCCTCATAAATCACATTGAAAACGTGATGCTCTTTGCTACTGTTAAAATCAATTTCGTTCAGTTTGTTAATGGCCTGGCGGAAAGTGGTTCCGCTTTTCATATAATTATTGGTTCCGTCAAAAATTTGGCGAATGGTAATGCCCAATCTGTCGTCAGCCGCAACCGTCAGGTTTTTGAGTGTCGGGAAAAGGTTGTTGTTCACAAAATTGATGAGTGCATCGCCTGTGATGCCTTCATCATCTTCTGCCCAATTACGCCACTGCAATTCCGCAGGAATGTCTGATTTGTATTTGGGGTTAAGGATTTCTTTTTCCTTGTCTTTGTCGTCAAAGAGTTTCAGAAAAATCATCCAACCCAATTGCTCAATGCGTTGTGCATCTCCACTCAAACCCGGGTCTTTGCGGAAAATGTCTCTGATTGATTTTATAGTGCCTGCTATGTTGCTCATATTCCAATTTGTTTTCTTGCAATTTTGATAATTGCTGATAATGCAGTTTCAGCTATTTTATCGTAGGTCTTGTCTTTGAAAGATTCTTTAAGGTCTTTGAAAATACTATCTAATTTTTCAAACTCCTTTTTAACTTTAAGTTCGCTTTTATCCTTGTTGATGGCTTCAATTAATGGTTTCTTTTTGGCTTGTTTCAAGATACTATCGAGCAGATTTAAAAACTCAGTGTATTTAATAACAAGCTGGTTTTTGTTTAAAGTGTAATCAATAGAAGAGCCACTCTCCACAACAAATCTTTCAATTAATCTGTGAACGTGGAGTTCATCAATATAAATTCGAACTTTACCATTTTCTTTATCCTCAGTTTCTAATTTTTTACCCTCTAATGCCTCGAATATTAATTTCCAATTATCTTCATTGGACAAATCAAGATTAAGAAATTTTGCAGAACGGGTCATTTCTAAGCTTCTTAACTTGGTAGGAGTTATTTTTAAAACTCTCATTAAATCATAGCTGTTTTTAACCTTTGATTTATCTATATTCATCATTAAGTGATGAAACATAAAGGCTTCAAAGTCAGCTTTAGACAAAACACCAAGCCCAAGTTCTTCGAAACTTTTTATTAAAGCCTCGCCAAATTTTTTACCACCTTCCTTTTGAAGTATCTGAGAAAGTTTTTCCATTATGCTACTTTATATAATTCGTTTTCTAATTCTTTAATGGCTTTTTCGTATGCTTCACGGCTGCCAAATGCTTTGATGATTTCTGTTACCGAACCAAACTCATTGATGGGGGGAACAGTTAAGATTTGAATGTTCTCTATGTTTTCAATGCCTTGGTCAGCGTATTTGTCGAGCAATGCCTCTAATACTTTTCGGGCTTGTTCGCCATACTTCGTAAAGTAGTTGCGTTTCTTTACATTGTTTGCTCGTTCTTTTCTTGTCATTGGTGGTTGGTCATACGCAACGTGGCAGATTAAATCAAACAAATCCACTTGCTTGTCAACTGCTTCATACAATGCTTCCACCATTACGCCCTGTTCAATCAATTCTGCAATGATGGCTTCTTTGCGGTCAGAACCTTTCCACTTGTTTAGAAAATCATCTAAGGAAGCAAATTGCTCTTTTATAATTTCTTTGGTGTGGTCTTTCAAACTGGTTGTAATGGGTCTGCCGTGTTGGTCGAAATGCAGTTCACGACTTATTAAAACCGAAACATCCACACCGTTTACATACACCTTTTCTCTTGGTTCGTTAAAAGTTTGTGGTGGAAATTCTGTTTCAGGATAACGAATTTCAGGGGGCGTAATTTCAATTTCTTCTCCTGTTTCTATATCAATAATTGGTTCTGTGTTTTCTTCTTCTTCATCTACAATGCCGCCTAAGTCGGTTTCTTCTGCAACTGGTTTTATTCTAATTGGGTCACCGTCAAATTGTGGGTCTGCAAAAAGGTCTGTCGCATTTCTGAAATCCAAAATGGTAAAATACAGTTTGCCATATTCTTCATTGATTCGTGTTCCTCTACCAATGATTTGCTTGAACTTTGTCATTGAATTGATGTTGCTGTCCAATACAATCACTTTGCAGGTTTGAGCATCTACACCTGTGGTCATCAATTCGGAAGTGGTGGCAATGACCGGATATTTTTCTTCGGGATTGATAAAGTTATCCAACTCTCGTTTACCTTCGTCATTGTCGCCTGTAATCTGCATTATGTATTTGTAGTTCTCGGCAACTAAATCAGGATTGTGTTTTGCTAATGCGGTTCGCATTCTTTCAGCGTGGTCAATGTCCACACAAAACACAATGGTTTTAGCAAAGCGGTCGTAACCTTTGAGAAACTCGGTTACTTTTTTGGAAACTAAATCTGTTCTTTCTTCAATCACCAAATTTTTATCAAAGTCCTTTCGGTTGTATATGCGGTCTTCAATTTCGTTTCCGTCTTTGTCAGTTTTGCCTTGTTCGGGTCGCCAACCTTCAGCATCCACATTCAGGGCAACTCGCACCACACGATAAGGCGCAAGGAAACCATCATCAATTCCTTGTCGCAAAGAATAAGTATAAACAGGGTCGCCAAAATATTCGGTGTTGCTTGCCTCGTTGGTTTCTTTTGGTGTTGCTGTCAAACCAATATGAGTAGCATTTTGGAAGTAGGTTAAAATCTCTCTCCAACTGCTATCGTCTTTTGCACTTCCTCTGTGGCACTCGTCAATTACAATCAGGTCGAAAAAATCTCTTGAAAACTGTTTGTAAACATTGGCTGCTTCGTCTGTTCCTGAAAGTCCTTGATACAATGCCAAATAGATTTCAAAGCTCTTGTCAATTTGCCTGTGTTTTACCACAGTCATTTTATCCTTGAAATGTTTGAAGTCGCCTCTGCGAGTTTGGTCTATCAAAGCGTTTCGGTCGGCTAAAAACAAAATGCGTTTTTTTGCTCCGCTTTTCCAAAGTCGGTGAATGATTTGAAAAGCCGTGTAAGTCTTTCCTGTTCCTGTTGCCATCACAAGCAGAATTCTGTTCTGTCCGTTGGCAATAGCTTCAACTGTTCTATTTACTGCAATTTGCTGGTAGTATCTCGGTTTGCGGTTAGTTCCGTCAAAATAATAGTCTTGTGAAACGATTCTTTCCGCTTCGAGAGTTTCAATGCCTTTATACTTTTTGTATTTCTGCCAAAGTTGTTCAGGAGAAGGGAAGTCGTCTAAACTGATTTCCGTTTCTATGTTTCCATCTGTAGCTGTGCGGTCGTGAAATAAAAAACCATCTCCGTTGCTACTGAATACACAAGGAATGTCCAATATTTGAGCATAGTCCAAGCCTTGTTGTATTCCTGCTCTTACTGAATGGTTGTTGTCCTTGGCTTCAATGATGGCAATGGGAATATTCGGTTTGTAATACAGAATGTAATCTGCACGTTTCCGAGTTCCTCTGGCTGTGATTTTTCCTCTTACATAAATCTTACCATCAGTAAAAGAAACTTCCTCTAATATCTGCAATTGCTTGTCCCAACCTGACTTTTCTAAAGCAGGTGTGATAAACTTGGTGCAAATATCTCTTTCTGATAGTGTCTTTTTATTCATTCTTTAATTGTCAAAGTATAGTTGACCAAAATACGTATTTCTGTCGGTGCGCAGGCAAAAAAGTGGCTCTTTTGGTTTTGCGATCGGCTTACTCTTTGTTCGTTCGTTATATCATTTCTATGTCTTTGGTCACCTGTCAAAATGTTTACTTTTCTTTTCCTTAGTCGTCTTTTTGTTATTGTGGTGTCCTTCTTTATACTTGCTGCTAACGTTTTGGCGCATGGCGAAGTGGCGGATTTCGGAGCTCAAAACTGTCAATACACCACAAATGTTGATGCGAGTTAGAATGTTCAATTAACCACGTCACCCGCCATTGTGCCAAGCGCGTGTTACAAGCTGCCTTTCTTGTTTTAAGTAATGGTGTCATTTTGTTTTAGCCTCCTTTTGTCTTAAGTAATTTATGAACGCACTACAAGCTACAAGCATAAACTTAGCGTCTTCTTGATTTAAGTTGTCGTCTTCCAAAAGTGCGTGTCTAATGCCGTCTGCATCACTAGTATATCCATATAAGCTGCTAAAGGAGCTTTTTAAAGCTGGATGAATACTATTTTCCTTTTCAATTTGTTTTAATGCTTGTCCAAGTGTCGCTTTGGGATTGCCTGTCAATATGGAACAATATGATTCAACAGCACTAATGGATTCTTTAATTGAATTTCTGTAGTCAGGGCTTTTCCTGTCTGAAAATAGTTCAAGTGAGCGGTTCAAATGAGTCTTTACTGGTTTAAGATTGTCTGCTATGTTTAAAGCCTCTTCAATTGATTCAACTTCTTCTTTTGAACTAATTTGTGTCAATGTACCGTTCACAAATCTATATGCTGAAAGTTCTCGCTCGAATACATTATTGCAATACTCAATAAACCCGTCATTTGTCTGACTGTAATGGTCGGGTGTATAATTCAACGGAACGAATTCAATAAAGTCATACAATTGATACCATTCACAACTATAAAAATACTTTTTAAGTATTAGATGTAGTCGGTTAAAACTAACTGGCATTTCATCTAATCTGTTTTTAAAAAAATGTATCCAAATTCTTCTCAGACAAATTACAATATCATTTGGATTACTTTTTATCCAGTCATTTTGGATTTTGCCCTCCCAATAGAAAATTGTCAAGCCGTTCCAGAGAGCATTTTTTAAATCTTCATCTAATGTGTCGGTTTGAATTACACTTTTAATTGGTGTTTTACCTATTCGTTGTGAGAATGATATCATTTTATTGTCTTGTCCTTAAGGTTGCTTGTAACTTACTTATTTGTGCAGGCTTATAGCCCTAAGTTAACGGAAAGCTGTTGTATTTGTGTAGGTTTATGGGTGGAAATATGGGGGCCATGGGATACAAAACCCGTGGATTTATCGGGTTCTGACCCAGGATGACAGAGGGGCTAACCGTGATAAAACGCCAGCATAGGTGGGAACCTAGGCAAGTCAAGGATTGCATCAATTAAAAGTCACGCTGTACCCCACCCGCCAGGTATGGCAGGGTAGGTCGTGGAGGGCGTGTTGATAGCGGAGGTAGAAACGGCCTTGGGCGGGGGGTTGGTAGGCGGCTTCGGTACGCAGAAACCAGGGGCGATCGCCTTGGTTGAAGTAGCCGCTGATGCCTTGCAACTGGGTCGCGAGGGTCCAGGGGCCGGATTTTGTTGTAACACCGAGCGCACAGGTCCAGGCATCGTTCTGCCCGCCCACCGATTCCTGCCATACCAGGAAGCCTTGTTGGGTCCACCAGGACCAGCGGGGGTAGTTGCGGCCGGTGCGGACCTCCAGCCAATACGCGGGCATGTTGGTATGTCTGGCGTTTTCGAGGCCTTTGCCGGCGGTGGTTTTGATGCCCCAACCCAGGGTCACCGGAGTTCGGGGACCCAGGAAACGAGCCGGCACTTGCCAGCGGTTCAGGATCCAGAGCTCGGAGGTATTGCGACCGCGGGGTTCCTCCCAACGAGCGTTGCGCAGATCCCTCACCACGGTGTCGGTGGACCACCATTCGTAGGGGCGCCAATGAACTTCCAGGGAAGCCTGGCCGGGGACCAAGGGCACGGACAGGTT
>Ga0315900_10010837_pt1 | contig 11369 bp, 8 predicted proteins | sample LakEriMetagenome_FD_203521 | JGI IMG/M metagenome (GOLD analysis project Ga0315900, IMG submission 203521) | Freshwater fungal communities from buoy surface, Lake Erie, Ohio, United States - Buoy 12 MA114 | ecosystem: Environmental > Aquatic > Freshwater > Lake > Lake biofilm | place: USA: Lake...
AGCCGACGGCAGACAGGGTCGGCCGCTTGGCATCCTCATCCGCCGGCACAGGCTGCACCATGCCCACGAGCCGATGCCCTGCGAGGAAGGAATCGTCGATCATGGCGAGGTAGCGCGGCTCGAAGATGTTGAGCGGCAACTGGCCCCTTGGCAGGAGCAGGGCTCCCGGCAGCGGAAACACCGGGATGACGCCCGGCAGGTCGGCCGGGCCGCGATAGGCGACATTGGTTCCCATGGTCTTCAGCTCCGTGGCGCCACGACAGGGATCAGACCTGTCATCTAGGGGCGCCGATGGCTGCTGCCAGCCCCGGGCCGGTCCAAATCAGCGCGCCGCGGAGTGATACTCCGGATTGGGGCGCATGTCGGTGGCGGACGCCATGCGATTCGACATGTTGTAAAAGGCGGCGGTGGCCGAAATGTCCCAGATGTCGCGGTCCGAGAAGCCCACCTTGCGCAGCGCCTCGCGGTCCGGATCGTCGACCGTCCAGGGGGCCTCGGTCAGTTTGACCGAGAAATCCAGCATGGCCCGCTGACGCGCATCGAGCCTGGCGGCGCGGTAGTTCATGACCATCAGCTCGCCGAGCTCCGGGTCGCCGGAAAGCTGCCGGACCGCCGCGCCGTGGGCGGTGAGGCAATAGTAGCAGCGGTTCACCGAGGACACGGCGACCGCGATCATCTCGCGCTCCAGCTTGCTGAGGCCCGAGGGCGCCAGCATCAGGTCGTTGTACATCGCCGCGAAGGCCTTCAGCTTGGCGAGGTCGTGCGCATAGGCGAGCAGCACGTTCGGCACATAGCCGATCTTGTCGCGGCATTTCTGGAAATAGGCCGTGATCTCGGCGTCGAGCGGTGCCTGCGGCAGGTGGAGCGCGGTGATCGGATCGGCGGCGGCCTTGCGCGCCCTGGCCGGCTTCTCGGCGCTCTTCGCGCCCGTCGCGGCCGACGGCTTTGAAACAGAGGCTTTCGCGGACTTGGCGGCTGGCTTTGCGCCCGATTTCGCAGCCGGTCTGGGGGCGGATTTCGCAGCGCGCGCGGCCATGCCTCGTCTCCCGATGTCGTCGCGGCCGAGACCGATCCGGCTCCGTCATCACCGCGTTGCAAGGCTCGTAGCATGGCCGTCGGTGGGACGAAATTGTCTTTACGACCGAGGGGTCGCGTGGTCATCCTGCCGTCGGCACCAGAACCAAGACGAATCCCCCGCCGAGGAGATCAGCATGAGCAATCGGGCCGAGGACGCGCGGGGGGCTGCGGCCATCATCGACCAGGCGGGTATCATCCTCCGCGGCACGGAAGCCAGCGTGCCGGCCGATTATGTCGCCGACCTGTTCGGCCGCGCCGATCCCGAGGATATCGTCGCCTATGACGCCCGCGACCTGGCCTCCCTCGCCGCGCAGAGCTATGCCGCCTTCGCAAGGCGCGCGCCCGGCCAGTCGGCAATCCGGCTTTTCGACCCGGAGCCGACATCAGCGGCCTCGCAACTCGCCTCGATCACGGTGATCGAGGTCGTCAACGAGAACATGCCCTTCCTGGTCGACTCGGTCCTCGGGGTGCTGAGCGAACAGGGCCTGAGAGTCCGCCTGGTCGTCCATCCGATCCTGACTGTCGAGCGGGAGCCCGAGGGGGCGCTCTCCGCCTATCGTGGCCTTGAGCAGATCGACCAGGCCACGCGGGAAAGCCTGATCCATATCCACATCGACAGGATCGGCGACGAACCGCGCCGGGCGGCGCTCGAGGCGGAGCTGGCGACAACGCTTGCCGACGTGCGCATCTGCGTCGCCGACTGGAAACCGATGCAGGAGCGCGTCCGCGCCATCATCGAGGACCTGAAGTCAAACCCCGTTCTGCCCGTGACCGAGATGGCAGAGGGGATCCAGTTCCTCGAATGGCTGGCGGCGAACAATTTCACCCTGCTCGGCATCCGCGACTATTCCTACGTCGGCGGCGTCGCCGAGGGGCAGATGGAACCGGAGTTCACCTCCGGCCTCGGCATCCTGCGCGACGAGAACGTGCGCATTCTCAGGCGAGGCACCGACCTCGTCGTCATGACGCCGGAACTGCGCGAGTTCCTGATGCGGCCTGTTCCGCTCATCATCACCAAGGCCAACGTCCGCTCGCGGGTCCATCGCCGCATCTACATGGACTATGTCGGCGTCAAGCGCTTCGACAGGAACGGCCAGCTCATCGGCGAGGCGCGCATCGTCGGCCTGTTCACCTCCACCGCCTATACCCGCTCGACCCGCACCATCCCCTACCTCAGGCGCAAGGTCGACCGGGTGCTGACGCGCGCCGGCTTCGACCCCGATGGCCATTCCGGCAAGGCGCTGGTCAACGTTCTCGAAAGCTATCCGCGCGACGAACTGTTCCAGATCGACGACGAGACCCTGTTCTCGCACGCGACCGCCGTGATGCAGCTCGAGGACCGGCCGCGCGTCCGCGTGCTGCCGCGCGAGGACCGCTTCCACCGCTTCGTCTCGGTCCTCGTCTATGTGCCACGCGACCGCTTCGACACCACGGTGCGCATCGCCATCGGGCAACATCTGGCCGCGGTCTATCAGGGGCGTGTCTCGGCTTTCTATCCCTTCTTCCCGGAAGGTCCGCTGACGCGCGTCCACTTCATCATCGGCCGCAGCGACGGCGAGACGCCGCGCATCGACCGGGCCGACCTGGAAACGGCGGTGGCCCGCATCGTCAGGACATGGAGCGACGGGCTCGGCGAGGCCATCGCGCTCATTCATGGACCCGCCAGGGGCGGCGAGCTCATCGCCCGCTACCGGGACGCCTTCTCGGCGGCCTATCGCGAGGCGGTTCCCGCCGAGAGCGCCATCGGCGATATCCGCATCCTCCAGGGTCTCTCCGACGTCCGCCCCCTGGCCATCGACTTCTATCGCCCGAACCCGACCGACCGTCTGGAGGCCGGCCTGAAGGTCTTCTCGCGCGGCCGGCCGATTCCCCTCTCCGAGCGCGTGCCCATTCTCGAGGCGCTCGGGTTCGCGGTGGTCGACGAACGCACCTACGAGATCGCCCCCAAGGGGGACGGCGCCGCACCCGTCTGGCTGCATGACATGTCGCTGGCCCGTCCGAGCGGACAGACGATCGACCTCGAGGCCCTCGACGAGAAGCTGGAAGCCGCCCTGATGGCGGTGATGCGCGGGGACGCCGAGTGCGATGGCTTCAACGCCCTGACACTCGAGGCCGGCCTTGCCTGGCGCGACGTTGCGGTCATCCGCACCCTCGCCCGCATGCTGCGCCAGATCCGCGCGCCGTTCAGCCAGGACTACCTCTGGGCGACCCTGCGCAAGCACGCGGCGATCGCCAAGGGCGTGGTCCTGATGTTCCACCTGCGCTTCGATCCGCGGCTCGGACTCTCGGTGGAGGAGCGCAACGCCAAGCAGTCCGACCTGATGGCGCGGTTCGAGGAGAGCCTCGCCCAGGTCTCCTCCCTCGACGAGGACCGCATCCTCCGGGCCTTCATCAACCTGATCCAGGCGGCGCTCCGCACCAACTTCTACCAGACCGGCGAGGACGGACAGGTCCGGCCGACCATCGCCATCAAGTTCGAATCCAAGAGGATCGACAACCTGCCGGCGCCGCGGCCTCTCTACGAGATCTTCGTCTATTCGCCGCGGGTCGAGGGCGTCCACATGCGCTTCGGCAAGGTGGCGCGCGGCGGCCTGCGCTGGTCCGACAGGCCGCAGGACTTCCGCACCGAGGTGCTCAGCCTGGTCAAGGCGCAGCAGGTGAAGAACGCGGTCATCGTGCCGGTGGGGGCGAAGGGCGGTTTCGTGCCGAAGCGCCTGCCGCCGGCGAGCCAGCGCGACGCCTGGCTGGCCGAGGGCACCGAATCCTACCGCATCTTCGTGCGGTCGCTGCTGCAGCTCACGGACAATATCCAGGGCAGCAGCATCGTGCCGCCGCCCGAGACCGTGCGCCATGACGGCGACGACCCCTACCTGGTCGTCGCGGCCGACAAGGGAACGGCGACCTTCTCCGATACCGCGAACCAGCTTTCCATCGAGAAGGGCCATTGGCTCGGCGACGCCTTCGCTTCCGGCGGCAGCCAGGGCTACGACCACAAGAAGATGGGGATCACGGCCCGCGGCGCATGGGAGGCGGTCAAGCGGCACTTCCGCGAGATGGGCACCGACATCTCGCAGACGCCTTTCACCGTAGCGGGCGTCGGCGACATGTCCGGCGACGTCTTCGGCAATGGCATGCTGCTGGAGAAGACGATCAGGCTGGTCGCCGCCTTCGACCACCGCGATATCTTCCTCGATCCTTCACCCGATCCGCAGGCGGCCTGGACCGAGCGCAAGCGGCTGTTCGATCTGCCCCGCTCGTCCTGGGCCGACTACGACAAGGGCCTCATCTCCACCGGCGGTGGCGTCTTCCCGCGGTCGGCCAAGTCGATCCCGCTCTCGCCACAGGCACAGGCCGTCCTCGACCTGCCGAAGGCCGAGGCCACCCCCCAGGAGGTGATGAACGCCATCCTGAAGGCGCCGGTCGACCTCCTGTGGTTCGGCGGGATCGGCACCTATGTGCGTGCGACCTCCGAAACCGATGATCAGGCTGGCGACCGCGCCAACGACGCCATCCGCATCACCGGCAGCGATATCCGCGCGAAGGTCGTCGGCGAGGGCGCCAATCTCGGCATGACCCAGCGCGGCCGCATCGAGGCCGGCCGCAAGGGCGTGCGCCTCAACACCGACGCCATCGACAACTCCGCCGGCGTCAACACCTCGGACGTCGAGGTCAACATCAAGATCGCCCTGACCACGCCGGAACGCGACGGACGCCTCGATCCCGAGGCTCGCAACGCCCTGCTGGCGGAGATGACGGACGAGGTCGGGGCGCTCGTGCTGCGCAACAACTACCTGCAGACCCTGGCGCTGTCGCTGTCCCAGCGGCGCGGCCTCGAGGACCTCGGCTTCCAGCAACGGCTGATGCAGAACCTCGAGACGGAGGGAAAACTCGACCGGGCCGTGGAATACCTGCCCGATGGTGCAGAGCTTGCCGAAAGGCGGCGCCGCGGTGATCCCCTCACGCGTCCGGAGATCGCGGTGCTCCTGGCCTATGCCAAGATCGACCTCTATGACGACCTCCTGGCATCCAGCGTGCCGGACGATCCCTATCTGGCGCGCGAGCTCATCCGATACTTCCCGCGGCCTGTGCAGGAGCGGTTCCCGGACGCCGTCGAGACCCATCGTCTGCGCCGCGAGATCATCGCGACGGGCCTTGCCAATTCGATGATCAACCGCGGCGGACCGGCCTTCGTCGCCCGCCTCATCGACCAGACGGGAGCGGACGTGGCGACCATCGCCTCCGCCTTCGCGGCCGTCCGCGACGCCTATGGCATGACGGCGCTCAACACCGAACTGGACGGCCTCGACAACCGCATCTCCGGGACCCTGCAGCTGGAGCTCTATGCGGCGATCCAGGATCTGCTGATCGACCGGGTGATCTGGTTCATCCGCAATGTCGACCTGTCGCACGGCCTCGCCGACGTCGTCGCCCATCACCGGGCGGGTATCGAGGCGGTAGCGGCAAGCCTCGACACGGCGCTGCCGCACGATGCGGCCGGCCGTCGCCAGACGCGAACCGGCGAGTTGCGCGCGGCCGGCGTGCCCGATCCTCTCGCAGGCGTTCTCGCCAGTCTCGATCATCTCGCCGCCGCCCCCGACATCGTGGCGGTCGCGGACCAGACCGGGCGCAGCGTCACCGACGTGGCGGCGACGACCTTCGCGGCCTCCGCGGTCTTCCGGCTCGACCAGATGAAGGCGGCCGCCCGGGCGATCACGGTGACCGACTATTTCGACCGGCTGGCGCTCGACCGGGCCCTCGATGCCATTGCCGACGCCGAGCGACGCATCACCGCCGACATGGTGGCCGGCACTGCCGCCGGGCAGGCCGCCGTCGATGCCTGGATGAGAGTGCATGGCGCGCGCGCCGAACGCATCCGCACGGCGGTGTCGGAGATCGCGGGCTCCGGCCTTACCGTGTCGAAGGCGACGGTCGCCGCGAGCCTCCTCGGGGACCTCGTGCGCGGATGATGCGACGGATCGTCCTGGCCCTCGCTGCGGCGCTGGTTCTGGCTGCCTCCGCGGTGGCGCAGACGGCGATGCCGGAAGGATCGGAGGGTGCGCTCCATCGCGAGCAGGTCTGGCGCATGCCGCACACCGCCGACGAGGGCCGCCAGATCGCCGCCATCGTCTTCCGGCCGCCCGGCGATGCGCCGCGGCCGCTGGTTCTCCTCACGCACCACACCTCCGCGGAGGCCGCCCGCAACGGCGAGCCGCGCCATGGCGTCTATCCGCATGTCGTCGACTGGTTCGTCGAGCGGGGCTATGTCGTCGCAGTCCTCCACCGGCGCGGCTACGGGCTGACGGGGGGCGAACGGGCGGAGCGCTTTTCCTGTGCCCGTCCCAACCACTTCGCCGCGGGCCGGGCGGATGCCGCGGACCTCACTGCGGCGATCGACGCCCTCACCGCCCTGCCCTTCGTCCGCAAGGATGCCGTCATCGCCCTCGGGCAGTCGACCGGCGGCTGGGCCGTCGCGGCCCTGGCGGCGGAGAATCACCCGGCCGTTGCGGGCGTGATCAATTTCGGAGGGGGACGCCGCGGTCGCTCCGGCACCACCGGCGAGACCTGTGCGCTGGACGCGCTCATCCGCGATGCCCGCGTCATGGGTCGTCGTACTCGAACGCCGTCACTGTGGATCTACACGGAGAACGACCTCTCGTTCCCTCCTGCCTTGTCACGGTCGATGGCGGAAGCGTTTCGCGCGGCCGGCGGCGTGCTGGAGTTCCGGATGATGCCGCCCTTCGGCAGGGACGGCCACGCGCTGCTTCCCAGCGGGAATGGCGTGCCGGTCTGGGGGCCGGAGGTGGAGCGGTTCATCCTGCGGTTCAGGTAGATCTCAGGCGGATTTGTCGACCACAAGGCCGGTGCCCGGCGCGGGCGCCGACTGGGTCGCAGCCGCCAGAAGGTCGACCACGCCCTGATCGGCCTGCAGCTGCTGCTTCACCATGGCTGTCTGCAGGGCCATGCGGGTCTGTGCGCCTTGCATGGCGACCATCGTTCCGGCAATTCCGGCTGTCGACATCCCAGCTCTCCCGATCCCCATCCTTGTCGCAGGTTGCGGTTAACGAAGCCTGAGGCCGCCGCGCTGCCGGACGGCGGCGTTTCCGTCATGGCACGTCATGTTCCAGTGAGGTTGATGTGTCCCCTCGTAACCTGAGATTGGGATCAGCCAGCCCCTAGGCGGCTTTCCCCATCCATGATCTCTGGCGCGACTTTTCGCTTCCCTGTCCTGCACGGTGCAACCGCATCCGACGTGCGGCATCAGCGGGATGCTTCTCGGGGACCTGTTCCACTGTCGCCCCTGTCCGATGGCCAGCGCGGCCATGGCACGGGTGATGCTGAAGGTCGCCCTGCCGGGCGCGGCGGTGCGGTTCTCTGTGCGCTTCTGGCGGCTGCCCGCGACGTCTTGCACATCCTCGTTGCGCGACGCCAGGAGGCTAAAGATCATCCCGGCCGCGGACCGGGCGCCCTGCGCCGCCAGGCGCGGTGGCCGCAACTGCGTTGTCAGCCGCGGCGACGCCGATTCAGGCAAGGCGCACGCGGGCTCCGACGAATTCAGCGGGTGGGGACGGGCCGTTCGCCGCGATAGTCGTAGAAGCCACGCTGCGACTTGCGGCCGAGCCAGCCGGCCTCGACATATTTCACCAGCAGCGGGCAGGGCCGGTACTTGGAATCGGCGAGTCCCTCGTAGAGCACCTGCATAACCGACAGGCAGGTGTCGAGGCCGATGAAGTCGGCGAGCTGCAGCGGACCCATCGGATGGTTGGCACCGAGCCGCATGGCGGTGTCGATGGCCTCGACCGAGCCGACGCCCTCGTAGAGCGTATAGATCGCCTCGTTGATCATCGGAAGCAGGATGCGGTTGACGATGAAGGCCGGGAAGTCCTCGGCCACGGCGATGGTCTTGCCGAGCTTGGTGCATAGCGCCCGCGAGGCCTCGAAGGTCTCGTCCTCGGTGGCGATGCCGCGGATCAGCTCGACGAGCTGCATGACCGGCACCGGGTTCATGAAGTGGATGCCGATGAAGCGTTCGGGGCGGTCCGTCGTCGAGGCGAGGCGGGTGATCGAGATGGACGATGTGTTGGTCGCCAGGATCGCGTTCGGCCGCAGCACCGGGCAGACCGACTGGAAGATCTTGACCTTGACCTGCTCGTTCTCGGTGGCAGCCTCGATGACGAGGTCGCAATCGGCGAGGTCGTCCACCTTCGGGGCGCCCTCGATGCGCAGGAGCGCGCCTTGCCGCTCTTCCTCGGTGATCAGGTTCTTCGACAGTTGACGGCTCATATTGCCGTTGATCGTCGCGAGGCCCGACTTGATGCGGTCCTCCGACAGATCGTGCAGGGCCACGTCGATGCCGGCGAGAGCCGCCACATGCGCGATGCCGTTACCCATCTGGCCGGCGCCGATGACGCCGATCTTGCGAATGTCCATGGTTCCACCCGGTGCACGGCCCGGCAGATTGCGCCGGGCGGCGGTGCGATCAAGACGATCTGGCGGACATCTCTACGACGGACCCGCCACGGATGCTATCCCGACCGTGCATAGGACAGCGGGCGGGATCAGGACCCCGCCCGCCGCAGAGCGCCTTATTTGCCGAGTTCCTTCTCGAGCTCGGGCAGGATCGTGAAGAGGTCGCCGACGAGGCCGTAGTCGGCCACCTGGAAGATCGGCGCCTCCTCGTCCTTGTTGATGGCGACGATCACCTTGGAGTCCTTCATGCCGGCGAGGTGCTGGATGGCACCCGAGATGCCGACGGCGATGTAGAGATCGGGAGCCACGACCTTGCCGGTCTGCCCCACCTGCCAGTCGTTCGGCGCGTAGCCGGCATCCACCGCGGCGCGCGAGGCGCCCATGGCGGCACCGAGCTTGTCGGCAACGGGCTCGATCACCTTGGAGAAGTTCTCCTTCGAGCCGAGCGCACGGCCACCGGAGATGATGATCTTGGCCGCTCCGAGCTCCGGACGGTCGGACTTGGCGATCTCCTCGCCGACGAAGGACGAGACGCCCGGATCGGCGGTGGCGGTCGCCGCCTCGATCGGAGCAGAGCCGCCGGTGCCCGCCGCTTGGAAGGAGGCCGTGCGAACGGTGATAACCTTCTTGGCGTCGGTCGACTGCACCGTCTGGATGGCGTTGCCGGCATAGATCGGCCGCTCGAACGTGTCGGGCGCGATGACCTTGGTGATGTCGGAGATCTGCATCACGTCGAGAAGCGCCGCAACGCGCGGCAGGATGTTCTTGCCGTTGGCGGTCGAGGGCGCGACGATTGCGTCATAGCCGCCGGCGAGCGACACGATGAGCGCCGCCGTCGGCTCGGCCAGCAGGTTCGCATAGGCGGGGCCGTCGGCGACCAGCACCTTGGCAACGCCCGCGAGTTTCGAGGCGGCCTCGGCAGCGGCCTGGCAGCCGGAGCCTGCGACGAGGACAGTGACCGGAGCGCCGAGGGCGGACGCGGCGGTCAGCGCCTTCAGCGTCGGATCCTTCAGCGAGACGTTGTCGTGTTCGGCAAGGAGGAGCGTGGCCATCAGAGCACCCCGGCTTCGTTCTTGAGCTTGCCGACGAGTTCGGCGACGGAGGCGACCTTGACGCCGGCCTTGCGGCCACCCGGCTCGGTGGTCTTCAACACCTTGAGGCGCGGAGCCACGTCGACGCCGTAGGTTTCCGGCGCCTTCTCGTCGATCGGCTTCTTCTTCGCCTTCATGATGTTCGGCAGCGAGGCATACCGCGGCTCGTTGAGGCGAAGGTCCGTCGTCACGATGGCGGGAGTCTTCAGCTTCACCGTCTGCAGGCCGCCATCGACCTCACGCGTGACCGAGACGCTGTCGCCGGCGACCTCTACCTTGGATGCGAAGGTGCCCTGCGACCAGCCGAGCAGCGCCGACAGCATCTGGCCCGTCTGGTTGGCGTCGTCGTCGATGGCCTGCTTTCCGAGGATGACGAGGCCCGGAGCCTCCTCACCGACCACGCCCTTCAGGATCTTGGCGACGGCAAGCGGCTCGACGGTGGCGTCGGTCTTCACGTGGATGCCGCGGTCGGCACCCATGGCGAGGGCGGTGCGGATGGTCTCGGCAGCGCCCTGCGGGCCGATGGAGACAACGACGATCTCGGTCGCCGCACCCTTTTCCTTCAGCCGGATCGCCTCTTCGACGGCGATCTCGTCGAAGGGATTCATCGACATCTTCACGTTGGCGAGTTCGACCCCGGAGCCGTCGGGCTTCACGCGGATCTTCACATTGTAATCAACGACCCGCTTCACGGGCACAAGGATCTTCATCGTGTCCCTCCCCGAGCGGATGAATTATCCCTCGGACAATCGGTTCTGAAAGTCATTTCGACCGGGCGCGCACCGTAGAAGCGGCCCCGCAGGGTGTCAACGAAACGGCGGCCCGCCGGCCATAGGCCGTTCAGGTGGTGCGGTGCAACACAAACCATGCCGCATTGTCACAGGGACAGCGTTGCGATGACCGGAACATGGTCGGACGGACGGTCCCAGCCACGCGCCTCGCGCAGGATGTCGACTCGTTTCATGACCGGTGCCAGCGCGGGGCTGACCCAGACGTGATCGAGGCGGCGCCCCCGGTCGGCCGCCGCCCAGTCGGCGGCGCGGTAGCTCCACCACGTGTAGAGCTTCTGCGGCTCGGGGGTGAGCGCCCGCATCATGTCGACCCAGCCGCCGCGGGTCGCGATCTCGCTGAGGCGCCGCCGTTCGATCGGTGTGTGGGACACGACCTTGGCGAGTTGCTTCGAACTCCAGACATCGTGCTCCAGCGGAGCGATGTTGAGATCACCCACGAGGATCGCCTTCGACGACCCGCCGCCGACCCTGAGCGCGTCCCAGGCCTCCATCTCGTCGAGGAAGGCGAGCTTGTGGGCGAACTTCTCGTTGATGGCGGGATCGGGTTCGTCGCCGCCGGCGGGCACGTAGAAGTTGTGGATGCAGGTGCCGGCCCCCGGGCCCTCCGCCAGCGTTACCGCGATGTGGCGCGCGTCGTTCTTGCCGCAGAAGGCGCGGCGGTCGACATCGGCGAGGGCATGACGGGAGAAGATGGCGACGCCGTGATAGCCCTTCTGGCCGTGGATTGCGATGTGGTCGAAGCCCATGCGCCGGACGTCCGCCAGCGGAAACTGACCGTCCATGCACTTGGTCTCCTGCAGGCACAGGACATCGGGCCGATTCTCCGCGACGAAACGGGCGACCGTCTCGATCCGCAGACGGACGGAATTGATATTCCAGGTGGCGATCGTCAGGCTCATGCTGTCCCCTCGGCGGCGCGACCATAGAGGCCGCGCCCCGCTCC
>Ga0315900_10010838_pt1 | contig 11367 bp, 10 predicted proteins | sample LakEriMetagenome_FD_203521 | JGI IMG/M metagenome (GOLD analysis project Ga0315900, IMG submission 203521) | Freshwater fungal communities from buoy surface, Lake Erie, Ohio, United States - Buoy 12 MA114 | ecosystem: Environmental > Aquatic > Freshwater > Lake > Lake biofilm | place: USA: Lake...
GCGCATGAAGGATGACCGTGAAGTGGGACGCCGCAACCTTGAAGCATACCTTTACCACATCAGCTATGTAGCGTTCGATAGTCCCGAGAACGATGAAAAAGAAGCTGCCATCGCAGCAGGAAAATCACAGCTTGCTACCCACAGTGGCTCTTTGTCTTTACTGTGGCAACTGGGATTCCGATCGCCGGAAAAAGAAAAGAAACTTTTTGAAAGCATCCAAGATGTGATAGCCTATTGCGCGCAAGCTGAGTCAAGCAGAGATGAGCTGCCCTACGAAATAGACGGCTTGGTCATCAAAGTGAATCCCATTGAATTGCAGGAAAAACTGGGCATGACTTCGCATCACCCCCGCTGGGCCATTGCTTATAAATTCAAAGCCAGGCAGGCCACCACGCAATTAATAGGCATAGAATTTCAGGTGGGGAGAACCGGGGCGGTTACTCCCGTAGCCAAGCTAACACCCGTCGCCTTGGGAGGTGTTACTGTTTCCAGTATCTCAGTTCACAATGAAGATTATATCCGTGAAAAGCAACTCATGATTGGCGATCGTGTTTTGATTGAACGTGCCGGCGATGTAATTCCACAAATCGTTCAATCGCTGCACGAATTAAGAACTGGAGATGAAAAACCCATCAGCTTCCCTACCCATTGCCCTGTATGTAACAGTGAACTCTACAAAGAAGCAAGCGAAGCCGTTTGGCGTTGTATCAACATTGAATGTGAGGCACAGGTGATTGAAAAAATCATCCACTTCGTGAGCAAAGATGCAATGGATATAAAAAGCCTGGGGGAAGCGAATGTCAGGAAGTTTTATGAATTGGGACTATTGAAAGATATTCCCGGCATTTATACGCTTGATTGGAATAAAATGGGTTCCTTGGAGGGCTTTGGTAAAAAAAGCATCGACAACCTGCGTCTTGCGATCGAGGCCTCTAAGCAGCAACCCCTGCACCGGCTGATCTATGGATTAGGTATTCGCTTTGTCGGAGAAACAACAGCGAAAACGCTGGCCAATCATGTTAATCACCTGCTCGACTTCCGAGATATCTCCCAGGAGGCTCTTTTACAATTGGAAGACGTGGGACAAAAAGTTGCAGCCAGTATTCATGCCTTCTTCACCAATCCTGCTAATATCACGATGCTGGAAGCATTAGAAAAACTGGGTGTGCAACTGATCAATCAGAAGAAAGAAACGGCTGTTGCTGGGGCTTTAGCAGGTAAAAGCTTTTTATTTACGGGAACCCTGAACAAAATGACCCGTCAACAAGCAGAGTCGATGGCAGAAGCACAGGGAGCCATCATTGCCAGTGGTGTCAGCGCAAAACTTAATTACCTGGTGGTAGGAGAAGATGCTGGCAGCAAGCTGGAAAAAGCTAAAAAAATCAACAGCATCCACATCATTTCGGAAGATGAATTCCTTCAACTCGTTGAGCCACCAACACCCGCTTAGTTTTGTAAAATCAACCGATATGTTACAGCCTACTACCCTTCGTTTTCTGAAAAACCTGGCCCGTAATAACCACAAAGAATGGCTCGATGCCAATCGGCCGGCTTATGAATCAGCTAAAGCTGATTTTATTACCCTCGTTGAGCAGGTGCTTGGTCAGCTGAAAAAGAAGGAAGCTGCATTAACCACACTAACGCCAAAAGATTGCATCTTCAGAATAAACCGTGACGTTCGTTTCAGTAAAGACAAATCACCCTATAAAACAAATATGGGTGCGAGCATCAAAGCAGGCGGAAAGAAATCGCTGCTCGCAGGTTATTATATACATATCGAGCCGGGTGGAAAAAGTTTTGTAGGCGGAGGTCTATATATGCCGGATCCTGCTGCGCTACAAAAAGTGCGACAAGAAATTGATTATAACTGGGATGAATTCAGTCGTATCCTGCGAAGTGCTGCATTTAAAAAGACCTATGGCGAATTAGAGAAGTGGGAAGGCATGATCCTCGCACGTGAACCCAAAGGATATGAAAAAGACAATCCGGCAATCGAATTTTTAAAGTTGAAGAGCTTTGTAGCCACGCAGCCACTTACCGATAAACAATTAACAGAAGCGAATCTTACCCGCCAGCTCACGCAGGCATTAACGACGCTGCAACCGCTGTTACAATTCATCAACAGGTCGTTACAGCATGACGAATTTTAGTTGCGTGTGCAAGTAGCCGCACCAAGGGTGTTATTTACTTTGGAGGCCGGCAGGCTTTTCAGGGCGATTGAGTTCTCTGCCCTATCTGCTGCCAGTCCATACAGTTATACCTCAAGGAGGTCTGCACACAGGGAATGATATCGTTGTGCCACAAAACTGTCAGTATACCCGTCAGCAAACTACGATGTACCTGTGAGCGCCGGCATCGGTTGAGCACAAACGGGCGGAACGTGATTGCAGTGGCTGCATGCAGCAATCAAATGATTACAGATTTTGCTCCATCGATTAGAGCAGTCCTTTTTCCCGCATGTATTCAGCAATCTGAATGGCGTTGGTGGCGGCACCTTTCCGAAGATTATCGCTTACAATCCACATATTGAGGGTATTGTCTTGCGACTCATCCCGCCGTATTCTTCCTACAAACACTTCATCTTTTTCATGTGCCCACAATGGCATGGGATATATTTTCGCTTGTACATCATCCTGTACAACCACGCCGCTAGCCTCAGACAATAAGCGGGTAATATCAGTCAGTTCAAAAGGCTTTTCAAATTCAATATTCACACTCTCACTGTGCCCGCCAACTACAGGTATGCGTACCGTGGTTGCAGTTACACGAATGGTGTCGTCGCGCATAATTTTCTTGGTTTCCTTCACCATCTTCATCTCTTCCTTGGTATAACCATTCTCGAGAAAAACATCGATCTGGGGTATTACATTCAGATCAATCGGATAAGCATATGCCATCTCTCCCTGCACACCCTTCCGCTCATTGAATAATTGATCAACGGCCTTCTTACCCGTACCCGTGACGCTCTGATAAGTACTGACCACGATTCTTTTTATTTTATAGCGTAAGTGCAATGGGTACAATGCCACCACCATTTGTATGGTAGAACAGTTCGGATTGGCAATGATGCGATCATTGGATGTGAGCACATCGGCATTTACTTCAGGCACCACCAGCTTTTTTTCAGGGTCCATGCGCCAGGCAGAAGAATTATCGATTACCGGAATGCCGGCTGCTGCAAATCGGGGCGCCCACTCCAGGGAAGTACTGCCGCCGGCAGAAAACAGAGCTACATCGGGTCGTAAGGCAATGGCGGTTTCCATACCAACTACTGAATAGGATTTGCCTTTGAAGCTGATAGATTTACCTATGGACTGGGGGGAGGCAACCGGAATTAATTCAGTGACGGGAAAATTTCTTTCTGCCAGCACCTGCAACATTTTAGTGCCGACCAAACCTGTGGCACCTACTACTGCTACTTTCATGGTTGGATAGAGTTATGGGTTAAAAAAAAGCCCTCCGTTTCGGGAGGGCCTGTTTATTTATGAACATACAAATAATCAGTGCCCTCCAAAGGAGAACTTACCGGTGATCTGCATGTTTTTTATCATTTTCATGATGTAAAGATAATTCATTTCTATGATTATGCGAAGGAGGCGATTAATACAATTTGATATCGAAATTCACCAGCTGCACGAAATCATTCAGCCGGTTGGCAATATCATCACGCGTCAATTCCCTCAGTCGCTCGGTGCCGAACTTTTCGACACAAAAGGATGCCATAGCGCTACCGAGTATGATGGCCGTTTTCATATTATCAAAAGAAATGTCTTTGGTACGGGCCAGGTGTCCGATGAAACCACCGGCAAAAGTATCACCGGCTCCGGTAGGGTCGTATACTTCTTCCAGCGGCAATGCGGGTGCGAAGAAAACTTGGTTTTCGTGAAACAATAAGGCACCATGTTCGCCTTTCTTAATGATAACATAGCGGGGGCCCATTTGCATAATGGTTGCTGCTGCCCGCACGAGCGAATAGTCACCACTGAGTTGTCTTGCCTCGCTATCATTTACCATCAGTACATCTACCATAGAAATGGTCTTGCGTAAATCTTCCATGGCGGTTTCCATCCAGAAATTCATGGTGTCCATCACAATCAGCTTGGGTCTGTTCTTCAGCTGCTCAATCACACTTCTTTGTACCGCGGGCACCAGGTTGCCCAACATTAGAAACTCGCAATCCTGATAACTATCGGGCACCACCGGTTGAAAGTTTGCCAATACATTGAGTTGGGTATCCAAGGTATCACGGCTGTTCATGTCCATGTGGTATCTACCGCTCCAGAAAAAAGATTTTTCATCCGCCTTTATTTGAACCCCGGAGAGATCTACCTGCCTGTCGGTGAGTGCTTGCAGTTCTTCCGCAGGAAAATCACCCCCTACGATGGAGATTTGCTTTACGGGCGTAAAATTGGAAGCACACCAGGCGATGTAGGTGGCGGCACCTCCAATGATTTTATCACTTTTTCCAAAGGGTGTTTCAATGGCATCGAAGGCCATTGTACCCACAACAACTAATGACATAATAGGTAGATTGGTACGGGCGCGAAATTAAAGTAATTAGCACAGCAAGTGGGGTTTATAGGCAGTTTTATTGTCCAAATACGAACAAAAAGGAGGCTCGGGTCAGCTCCATTCACCCATAAAAAAATAAAGAAATGAAAAATATCGCTAACGCATGTTAGTTTGTTATCTTTGTTTTATGGCAAGAATAAAGACAGATAATAACATATCGCGTCGGGAAGTGATTATAGCTAAAGCCGCACTGCTATTTCGTGAAAAAGGATTTAAAGCCGCCAGCATGCGTGACCTGGCGGAATCGGTGGGCGTAGAAGCTGCCAGCCTTTACAACCACATTAAATCGAAGACGGAGCTGCTGCATGAATTATGTTTTGGTGTAGCCAATCGCTTTATGCAAAAGATTGAAGAGGTTGAGCAGGAGAGCCTGCCTGCAGCGGAAAAGATCGAAAAGCTGTTGCGCTTTCATATTCATGAGATGATCCATCATTATGAGGAGGTATATGTGAGTGACCGTGAATGGAAGCATTTACTGGATCCCTATCTTTCGAATTTTCAGAACCAGCGCAGGATCTACAGAAAGCGACTGGCTGCCATCATAGAATCGGGTATTCGTGCCGGTGAAATTGAGCCCATTGATGCTCCCACAGCCGTGCTGATTCTTTTACATGCCGTGAGTGGTATTGAAAGCTGGCATCGCTCGAAGCAGAAGATATCGGCCGAAGAATTAGAGAATAATATGATCACCATACTGGTGGGTGGTCTTCGTCCCCGCAAATAAAAAATACCTGCCCGGAAAACCGAACAGGTATGATATAGGTAATGGTAATGCCCGATGTTATGCGCTGCAGGTAACACAGCCATCTTCCATGCTGCAGGTACCGCCATTGAGTCCGCTGTTCTCTACATCCGATCCACTTCCTTCTACAACAGATAAGCTGTGCTTATTGATCAGTGGCTCAACTGTTTTACCACCTTGCTTTTCTACGGTGAACTGAACTGCTTGTGAAGCGGCTTTGGAGCGCAGGTAATACATACCGGTCTTCAAGCCCTTGCGCCAGCCGTAGAAGTGCATAGATGTCAACTTGCTGGTAGTAGGTGCATCAACAAAGAGGTTGAGTGATTGTGACTGGCAGATATATGCGCCTCTGTCTGCAGCCATATCGATGAGCGTTCTTTGTTTGATTTCCCAAACAGTTTTGTAAACATCTTTGATCGCATCCGGAATGCCATCGATTTTTTGGATGGAACCATTGTTGGATATGATGCGGTTTTTCATCTCATCGTTCCAGAGGTTGAGCTCGATCAGGTCATTGAGGAGGTGCTTGTTGACCACCACGAATTCTCCGCTCAGCACCCGGCGTACATAGATGTTCGAAGTATAGGGCTCGAAACATTCGTTGTTACCGAGAATTTGTGAAGTAGAAGCGGTTGGCATCGGTGCTACGAGCAGTGAATTGCGTACACCATATTTCAGCACTTCTGCCTTCAGGCTGTACCAATCCCAACGCAGACTGGGTTCTACACCCCAGAGGTCAAATTGGAATTGTGCTTTGGAAACAGGTGAACCTGCATAGGTTTCGTAAGGTCCCTCTATTTTGGCGAGGTCTTTACTGGCCGTCATGGCAGCGAAATAGATGGTCTCAAAAATTTCTTTGTTGAGGGTGCGGGCAGCATCGCTTTCAAAAGGCAGGCGCAGCTGAATGAACACGTCAGCAAGTCCCTGTACACCCAAACCGATGGGTCGGTGGCGAAGGTTGGAATTCCTTGCTTCATCTACGGGATAGTAGTTATAGTCGATGATCTTATTCAGGTTTTTGGTAGCCTGGTAAGTCACTTCATACAGTTTTTCGTGGTCGAATTGACCATTGATAACATAGCGGGGCAGTGCCAGCGATGCCAGGTTACATACGGCGATCTCATCGGGTGAAGTATACTCAATGATTTCTGTGCAGAGGTTGGAACTCTTGATGGTACCCAGGTTCTGCTGGTTGCTCTTACTGTTCGCAGCATCCTTATACAGGAGGTAAGGTGTTCCTGTCTCGATTTGTGCTTCCAGTATGGCGAACCAAAGTTCCTGTGCTTTGATGGTACGACGGGCACGACCTTCGCGCTCATATTGTTCATACAGCTGCTCGAACTGATCGCCCCAGCTCTCATGAAGTCCGGGTGCTTCGTTGGGACAGAACAGGCTCCATTCGCCATCTTGTTCAACGCGCTTCATAAACAGATCGGGAATCCAGAGGGCATAGAATAAGTCACGTGCACGCATTTCCTCTTTACCATGGTTTTTACGCAGATCGAGGAATTCAAATACATCCGCATGCCAGGGTTCGAGATAGATAGCGAAAGCGCCTTTACGTTTACCGCCGCCCTGATCAACATAGCGGGCTGTATCATTGAATACTTTCAGCATTGGGATGATACCATTGCTGGTACCATTGGTGCCACCAATGTAGCTACCGGTAGCGCGAATACCATGGATCGCCAAACCGATACCACCGGCACTCTGTGAAATTTTGGCTGTTTGTTTCAAGGTATCATAAATACCATCGATGCTGTCTTCCTTCATGGTAAGCAGGAAGCAACTACTCATCTGCGGCTTCGGTGTACCGGCATTGAAGAGTGTAGGTGTGGCATGGGTAAACCAACGCTCACTCATCAGGTGATAGGTTTCAATGGCACTTTCGATATCGGCTTTGTGAATACCAATGGAAACGCGCATGTACATGTGCTGCGGACGCTCAACGATTTTGCCGTTCACTTTCAGCAGATATGATTTCTCCAGGGTTTTGAAGCCAAAATAATCAAAGCCATAATCACGGTCATAGATAATGGTGCTGTCGAGGAGCTCGGCATTTTCTTCAATGATTTGCATCACATCATCAGCAATCAGGGGCAATACCTTACCGGTTTTTGAGTCGGTACAGTTATAAAGTAACCGCATGGTTTCAGAAAAACTCTTGGTGGTATTCTTATGCAGGTTGCTAACGGCAATACGGCTCGCCAGCAAAGCATAGTCGGGATGCTTAACCGTGAGGGCAGCAGCAGTTTCAGCAGCCAGGTTATCGAGCTCGGTAGTTGGTACCCCATCATACAATCCTTCGATTACCTTTTTAGCCACGTCAACGGCGCTAACAAATCTTCGGTCGAGACCGTAACACAATTTCTCAATACGCGCGGTGATCTTGTCGAACTTAACGCTCTCTCTCCGGTTGTTTCTTTTTATTACCTGCATAGAACTACATTATATGATGATGGGATATTTGTCTCTGATTATGATTAAAAGTCTTCCTCGAGTGAAAAGGTCTGCGCTTCACGGTTGCCAGCCATCACCCCTGCTTTCTGGTAGTCACCCACTCTTTTCTCAAAGAAGTTGGTCTTACCTTCCAGTGAAATCATTTCCATGAAATCAAAGGGGTTGGTGACATTGTAGATTTTCGGATAACCTAATTCTGACAGCCACCGGTCGGCAACAAATTCAATGTACTGCTGCATCAGTTTGGCGTTCATTCCTATCAAGGCTACCGGGAGGGAGTCGGTAATGAATTCCTTTTCAATGGCCACCGCATCACTGATAATATTATAAACTGCTTCCTGGCTGAGTTTATTGTTCAGCATGCCGTATAAAAGGCAGGCAAATTCGCAGTGGAGGCCTTCGTCTCTGCTGATCAACTCGTTACTGAAGGTCAGACCGGGCATCAGTCCTCTCTTCTTGAGCCAGAAAATAGAGCAGAAGCTGCCGCTGAAGAAAATACCTTCTACTGCAGCAAATGCCACCAGTCGCTCAGCAAAGGAACCATTGGAGATCCAGCGCAGGGCCCACTCGGCTTTCTTTTTTACGGCCGGGATGGTTTCAGTGGCGTGGAAAAGGCGATTTTTCTCCTGAGGATCTTTGATATAGGTATCAATGAGCAAGGCATAGGTTTCGGAGTGAATATTCTCCATCATGATCTGAAAGCCATAGAAACAGCGTGCCTCCGGCAACTGCACCTCACTCATGAAGTTCACCGCCAGGTTTTCGTTCACGATACCATCGCTGGCAGCGAAAAAAGCCAATACCTGAGAGATGAAATGACGCTCACCGTCATTCATGGCATTCCAGTCCTTCATATCACTGCCCAGATCGATCTCCTCAGCCGTCCAAAAACTGGCTTCGTGCTTTTTATAGGCTTCCCAAATCTTGGGATAATTGATCGGTAAAATAACAAAGCGGTCTTTGTTCTCTCTTAACAACAATTCTGTTTCATTCGACATAACCAACGTTCATTTTAAGGGTCAAAAAAATCCGGATGGGGAAAATGACGGTCGTTGTTGCCAACTTCCATTTCATTAGCTATCCGAATCGCGTAATTAAGGTCTGGTTTCCGGCAGATGTTCTGGCAGTGGGGGACTGCGAAAAATGGCTGCTTTTTTGTATCGCCGATAATTACCCTACAAGGATACAATTCAATATGAATTTTTTGTAAACGATTTATTCACCCCGTGTTGAAAAGAAATAGAAACCCTTGCCAGTACTGGATTCAGGGGGTGAAAAAAATATTTTACCCGGGTGGCGGCTACTGACCCCCCTCCCGGGCCCCGAGCAGGGGGAGGAGCAGGTTTTTCCAAATTTTATAGCCCTCCTGGTTCATGTGTAATCGGTCGGAAATATAGAGCTCCGGACGCGTATTACCCAGACTGTCAAGCATGTGGGTATGAACGTCTAAAAAAACTGCCTTTTTCTTGTGGTGCAAATAGGCACTTATCCTTCTATTAGCCTCCACAAACTGTGGCTCCAATTGCCAGCGTGCCGGACTCGGCTTAATAGAAACATAAATGACCGGCACTTCCGACCATTTTCGACGAATCATGCGGAAAAGCGTTTTGAAACGTGCGAGTACTTCTTTGGGTGCTGCAGCAGGTGTGGCAGCCATATCATTTTCGCCACAATAGATGATGATCTGACTGGGATGGTAGGCAAACAATACCTGCGGAGCAAAATAAATAAGGTCTGTAAGTGAAGAGCCACCAAAGCCACGGTTCAATATTTTATAATTGGGAAATGCAGCCTGTGCATCTTTCCAAAAGGTGAAAGAAGAACTGCCAACCAGCAACACCGGCAGGTCGGGCGGCGCCTGCAGACTGTCTTGCCTGACGAAGGCATCGATGTCTTTTTGAAAGGGGCGTTCTTTTGGTTGGGCTGCCGACACCAAAACCACTAGTGAACCTATAAGGCCAAGGATACATTTTTTCATACCCCAAAATAGAGAATAAATTTCGTTCAGCTACCTGCAACCGCAGTTTACGTGAGCCCGGATATTCTGATTATCTTTCCAATACATTAAATACCCCAGCGGGCCGCCCATGTCAACCGATGCTACGCATTCCTCCATACAACACCTCGCCGCTCACGACCAATTCAGTAACTGGTTGCAAGTAAAAATCATTGAACTCTCCGAAGGGAAGTCCCGCCTGTCGATGGTGGTTCGGGAAGACATGCTGAATGGATTCGGCATCCTCCACGGCGGTGTGAGTTTTGCTTTTGCAGATACCGCCTTTGGCTATGCATCGAACTGGGAAGGAAAGATCAACGTCGCCCTCGATGCTTCCATCACATTTACCCATCCTGCCCGCTTAGGTGATGTGCTGATTGCAGAAGCACAATGCCTCAATGACACCCGCAAAACCGGACTGTATCGCGTGGATATCAAAAATCAGGCAGCACAACTCATCGCGGCGTTTCAGGCAACCTGCTATAAAACCAACCAACAACATCCTGTTAAATGATCAGCTGACAGGTAATAACCCTGTATATAACGTACCTTTACAACTCTTCAACTCTATACAGTCCCTTGTCTGATAAAAATAATTTCATCGATTACATCCGCATCTTTGCCCGCAGTGGACATGGTGGTGCCGGAGCACGCCATTTTATGCGCAACAAACTGACTGCCAAGGGTGGTCCAGATGGCGGAGACGGAGGTCGCGGGGGTCATGTGATTTTGAGGGGCAATTCCCAACTGTGGACACTCCTGCACCTGCGCTATTTTAAAAATGTGCTGGCGGAAAATGGAGAGGGCGGCAGTAAAAACAACTGTACCGGTAGAGACGGACAAGACATCATTATTGAAGTACCCCTGGGTACAGTAGCCAGGGATGAAATAACCGGTGAACAAGAAGCTGAGATACTGGAAGACGGACAGGAGATCATCTGGCTCAAAGGAGGACGAGGTGGACTGGGCAACAGCCATTTCGCTACCCCTACCAACCAGGTACCTGAACATGCCCAACCGGGCGAAGCAGGGGTGGAAGGCTGGAAGATCATCGAATTGAAGATGCTGGCTGATGTGGGACTGGTGGGCTTTCCCAACGCAGGAAAATCTACTTTGCTGAGTGTAGTCAGTGCAGCGAAACCCAAAATTGCCAACTATCCCTTTACCACATTGGTACCACAACTGGGCATGGTAGAATATCGTGACCGACAATCATTTTGCATGGCCGACCTCCCGGGCATCATCGAAGGGGCTGCTGAAGGGAAAGGACTGGGGCATCGCTTTTTGCGACACATCGAAAGAAATGCTGTATTACTTTTTCTGATACCTGCCGACAGTGCCGATCATGCCAAAGAATTTGATACCCTGTTGTCGGAACTGAAAAAATACAATCCTGAAATGCTGCAAAAGGAGATGCTCATAGCCATCAGTAAGAGTGATCTATTGGATGAAGAATTGCAGACTGCCATTGAGAAAGAATTACCGGCCAATATCCCACACATCTTTATCTCTTCCGCAACCGGAATGGGCATAATACAATTGAAAGACCTGCTCTGGAAAAAGTTAAGTAACTAGCGACTCGCCATATCAGGGCATC
>Ga0315900_10010839_pt1 | contig 11366 bp, 28 predicted proteins | sample LakEriMetagenome_FD_203521 | JGI IMG/M metagenome (GOLD analysis project Ga0315900, IMG submission 203521) | Freshwater fungal communities from buoy surface, Lake Erie, Ohio, United States - Buoy 12 MA114 | ecosystem: Environmental > Aquatic > Freshwater > Lake > Lake biofilm | place: USA: Lake...
CTCTCCTATGGTTGGACACTCTCTCAAAAAGCCTGTTTCCACTCAGAAGCGGCCCAATCTGTCCAACTTCTGAAAACGGAACTGATTTTGCTACGTTGTGGGACAATTCTTGGCCGCACGAATTGCGGGCGAAAAGGTTAAGGCGCAACCGCGGGAAGCCCTTTGAAACATTGAACCGCGATTTGCGTTCAAACCTTCGCGCAAGCCATTGATTACGCGCGATTGTGGGATAACTGCTTCCCCCACCACTTCACTGTTTTGCATTTTTTATGCCTTTGTTTTCAACGCCTTGCGTATCGGTTAGGGCGTCGGATTCCGAGGTTAAGGCATAGACGTTCGCATTCTGTGCCGCGGTAATCTTCGCGGACGCCTGCGCGGCCAGCCTTTGCCGGTTCGCCTTCCGGGTGTAAATCGCCGCGGTCCGCGGTTCGGACCAGCCATAGAGCGCCATCAATTCGTGCTCGGTTGCGCCAGCGTTCGCCGCCCGTGTCGCCCCGGCTTTGCGCAGCCCGTGCGCCCGGCCCGGCACGCCCGCGGCTTTGCACGCTTCCCCGAACCATGTCCCGAAAGATTCCTTGACCCTCGGCTTGCCGCGGTCCCCCGCGATGAATGCCAGATCGCCACAAGGCCCCGCGGCGATTGACGCGGCGAGCGGCGGCAGGATCGGTATCGCGACGGGTTCCCCGGTCTTTTCTGTCCTGAGCATCGCAACGCCGTTGCGGACATGCTGCTTGCCAAGCGTCACCACGTCGCCGCGGCGAAGGCCGGTGTAAAGCAGCAAATCGAACGCCAGCCGCTCGCGCGTCCCTAAAGGCCAGCGCGCCTCATAGGCGGCTATCTCGTCGTCGGTCCACGTATGATGGCCGTCCCGGCTTTTCCGCGGGGCCTTGATCCCCTGCGTCGGGTCAACCGTGACCAATTCGGCGTCAAGCGCCCACTGGAAAAGCCCGCGGATGGTTTCAAGGAAATGCCGCGCCGCGGCGGGCCGGTCGCGCCTGCGGTCAACGCCCGCAACAATGTCTTTCCGGGCTATATCTCCCGCGGAAACGTCGCCGGAAGCGGCTAGGACGTGTTTCAGGATATTCTCGCGCTGGCGGCGGGTGGCGGCGCTTAGGGACGCCCAAGCGGAAGTCTCTCGGTATCGGTCAGCCAGCCACGCCAGCGTGCCCTTGCTGGCCTTCTGTGCCCCCGCAAGCGCGTTCGGCGATCCCGCTACCGCGGCATGATACGCGGCCATGAACTCAGGTAAGCCATATTTGCCGCGGATGCGTACCCGGTCGCCGCGGCCTATGCGGACATACCAGAACACGGTTCCATGCCGGGTGACGTGGCGCTGTAGGTACGGCGGGCGGGGTTTGGACATAGCCGCGATCAAAGGACAATCTCCCGGCGCTCGGCAACCTTGGCCTTTTCTCGGTCCTTGTGATCTTCGGGGATAATCTCGATTTGGCCGGTTGGCGTGATGATTACGCGCCCCTTTACGCCAGCCGCCCGCATTGCCCGCAAAGCGCGGGCTAGATCGGTTTGCCGGAATGTGCAGGGGCCGCGGCTCATAGGTCCACCACTTCCATGAATGGCGACAAAAATTCCAGCAATTCGCCCTTGAACGCGAACCATTCGCCAGACAGGCGCAAGTGCGCAAATCTCGCATGAAAGGCTGCTTCATCATCGACAGTGCCGGGAATGGAGTGGATTAGGTCTATAGGGTGTGCGCAGCCAGTTTGCAGCGCAGCAATTCGTTTCGGAATGTCAGTCGAAAAACCAATCTTGACCGGGCCGCCATCCCAAACAAAGTACACATGACCTTGCTTCTGCCGCTTGGCGGCGCGGGTCATGGGGCCTCCGGGGAGAGGGTTGACTTGAACATGCGGCCTTGCTCAGAAGTCGTTTCGACAAAAGGCAGAATGGCCTTGAAGTCGCCGCGCTTTATTCTGATGCGCTTTTCGTATCCAGATATTTCAAAAGCGTCCCAAGTTTCATGTGGCCCGAAAGCTGCCTTACCCTCGCGCATCCATCGCGCTCTGTGATGTTCGTTTTCATCAATCCATTTGATGATGTAACGCTGGCGCTGTGTAAGTTCTGACTTCTTTTGCTCACTCATTGGGGGCCTCCGCTTTGAGGGCGGGCGGTTCGGTCACGCGAACAACGCGACCGTTCGCATATACAAGCCGCGACACTTCAAAGAGCCGCGAATTTAAGACGCAACTTTCATCCCATGAAGTTGCTGGATCGCCGTACTGATCCTTAGAAGTCTTGCCGCAAGCGCAGCAAACCCAAAGCTTACCTTCCGGCGCGAAGCGTTCGGCCTCTGCCATCATCCCTCTCCCTTATTGAGAGCGGCGCGGGCGGCGAACAAGTCGCGAGTAGCTACGCTGGTTTCGTCGTTGTCGTCTATGTCGTAACAATGCTCCTCTATGGATTGAGCAATGTCAGCAAATGGTTTCAGCGCCTTCTCCAACGCCTCGACGCGGGCCTCGGCGGCGTCCCGTTCATCGACAACCTGTTTCATCTCATTAACTGTATCAATGCGTGGCCAATTTTGTGCATCGCAAAGGCGCGCCCAAGCGTCTACGTCGCCTTGCTTCCATGCACAATCAGCTAAATACTCCCAACGCTTCCGTTCCCGCTCGCACTCCGCCAGCATTGCGGATAGGGAGGTGAGTGCGTCGGCGGCTTGTTCGCGGTCCTCTTGTCGGCGTGCGGCTGTCTGTTCGCCTGTTTCCCAAGCAACAAATGACGGGCGCTCGCGCAACCGCTTCACCAGCCCCTCTACTTCCGCCACGGGGGCGGAACGGGCGGCGGTAAAGGGTGCTTTCATATGCGGTATGCAGCGGAAGCACGTGCAGCGCGCGACTGGAATTTCTGGGCAATCTTCGCAGTGGGCCAAAACCGTTTTTTGGCAACATTTTTCGCGGCTCATCATTCGCTCCTGTACATCGCGCGCGGGGGCAGGCTGGGCTTTGCAAGCGGCCTTGTCGCGCGGCGTTGGGGTTCGGCTTTCGGCATCGGGGCGGTTTTCAATGTCGGCGGCTTGCGTATGCCTATGTGCTTGATGCGCGCCCGGTCAGCTTTCGCGCCTTCCTTGTTCTCTTGCGCCGTTTTCTCGCGATGCTTTGAGCGAAGCGCGGGCGCTAGATTCGTCTCTCGGTTCTCGCCTCCGTTGCGAAGGCTTTTCTTGTGTTCCAAGTCCCATTGATCGCCGGGCTTGATCTTCTCTCCGCTGATGTGGCAGCGGCCATCGTGAGCGTCGAAAATCCGCGCGCGTACAGAAGGCGGCGGCATGGAGTCGGGCGTCTTACCGATCCATTCCAAAACGCTCCTGCCGTGTACGCGGATCGTCGGGCGCTTGGTCACACGCTTTCCTTTTGCGCCACAAGCGCGGAAATGCGCGCATCAATATCCGCAAGCTGCCGAGCGTACTTCTCGGTTAACTCATGCCGAACCGCGCGCCAAGCGTCAGCTTCATCGGAATACATGACGCCCATGTTTTGAGTAGTCGTTACATCGCCAGACCACGAGTGCGTCATGCCATCGCTACAGCCGCGCGAAACCGTTACCGAGTGAGTATTGTAAAAATACCCAAACGCTACCTTCTGCCGCCTGCCATACTTCTCGCCACCCGGCACAAGGTTTGCGGTAATCTCATCACGGGTCATCGAGGCGGGCTTTGGGTAATCAGGCCAGCGAAGCGCCCTAGCTAAACGCAGCGCCTTTTCTAATTCTTCGACGCGCGCCTTTTCTGCCTTCGTCATTGCCATCACACATCATCCCCGTTTACCTTGCGAAACCGCGTCTCCGGGTTCTCGCTCACGTAGTTGTCAAACTCGTCGCGCTCGTCAGCAACAACCTTGTTCGGATACAGCGCCCGAACTATCAATGTAATTATACCAAAGATTGCGGCTAGTATCATCAACGCAATGAGAATGTCTGTGCCTGTCCACATGGTTCGCCTCTATCGCGTTTTGATGAAAACCTGGAAACAGTTTGACGCGACATGGTGCGTCAGTATTTGACCATAGCAGGAAACGTCCAAAACGCCGTCGCGTATGAAGCAGCAAATATCGCCCGTGTCTGTCTTGAACACGACGCGGGAATGATCCCCAAGCTGGTTAACTTTGTTAGAGTCGCCCCGGTCCTGAGCAAAGACCTTAGACGGCGTATCGCCGCGCAGTGTTGCGTTTTCGGACTCAAGTTCTAAAACCTTGCGGCGCAGAGACGCCAGTTCACCTTGCGCCCACATCGGCAGCTTGTATTCTCGCGCGTCAATCATGGTTCGCCTCACAGTTTCATTTCAGCGCGCTTTGTCGCGGCTTCGCTCTGCCATTCTGAAAACTGCATCCTGATAAATTCCAACTGCACCTTGAGAAGCGCGGCCTGTTCGCGCGCGCGAACCATCTTGCCGATGTAGTCGGACCATTGGTCAGACGCCTTCACGTTCATTTCCGCGCGGCTCACCGGCATGTCGCCTTGCGCCAGCATCAGCTTTGCAAGCACGGCGCTCTTGCTTTCCTCCAGCATGTTGGCGGCGGCGTCCGCATCTACGTATTTTTTAGCGACGATGCGGAATTGTTCGGAAATTGGAATGTTCGCGCTGGCGTTCATGTTGCCCCCTAAAATGGAATATCCCCGCCATCATCAGTGCGACCTGCGCGCGATTGCGTCTGCTGGCGTGAATCGTCGCGCTCTTTCGGGGCGAATGCTGAAACCCAAACCTCGCCCTTGTCATTCGGCAGAGGCAGGGCTTCCAACTTGATCGCGAAGCCGTCGCCATTCTTGGCCGGGAACATGACGCCAATCTTGGTCCAGTGCGTCTTGTCGTCCTTGTCCTTGCGGCCCGTGCATAGATCGTAACGGTTTGTCATGCTGCTGCCTTTTCATAGATGTTGCGAAGTGACGCTTCCTTGTCGGAAAGCTCTTTTAGGAACGCCTCAACCTCTTTTGTGATTTCGGCTATGCGTTCGTCATCGCGTTCAAGACGCTTCACAAACAGCCGCATGGTTTCCGGCAAACGCGGATCATAAGAAACGAAGTCGCACCACGCCCGGCCCGTGCAAGCCATCTGCCAAAGCATTTGCGTCACGTATTTTGACGGGATTGCCTGACCTAAAAGCGTGTCAATGTGCGTGCTTGTGTTAGGGCATTTAACTTCGATCAACCCGTCGTCGCCTACGCAGCCGTCCGGGCTTGCGCCCGATTCTGCGATTGTCGGGTGCGGGATAAAGCCGACCGTTTCGACAACTATGCTCGCTTGAAACTCGTATGACGCGCGGGCTTCGTCCTCTGTTGCCGTACCCCAAGCCATCGCAGCATTGGTGTACTTGTCCGCTGAAACGCCAGTAAGGCGCTCTGCGATCAATTCGGCCATGTAGTTGCCGCGCCCGGCTCCGTAGCCGGTTTTGGTCTTTGCCAGCACATCAGAAACGCGGGAAGCCGTAACCTTGCCAAGTCTGGCGGCCTTCCATTCGTCGCTACCCTGAATAAGCGTTTCGCTTTCCATCACGCCCCCGCCATCTTTTTGAGGTCCATCAGGGCAGCCGGGCCAAGCGCCTTGCGGTCAGCCGCCGTTAGTGTCTTGGTCCACCATTCACCAAGGGCGACAAGGCCGTCATCCTTGGCAATGCGCTCACCTTCGGCGCGTAGATCGGCGGCGTCCGCTGGCGGGTTGGCCGCGCGCCCGTCATCGTCATTGCTCGACGCAAGCCCAAGCATCTGGACCAGCGAATAGCGCTGTAGATACGTGAGCGTCGAACCAATCGCCTGAATGGCGTTCTTCGATCCACTGCCATCTGGCGGGCCTGCAAGCGTCGTGGTTTCCGAATGCCCGTCCTTGTGCGACAGGATGCAAGTGACGTTGATCCGGTCGGTTTGTTCGGTGCGGAAGCGGTAGGTGAGGCCGTGCTTCGTCAGCACCGGGTCAACGGTTCTGGCAATGGCCGCAAAGTCTGCATACCGCTTTTCGTTGTGCCCTGTGGCGTTGCGCACAATGGGGCCTATTTCGCCCTTGGCGGCAGCTATGGCGGCGTCAAACGCCTTGCGCGCCTGATTGGCTTCCCAACGCTCTTGCAAGCCCATAAGCTTTTCAAGCACAGTCACATCAGCGCCGCGCGTCAAGGCGGTGTTGAGCATTTCCATAGGCGTGACAGGCTGCGTCGATTGCACCGCCCCGCCTTCAATTGTCGTTAGTTCCCTTGCTGCGTTGCTCATCGCCCGATTTCCTTTCTCATCGCCTCGTGCCTCTTGGCCTTCAATTCCGCCAAGATGTGCGAGGTTTTCTTATGCTGCCTCTTTGCCGCCGCTATCTTGCGTTGGTAGTAGCGGACGAATGCGGGTTGAGCGTGCGCGGTCCAGTGCAGCCAGAGACGCCAGCGCCAGTAGGAAAGAGCGCGGATCATATTGCCGTCTCCCGCTCACGCTTTGCATGGGCGAGTATCGCGTCCATGTGCTTATTCATCGCGCTAACCGAGTAGCCTGCTAGGTCGCACATGTGGCAAAGGAACTCTGCAACTTCGCGTTCGTTGGCGTCGAGCATGTCATCGGGCAACGTGTCGCCTAGTATCTCGATCATCTGGCGTGTTTCGGCGTCAGTCATGGCGACACCATCAGGATTGCGCCGACAAAAGCGGCGATGCAGATAAGTTCAAAGGTTGTGGAGAAGGCGGCGCGCATCACGCCCCCCAGCTTGTTTGCTGCCGCGCCCATTCGTTGTAGCGGCGCGGGTCGGGTTCGCCTTCATCCTCGTCAGACGGCGGAAACCACGGCTCACGGTTCAAAACACGGCGGATGATTGCGCAAGCCTCATCGCCTGGCTCTTGCTCAAGGCGCTTGCTTTGCGCGTCGAGAGCTTCGGCAAGTTCCGCCATCGCATCGACGCACGTACCGGCGACCGGATCGCTTTTGTAGCAAGCGGAGATTTTCTCCCATTGCTCGGTCCATACAAGGTCCGCGATGAGTCGAAGCTGCTCATCGAGTGGCTTGGCGATGTGGTCATTTTCGTAGCTGTACTTGCCTTGGCAAATGACTGTGTAGAAGGAGGCGCTCATTGTGCGCCCTCCGCTCTACGGAGAGCAAAGCACGCTTCGTCCAGCATCTCGTTAAGTTGGGCGATTGTTGGTTTCGCCTTCGCGCCGCCAGAAGATGCAAAGCGCAACCGAGCGCGAATTTTCTTGAGCGCGTCATACATAGTTGGCGCGGCGGCGATCAAGCGGGCGTCTGCTTCTGCGTAGGCCGTGTTGTCGACGCCTTCAAAATCAATCCGGCAAATTGCTTCGCCGTTCGCGCCAGCAAGCTCCATTTCAAAAAGCACGCCGTCTTCATCGCTGTAATCTTCGCGCTGCCATGGCCCGGCAGTAAACTTCGCTTCGCTCATCTTCGTCCCCTCTATCCGGGCAAGCCCTGATGTAAGAGGAGTATATCCGCTTTAGAGGACAAAGCAAGCGCAATTATCCGCTTTAGCGGAGATATTTTGTTAACGTGAAATGTGGCAGTCCCGTGGAACCCCGGGTTGCCCGCCCCGGGCCGCTCGGTAATATTAAAGCTCGCTAACTTGCGTTCCGCATATGTTCCTGCAATGGTGTATAAATTCCTAGCGGGGGGGGGCAATGCGTGTTGACGAGCTTTTGGGGGCTTTGTCGGCTCTGTCTGCCAAGGAAAAGCGCGAGATTGTGCGCTTATTCAGTGCGGGCGGCGGCTGCGCACCAGATTTAGAAGCGCCTTGCGTTCCTCGGGGGACGAAGCCTGATATAGGCGCAGGAGTTCTTCGTCTTCGGCGGTTATCGCGGTTCCATACAGTATCGCCCACAAGGAAACGCCGAGTTTCTCGCAAACCTTCATAAGGTTGGCGACGGTCGGGTCTTTGCCTTCGGCCAAGATTGAATGAAGGTAGCCAGCGCCCAGCCCAGCCTCTAACGAGACCTGGCGCTTAGATTTCTCGCTTTTGGCTACAGCTTCGGAAAGCCGCGCCCTCCATCCCTCATTCATGCGGTTAATATCCGCAGTTCGCCTTCCCTTGCACGTCCTTTATCGAGGACGCTTGACTTATCCGCTTTAGAGGATAATATGAGGGCATGGACAACGAACTGCTAGACGAAATTCGGTCTTTCCTCGCCCAGACGGGCATGGGGCGTTCCTACTTTGGGAAGGCGTCATGCGGCAATTCTGAGCTTGTTGAGCGGTTGGAATCTGGCCGCCGCGTGTGGCCTGAGACTGCCGATAAGGTTCGCGTGTTTATGGCGGAACGTCTGCGCCGCGATGCTTCCAACATGGAGGCCGCGCAATGACCGCCGCCCAGATCATCCTGGTCAGTCATCCTCGGCCTGTTGGCTATCGTCGCTCATGCGGTCGCGAGGGCGAAATGAGCCGGGCGCTACAGGGGGCGTGCGCGCCCGGCTCTAACCAGCGGGGGACATGCTGGCTATTTGAATTTCACAGCTTCGCGCCGTTCCAAAGGCGGCGCGGAGGTCTCCTCCAGAGACTTTCCCTCCCTCGACTTGCTGGCGGGGGCTTCAGCTTCCGCCAGTCTTTCGGGCGTCTGATTTCTTAGTTTCAGGACCAGCTTCTGCACCTGCCAAGGCAAGCTAGTCCAAGTGTGTTCTGCGTTTTCGTCCTCGGTTTCCATGTTCCGATTGAAACATGGGAGTCGTTTGCAGTGTGCAAAAAGCCTTTGCGAGTTGAACAAATGAACCCGTCAGCGTTTGTAGATCACGCCGTCGAAATGAACCGGAAGCTCGTCGCTGGCGAGTGTCGCGGTTCTGGCGACTTGGGCAACGCAATGCGCCGGGTTGAGCAGAAATGGGGCATCCCGTTTTCTGCATCGTGGGCGTTCCACTATCGCAGGCCCAAGACGGTATCAGCGGACATATACGCGCGCCTTGTGTGCGCGGTTGAGAGCTTCAGAGAGACACAAATTCAACGGCTGCAAGATGAACGACGGGGCACTAAAGCGACGAATAGGCTTGCTGCGTATTTTGTTGGCGCGGCTGATGCTTTGGCTCGCAAGGAAGATTAGCAGATAACGCGGGGGCGTGATGAGCGAGGCGACTGGGCCGCTGATCTTTGAATTACCGTTTCCGCCAACGGTCAATAACCTATTCGTCAACGGGCGAACAGGTCGCTTTACATCGCCTGCCTATCGCGCATGGAAGATCGAAGCCGGGACCATTGCTAAGGGCCAAGCGCAAGGAAAGCGCATACCCGGCCCTTACGCGCTCGAATTGCAATTAAGCCGCCCCGACAAGCGCCGCCGCGATGCGTCTAACTACATCAAGCCGGTCGAGGATTTGTTGGTCTGGCTACAGATCACTGACGATGACTCAGAATGCCAGTTTGTGTCTGCCGAGTGGGTAGGCAAGGGCGAGGGCGTTCGTGTGGCTGTCAGGCCATGCAAGCGGTGGGGCGAGCAATGAGCGACTTTGCTGAGCTTGCCCGCTACGCCGAGATGCACCTCCGCGAATACGCAGAGCAGACAACCAACCTCGCCAATTCATCCAAAGCCGCCATCTCGCCAGAGATGTTGCAATCGCGCCGGAACGCATATGCGGAACGCGCGAAGGTCGCACAGGTCATCAAAATCGTCGCCCGTGACGCGCGCATATCGGCGCTCGTGGCTGAGCAAATGGGGGCGGAATGAGCAGCAAAGCGCACCACAACAGAAGCCAGAAGCCCCGCGAACGTGTCGCACTTAACGTGCGCTGCGATGCTGTTTCAGAACTTAAAATGGAAGCTGACGCGCGCAACGTGGCGTTTGGAACGCTTTGCACGCGGCTGCTCGAAATCATCGCGGAGGACTCAAGCCTACTTGAGAACATTCTGGACGGCGACTTGGCAAAGCAGGAGGGCAGATAATGGGTAGTGGAAAACAGATTTGCAAGCGGCGCTCGCCTTACGTGTGGACGCCTGAGCGCGTTACTATGCTAACCGAAATGCACGACCAAGGCGTGAGCGATGAACAAATCGCAGTCGCACTCGGTCATGGCTTTAATCAGAAAATAGTGGAAAGCGCGCGCTGGCGTTTTGGAATAACTACGCGCCCCTTGATTGATACTGCGAGAAAGCCAAGTGTCCTAATTGGCAAATCTTCGCGCGAAGTGATCGACCACCTGATGAAGAAATCCCCCGCGCAACTGACGCCAGCCGAGGCCAGCCTTTGCCACCTGATCGACCTTAAGCGGGCCGGTCATTCGCCCTCTGTCACCGAAGAACGCATCGACCACGATGGCGGCTTGCCGTGGCGTTGGAATCCTCCCCCGTCGCTTATGTACCGCTCTCCCGCCGCCGCGCTTGTGGAGGGGTAGGGGATGGGGCTTAACGCCGCTGCTATCCGTGCATTGAAGGCTGCCGGGGTGTCCGATAGCCAAATCCTCGAAGCCTTCATCAAGGCGGACGAGGAACGGATGGCGCGTGCGCGCGAAGGCAATCGCATTCGTCAGGCAACGCATAGGGCGCGTAACGCAAATAACGCCGTTACGCCCGTTACTGACGTGACAGAGCCGGAGCAAAAGAAAGTTCCCCCAGACCCCCTAAAAGAAAATATATCCCCCAAAGAAAAGCCCCCTAAAGGGGGCCAAAAGAAAGGGGCGCGACTGCCTGACGACTGGCAACCGTCACCGGCTGACCGCGACTACGGCGCAAAACTCGGGTTCTCGATTTCCGAAATGGACGGAATGGCCGAGGACTTGCGGTTATGGGCCTCGGCTGCGGCTGGCCCTGCGGCGATCAAGCGGGACTGGGGTTCGGCGTTCAAGGGGTGGATGCGCCGAGAGGCACGGAAGCGCCCGCAGAACGGCGGCAAGCTGGCCTTGGTTTCATCGACGCCTGAGGATCGCAACGCAGCGTTGGCTAAGTCCGGGCAGCGATATTTACCCGGAGACCATCCGTTATTTTCGCAAGCAAGCGAGGACTACCGCGCCGAGCATGGGAAGTATCCGCCACGGGATAAAAACGGCGGCTGGTATTTCCCTGAATCGTATTTCGCAGCGGAACACGCCGCCTAACAACCACGGGGGACAGAATGGCGAAACGAGGCAGACCACGTAAGGCAGGGGCTAGGTTCCCAAGCGGCGAGCTTAAGCGCCCGACCACGCTGGCGCAGATCGAGGAAGCCGAGCGCAGAAAGCGGTTGGCCGAGACTGCCCCGGTGATGGCGCAGCCCCATCGCGCATGGGCCGGAAAGCAGGCCGGGCACCCTTGGCTGGAAAACGCCTTGGGCCGTTTTGTCATCAGCCGCAAGCTTCGAGAGGAACTATACCACGCGGGCGATCACTACGCGCTCACATTTGCTCGCTGGGCGGCTGCGAAGGGTATACCGCACCCAAAGCGCCGCCACATGGTCGGCGGCGGTCTAGGGCCTTCTGACGCGACTGTAGCGGCAT
>Ga0315900_10010840_pt1 | contig 11365 bp, 10 predicted proteins | sample LakEriMetagenome_FD_203521 | JGI IMG/M metagenome (GOLD analysis project Ga0315900, IMG submission 203521) | Freshwater fungal communities from buoy surface, Lake Erie, Ohio, United States - Buoy 12 MA114 | ecosystem: Environmental > Aquatic > Freshwater > Lake > Lake biofilm | place: USA: Lake...
TGCCGAACCCGAGTTCCGTGAAGGTCAGGCCGCCGTCGCCGCGCCTGTCCCAGTGCCGTGTCTTCAAGTGCATGGGCGCCTCCCTTTCGCCCAACATGCTGGTGTTCGCGACGCCGCACAAGATGCCCGATGACGGCTAGGAGCCGATGCGCGACGTTTGGGTAATTGCAACGATTAATGATTATCTAGAAAATCTATTTTGAAGCATGCACTCAGTGGCGATCGGCCCATTGCATTAACTCGGGCGTAGCGCAGAAGTCCCCCGCCTCGACGAGCGCGTCGATCTTTTCAAGTTTTTTTATTTCGTCTTCGGGTAGTTTGACCTCAACACCAAACTTTTCTCGTAGACCATCGGCAAATTTTACCGCCCTACTGGACACAAATCTTGCGACATTCTCAGTTTTGGACATAGAAAATAGATCTTGCACCTCAAAATCGAGTTCATTCAGATCTTGGAGACGCTGATGGTGGGCATCAATATCAGTAATTGGGTCGCCAAATTCATCTGATATCACCGCGCGCGCGCTTGACTGTGCACTCCTGATGGCCTTTTGAATTTCTTTAGAACTAAATGATACTATATCATACACCATCACTCTATATACTTCTTCTCTAAGCGGAGAAAAGTCGATCTTCTGACCAAGTGTGTCGTGTTGCGCGACAAGTTCTTCATAAAGCGCCCAGCGATCGATCCATTTAGAGCCTACTCCCCATCTTCCTGCCAATACCTTCATCATCACAAGTTCGCGGGTATAGACTTGAACAATATTTTTCAGGCGGTCAATAAGGTCGGCGGCTTCCCTTTGCTTGTCCTCCCATAGCTCGGCCTCAAATCCAAACCCCTTAAACCTCTTGAATCGCGCGACGTTTACATAGATTAAGCATAGGAAAAACATGACAAAGGCAGCGGTTGCTCCCGTCACGTCGCCAGTCAGAAGAAACCGTACACTGAAGAACAGAAAAATAAGGGAAATCGAAAACGAGAAGCAGCGCTCCCAGTTGACTTTAATCCAAGCCCACATGTCAACCCTCCCTTAATACGAATGCATGGGACTATACAGAGACGGACGCACCTTGTGAACAGTGTCATGGCTTGGGAGGAAGCACTATTTTCACCAAGTCACGAACGTCCGAAACGTCCCCCATACCTGCCCCTCGCGACAGCATGGCATCGGGCGCGCGAGGCTTTCGTCAGGGTGCGAAGGCTTGTATGCTTCCCTTCCGCGCACCCCCTTGGTGCGCCGGCGACAGGGGAGAAGCGGGTGACGGTGAATTTCCGGCGGGTGTTCGGGGCGGGCAAGCCCGTGATTGCGATGGTGCATCTGGGCGCGCTGCCCGGCACGCCGCTTTTTGATGCCGAGGCGGGGCTCGAGGGCCTCGTCGAGGGGGCGCGGGCCGATCTGCGCGCCCTGCAGGCGGCGGGCGTTGATGCGGTGATGTTCGGCAACGAGAACGACCGGCCCTATGAGTTCAAGGTCGATACCGCCTCGAGCGCGACCATGGCCTATGTGATCGGCCGGCTGCGGCCCGAGATCACGGTGCCCTTCGGCGTCAACGTGCTGTGGGATCCGATGGCGACGATGGCGCTGGCGGCGGCGACGGGGGCGAGCTTCGTGCGCGAGATCTTCACCGGCACCTATGCCTCGGACATGGGGCCGTGGACGCCCGACGCGGGCGCGGCGCTGCGCTATCGCGGCCGGCTCGGGCGCGGCGATCTCGCGCTTCTCTACAACGTCTCGGCCGAGTTCGCCGACAGCCTCGACCGCCGGCCGCTGCCCGACCGGGCGCGCTCGGCCGTCTTTTCCTCGATCCCCGACGCGGTGCTCGTCTCGGGCCAGATCACCGGCGAGGCGGCGGCGATGGGCGATCTCGAGGCCGTCAAGCGCGCGCTGCCCGATGTGCCGGTGCTCGCCAACACCGGCGTCAAGCACGCGACCGTCGCCGATGTGCTGCGCATCGCGGACGGCTGCGTCGTGGGCTCGGCGCTGAAGGTTGCGGGGCATACCTGGAACGCGGTCGATCCCGACCGCGCGGCCGATTTCATGGCGCGCGCCCGCGCCGCGCGGGGCGGGCGGTGATGGGGGGGCCGGTGATGGGCGGCGAGGCGCGCGCGCGGATCCGCGCCGACCTCTGCGACCTCATGCTGACCCCCGGCCTCTCGGGGCATGAGGAGCGGGTCGCGGCGCTGATCCGGGCGCGGCTGTCGGACGCGGGCGTGCCAAGCCGCACCGACCGGCTCGGCAATGTCATCGCGACATTTCCGGGTGCGGCCGACGCGCCGCGCGTCATGCTCTTCACCCACATGGACCAGCTCGGCTTCTTCGTGCGCCGGATCGAGGCCGACGGCCTCATTCGGGTGGAGCGGATGGGGGGCGTGTCGGAGCGCGCCATGGCCGCGCAGGTGGTGACGCTCTGCGTGGGCGAGGGGCGCGACGTGGCGGGCATCATCATGAACAAGGCCCACCACGCGACCCAGCCCGAGGAGAAATACAAGGTCCTGACCGCGCCCGAGATCCTGATCGACACGGGCCACGGATCGAAGGCCGCGGTCGAGGCCGCGGGCGTGCGCATCGGCACCCCGGTCGTCTATCGCCCGCAGGTGGTGGCCCTCGCGGGGGAGCGCATCGCCGGCACCTCGGTCGATGACCGCGCGGGGTGCGCCGTCCTCATCGAGGTGGCGCGCGCCCTTGCCGGGCGGGCGGGCGGGCCGACGGTCGACCTCGTCTTTTCGGTGCAGGAGGAATTCAACCTGCGCGGGGCGGTGGTGGCCGCGCAGGTGCTGAACCCCGACATCGCGATCCAGATCGACCTGATGCAGGCCTCTGACACCCCCGACATGGCGACACGGGGCGAGATGGCGCTGGGCGGGGGGCCGGGGATCAGCCTCTATTCCTTCCACGGGCGCGGCACCCTCAACGGCGTGATCCCGCACCCGGCCCTCGTGCGGCTCTTCGAGGAGACGGCCGCGGCGGAGGGGATCGCGCTGCAACGCTCGGCGCAGGTGGGCGTGCTGACCGACCTCTCCTATGTGCAGACGGTGGGGCAGGGGGTGGCGTCGATCGATGTGGGCTTTCCCATGCGCCATTCGCATTCGGCGACCGAATGCTGCGATCTGGCCGATCTTGCGGAACTCGCGCGGCTCTGCGTCGCGGCGCTGGCGCGGATCGGGCTGGACATGCGGCTTGACCGCGGCGCATGACGGAGGGCGCGATGGCATATACGCTCGGGATCGACATCGGCACCTTCGAATCGAAGGGCGTGATCGCGGACGAAGGCGGGCGCATCGTCGCGCAGGCCGCCACCCCCCACAAGATGATCGTCCCCCGCCCCGGCTGGGCCGAGCATCGTGCCGAGGAGGACTGGTGGGGCGATTTTAAGACCCTCACCCGCCGCCTTCTGGCCGAGAGCGGCATCGCGCCCGGGCAGATCGCGGCGGTGGCGGCCTCGGCGATCGGGCCCTGCATGCTGCCCGTCGATGCGGCGGGCGCGCCGCTCATGAACGGCGTCCTCTACGGCGTCGATACCCGGGCGGCGGCCGAGATCGCCGAGCTCGAGGCCGAGATCGGCCCCGCGCGCATCCTCGAGCGTTGCGGCAACGCGCTCACCTCGCAGTCGGTCGGCCCGAAGATTCTGTGGCTCCGGCGCAACCGGCCCGAGATCTGGGCGCGCACCGCGCGGATCCTGACCTCGACCTCCTACATCACCTTCCGCCTCACGGGCGAATACGTGATCGACCATTACACGGCGGCTAATTTCTCGCCGCTCTATGACATCGGGCGGCAGGGCTGGTGCTTCGATCTGGCCGACATCTGCGCGCCCGAGGCGCTGCCGCGCCTGATGTGGTCGACCGAGGTCGCGGGGCGGATCACGGCGGCGGCGGCGGCCGAGACGGGACTGGCCGAGGGCACCCCCGTCACCTGCGGCACCATCGACGCCGCCGCCGAGGCCGTGAGCGTGGGGGTCCGCGCGCCGGGCGACATGATGATGATGATGGGTTCGACGATCTTCATCATCCTCGTGACCGACAAGGCGACGCAGGATCCGCGGCTGTGGCATGCGCCCTGGCTCTATCCCGGCCAGCGCGCCGCAATGGCGGGGCTTGCGACCTCGGGGACGCTGACGCACTGGTTCCGCGAGCAGTTCGCGCGCGAGCTGCCGAAAGAGACCGCCTTCGCCACCCTCGCCGCCGAGGCCGAGGCCACCCCGCCCGGGGCGCGCGGCCTGATCTGTCTGCCCTATTTTTCAGGCGAGCGCACACCCATCCACGACCCGCAGGCGCGCGGCGCCTTCTTCGGCCTCGACCTGACGCATGGCCGGGGCGAGATGTATCGCGCGCTGATCGAGGGGATCGCGCAGGCGACGCGCCATGTCACCGACACCTACGCCGAGGCGGGCGCGCCGCCCGCCCGTGTCGTGGCGGTGGGGGGCGGCACGAAGAACCGCGTCTGGCTGCAGGCGACGGCCGACCTCACCGGGCTGCGGCACGAGCTCTGCCGCGTCTCGGTCGGGGCGGCCTATGGCGATGCCTTCCTCGCCGCACAGGCGGCGGGCCTTGCCGGCCCCGACGACATCGCGCGCTGGAACCCGCCCGAGGATGCCGTCGCCCCCGCCCGCCACGACGCCTATGAGCGGCAGTATCCGCTCTTCCGCGCGCTCTATGCCCAGACGCGCGACATCGCCCATGCGCTGGGCACCGGGGGCTCCGATGCGGTTTGACCTCATGCGCCCCGATCAGCTGCGCGATGCCATCGCCGCGCATCTGCCCGTCGTGCTGCCGATCGGGGTGATGGAATACCACGGCGCGCATCTGCCCGCGGGCGTCGATCTCCTGATCGTGACGCGCGCGCTCGACCGGCTCGAGGCCGAGGCGCCCGAGCGGATCGTCATCCTGCCGCCCTTCGCCTATGGCGCGGCAAGCCACGCGGTCGCGGGCCCCGAGGGGACGGGGACGCTGCACATCGATGCCGCGGCCCTCCTGCCCTTTGCCGAGGGGCTCTTCGCCGCGCTCCTCCGGGCGGGGTTCCGCAACGTCCACGGCCTCATCCACCACCAGTCCGAGAACTTCTTGCAGGGGATGCCGACCGACCTCGCCTTTCGCCTCGCCGCGCGCAACGCGATCTTTCGCCATCTCGAGGCCGAGCGCGGCACGGGCTGGTGGGGCCGGGCCGAGATGGCCGATTACTACGCCGACCACGCGGTCGGCGCCGACCCCTTCGCCTGGATCCGCATCCACCCCGTCCTGCCCCCCGCCGCGGGCTTCGTCTTCGACCACGCGGGCGAGGGGGAGACCGCGCTCATGCGCGCGCTCGCGCCCGAGACGGTGGCGATGGAGCGCGCGCTCGAGGGTGGGCACTGGTACACCGCGACCGCGCCCGCCGGCACGCCCGAGCGGGGCGAGGAGGGGGTCGCGCTGATGCTCGCGCGATTGCGCGAACTCCTCTGGCCCTGAACGGTCAGAGCGGCGGCAGGCTGACGACGCCCTTTTTGAGGATGAAGCAGCCATAGGGCCCGCTGTCGGCGGTGCGGATGATGCAGAAGGCGCGCTTGGCCGCGGCGTAGAAGGCGAAACGCTCGAGCGCCTCCATCGCGACGGGGCGGCCTTCGGCCGCGTCGATCACGCGCTGCATCGCATCGAACACGGGCACGCGCGCCGCGGGGTCGCCCACCACCTCCATCCGCGCCACGGGGGCGGGCACGAAGGTGTCGAGCGGCATGAGCGTCAGGATCGCCGCCGCCCCGGTCGGGATGTCGCAGCCCGCCATGTCGATGAGGCGGCCGTGGGTCGTCTCGGCGGCGATGGTGGCGGAGGGGTGATTGACGTCGCAGATCACCAGATCGTCGCCATGGCCCATAAGCATGAGCGCATGGACGATCTCGGCCGACAGGCGCTGATCGATCCCCTTGAGCATCACTTCACCGCACCGGCCGCCATGCCCTTGATGATGTATCGCTCGAGCAGCACGCCCACGACCACGAGCGGCGCGATCGCGGCGGTCGAGAGGGCCGCCATCGACCACCAGCTGATGCCCTGGCTGCCCGTCTGGCTCGCGACCATCACCGGCAGCGTGTTGGCATGTGTCGAGGTCAGGAGTGCGGCGAAGAAATACTCGTTCCACGTCAGCACGAGCGAGAGGATGAAGGCCGCGACCATCCCCGGCAGCGCGATCGGCAGCACGATCGTCAGGAACGCCCCCCAGATCGAGAGGCCGTCGACCATCGCGGCCTCTTCGAGCTCGGTCGGGATGCCCGCGAACTGGTCGCGCATGATCCACACCACGATCGGCAGCACCGTGAGCGTATAGAGCAGGATGAGCCCCACCCGGCTGTCGAGGAGCGCGAGCGACTTGTAGAGGACAAGGAAGGGCAGGGCGAGCACGACCGGCGGCAAGATGAGCTGGCTGAGGAAGAAGAACGAGATGTCGGCATTCTTCATCGGCCCGAAGCGATAGGAAAAGCGCGACAGCCCGTAGGCCGCGAGGCTGCCGAGCACCACCGCGAGCGTCGAGGCCGAGACCGAGATCACCAGCGAGTTGGTGAAGCGCTTCATGAACTCATCCCGCGGGGTCGAGACTGTGCCGATCGTGTCGGGCGAGAGCCCGAGCGAGCGCCAGCCGAGCCAGGCGGGGCGGAAATCCCACCAGGGCAGGATGTTGCCCTTCATGACATCGGGCGCCATCTTGAACGAGGTGGTGATCGTCCAGAAGATCGGGAAGAGGCAGATGAAGGCCCAGAAGCCGAGCGCGCCATAGATCGCGATGCGCCCCACCCACCAGGCGGCACGGTGGCGGGTGTCGGTCTCCGTGTCATGGAAGATCTGCGTGCCCATGTCAGTGCCTCGGCCTCATCCAGCGGTCGGCGAGCTTCATCAGGAGCGTCATCGCGATGACAATGAGCACGAGATAGACCATCGCGAGCAGCGTGCCGTAGCCCACGTTCGAGCGGTCGCGGTATTCGCGGAAGATGAAGCTCGTCACGCTGTCGGTGGCCCCGCCCGGGCCGCCCGAGGTGACGTTGATGATGATGTCGGCGATCTTGAGCTTGAAGATGATGCGGATCAGGATCGCCGTGATCGAGACCGGCAGCATCAGCGGAAAGGTGACCTCCCAGAAGCTGCGCCAGCCGCTCGCGCCATCGACGCGCGCGGCCTCGTGCAACTCGCGCGGGATGGCCTGAAGGCCCGCGAGGATCATGATCATCATGAAGGGGATGAACGTCCAGGCGTCCATCACCATGATCGCCAGCCGCGCCATCTCGGGCGAGGCGAAGAATGAGGGGTTTTCCCAGCCGAGCGCGCGCGCGAGCCGCGCGATCGGCCCGAAGCGGGGTTCGAGCATCGATTTGCCGACCATCCAGCTCACCGCCACGGGCGAGAGCATGAGCGGCAAAAGGAACGCCACGCGCCAGAACTTGCGCGCCACGATCTGCGCGTTCAGGAGCAGCGCCAGCCCGAAGGCGATCGCGTATTCGACCGCGATCGCGAGCGTGTACCACACCATGTTGAGGAGCGCGTTCCAGTAGAACGGATCGCCCCACATCTGGCGGATGTTGTCGAGCCAGTTGAAGCGCCGCCCGTCGGGCGATGAGAGGTTCCAGTCGGAGAACGCGATCACGAGGCCGAAGAGCAGCGGAAAGACGACCATCGAGACGACGAAGAGCGCCGCCGGCAGCACGAAGAGCGCGCGCTTGCCCTGCTCGCCGCGCGTCAGCACCTGCCCCCAGCAGAAAGCGACTCCCCAGAGCACATAGGCATAGAGCGTGGGCCGCCATGTCTCGAAGCCGAGTTCGATCCAGCCCTGCGCATCGGCTATCTGGGCGGCCGTGACCGCGATCAGGATCGCGGCGGCGGCGTTCATGACAAGCCGGCCAAAGGCCACGCGCCCGGCCGGCAGGTTGTCGTTCGTCACGACATGGAGGAGATCGCCCGAACCGGCCATGCCGTGCCCCTGTGAGTGCGACGGGGGCCGGCGTCGCCGCCAGCCCCCGCCCGTTCCGTCCGATCAGAGCCCGAGCGAGGCCTTGTAGAGCGCGATCTGGCTGTCGCGGCCGATCTGGTCGGTGATCTTCTCCCAGGCGGCGGCGATGGCATCGGCGGTTTCCTGCGCCGAGGCATACTGGCCTGCGAAGCCCTTGGCCAGCTCGTCCTCGGCGACCGAGTAGTACTGGAAGATGCCGGGGATGCGCGGTTCGATCGCGGCGTTGGGGTGATTGTAGCTGTCGGCGTTCGACCCGAGGTAGTCCTCGACGAAGGCGCGGTCGTAGCCCGCGGCCTCCCACTCCTCGTACTGGAAGTGCGAGTTGCGGTAGGGCTGGAAGCCCGACGGATAGGCGGCCATCCACAGAGAGATGTCCTTGCCGCCCAGATGCGCCGCCGCCGACCAGGCCGCCTTGCGCTTCTTCTCGTCGCCCGAGACGCGGTTGGTGACATAGACGCCCCAGCCAAGATAGGCCATGTTCGGAGCTTCGTTGTAGGTCTCTTCCCACGCGCCGGTCTGCGAGTTGTAGACGCGGTCAGAGCCGGGGTTGATCCCGAAGCCCACGACATCGCCCACGACCGAGGTGTCCGAGGTGCGCGCGTTCGACCCGATGTCGCCCCACCACATGAGCATCGAGCCCGTGCCGGCGAGGAACTGCGAGAAGCCCGTGGTGCCCGGATCGGCGTTGATCTGGTCGGCCGGATAGGCACCCGGCGTCGCGATCAGGTCCATCACGTCCTGGATGGCCTGCACCCAGGCGGGGTTGTTGACGCGCGGCTTCATCGTGTCGGGGTCGAAGAGCCAGGCGGGATCGGACGGATGCTTGGCATAGGCCGCCGCGCGGTTCTCGAGGAAGTAGAAGCCGAAGCCGCCCCAGCCCTTGAGCGGGTCGAGGTAGCCATGCGCCGCAAGCCCCGTGAGCGGGTCGGTCTGGCCCACAAGCGCCTTCGAGACGGCGTTGACCTGCTGCCAGGTCTTCGGAACTTCGGCCCCGCCGATCGCGCCCTCGCCGAAATAGTCCTTGCGATAGGCGAAGGTGTGGCAGTCGCCGTCGATCGTGATGCGATAGCTCTTGCCGTTCCAGGTGCCGACGGGGGGCTGGAGGTAGCCCACGAGGTCGTCGGCCTCGATCTGGGTCTTGACCCAGTCGGGCATCTCGTCGAGCAGGCCGCGCCCGGCGGTGTCGCCCTCGAAGGGCGCGCCCATCTCGAGGATGTCGTAATCGACCGTGCCGGTCGCGATCGACTGCTGGAGGCGCGCATTGTAGTCGGCCTGCGCGAGGTCGATCCAGTTGATCTTGGCGCCCGTGTAGGCTTCCCAGGGCTTGAGGAACCCGCGGAACAGGAAGTTGTGCAGGTTCTGGTTGTTGAGCCCCATGAAGGTCAGCTCGACACCCGCGAATTCGCCTTCGGCGACGTTCGCCTTTGTGGCCGCGAGGCAGAGCTCGCCGACCTTCTGCCAGTCGGCGTCCGTGGGCGAGCCCTTGCCGACGCCCGGAATCTGCAGGATCGCTGCGCGCACGTCACCGTGCGAACCGGCCACTGCGGGCATGACGCCGCCAAGCGCCCCGAGTGCGCCGGCGCTTGCCGCCGTCTGGAGAAGCCGGCGGCGCGTCAGTCCGGCGCGCACAGCCACGTTGTAATGTTCGACCTTCATCACGTCCTCCCATGTTGCCGCGAAGGCGGCGGATCGTTGCGGATCGGGAGGGGGCGCCGCCACCCGTTCGGGTCTCGCGGCTTTGCAGTCCGGCCCCCCTCCGAACGGTGGGGATCATCTGACGCCGCATGGGGCGGAGTCAAGCGCCTAACATGTTAGCATGACAAGGTGGTGGACAGCCTCGTGCCTGCGTTCTATCCGTTGTCGGCACAAGCTGAGCGTTCGGGAGGGCGACATGGCCGAGGTAGAAATCCGCGCGTTGCGCAAGTCCTACGGGTCGGTCGCCGTCGTGCACGGGGTGGATGTCGATATCGCCGACGGCCAGTTCGTCGTGCTCGTGGGCCCGTCGGGATGCGGAAAGTCGACGCTCTTGCGCATGATCGCGGGCCTCGAGGGCATCACGGGCGGCACGATCCGGATCGGCGGGCGCGTCGTCAACAACCTGCCGCCGGCCGAGCGCGACATCGCCATGGTCTTTCAGAACTACGCCCTCTATCCGCACAAGACGGTCGCGGCGAACATGGGTTTTCCCCTGCGGATGAAGGGGATGGCCAAGCCCGATATCGAGGCGCGCGTGGCCAAGGCCGCCGCCATCCTCGGGCTTGAGCCCTATCTTGCGCGCTATCCGCGCGAGCTTTCGGGCGGCCAGCGCCAGCGCGTCGCGATGGGGCGTGCCATCGTGCGCGACCCGCAGGTGTTCCTGTTCGACGAGCCGCTCTCGAACCTCGACGCCAAGCTGCGCGTCCAGATGCGCTCCGAGATCCGCGAGCTGCACCAGCGCCTCGGCACCACGACCGTCTACGTCACCCATGACCAGATCGAGGCGATGACGATGGCCGACCGGATCGTCGTCATGCGCGATGGCCACATCGCGCAGGTGGGCGCCCCGCTCGAGGTCTATGACCGCCCGGCGAATGTCTTCGTCGCAGGCTTCATCGGCTCGCCCGCCATGAACCTCATGCCCGCGACGGTCGTCGCCGGCGGGCAGGTCGAGGTCGGCGGCACGCGGCTGTCGGCGCCCGAGGCGGCGGGCCTCGCGCCCGGGGCACAGGTCACTTATGGCGTGCGGCCCGAACATCTCGATCTGGCGGACGCGGGCATCGCCGCGCGTGTCGCGGTCGTCGAGCCGACCGGGTCCGAGACGCATCTTGTCCTGCACGCCGAGGGGCGCGATCTGGTCGCGGTCGTGCGCGACCGGGTCGCGATCCGGCCCGGGGACGCGGTACGGCTCGCGCCGCGCGCAGGGCTCCATCACCTCTTTGAAGCCACCACGGGGGCGCGCATCGGATGACCCGGGTCGCGCTCTGCTATGGCGACAGCAACACGCATGGCACCATGCCGGTTGCGAGCCTTGGCGAGATGCGCCGCCACCCGCCTGCCGAACGCTGGCCGAACCGGCTGGCCGCGCTGCTCGCCCCCGAGTGGGAGGTGCTGGCCGAGGGCCATCCCGGTCGCACGACGCTGCACGACGATCCGATCGAAGGGGCGCATCGCAACGGCCTCACGATCCTGCCCGCGATCCTCGAATCGCACCGGCCGATCGATCTCGTGATCCTCAAGCTCGGCACCAACGATCTCAAGCCCCGCTTCGCCGTCGGCGCGCAGGACATCGCGCTGTCGGTCGAGCGGCTGATCCGCGCGATCCGCGCCACCCCGGCGGGCCCGGACGGCGCGGCGCCGGCCGTCCTGCTGATCGCGCCGCCGCCCATCACCGAATCGGGCGTGCTGGCGGCGAT
>Ga0315900_10010841_pt1 | contig 11365 bp, 8 predicted proteins | sample LakEriMetagenome_FD_203521 | JGI IMG/M metagenome (GOLD analysis project Ga0315900, IMG submission 203521) | Freshwater fungal communities from buoy surface, Lake Erie, Ohio, United States - Buoy 12 MA114 | ecosystem: Environmental > Aquatic > Freshwater > Lake > Lake biofilm | place: USA: Lake...
CAGGCCGTGCAGGCCCTGTGCGCCTGCAACGCCAAGTTCGAGTCCGTGAACATCTTCGAGGACCCGGAGCTCCGGGAGGCACTGAAGCAGTACTCGAACTGGCCGACCTATCCGCAGCTGTACGTCAAGGGCGAACTGGTCGGCGGCTGCGACATCGTCCTCGACATGTATCGCAAGGGCGAGCTGAAGCAGGTGCTCACCGAGGCCGGCGCGGCCTGACCCCTCGATCGCGCGGACCGCGACCGCGGGCGAGAACGTCCGCCGCCGCGGTCCGCTCTCAGCCTTCTTCGACCTCCGGTGCCGGGTCCACCAGCGGATTCCCCGGCTCCGGTGCGAGCGGCCCGAGTGCGGCCAGCCGCGCGCGCGAGGTCTCGTAGATCGGCCGGAACTGGTTGCAGATCTCGCAGAACAGGTCCGCGGTGCGCTCCGCGTCGTAGACGGCCGAGTGCGCCGAGTCCGCTTCCCACCGCATGCCCGAGGCCATCACCGCGCGCGACAGCACGGTCTGGCCGAACGCGACGCCTGCGAGCGTGGCGGTGTCGAAGCAGCTGAACGGGTGGAAAGGGTTGCGCTTGATGCCCGAGCGCGCGACCGCGGCGTTCAGGAAGCCGAGGTCGAACGCGGCGTTGTGCCCGACCAGGATCGCCCGCGTGCAGCCCGTGTCCTTCACCGCGGTGCGCACTTCCTTGAACAGGCGGCCGAGCGCGTCGCGCTCCGGCAGGGCTGGTCGCAGCGGGTGGTACGGATCGATGCCGTTGATCGCGAGCGAGGCGGGGTCCATCCGTGCGCCCTCGAACGGCTGTACGTGGAACCGCCACGTGGCGCCGCGCTTGAGCACGCCGTCCTCGCCGAGTTCGAGCAGCACCCCGGCGATCTCGAGGAGCGCATCGGTCTGCGCATTGAAGCCGCCGGTCTCGCAGTCCACCACCACCGGCAGGAAGCCGCGGAAGCGTTCGCGCATCGGCGAGTTCGTGCCGGTGCGCGGATCGGCCGGGTTGGACGCTCGCTGGTTCATGAGGCGCTCGGGCAGGCCGCGGAGGCGAGCCGCCAGTGCACCGTCTCGCCCGCGCGGAACGGCACCAGTTCGTCGCCGCCGAACGCGAAGTGCGTCGGCGGCGACCAGGGCTCCTTGCGGAGCGTGATGGAGTCGCGGTTCCGGGGGAGCCGGTAGAAGTCGGGGCCGTGGAAGCTCGCGAACGCCTCCAGTCGGTCGAGCCGGCCCTCCGCCTCGAAGACCTCCGCGTAGAGCTCGATGCCCGCGTGCGCGGAGTAGATGCCGGCGCAGCCGCAGCTCGCCTCCTTCGTGTGCTTCGCGTGCGGCGCACTGTCCGTGCCGAGGAAGAACTTCGGGCTGCCGCCGGTCGCCGCCGCCACCAGCGCCGCGCGGTGCGGCTCGCGCTTCAGCACCGGCAGGCAGTAGAAGTGCGGGCGGATGCCGCCCTGGAACATCGCGTTGCGGTTCAGCAGCAGGTGCTGGGGCGTGATCGTGGCCGCGACGTTCGGGCCGCACGACGCGACGAACTGCACGGCCTCGCGCGTGGTCACGTGCTCGAACACGATCCGCAGGCGCGGGAACCGTCGCACGAGGTCGGCAAGGATCCGGTCGATGAACGCCGCTTCGCGGTCGAAGACGTCGACGTGCGAATCGGTGACCTCGCCGTGCAAGAGGAACGGCAGGTCGAGTTCCTCCATCCGCGCGAGCGTCGCGAAGCAGCGCTCGATCGCGGTGACGCCCGAGTCCGAGTTGGTGGTCGCGCCCGCCGGGTAGTACTTCACGGCGTGCACGACACCGTCGGTCTTCGCGCGGTCGATCTCCGCCGGCGGCGTGTTGTCGGTGAGGTACAGCGTCATCAGCGGCTGGAACGTGCAGTCGGGCGGCAGCGCCGCGACGATGCGGTCGTGGTAGGCGCGCGCCTGCGCGGCGGTCGTCACCGGCGGCTTCAGGTTCGGCATCACGATCGCGCGGCCGAAGCGCTCGGCGGTGTGGCGCACGACGGCGGCCATGTGCGCGCCGTCGCGCAGGTGCAGGTGCCAGTCGTCGGGGCGGGTGATCGTCAGTTGCATCAGCGTGAACTCCGGCGCGGGGCACGCGGCCTGGACGCGGGTGGGGTCGCCCGGACGGGCCCGGCGGCGGCCTCGAACTGGCGCAGGCAGTCGAGCAGCAGCGTGGTGCCGAACCGCACGCCGAAGCCCGTGAGCGGGGAGGCGACGTGGCCGAGCCCCCCGGTGCGGTGCGCGCTCGACAGGTCGACGTGCACCCAGGGGATCGCGGCGGGCACGAAGCGGCCGAGGAACCGCGCCGCGTAGATGTGGTCGCCCTTGCCCTCGGACAGGCACTGGAGCACGTCGGCCGACGCACTCTCCAGCTCCTCGTCGAAGTCGGCGGGCGCGGGGAAGCCCCAGACGCGCTCGCCGCTCGCGGCGCCCGCGGACTCGAGGACCTCGCGCAGGCGCGGCCGGTTCGTGAATACGCCCGAGTAGCGCTCGGTCAGCGCGCTCACGCAGGCGCCGGTCAGCGTCGCGAAGTCGATCAGGCAGGCGGGATTCGTGCGTGCCGCGAGCGCGAGCGTGTCGGCCAGCACGAGACGCCCCTCGGCGTCCGTGTGGACGATCTCGATGGTCGTGCCGTTGGCCGCGCGAACGACGTCGTTCGGCTTGTAGGCGCCCGGCCCGTTGCGGTTCTCGGCGAGCGCGAGCCACGCGTCGACCGGGCGCGGAAAGTCCAGGGCCGAAAGCGCGTCCAGGATGCCGAGCGCGACCGCACTGCCCGCCATGTCCGTGTGCATGCCGAGCATCGACTTCTGCGGCTTCAGGTTGGTGCCGCCGGTGTCGAAGCAGAGGCCCTTGCCGACCAGCGCGATCGGCGCGACGCCGCGCGCGGCGCGCTTCGGGCGGTAAGCGACGTGGACGATGGCCGCGTCGCGCGTCGCGCTGCCCTGGGACACGGCGAGGAACGCGCCGCAGCCGGCGCGCGCCAGCGCGCGCTCGTCGTATTCGCGCACGCGCCAGCCGCGGCGGCGCGCGAGCGTGCGCACCGCGCGACGATAGGCGCCCGGCGTCAACACGTTCGGCGGCAGCGCGGTGAGCCAGCGGACGAGTCCGGCGCCCTGCTCGACGGCGGCGAGCCGCGCGGGGTCGGCCGGGCCGTACAGCGCGATGCGGCCGGGCGCCCACGGTGGTTCGGGAGCGGCCGCCGCCGTCGGCACGCGCTGCGTCGCCGCGAGCATTGCGGCGCCGAGCGCATCCATCGCGCCGGGCGCCTGCGCCTCGGGCAAGAGCGTCGCGAGGCCGACGGACCCGGGCCGTTCGGCGGCGAATTCCCTGGCGAGCCGACCGGCGAGCGTCAGGGCTTCGAACGCGCCCGCGTCGGCGCCCAGCAGGCCGACGCGCACCCGCGTGCGGCGCCGGTTCGGCAGCGTGACTGCATACGTGGCCCCGGCACGTCGCGGCCGTCGCGCGTGCTCGGCGAGCAGCAGGTCGCCGTGCGGGAGCGACGCGAGATCGGGTTCGTGCGCCGGCGCGAGGATCGCGAGCGCGTCCAACTCCTCGGCGAGGCGCGGGTTCGCGGACGGGCGCGCCGCGCCGCGCGCGAGGACCACCGGCGAGCGTGGCGGCAGCAGTTCGATCACCGGGCGTTGCCTTGACCCTCGATTGGCAGTTGCGGATCATACCGCGGTTTCATGCAGCGGCCGCGCAGCGTGCGCGTGGCGCTGCCACGACCGCACCCCATCGGCCGCCACGAAGCTCCGCCGGCGTGCCGCAGGCGACGGCCGCGTCGCGTGTGGATGGCACCCGCCGGCCGGTCGATCGCACCGCTCCGTGGTGGAGCGCTGAACCCAGCCGGGAAGCTCCCATGCCCGAATCGCTGCGCGACGTTCCGAAGCCGGAGGGCCAGAAGCCCGAGCCCGCGAAGGTCGAGGACGTCGATCCGCTCGAGACCCAGGAGTGGCTCGAGTCGATCGACTCCGTCCTGAAGGTGCACGGTGCCGGCCGCGCGCACTACCTGCTCGAGAAGCTGATCGATCACGCGCGCCGCGCCGGCGCGTACCTGCCGTTCATGCCGAACACGGCCTACGTGAACACGATCGGTCCGGCGCAGGAAAAGGCGTATCCCGGCAACCGCGCGCTGGAGCGCCGGCTCGAGGCCTACATCCGCTGGAACGCGCTCGCGATGGTGGTCGCGGCGAACAAGCAGAGCTCCGAGTACGGCGGCCACATCGCGACGTACGCTTCGTCCGCGACGCTGTACGAGGTCGGCTTCAACCATTTCTGGCGCGCGCCCGGCGCGCGGCATCCGGGCGACCTCGTGTTCATGCAGGGCCACTCGAGCCCCGGCATCTACGCGCGGGCCTACCTCGAGGGACGGCTCACCGAGGACCAGTTGCGCCACTTCCGCCAGGAAGTCGGCGGGCAGGGTCTGTCCTCGTATCCGCACCCGTGGCTGATGCCGGACTTCTGGCAGTTCCCGACGGTGTCGATGGGCCTCGGGCCGCTGATGGCGATCTACCAGGCGCGCTTCCAGCGCTACCTCGAGCACCGGGGCCTCGTCGCACCGTCCGACCGCAAGGTCTGGGCCTTCCTCGGCGACGGCGAGATGGACGAGCCCGAGTCGATGGGCGCGCTGACGATGCCGGTGCGCGAAAGGCTCGACAACCTCGTGTTCGTCGTGAACTGCAACCTGCAGCGTCTCGACGGCCCGGTGCGCGGCAACGGCAAGATCATCCAGGAGCTCGAGGCGGCGTTCCTCGGCGCCGGGTGGAACGTGATCAAGGTGATCTGGGGCGGCCGCTGGGATCCGCTGCTCGCGCGCGACACGAAGGGCACGCTTCGCAAGCTGATGGACGAGTGCGTCGACGGCGAGTACCAGAACTTCAAGGCCAAGGGCGGCGCCTACACGCGCGAGCACTTCTTCGGGAAGTACCCGGAGCTGCGCGAGATGGTCGCGAACATGAGCGACGAGGAGATCTGGCGCCTGAACCGCGGCGGTCACGATGCGCACAAGGTCTGGAACGCCTACGCGCAGGCGATGGCGCACAAGGGCCAGCCGACCGTGATCCTCGCGAAGACCGTCAAGGGCTTCGGGCTCGGCAAGGCCGGCGAGGCGCAGAACCCGACGCACCAGCAGAAGAAGCTCGACGAGGCGGCGCTGAAGGCCTTCCGCGACCGCTTCAACATTCCCCTCACCGACGAGGAGATCGCGAAGCTCCCGTTCACGCGGCCGGACGAAGCCAGCGAAGAGGCGAAGTACCTGCGCGAGCGCCGCGCGGCGCTCGGCGGCTCGCTGCCCGTGCGGCGGCCCACCGCGCCGCCGCTGGTGGTGCCCGAGCTCACGGCCTTCCAGCCGCTGCTCGAGTCCACGCAGGGCCGCGAGATCTCGACCACGATGGCGTTCGTGCGCCTGCTCGGCGTCCTGCTCAAGGACAAGAACGTCGGGAAGCACGTCGTGCCGATCGTGCCGGACGAGGCGCGCACGTTCGGCATGGAGGGCCTGTTCCGCCAGATCGGCATCTACTCGTCGATGGGCCAGCTGTACACGCCGCAGGACGCCGACCAGCTGCTGTCCTACCGGGAGGACAAGAAGGGCCAGATCCTGGAGGAAGGCATCAACGAGGCGGGCGCGATGTGCTCGTGGATCGCGGCGGCGACGGCCTATGCGAACCAGGGCGTGCACATGATCCCGTTCTACATCTACTACTCGATGTTCGGCTTCCAGCGCGTCGGCGACTTCATGTGGGCGGCCGGCGACCTGCGCGCGCGCGGCTTCCTGCTCGGCGCGACGGCGGGGCGCACGACGCTCGCCGGCGAGGGCCTGCAGCACCAGGACGGCCACAGCCAGCTCGTGATGAGCGTGATCCCGAACTGCGTCAGCTACGACCCGTGCTTCGCCTACGAACTCGCGGTGATCGTGCAGGACGGCCTGCGGCGCATGTACGCCGAGGACGAGAGCGTCTACTACTACCTGACGGTGATGAACGAGAACTACGCGCAGCCGGCGATGCCGCCAGGTGTTGCTTCCGGCATCGTCAAGGGCATGTACCTGCTGCAGATCGGCGGCCGCGGCAAGGTGCGCGCGCAGATCCTCGGCTCGGGCACCATCCTCCGCGAGTGCCTGGCGGCTGCGGAACTGCTCGAGAAGGAGTTCGGCGTGCCGGCGGACGTCTACAGCGTCACGAGCTTCTCGGAGCTGCGGCGCGAGGCGCTGGACGCCGAGCGCTGGAACCTGCTGCACCCGACGGAGCCGCCGCGCTTGCCGTACGTGCGCGAGTGCCTGCGCGACCGCGAGGGACCGTTCGTGGCCGCGACCGACTACGTGAAGACGGTGCCCGACCAGATCCGCCAGTGGGTGCCGGGCCGCTACGTGACGCTCGGCACCGACGGCTACGGCCGCTCGGACGCGCGCGCGGCGCTGCGTTCGCACTTCGAGGTGGACCGCCGTTACATCGCGATCGCGGCGCTGAAGGCGCTGGCCGACGAGGGGAAGATCGACGTCGCGACCGTGACCGGCGCGATCAAGAAGCTCGGCGTCGACCCCGCGAAGCCGAATCCTGCGACGGCCTGAAGGGACGCGAGAGCGAGCATGCCCAGCAACCGGACGGTGGTGGTTCCCGATCTCGGCGACTTCAAGGACGTCGAGGTCGTCGACGTGCTGGTGAAGGAGGGCGACGTGGTCGCCCTCGAGACGCCGCTCGTCACGCTCGAGACCGAGAAGGCGACGATGGACGTGCCCTCGACGGCTGCGGGTCGCGTCGCGCGCGTCGTGGCGCAGAAGGGCGCGCGCGTGTCGACCGGTTCGCCGGTCGTCGAACTCGAGGCCGAGGGTGCGGGCGACGCCGTTGCGGATGCCCCTGCGGCCGCCGCACCGCCGGCGAACGCGGCGGGGCCGATGGGCGAGCCTGCCGGCGGCAGCGCGGCGGCGGCCCCGGGTGCCACCCGGTCGCCTGCCACGGTCGCCACGCGCGAGGTCGAGGTCCGCGTCCCCGACCTCGGCGACTTCAAGGAGGTCGCGGTCATCGAGGTCGCCGTGCGGCCGGGCGACGCGGTCGCCGTGGACGCGCCGCTGCTGACGCTCGAGTCCGAGAAGGCGGCGATGGACGTGCCGTCGCCCGTCGGCGGCACCGTGGTCGCCGTGCACGTCGAGAAGGGCGCCCGCGTGTCTACCGGTGCGCTGGTCGCGACCGTCCGCACCAGTGGTCCGGTCGGTGACGACGCGCCGACCGTGCGTCAGCCCGCCTTGCGGCCCGAGCAGGCGCCAGCGCCCGAGCCGCCGGCGAGCACCGCGGGCCTGGGCGGTAGCCAGGGCGCCGTACCCCCGACGCCGGCTGCACCCGCCGCGGCCACGGCGGCCGCCGCGAGCGCCGAACGGCGCGCCGTCGATCGTGCGGATCGTCGCGAAGGCCCGGCGCGCTCGGGCGTCGATTCGACGCCCGGTGCGAGTCCGATCGAGGAAGCGGGCTTTTCCCGCGCGCACGCGAGTCCCTCCGTGCGCCGCCTCGCGCGCGAACTCGGCGTCGACCTGGCGCGCGTGAAGGGCAGCGGCCCCAAGGACCGCATCACCCACGAGGACGTGAAGTCCTGGGTGAAGCGGGCGCTGGCCGATGGTGCGGCCGCGGGCGCGAGCGCCGGCGGGGGCGCCCTACCGCGCGTGCCGGAGGTGGACTTCGCGAAGTTCGGCGCGATCGAGGTGGAGCCGCTGTCGCGGATCCAGCGGATCTCGGGTTCGCGCCTGCACGCCAGCTGGGTGAACCTGCCGCACGTCACGCAGTTCGACGAGGCGGACATTACCGTCCTCGAGGAGACGCGCGCACGCCTCAAGCAGAAGGCGCTGGACGAGGGCATCAAGCTGACGCCCCTCGCGTTCGTCGTGCGCGCCGTCGTGCGCGTGCTGCAGCAGTTCCCGCGCTTCAACGCCTCGCTCGACTCGGCGGGCGGGAACCTGGTCCTCAAGAAGTACGTGCACCTGGGCTTCGCCGCGGACACGCCGGGCGGGCTCGTGGTGCCGGTGATCCGCGACGCACACCGGAAGGACGTCTACGAGATCGCGCGCGAACTCGGCGCGCTGTCCGAGAAGGCGCGCGCCGGCAAGCTCTCTGCCGCCGAGATGCAGGGCGGCAGCTTCACGGTCTCGAGCCTCGGCGGCATCGGCGGCACCGCGTTCACGCCGATCATCAACGCGCCCGAGGTCGCGATCCTCGGCGTGTCGCGCTCAGCCATGAAGCCCGTCTGGCAGGACGGCCAGTTCGTGCCGCGCCTGATGCTACCGCTATCGCTCTCTTACGATCACCGCGTGATCGACGGTGCCGCGGCGGCGCGCTTCACGACGGCGCTCGCGGCCGCGCTCGCCGACGTGCGCGGCCTGCTGGAGGCCGTGCCGTGAGCGCGCCGAGCGAAGTGCGTGTGCCCGCGCTCGGGGACTTCAAGGACGTCCCCGTGATCGCGGTGCTGGTGAAGCCGGGCGACGTAGTCGCCGAGAACGACCCGCTCGTCACGCTCGAGAGCGAAAAGGCCAGCATCGACGTGCCGGCGCCGTTCGCCGGCACCGTGGCGGAGCTGCTGGTCAAGCCGGGTGACAAGGTCAACGAGGGCACGCTGCTCGCGCGCGTCGCCGCCGCGGGCCCGGTCGCCGCCGAGGCAGCCGAGCCCGCACCCGCGCCCGTACCCGCGTCCGCGTCCGCGCCCGCGCCGACGCCGACGCCGGCGACCGGCGCCGGTGGCCAGCCGACGGCCGACGTCACGTTCCCGCTCGTCGTGTTCGGTGCGGGCCCCGGCGGCTACACCGCTGCGTTCCGCGCCGCCGACCTCGGCCTGAAGGTCGGCCTGATCGAGCGCTGGCCGACGCTCGGCGGCGTCTGCCTCAACGTCGGCTGCATCCCGTCGAAGGCCCTGCTGCACGCGGCGAAGGTGATCGAGGACGCCGAGTCGATGGCGAACTTCGGCATCGTGTTCGGGCGGCCGCAGATCGACCCGGACCGGCTGCGCGCCTGGAAGAACCGCGTCGTCAGCCGGCTCACCTCGGGGCTGAGTTCGCTCGCGAAGCAGCGCAAGGTCGAGGTCGTGCGCGGCGAGGCGCGCTTCGTCGCGCCACATCGGATCGAGGTGCGCGGGCCGAACGGCACGACGATCGTCGGTTTCGAGCAGTGCATCGTCGCGGCCGGCTCCGAGCCGGTCCGCCTGCCGGGCCAGCCAGACGATCCGCGGATCGTCGATTCCACCGGCGCCCTCGAACTGCAGGGCATCCCGAAGCGGATGCTCGTGATCGGCGGCGGCATCATCGGGCTCGAGATGGCATGCGTCTACGAGGCGCTCGGCACGAAGATCTCGGTCGTCGAGCTTTCGCCCGGCCTGATGCCGGGCTGCGACCGCGACCTCGTGCGGCCGCTCGAGAAGCGCATCCGCGCGAAGTACGAGGCGATCCTGACCGGCACCAAGGTCGCGAAGCTCGAGTCGCTGCCCGAGGGTGTCCGCGTGACGTTCGAGGGCGCGGGTGCACCCGAGCCGCAGCTCTACGACCGCGTGCTCGTCGCCGTCGGTCGGCGCCCGAACGGGCGCACGATCGGCGCGGAGGCCGCGGGGCTGCGCGTCGACGAGCGCGGCTTCGTGCCGGTGGATCGGCAGCTCCGCACGAACGTGCCCCACATCTACGCGATCGGGGACATCGCGGGCGCGCCGATGCTCGCGCACAAGGCCAGCCACGAGGGCAAGGTCGCGGCCGAGGTCGCGGCCGGCGAGAAGCGCGCGTTCGACGCGCGCGTGATCCCGTCGGTGGCCTACACGGACCCCGAGGTGGCCTGGGTCGGGCTGACCGAGACCGAGGCGCAGGCGCAGGGCATCAAGGTGGGCAAGGGCGCGTTCCCGTGGATCGCGTCGGGCCGCTCGCTCGCGCTGAATCGCGAGGAAGGCTTCACGAAGCTGCTGTTCGACCCGGACACGCACCGCGTGGTGGGTGCGGGCATCGTCGGCACGAACGCGGGCGACCTGATCTCGGAGCTTGCGCTGGCGATCGAGATGGGGGCAGACGCGTCCGACGTCGGCCTCACGATCCACCCGCATCCGACGCTGTCGGAGACGGTGGCGTTCGCGGCCGAGGCCTTCGAGGGGACGCTGACCGACCTCTACGTGCCGAAGAAGGGCTGAGGGGAGGGGCGAGGCCCTCTGGCGCGCGGAGCCTGCGGCGCGCAGCCTGCGACCCGTCACCCGCGACCCGCGCCAACGACGCGGCCAGCGGTGCGACGAACCTGGACTTGACCCGCTTTCGTGGACGCCCCGGCGTCTCGGGTGGCGCATCCGCCTCGTGCGTCTTGCGCTCGCCAGGCAGAAGCTAGTAGTGCGGCGGTATCTCGAACGCCGGCGGATCCTCGCCCTTGCGTTCGGCGGCCTCGACCCGCTCCAGCAGCCGCTCGTGGCGCGCGCTCATCGCGTCGAGCAGCTGCTGCTGTCGATATAGCACGTCGCTCAGTTCCTGCACGGCGCGCTCGAGGTGCGTCAGCCTGAACTCGAGCGTCTCCAGGCGCGAATCGCCGCTCATGCCTGCTCCTTGCGGCGCCGGGCCGGCGCCCCGGCCCGCGACCGCACCACCTTCGCCACCGTCCTGACCCGCGACGCCTGCTTCTTCGCCACCGCCTTCGCTCGCGGCGGTGGCACCGTCGCCGCCGGGTCGGGCGTCTTCGGCCGGTACGCGCACAGGTCGCGGATCTCGCACCGCCAGCACTCGGGCGTGCGCGCCTTGCACACGTAGCGCCCGTGCAGGATCAGCCAGTGGTGCGCGTCGAGCAGGAATTCGGCGGGCACGACCTTCAGGAGCCGGTCCTCGACTTCGCGGACGTCCTCGCCCGGCGCGAGCCCGGTGCGGTTCGCGACGCGAAAGATGTGCGTGTCCACCGCCATCGCCGGCTCGCGGAACACGGTGTTCAGCACGACGTTCGCAGTCTTGCGGCCGACGCCCGGCAGCGATTCGAGCGCCTCGCGGTCGCGCGGCACCTCGCCGCCGTGCCGCTCCAGCAGCGCCGTGCAGGTCGCCAGCACGTTGGCGGCCTTCGTGTTGCAGAAGTTGATCGTGCGCAGGTACGGCAGCAGGCCGTCGAGGCCGAGCGCGGCAATCGCCTGCGGTGTGTTCGCGACCGGGAACAGCTTCGCGGTCGCCGCGTTCACGCCCTTGTCGGTCATCTGCGCCGACAGGATCACGGCCACCAGCAGTTCGAACGGCGACGACCACGCGAGCTCGGTCGTGGGGTTGGGGTTCGCGGCGCGCAGGCGCGCGAACATCTCGTGACGCTTCGCGGGACTCATCGGGACGCGGGCCCCGTGCCGTGCGGCGCCACGTCCGTGGTGACGCGTGGCGGCGGGTTCGCAGCCTCGCCGCTGCGTGCGC
>Ga0315900_10010842_pt1 | contig 11364 bp, 8 predicted proteins | sample LakEriMetagenome_FD_203521 | JGI IMG/M metagenome (GOLD analysis project Ga0315900, IMG submission 203521) | Freshwater fungal communities from buoy surface, Lake Erie, Ohio, United States - Buoy 12 MA114 | ecosystem: Environmental > Aquatic > Freshwater > Lake > Lake biofilm | place: USA: Lake...
AACAAGTTCCCTGATGCGTGTTTTTGTTTACGTTTGCCTTTCGCCCCGATGCACACTTTCGCCAATGCGACTGCGAGCAAACGAGCAAAGCCCCACGAACCGTCGAAGGGCAAAGGCTATTGTACTGGATTGGCTTCGGTCTTGCCTTCCGGGGCGGGTGTTGGCTTTGCCGCCTTGGGCTTTCGTTTGCGTTTCTTCGGTTGGGTGGTGTCCTTCAAGCGGGCGGGATGCGTCGCCGTGTGAATCTCTTTCAGCTTCTTGATGCTGACCTGCGTATAGATTTCCGTGGTGGTCAGCTTGGAATGCCCCAGCATGGCTTGAATGAAGCGAATATCGGCCCCGTTGTCGTGCATCAGCGTCGCCATCGTGTGCCGAAACAAATGGCACGCACCACGCTTGCCAATCTCAGATTGATCGACATAGCGACGAACCAATAACGTCAGGGCGTCGGGCGTGATGTGTTGGCCCAAGTGATTCAAGAACAGCACGTCTTCCGAGTTATGTCCCACGATCATCGTCGGACGAACTTCATCCAGATACTTGCCGATCCATGCCAAGGCTCGTTCGCCGATGGGAATCATTCGATCTTTGCGGCCCTTTCCTTGGCGAACGATGACCGTTCCCCGGTCGGGGTCAAGGTCGTAAACGTGAAGGTTGGAAAGCTCCGTGCGGCGAATGCCGGTCGAATAAAGCGTTTCCAGAATCGCACGGTCACGCACGCCCAGCGGAGTCTTCACGTTGGCTTGGGCGATGACTTGTTCCGCTTCATTTACTGTCAGCACATGCTTGGGCAGGCGGTATTCCAGCTTCGGCAGTTCAATTTCGCTGGCGGGGTTGAAGAGAATGAAATTCTCACGGGCCAGCCATTTGAACCATGCCCGAATGGGAATCAACCGACCATGCTGGCTTCGCACGGAAAGCGGGTCGCCGTTGCGTTTGCGGTAATGGTAGATGAAGCGTTGATACCGCTGGATGACTTGCTTGGTCACTTCGCACGGCTGAACGACGCCCCGTTCTTCGGCCCAGCGAATGAAGAAGCCAAGATAGAAGCGGCGGGTTTCGACCGTGTGTTCCGAATAGTTCCGAATCAGCATCCATTCCAGATACTTGTTCATCAGCACCAAACAGCCTTGTGGGTCGTCCGGGTTGCCGACGTTCTTGAGGAATTTGTATTTCACGGCTCACCCCGCCTACGTTACGACGCCACCAATTGCTCTACGCCCTGATGTGCGTTTTGATCCACTTCGCCTTGGAAATCGCCAGCGGTGCGTGAATCGTCGGCATTTGCTGACGATTCTTCGCCCCGACCAAGGCCCGACTTGACGCCGACTTGGGGCCGACCACGCCCCGACTTCTCCCCGTTTGGCCCCGACCGCTTTCGCCGTAGTTGGTCCACGTCGATTAAGCCTGCCAAGAATCTTGGCCCCGGTTCGGCAGGCAAACCATGCAACAATTCGTAAACGAACGATTGCCCTCGCCCACCCCGATGCACCAACAAGTATTCCAATTCTTCCAATCGCTTGAGATGCACCTTGAGTTGCGTATTGCCCCAGCCGGTGAAGTCCCGCACGTCCCGGCGACTGAACCGATAATCGCTCCGTTCCACGCCTTGCCGTTCGCAGCCCGCATCGACCATCTTTTCAATCGTCCGCAGCAAGCGTTGCGTTTGCGGGGGAAGGTCATCGGTCGAACGCCCCAGCACTTCGCAGGCAAGGGAGTTTGCAATCTCAATGTCTTCCAGCGTCGCTTCGATGTATTGCACTTCTTCGCCGTGATGCAGCACGCTATGAATGGGCCGCTGGTATTGGTGAAGCAACGCCACGGCCCGGATGAGCGTGAGATACTTCACATGGTCACGGCGGCAGCGGGTCTTCGTGTCCAAGAAGGTCAGGTCTTCGGCAAAAGGATTGGCGACTAAGAGCGGACGCAGCAATCGCTGGGCGTCGCGGTGCAATCCCAGCGTCCGCTGTTGCTCCTGCCGGGCCAGCAAGCCTTGCAGCGTTTGCCGTTGGCGTTGCAGGCGATGAATCGCCTTCGTTTGCTCCCGGTCTTCGTCCACCGTCAGCACCAGACAGCGGTTCAAGAGTTCTTCGTCGATCTTGATGGCGGTGGTCGTCAGGAAGATCATCACCGGGCCTTCGACTCGATACGTTTGCGTGACCAAGCGACCGCTGGACACGTCCTTCCCCGTGCTGGCAATCATCAGTTCGCCTTCGCTCTGTAACAGCTTCAAGGCGTAGTTGGCTTGTTCAGCCCCTTCTTCTTCCACGATTGCCAAAATCTTGTGCTTCAACGCCCCTTCGCCCATGTAATACAACGATTGCCCGGTCATCGCCGAAAACTTCACTTGGTCTTCGGCTGGCACGAACGACAAGATGGCTTCCATCAGCGACGTTTTCCCCGCAGCCGACGACGATTGCACGATCACCGCCAACGGTTGATCCAACTTCCGGCTGACGGCGGCAAGGTATCCCACCAATTTGTTGGTGGTTTCGCCGACCAACGGGAAGTCGGCAACGATCCGTTCCATCAACTTCGGGTCACGCAGTAGCCGCAACGCTTCTTCCTTTTCTTGCGGCGTCATCGTCGGCAAGACTTCCTTCGGCTCCAAGGCGGTCTTGATTTGTTGATCTTGCAGTTCTTCCAGCTTGAGCAACACCCGGCCCAAGTCCTTCTTGATGACCTTCTCTTCAACGCCGAGTTCCACGGCAGCTTGCGTAATGAATGTCTTGCGATGCCGGGCCGAATACAAGTCGAACGTGTCCACGAACAAGCCCCGGTCGGTGGAGGCCAGTACGTTGACCCGCAGCATGTCATACGAAAGGTTCTTCGCCATGCCCCGCACACGATAGCGACGATGGCCGATGTTCAGAATGACTTCATCCCGCTGGTCGTCGCTTTGTTCGGGTTCAATGTCCTGCGGGGCCGGGGGCATCACCGATGCCGTGGCGTCGCTGGGCTGCGACGATGCTGGTTCGGGCAAAGGCATCGCTGCCGCGATGCCGGGCGTCGCGGAAGGCGTTGCGACGGCGGCATTCGCCGGGCTTTCGACTTGCGGCAGCGTTGCTTCGGTCTTGGCTGGCCTCGCCTTCTTCCCCTTGCCCAGCCATTCGGCTTTGCGAATCACCGCCCCCAATGCGGCGGCAGGGTCTTCAAATTGCTTGGCGTAGTCGCTGGCACTCAGCCCCGATGGGAATCGCAGCAAGAAGCAATCCATCCCTGCTTCCAGAATCTTCGGGGCGATGGTTTCGCTGGTGGTCATCACCCGGCGAATGTTGAACTCACGCAAGGCGGTGCGAAGATCATCGGTCAGGGCGTCATCGCCAAACATGCACGTCACGTTGCGGTAGCCGTGACACCACAACAGCAACGCATCGAACAACGATTCGCACAGGATGACTTCATCCTTCACGCCGAAGCCGTGGATATTCCAAACCCCCTTGCGTTCGGTCGCCATGAACATATCCATCGGCGTTCCCTTGCGAAGATGGGAACCGACCTTGCGACCGTAAATATCCACGATGCGGCCCGTCCCATCGGGCGAATGGAGCGGGAAGACCACGCAGCCGTTGAAGTGTTCGTGACCGCTGTTTGGACGAAAGAGATTCAACGCTTCCAGCCGGGAACGGATTTCACGCCCGGACTTCTTGTCCTTCGTGGGCAGCTTCAAGCCCAGCGTTCGGTTGGCGTAGCCGATGCGGAACTGTTCGATGCAGTCGGGGTTGCTGATGCCCCGCTTCCGCAGGAAGTCCAACGCTTCGGGGCTTTCTTTCAACGTTCGCTGGTAAAAGTCGATAACCTGTGCCAACAGCTTTTGGTCGTCAGCCTGTGCGTTCAATTCGAGTTCGATCATCGTCATCCCCGCCGTTGTTCATGGTCACTCGCTTTCCGTTTGACGTTTGCCGTGGAAGCGTGATTATATCCGACCCCACGGGTTTCGCAGCGGTTCGGGCCGACGACTTTCGCCGGGAATTCTGGTAGAATGCCTTTGCCCTTCGACGGTTCGTGGGGCTTTGCTCGTTTGCTCGCAGTCGCATTGGCGAAAGTGTGCATCGGGGCGAAAGGCAAACGTAAACAAAAACACGCATCAGGGAACTTGTTCAGGAAAGGGAGGATGGCATCGGCCAACGCTGGCGATAAGCGGCTGACGGCATCGGGAGTTGCGATGAGCTTGGCTACGACAGGCTGCGGAGTTTTTTGTTGCTCCAAACAGAATTCCGCACGGATTGAACGCAAGTCAGTTTGAACAAGCTGGTCAAAGCCTGAGGCAAGGTCTGTCGCACTTGGGTGACGACGTAATTGTGCAAGGCAGTCGTGTCACCGGGACGGCACATGCTGCATCGGACATTGACTTCGCAGTTCGCCTTTCGGACGCCGACTTTGCCGCTTTCGTAAGGGCAAGGTTCGGTACGCCTAATCCCGGCTCAGCGGCAGAGCGAACAATGCAGATGGCGATTCAGAACGGGCGGGTACATGCGGGTGAGGCCGGACTGAGAAGTTTGCGAACGAGACTTCAGGAACTTCTGGGAATGGACGTTGACATTGCGGTCATTCGCAGAGGCGGCCCATTCGACCAAGGCCCACACATCCCGGTTCCAAACGGAAACTAACCCATGCAAAACGATTTCTGCAAACTGTATGTTGACTGTGACCTTCCGAAGTCTGAACTTGTCGAGGCTGTTCGGGTGGATGCCGCCGGAGAACGTGAAGGTCGAGCAAGTGTTTTGACCAGCACTTGGGTCATGGACATTGAAGAGAATGATGATTTCGACGAGAAAAGAAAGGCCATTTCCCCCGATGGGTTTTTGTACTTCCGCTACTATTTCGATGTGGAGCCAGTGCCGGGCGTTTCCAAGGCAACTTATGTTAAGTCGTTGTCGTCGCTTCTGGTTGCTATGAGACGCCGAGGATTTAGCGTTGTTCCAGCCTGTGATTTTGAAGACTTGTTACCCAAGCCATAACGAATACGGAGGACGCCCGCTGACGATTCTTCCCGCAGCCCCGCCCGTGCGTGAGCGTGGGCGAACCTTCGCAGAAGAAAAGAAACTGGGGCATAGCCATCACAGGGCATGGGGCGACCACCTTGCCTGCCAAGGGAATTGCCCAGAATTGTTTGATTCTTATCTTTGCAACAACGGTCGCCGTGGCAACGCCTAGCGTCAGCCCCGCCACGAACAGCGGCGATGGCTTCAACAAATAATCCATCGCCACATCGTCTTGTTCCGCTTTGGCCTTGCCGACGCCTTCCCGTCGCCCTGCCTGACCTTCGCCATTCTGGTCATCACCCTGCGAGCAAACGATCAAAGGTCGGCATCGCTTTCGCCCGACCCCTTGCGAGCAAACGAGCAAAGCCCCCATCAGCCCTGCCCAGCGGGAAAAACGTCTGCGAGCAAAGCGAGCAAACGAGCAAAGGGGGGTAGGGCTTCGCCAAAACGGTTGCGAGCAAAGCGAGCAAAGGTCAGCCGGGGACTTTGCTCGCTTTGCTCGTTTGCTCGCAGCACCTTGCCCCGCAGCGGCGATACCCTTTGCTCGCTTTGCTCGCAGCCGAAGTTGGGCGTGGCGATGGCCGGGCTACCCCTTTGCTCGCACGGCGAAACGGATGAGCGGCAGGGCGATGAGCTTATTTGTTGTCGCTCACGATGAGCCTTGGCATGGCGACCATCAACGTCACATGCGCCGGCGATGGGGAAGGCAGGGCTCGGCGTCGCGGGGCGACGCCGATGCCAACTCAACTGCCGACCAATTCCCGGCCCAACGCCCGGTAGATCGTTTTGCGTGTCAGGCCCACGGTTCGGGCAATCGAAGCGATGCTGTAGCCCTTATCGTGAAGCTGGCGAATCACGGTTTCTTTTTCTTCCGTGACCTTGACCCGTGTGCCAACCTTGCGACCGCCCCAAGACTTGCCTTCGGCTTTCGCTTTGGCGATGCCAGCCAATTGGCGTTCCTTGCGAACTTCGGTTTCATACGCTGCGACCGAAGCCAAGACCCCGGCCATCAAACGACCGGCAGGGGTGGAAAGGTCAAAGCCTTCCCGCAGCGATACAAAACCAACGCCCAAGACCTGCAATTCATCCAGCAGCGTCAGCAACCCCTTTGCTGTGCGGCCCAGCCGATCCAAACGCCAGACGCAGACCTTGGAAACCTTGCCGCTACGAACGTCCGCTAAAAGTTTTTCCAAGCCGGGTCGTTCCATCGTCGTGCCGGTGAAACGATCCCGATACCAGACGATTTCATCAGGCTGGGCCTTGGCCCATGTTTGCAAATCGGGTTCTTGACTGCGGGTTTCCTGCCCCTTCGTGCTGCTGACCCGCAGATAGATGCCGACCGCCATCCCTTCCCCCCCCGCTCATGCTGACTTTGGAGTGTACGCCGAAGTATCCAGTTTACAGGACGCCAAAACCATCCGTAAGTTCGTAATTTTCGGCGTCGGATTGGCGGGGACTTCAAAGTATCCACTATCAGCAGCTTGGCGGGGGCGAAAACAAAAGCCGACTAAGCCAGCCCGGTCAGAATTTACTACACCTTTCCCACAAGCGATGCGAAAGCCCGGCAGGACAAGAGTTTGAGCGATGCACGGTTTTCGGAAAGAAACTCCCGGCAAGGCCGGTGGTCGTCGCCAACCACCGGCCCGCAGGGGACAGTTATTACATGCCCATCAATTCCCGCTCGAATTCCTCATCGGTGAGGATTTCCCTGCTATTAACGGACACCACGTCGCTATTAACGACCCTTGGGGCCGGGTACAGCGAAATCAGGCATTGCTGATGTTTGGCAAGTGCCGTGGCGATGGCGACCGTCAGGGCTTCTTGCCGGGCATCGACCACCACGGCGTTGCCGTCATTGCGGAACTTCCCGCCGATTCCATTCACGGCGTCGAACAATTCCGGCAGCGTCAGCGTTTCCGCCACCGCTGGCGATTCGCTTGCCGGGCAAGGCGATGGCATCGCTGCCGCGATGCACGGCGGGGCTTCGGCAGCGGTTTCCGTTGTCGCCGTTGTTGGCAAAACGATGGCAGCGGGCTGCGGGGCATCAGCCGGGAACCAGCATTCGCTGGGCCTTCCGCCCGTAGCAGTCAATTCGCAGCGGGCTTGGTTCCGATCCCGCAGCCGGGCCAAGGCGTGAACCAAGTCCCGTGCCGGGATATGCCCACCAATCGCCCGATGCAGGCCACGCCGGTTGATGCCCGGTTCGTGGCGAATGTGCTGCAACACGATTTGTTCCAGCGGGTCGGCGGTTTCGCCATTGGCTTCGGCAAAGATGATCCGGGCCGAAGCATCACAATATCGCCAGACTGCCGTTGCCGCCTTCAAGTGTGGCAAGTCGATGACGTTTGCCCCATCCAGCAACGCATACAACATCGACAACCGCAGCGTTTGGGCTTCACCCCGACCGACCACAGCCCCGTAGAGGCCGGGCTTCTCCGCCGTCAGTTCGGGATAAAGCTGATGCCACAATTGCCGGGCTTCGGGGCTGCGAGACATGGCCCCAATCTTCCGGGCATAAGCCAACGCCTTGGCAATCGTTTGTTGCAGTGAAGCCAAATTCACGCCGTTGCCGCCGTCTGGCAACAATTTGCTCCGTCGCACCAACGCCCACAGGAAACGATTGGCGAAGCCATTGAAGCAATCAGTGTCACACAAACACTTCGCCAATTCGGGCCGGGTGATGTGGCCCAAAACGGAAATGTGCGTATCGGTCGCTCTGGCAGCGTTGTTCTTCGTCATCACCGACAACGCCCCGCTGTCCCACGCCTGACGCACCACCGGCGACAAAGTGTTCCCTTCCCGGCGAAGAACTTTCAGCGTTTGGGCAAATTCCGGTTCCAACACCAAGAGCCGCTTGTCGGTCACGCCCTTGTCCTTGACGACGTTTTGGTAGCCGGTGATTTTTCCTTTTTCCTTCACCGGCTCCAACGCTTCGACCGCATCACGCACGGCGAAGACCAAACCTTCACCGCTGGAAAGGCCCGTCGTATGACAATCACGCAGCCAATCGGCGTCGGTTTGTTGAAACAACGACAGCGTTCGGCCAAGGCTCGTTCCCTTCCTGCCCCGTGAAGAATCGCCCACCATCACGGCGAACAGATTCGTATGGTGATGGTCGCCTTCGATGGGAAAATGGGGGCCACGCCCCACGGCATTGCCGAAGACCACCAACAGCGACAACAGAATACCGAAAGGATCGGCTTCCGTTTCCGGTTCCAGCGTGCGGACGATTTCGCCCAGCACGCCATGCAGGGCTGCGTCATCCAGCAACGGCCATTGCGGGGGTTCCGGCAACGGAAAGGCATCAAGTTCATCGCCTGCATCGTGAACCGTGCTGACGCTGGATGTTCGTTGATGCTTGGTCGCCAAGCTGGACAAAGTTCGCAAGACTTCTTCTTCATCCATCGGTGGTGAACAGCGTTCAGACCATTCCAACGCCAGCGGTTCGATTTCTTCGGCATCATCACCACGGGCGAGATGCACGCCGACTAATTTGCAGAGCATGGCATTGCGTTCGCCTTCGCCCACGCCGGGATGATTACGAAGATCGACTGACGCTGGCTGCATGGTCAGCTTCACGCCATCGCTTTTGCCAGCGACAGACAGCGAAGGGGTGGCGTTCGCACCGCGAACGCCGAGCTTCACCAACAGCCATTCCGGGGCTTCGGCCAACGGCGTATCGTCTGGCGATACCAGCCATTCATAGTATTGCCCCGAAGCGTGCAAGCTGGGCGGGGCGACGACGTAACCGCCATCGCCCCGCACGTCGATACCGGGAGCGATGCCAGCCCTGTTCCCGACCTTCACGCCGTCGGGCAAGCGAAAATAGAAATGTTTACCACCGCCCCCGGTTGCCACGGTGGGCGTGATGGGCAATGGCCCTTGCTGGGTTTCCAGTTCGGCCAGCGACGCCAAGCCATCATGCTTGGCGTCAATATCCAAGACCAACAGACCATCGCCGGTCGCAATGCCGACGTTGGCAATCTCGGCTTCGCTCCACCAAATGGTGATGGTCGCCCGGTCGGTCGTTGCCCCATGCACGCCATTGGGCGTCAGGGGATGCTTGGCCGGGCTGGTACAGCCGGGGCTTTCACAAGTACACGCTTCATTGTCAATCGTATGGAGCGGAATCACACGCCAACCACGGTCGGCGTAGCCCAAGGCCGCTACGACCAAGGGCGATTTGTTTTCGTCTTTCTCAACTATATTATTCAAGGGAATGTTCCTTTCGGTTTAAGAAGAACACCACGGGGGGCCGGGCATGGCCCCCCGTGGTTGAAATCAAGATCAGGCAATCGGGGCTTTGGTCACGCTATCTACAAACGTGCCGCCGTTCTCGCCTTTGCGAACGACGACCAAGAACGTCTGGCCGATCAAAGAACCCGTATCGAGTTCTTCGCCCGTGTTGAGGGCTTTCCCCAACATGCCCGACAGAATCTTGCCGCAGCGATTCTTCGGGGACGGCGAACAAGACGATGTAGAACTCACAGTCAGGCCCGCATTCGGCCCCGTGGTGATTTCCCATGACCATTTCAGTCCGTCGCCCAAGGCGTTCGTCGTTGGTTCCACTTTCACGAACTTCGCCAGATAGGAACCCTCTGGCACTCCACCGCTTACTTTTAGTTTCACCGGAAAATCTCCTGCAAAATGGTTTCTTGAGTCTTGCCGCTGGGCTTCGTCGCTCCATTGCGTTGTTGCCGTTTTGCGGCGAACTCACCTATTTCGCAGGTTCAGCGTGAACACGAAAAAACCCCGGCGAAAACCGGGGCTTTGGAAAAAAATCGTTCGTCAAACGCCGTGAACGTTCATGAACACGGTCAATCGTCGGGTTCTTCTTCCAGTTGGTCGGCGTAATGCTCCAAACCAACGTCAATCAGCCGCTCTTTTTCAGCAGTGGTCATGGCGTGGAGTCGCTCCAATTCCGAACGCTTGCTTTCGGCGGCGTCGATGATCTTATTCCACACTTGTTCCCGCAGTTCGGCGACCTTGGCGGGATCATCGCCCCGCTTGATGGTTTCGGTCATCTTCTTCGTCAGCGGGATCGGCGTTTTCTTCGGGGGAGATTTGGCGGCTTTGCGACGCCCGAATTCCGCACGCCATGCCGCCATTTTGGAGACTCTTCCCAACGCAATGCCGACGCCTTCCGCAACATCACGGGCCGTCGCCTTCGGATGCTGTTCAAGGAATTTGCGAATCAAGATGTTCGCTTCATCGTCGGGGATGGCGTCGCTGCGTTTGCCGGGCTTCGCGGCGGCACTTGCCTTCGCCGGTGCTGTCGGCTTCTTCGATGGCTTCCAGCCCGACTTGTGCTTCCGGCGAACCCATCGCTCAAGTTCGTCAATCCGTTGCTTGGCTTCTTCAAGCGTTGACGCTGGTAACGGTCGCTCTGGCCGATCTTCCAAGCCCAGCCATTCCAGCACACGGAAGACATTGCGAATCGACTTCATTGCATCCCGCAGCGTTCCCGCCTTCGCCATGTCGCCAGCCAATTCCCCAGCCTTCACCAAACGCCACTGGAACGACAGCCATTCCGCCAAGTCTGGCAGCGTATCGACGGGTTGAATGGGTTGATGCCCTTCCCACGTCGGCGGCAAGGCCAGCTTGTGCGTGGTCGCCGCTTGAAACTCGGCAACGATGGCGGCAACTTGTTCGTGGCGGGGATCGGCGGCGGGAATGTCGGGGGCGTAGGGATCGACGCCGATGGCTTCCAGCCTTCGGCAGAACTCCCGCCACGCCGTTTGCTTGGCGTCGGTCATGCGGTGCTTTCCATGAAGATTGGGCCGAACCAAAAGCGGTTGGCGTTCCACGGAAAGCACAATCCACGACAACCGCTCTGGTTCGCTTGGTCATGCCGCTTGCAATCGCCATGACCGACCCGATGAGCATATTCTATCCGATGCTGTTAATTTGGGCATCCTCATCGCCCCGGTGTCGCCCCGCGACGCTTCCCCATCGCCGGCGCATGTGTCGTTGATGATGGCCGTGCCAAGGCTCATCGTGAGCGACAACAAATAAGCTCATCGCCTTGCGAGCAAACGAGCAAAGTCCCGTGGCGTGTGGGGCGGAAGCGTTGCGAGCAAAGCGAGCAAAGTCCCGTGGCGTGTGGGGCGGAAGCGTTGCGAGCAAAGCGAGCAAAGGGTATCGCCGCTGCGGGGCAAGGTGCTGCGAGCAAACGAGCAAAGCGAGCAAAGTCCCCGGCTGACCTTTGCTCGCTTTGCTCGCAACCGTTTTGGCGAAGCCCTACCCCCCTTTGCTCGTTTGCTCGCTTTGCTCGTTTGCTCGCTTTGCTCGCAGACGTTTTTCCCGCTGGGCAGGGCTGATGGGGGCTTTGCTCGTTTGCTCGCAAGGGGTCGGGCGAAAGCGATGCCGACCTTTGATC
>Ga0315900_10010843_pt1 | contig 11361 bp, 8 predicted proteins | sample LakEriMetagenome_FD_203521 | JGI IMG/M metagenome (GOLD analysis project Ga0315900, IMG submission 203521) | Freshwater fungal communities from buoy surface, Lake Erie, Ohio, United States - Buoy 12 MA114 | ecosystem: Environmental > Aquatic > Freshwater > Lake > Lake biofilm | place: USA: Lake...
TTAGGTGACTATTGCGGTGAGGTCCACCTCTTCCCATTCCGAACAGAGAAGTTAAGCTCACCAGCGCAGATGGTACTGGGCCGCAAGCCTGGGAGAGTATGTCGTCGCCGATCTGAGCCCCGTCCAGCAATGGACGGGGCTCTTTTTTTTGCCCCATATTTAACCCGGCCCTTGGTTTGCACACCTTCGCCGTGATCCCCATGATCGGTCATTCACGTACACGTTCCATTTTCCTGATCGTCCTCCTGTCCTTGGCCGACGCTCTTTTGGCCCAGACGCTCTCTGGCCGATTGGTGGGTCCCGGCCTGGCCAGGGTTTCGGAAGTGCAGTTGCTCATGAGCCGTGGCGGCGACCATCGGTGGTTCGCCTCGGCCCCGGTGGATGATCAAGGGTATTTCCGCTTCGCCCAGCAGGGTTTCCCCACGGGCTTTTACCAGTTGGCCGTGAACGACAGCGATCGCGTGGACCTCATCCTCGATCCCCGCGAGTCCAAGGTCGAACTGGAACTGTGGGGCACTCCTGTGCAGGAGCACATTCGTGTGATCGCGTCCGCCGAGAACCGGCGCCTATGGGCCTACAAGGAGGCCAGTCGAGAGGCGCAGATGGCCTTGCGGGAAATAAACGACAAGCGCATTGTCGCTTCTCCGATGGATGTGGCGCTGTTGCGATCGCTGGATAGCTCATCCGTTGCCGTCAATGATGCGAAGCAACGGGCATTGGAGCAATTGATCAAGGAGGATCCCGATGGCTATTTCAGGCATGTGGTAAAGGCCGACATGCGATTGATGTCCGCACTGAACTCCAGGAAGGGACCGCAGGCCATCCGTGATTCGGTGGATTGGACGGATGCGTCATTGGCCCGCAGCAACATCTACCCGAAAGGGATCATGGCCATTCTGCAGAGCGCCACACCGGCAACGGTGGATCAGTTGATGGCCGCCAGTGATTCCGTCCTTGCATGGTCAGCGCCCGATGCGTTTTGTTGGGAGCTTTCACGCCACGTACTGGTCGAACTGTTCATTCAGTATGGACCTTCCGACGCTGTGCAGTATCTCGTGGACAGATACGTCATCGGGCCGGGATCACTGGTGCCCCCTGATGCGGAACTGATGGGCTTGGTGGCCGAGCAGCTCAAGGTGGCCGTGGGGGCGCGTGCACCTGATGTCCTGTTGCCAACTCCGGGAGTTCCTGATGTGGTGCATCTGGGCGATGTGGTCGCCAGGCACAAGTACACCGTGCTCTTCTTCTATTCCAGTACCTGCGACCATTGCCACGAGCAAATGCCCGGACTGAGCAAGATCTACACTGACATGCGGCGCAAGGGTGTTGCCGTTGTCGGTGTTGCCCTGGACCATGACGCGAAGGAGTTCGAGGCGAACATCAAGGAACGCGCACTGCCCTTCCCCTGTTATTCGGAGCTTTTGGGCTGGGGCTCACCGGCCGCAAAGGCATTCGCCATCAAAGCAACGCCAAGCCTGGTGTTGGTGGATGGAGCGGGAATGATCAAGGCCAAGCCCTATGATCATGAGGAGTTGCGTGCGCTACTGGAAGGCCTGCTCCGCTGAGCGTTCATAACCGGAACGTCCAACCCGCCCATCCGGGTCTCAGTTCCATGGGGCCGGGATCCTCCATGAACAATCCGAACACCGTGGACCCTGAACCGCTCATGGCGGAGTATAGCGCTCCTCGCTCCTTCAATTGCGTTCTGATCCGCTCCACTTCCGGAAAGGCCTCGAACACGTAGCGTTCCATGGTGTTCGGGACCAGGTCCTGCCAACGTGCGATGGGTTGGGCGGCCAATACCTGTTCCAGACCAAGACGATGGCCGGTGGGCACCGTGTGCTTGTACACCAAGGGTGTTGGTACATGGATACCCGGATTCACCAAGGTCAGCCACAGGCCCGAAAGGTCAAGGCTGATGGGCGACAGCAGTTCGCCACGTCCAAGGGCCAGCTGAGGTCCGGGTTCCAGGAAGAAGGGGCAGTCGCTGCCGAGCGTAGCGGCCATTTCAGCCAGTTCGGCCTTGGAGTGTCCAAGTTGTAGGAGGTCGTTCAGCAACAGCAACATGTGCGCGCCATCACTGGACCCTCCGCCCAGGCCGGCACCCATGGGGATCACCTTGTGCAGATGTACCCGGAGGCCCGGCAGTTCGTTGCGTTCGCGCAGCAGGTCGAGCGCTTTCATGCAGAGATCCCCGTCGGTCGGTCCGGGTACTTCGAGGCCGGAGCGCGTATAGGCCACCTGGCCGGCGCCAAGTTCAGGGGCGACCACGGCCTCCAATGCGTCGGTCAGCGGCACCGGCACCATTACGGACTCGATCTCATGGTAGCCATCATCACGGCGACGGACCACGTTCAGCCCCAGGTTGATCTTGGCATTCGGGAATACGATCATAAGTGGGCGCGAAGGTAGAACGGGGTGTTGGCGTTGTCAGTTCCTTCTACCTTCGCCCACCCAACGCAGCACCGATGCAGACGTTCCTCGAGTTCGAGAAGCCGGTCCAGCACATCATTGAGCAGATCCAAAAGCTCAAGGAAGTGGCGGCCAGCAGCGAAGTGGATGTGACAGGCACCTTGAAGGACCTGGAGAACAAACTGGCCGAGACCCGGAGAACGGTCTATGGGCAACTGAGCGCTTGGGAGCGGGTGCAGGTGAGCCGTCATCCGGACCGGCCGTATACACTGAAGTATATCGATGTGCTGTCCGGTGGTTCGTTCGTTGAGCTGCATGGGGACCGCACCGTGAAGGACGACAAGGCCATGGTGGGCGGGTTCGGCCTGCTGGAAGGCCGCACGGTGATGTTCATCGGTCAGCAGAAGGGCATTAATACCAAGATGCGCCAATACCGCAACTTCGGGATGCCCAATCCGGAGGGCTACAGGAAGGCGCTCAGGCTGATGAAGCTGGCCGAGAAGTTCAATAAGCCGGTGGTGACCTTGATCGATACGCCTGGCGCATTCCCCGGCTTGGAGGCTGAGGAGCGTGGGCAGGGCGAGGCGATCGCGCGCAACATCTTTGAGATGTGCCAATTGCGTGTACCCATCATCTGCGTGATCATCGGTGAAGGGGCCTCCGGCGGAGCACTGGGCATTGGTGTAGGCGACAAGGTGTTGATGCAGGAGAACACGTGGTACAGCGTGATCTCGCCCGAGTCGTGCTCGTCCATCCTTTGGCGCAGCTGGGATTACAAGGAACAGGCAGCGAAGGCCCTGAAACTGACGGCCACCGATATGCTGGCCAACAAGCTCATTGACGGGATCATTCCAGAGCCGCTTGGCGGAGCGCACACCGATCCGGACGAGGCCTGTCGCATTGTGAAGGCTGAAGTGATCAAGCACCTCAACAAATTGGTGAAGACCGATCCGGACAAGCTGGTTGACCGCCGGATCCGGAAGTTCTGCGATATGGGGGTGGTCGAAAAGGCTTCGGTGGCCCGCAAGACCGCGAGATCCTAACGGTTGCGCAGGGGCAGGATCACCCCGGCCGCATGTTGCAGGGAGGTGACGTCCACCAAGGCACCCGTGTTCGGGTCCATTCTTCTCAGTTCGTTCCCGACGCCCACATAGAGCGCTCCTGTGGCCGGCTCGAAGGCGAGCGCTTGGGCCGTGATGCCTGTCGCCAGTGTGGACAGGTCGTCGGTCTGGTAGCTCCACCGTGCCAAACGATCGCCATAGGCGATGATGTACGTATTGGTGTTCAACTGGGCCACTGCGTGCATGGGGCCTTCCGGGAACTCCCGTATCTCAAAGGTCCCACCGAGGTCCACATTGCGATCCTGGATGACACCCAGGCCATTGCGCGTGCCGAAGACCAAGGCGTTCTGGTCGTTCCGGGCGTACATGTCCAGCACGTCCATGTCGAGGGGGAATTGCCCGAGCAATGCGCCACTGGAATAGGCGTGCGTGACCAGCGCTCGTTGGCCAGACCCTGTGCTCACCTGTTCGCTGATGACCTTGCCACCCACAACTGCTGTGGAATGGCTCAGAAAGCCGGTCACTGTTGTGGCATTGAACGTGGAAGTGCCTTCGGCGGTCCAGCCTCGGATGCGCCCATCCTCCGTGCCCGTGTACAAATGTCCGTCCACCGGATCAAGGCGCAGGCCTAGGAAATAGGGCGTTGTGCCGGCACCGCTGTGCAGGTTGGGCACGGTCCAGCCACTACCTCCGGGGCCGACCTGCTGCGCTAATAACACCCCGTTGAGCGTGCCGCACGTGTAGAGCAATTGTGAGCGGGCGTCGATGGCCGCACCGCCCAGTTCCGGGGAAAGGGACGCCGTGGAAAGTTGTCCAACACTGTCGATGCGCGAGATCAATGCGTTGCCCGACGCCGCTATGGGGGAGGTGACATACACGGCCCTGAGCCGCCATGGTGCTCCTTGAATGTAGATGGTGCGGAACGCACGACCGTCATTGGAGCCATCGCTGGCCCGCACTTCCAAGGAATAAGGCCCCGAGACAAGTTGTTCGCTGGTAAGCACCATGGCGATGCTCACCAGGGCCGATGCCGCGTTCACATTGCGCGTTACCGCAGGCAGAACAGGAATGCCGCTCGAATTGAGCAACTGAACGGTTACTGAACGAACCTCCTTGTTGTCGCTGACGCTCACACTAACAAGAAATGTATCAGGAACGGCCAAGGTGCTTCCCTCTTCCGGAGCCAGGAAGCTCACGGTCGGAGGGTCCTGGTCATCCTTATCCTTGCGGCAGGCGCTGAGCACCAGGAGGACCGCAGCCAGGTACAGCAGTGCACGACTTACGTTCATGGGGCCAAATTAGCCACGGGCGCACCCAGGCGCGGCTTCTCCACACCAGCATTGTTGATGGGCTGGGGGCGAGTTGTTCACATCTGCACCTTCGCGGCTGGCCGGCGCGTCTATTTTTGTCCCCCGACCAGCGCGAACAGGCCGTGAGGAAAAGGGCAACGCCCGCACCAACGCCCCGACGCGCACCCGGAACCGATCATGGCCGAATTCCCGAACACCCGTCGTGCCACGGCACGGCGCCCAGCCGCGTCCCTTGTTGATACCGCCCTCGAAGCGGGCAAGCTTCCTCCGCAAGCCCCTGAACTGGAGCAGGCCGTGCTCGGTGCGCTGATGCTGGAGCGCAATGCAGTGAACGAGGCCATCGACATCCTGCAGCCCGAGAGCTTCTATGTGGAAGCGCACAAGAAGATATTCGATGCCATCCTGGGCCTGTTCCGCAACGACCAGCCCATTGATATCCTCACTGTGACCGAGGAGCTCAAGCGGAAGGGCGAGCTGGATGTGGTGGGCGGGCCGTTCTACATCAGCCAGCTCACCAACAAGGTGGCCAGCAGCGCCAACGTGCAGTACCACGCGCGCATCATCAGCCAGAAGCACATCCTGCGCGAGCTTATCAGCATCAGTGCCGAGACCATGCGGGATGCGTATGATGACACGGCCGATGTGTTCGACCTGCTGGACAAGACGGAGAACGGCCTCTACAAGATCACCAGCGGCAACCTCAAGCGGAACTACGAGCCGATGAGCGAGCTGATCCAGGGGGCCATCGACCAGATCGAGAGCGCCAAGAACAAGACCGGCGGCGTAAGCGGCATACCCACCGGATTCGTGCAGTTGGACAAGCTTACGGCAGGCTGGCAGCGCAGCGACATGATCATTGTGGCGGCACGACCCGCCATGGGTAAGACCGCGTTCGTGCTCAGCATGGCCCGCAACATTGCCGTGGAGCATCAACGTGCCGTGGCCGTGTTCAGCCTGGAAATGAGCAGCACCCAGCTGGTGACACGTTTGATCGCCAGCGAGGCGGGCATCAGTTCCGAAAAGTTGCGCAAAGGCGACCTCTCCGATGCGGAGTTCAACATCCTTCACCAGCACATCTCACGCCTGACGAACGCGCCGATCTACATCGACGATACCCCGGGCCTGAACATCTTTGAACTCCGCGCCAAGGCCCGTCGCCTGAAGAGCCAGCACAACGTCGACCTGATCATCATCGACTACCTGCAACTGATGACCGCCGGCGGGGATACCAAGGGTGGCAACCGTGAACAGGAGATCAGCCAGATCAGCCGTAGCATCAAGAGCATTGCGAAGGAACTGGATGTGCCCATCATTGCGCTGAGCCAGTTGAGCCGAGCCGTGGAGACCCGTGGTGGCGACAAGAAGCCGATGTTGAGCGATCTGCGCGAATCGGGTGCCATTGAGCAGGACGCCGATATTGTCTGCTTCCTCTATCGCCCCGAGTATTACAAGATCCACGAGGATGAGCACGGCAGCACCGCTGGCGTGGGCGAGGTGATCGTGGCCAAGCATAGGAACGGTGCCGTGGACACGGTGCGTTTGCGCTTCATTGCCGACCTGGCCAAGTTCGCCGACCTCGAGACCATGAGCATGGGCTATGGCGGGGATGGCATGGCATCGGATGATGGTCAGGGCAACGCGTTCCGGACCATCACCCGGCCGAGCAAGATGAACGATGATAACGATGGCGACGATCAGTTCGCACCTTTCTAAGTCCGGGCCTCGCGCGGTGTGGTCGGTGCTGTTCGCACTGGCCATGGTGCCGGTGTTCGCCACCAAACTGCTGATCCCCATGGACGGCGGTCAGCGCGATCACCTCAAGGCCTATGGGGTGGCCTTCTGGACACTCTCCCAAGAGGTGTCCATTGATTGGTTGCTCAACTATCGCGGAGGAAGTTTCCTGATCGACCACTACAAGACCATCGAACAGGAGTGTGCCGTGCGCGGCGTCACCTTTCAGATCATTGCCGATGGCCAGGCCGCTGCGATACTCGCAGAGATCGGCGACCCGGAGGTGAACATGGAAGTTGTGAAACTGGAGAAGGCGCCGAAGATCGCCGTGTACGCCCCGGAGAGCTTCCAACCTTGGGATGATGCCGTGGCCTTGGTGATGACCTACGCCGAGATCCCGTACGAGCGCATCTACGACCAGCAGATCATCGCCGGCGTTCTTCCTCAGTACGACTGGCTGCACCTCCACCACGAGGATTTCACCGGTCAATATGGCAAGTTCTACCGCGCATACAACAGTGCGCCCTGGTACCAGGCCCAGGTACGCGAGAGCGAGGCCATGGCCGCGGAACTCGGCTTCGCGAAGGTGAGCCAGATGAAACTGGCGGTGGCATTGAAGATCCGCGACTATGTGGCCGGTGGCGGTTACCTGTTCACCATGTGCTCCGGCACGGACAGTTACGACATTGCCCTCGCTGCGGAAGGTGTGGATATCTGCACCCCCGAGTTCGATCACGACCCCATCGACCCGGCTGCCCAGCAGCACATCGACTTCGGCCGAACGTTCGCATTCCGGGATTTCCGTTTGGTGACCGACCCGAACGTGTACGAGTTCAGCAATATCGACGCCACCGACCTGCATTCGAGCATTGGCCAGATGCGCGACTTCTTCACACTGTTCGATTTCAGTGCGAAATGGGACATTGTGCCCACCATGCTCTGCCAGAGCCATGAACAGGTCGTACGCGGTTTCATGGGCCAGACCACGGCCTTCCGGAAGAGCCTGGTGAAGCCCGGCGTAACGGTGATGGGCGAGAACAAGGCGCAGGGCACCGTGAAGTACATCCACGGCGAGTTCGGTCTGGGCCAATGGACCTTTTTTGGGGGACACGATCCGGAGGACTACCAGCACATGGTCGGTGATCCGCCCACCGATCTGAGCCTGCACCCCAACTCGGCCGGATACCGCTTGATCCTGAACAATATCCTGTTCCCGGCTGCGCGCAAGCGGAAACAGAAGACGTGATCGGACCGTGTGTTAGCTTTGACCACTGAACCTCTCGAATGGACATCAGCAAGATCATCACCATTGCCGGCCGCCAAGGTCTGCATCGCGTTGTGGCCCAAGGCCGCCAAGCCCTCATCGTTGAATCGCTCATTGACGGCAAGCGCGGTCCCGTGCACACCAGTGTGCGCGTGAGCGCATTGGACGAGATCAGCATGTTCACCACGGGCGATGACGTGCCTTTGTCGAAGGTGCTCGAAGGGCTTTACGAACTGGAGAAGGGTGGCCCGAGCCTGGATGCGAAGACCGCCACTGTGGACGAGCTGTTCGCCAAGCTGGGTGAGGTATTGCCCGAACACGACCGCGAGCGGATCTACCCCAGCGATGTGCGCAAGCTGTTCGCCTGGTATGAGCAATTGCAGAAGGCCGGGTTGTTGGCCGCCAAGGCGGAGCCCCCCGCAGAGGCCGAGGATAAAACGAAAGGCAAGCCAAAGGCAGCCAAGGAAGGTGCGCCGAAGAAGGCGGCCGGTGAGGCCGTGGCCAAGAAAACGGCCGCTCCCAAGGCTGCCGGCGGATCGAAGCCCAAAGCAGCCACGATGCGTAAGAGCGCACAGCGCGGTAGCTGAGGCGAAGGACGTCCAATGAAAATGACCCGGCCGAACTTCGGCCGGGTCATTTTCGTTGAGGGGATGCGAGAATGCCACTGATCATGGTCGGCAGTGCTTCGTTCGCGTGCTGTACATTTCGGGCAACCTGCAAGTCGACATCATGTTCAAGTCGTTCACCATCGCCTCCAAGGCGTCCATCCTGTTCGGGGTGCTTGGTACCGTTGCGCTTTTCGTTGCATGGACGAACGGTCGTGTGCCCAAGGCCCATGCGTACCACAGTGCCCAGGAACTGATGGAATTCCGTGGTGCAGGCCTGGACCTGCCCATGGGTGGCAATACCTTCTTCAAGGCAAGTGGTGAATGCAGTGGTTGCCACGGCAGGGATTCGATCCAGCCCTATGCCAATGCGATCCCAAGCAACATTCCCGGCGCAGATAGCATCGATGTGAACCCTGTTGACCAATGGCGCTCGTCCATGATGGGCAACTCGGCCAAGGATCCGTTCTGGCGGGCCAAGGTGAGCCATGAGGTGGCCGTGAACCCGGGGCACCAGGCCGGACTCGAGGACAAGTGCACCAGTTGCCATGCACCCATGGGTCGGTACGACAAGTTCCTCACGGGTGGTGGGCACTACAGCATCGCGGAAATGGCCGCGGATCCCATTGCGCTCGATGGTGTGAGCTGTCTTTCCTGCCACATGCAAGGGCCTGACAGTGCCGGCCTCATTTTCTCGGGTGCCTTGAAGTTCGATACGAACAACGTGGTCTACGGGCCTTATGATGCCGAGAACCTGTTCGGTGCGCCCATGGCGAATTTTGTTGGATATGATCCGGTCTACGGCGCACACATCACGCGTGCCGGGCTTTGTGCCGGCTGCCACACCCTGATCACCGAGACCGCTGATCTCGAAGGAAACCTCACTGGTGACCATTTCGTGGAGCAGGCCACCTATCACGAATGGCTCAACTCTTCGTTCAATACCGATGCTGATCCGGAGAACGGAGTGACCTGCCAGGGTTGCCATATGCCACGCCTATTCGAGGGTGTGGCCATCAGTGCGCTGTATAACTTCCTGGTCACCAACCCTGATTTCCATCGTTCACCCTATGGACTGCATCAAATGGTGGGCGGGAACAGCTTCATGCTGAAACTGCTCCAACAGAATATCGCGACCTTGGGCCTTACCGCCTCCAGTGCCCAGTTCGACAGCTCCATCACATGGACCGAACGGCTGCTTCAGCAGAACACCTTGCTGCTGGATGCCACCGTGGTGGACCGTTCGGCAGAGGTTGCTTCCATTGATGTGCAACTGACCAACCTGGCCGGTCACAAGTTCCCCTCGGGCTATCCGGCGCGACGTGCGTTCGTTGAACTGCATGTGCTTGATGCATCCGGTAACACCTTGTTCCGCAGCGGCAATTGGGACCCCGCCTACGAAGTGGTGGGCCACGATGAGGATTGGGAGCCCCACCATGATGTGATCACCTCGCCCGACCAGGCCCAGATCTATGAGATGGTATTGGGGGACGTGAACGACAACAAGACCACGGTGCTTGAGCGCGCCAAGACCCCATTGAAGGACAATCGCCTGGCCCCATTGGGCTTCTCCACGAGCCATTTGAGCTACGACACCACGGTGATCGCCGGGGTACCTGCGACCGACATTGATTTCAACCGTTACGCCAACGGCACCGAAGGCAGTGGCACGGACATCGTACACTACCAGGTCCCCATGAACGGCTATACAGGCCTGATCACCATTGCGGCCAAGGTGTGGTATCAGCCCGCTCCGCCAGGTTGGATGGAGGAGATGTTCGCGTTCAATACGCCCGAGATCGATGCGTTCCGTACCATGTACGAGGCCGCCGATGGCACGCCAGTGCTGGTGAAGGAAGTGGAGATTGCAGACCTTTCCGTGAATGTTGACGATCTGCGTGAGCTTGGCGTTCGCATCTTTCCGAACCCGGTACGCGATGGCCTGTTGCGTATCGAAGGCATCACCGAGCGTATTACGGGCATTGAAGTGTTCGATATGAAAGGGGCTTCGGTGGCCAAGTTCGTTCCCGCTGGAACACGCAACTGGCAGTTGACCTTGCCGCAACGCGGTGCCACGTACCTCGTGGTGGTGCGCACGGCCAACCGCAACTTCGTGGAGCGGGTGGTGGTGCTTTAGCATCGCTCTGCGCCACCGGCGCATGGCTACATTTGATGCATGTTGTATCGTGCAGCGGCCCTTGGCCTTTTTCTGACCACCGCCTTTTCGCTCTCTGCCCAGAACCCCGTGGTGCAGGCCGTGCTTGATGCCATGCGCATCGACTCGATGATGGTCTACGTCAATGAGCTCACGGGTGAGGTGCCCATCGATCTGGGTACGGGACCGGAGACCATTGTCAGCAGGCACAAGAACAATGAAGGCAATGCGCTATCCCAGGCCTGGCTGGAGCGCAAGCTCACCCAGTTCGGCTACACGCCAACGGTTCAAAGTTGGAGCGCAACGGGTCGGAACATCCTGGTGACGAAGCCGGGTACGGTACCTGGAGCATACCCGATGATACTTGGTGCACACTATGACGCCATGCCCGGTGGCAATGTGGCCGCTCCGGCCGCAGATGACAATGGCAGTGGCGTGGCAGCGCTGTTGGAGGCCGCGAGAGTGCTGCGTGACATCCCTTTCGAGCATACCATCATCTTCGCCCTTTGGGACGAGGAGGAGCAGGGTCTGGTGGGCAGTGCCTTCCAAGCCGCGGGTCTGGCAAGCAACGATGAACTGCTCAGGGGAGTGATCAATATGGACGCCCTGGCCTGGGATGGGAATGGGGACAAGCGCGCCCGTGTACACGTGCGTCCGGTGGGCAATTCCTTCGAGATCGGCGATACGCTATTTGCCGTGAAGGCGCACTACGAGATCGATCTGGACCTGGTGTTGACCAACCCCGGTGCCACGTACTCCGATCACGCCTCGTTCTGGAACGAGGGCTACGGTGCCGTTCTGGTCATCGAGGACTTCGGCAACG
>Ga0315900_10010844_pt1 | contig 11361 bp, 14 predicted proteins | sample LakEriMetagenome_FD_203521 | JGI IMG/M metagenome (GOLD analysis project Ga0315900, IMG submission 203521) | Freshwater fungal communities from buoy surface, Lake Erie, Ohio, United States - Buoy 12 MA114 | ecosystem: Environmental > Aquatic > Freshwater > Lake > Lake biofilm | place: USA: Lake...
GCGCGAAGGTCGCCATGCTGAAAGACCCCCTCTTCCTCCTCGTGCTTGTCGCGGTTCTGGCCGTCGCGGGCATCCTGCTCTTCGGCATCGGCTCCTTCAGCCGCGGGGGCGAATACAACCGCCGCAATGCCAACCGGATCATGCGCCTGCGTATCGCCGCGCAGTTCGTCGCCGTCTGCCTGATCCTGCTCTATGTCTGGCTGCGCAGCCCGGCCGGAGGCTGAAAGCATGGTCGTCCTCAACCGCATCTACACCCGCACCGGCGACGAAGGCGAAACCTCGCTCGGCAACGGCAGCCGCGTGGCCAAGCATTCGCTGCGCGTCTCCTCCTACGGCACGGTTGACGAAACCAACGCCACCCTCGGCATGGCGCGCCTCCATGCCAGGGGAGAGATGGACCGCCTTCTCGCCATGATCCAGAACGACCTCTTCGACCTTGGCGCCGATCTCTGCCGCCCCGACATGGAACGTGACGCCGAAGCCCCCTATCCCGTCCTGCGCATGGCCGAGGCGCAGGTCCTCCGCCTCGAATCCGAAATCGACGCGATGAACGCCCGCCTCGATCCGCTGCGCAGCTTCATCCTGCCCGGCGGCTCGGCGCTCTCGGCGCATCTGCATCTCTGCCGCACCGTCTCGCGCCGGGCCGAACGGCTGGTCGTGGAACTCGCCACCGTGGAATCGATCAACCCCGCGGCAGTGAAATATCTCAACCGCCTCTCGGACTGGTTCTTCGTCGCTGCCCGCATCGCCAACGACGACGGCCGCGCCGACGTGCTCTGGGTCCCCGGTGCCAACCGCCGGTCAGGGCCGGACCCGGTCCCCGCGGCCGGCTAGGCCACGTTCGGTCCGGCATCCCGTCGGACCGGACCGGTCAGCCTGTACCCGTCCTGCCGCGTTTACCTGATTGTTATGGCTTCTGCGCCCTGATCGGTGCACCCTTGGTCACCGATTCGCAGTTTCCCGTTGATTCCGGACACCGAAGGGTGGGACACTCACTTCCAAACAAATAGAACAGGAACCGAGCAGCCAAGGTTCGCAGATATGGCAAGGATCGCCCTGGTCGATGACGACCGCAACATTCTCACATCGGTTTCGATGACGCTCGAAGCCGAAGGCTTCGAGGTCGAAACCTACAACGACGGCCAGACGGCGCTTGACGCCTTCAGCAAACGCATGCCCGACATGGCCGTTCTGGACATCAAGATGCCCCGGATGGACGGGATGGACCTGCTCCAGCGCCTGCGTCAGAAGACGACGATCCCCGTCATCTTCATGACCTCCAAGGATGACGAAATCGACGAGGTGCTCGGCCTGCGGATGGGTGCCGACGACTATGTCAAGAAGCCCTTCTCCCAGCGCCTTCTGGTGGAACGTATCCGCGCCCTCCTGCGCCGGCAGGAAGTGATCGCCGGCGACACCGCAGAACCCCGTGAAGAATCGAGGGTCCTCGTCCGCGGCAGCCTGACGATGGACCCGCTCCGCCATGCCGTGTCCTGGAAGGGCAGGGACGTCTCGCTCACCCTGACCGAATTCCTGCTGCTTCAGGCACTTGCCCAGCGTCCGGGTTTCGTGAAATCCCGCGATCAGCTGATGGATGTCGCCTATGACGAACAGGTCTATGTCGATGACCGCACGATCGACAGCCACATCAAGCGCTTGCGCAAGAAGATGCGCCAGGTCGACGATGAATTCTCGGCGATCGAAACGCTCTACGGCATCGGTTACCGCTACAATGAAGACTAGGGCATGTGTGCGCTCCGGCTGACCGATCTTCGCCGTCCGACCGCCGTCAGCAAGGACACGCGCGCCCTGTCCGGCCCCGCGGGCAGCCAGCCCATATCCTCCGATGTCATCATCGGCGACGACTGGACCCCATCGGGCGATGCCGCGCCGCGCCCCGGGCGGCGGGGCGGCATCACCTCGCTCAAGCGCTCCCCGCTCGCCCGGAAGATCATCACCTTCAACCTGCTCGCGCTGATCGTGCTCGTCGCGGGCATGCTCTATCTGACACCCACGCGCGTCAATCTGGCCTACCAGCGGGCAAGCAGCCTCTGCGCGGAAGCCGAACTCATGGCCGACGCGATCGAAGCCCGCCTCGTTGCCGGCGACACGGGCGCCATCGGGTCCGGTGCCGCCGGCCTTCTCGACAGCCTGACCCTGCGCGGCGGCATCACCGTCGCCCTCTATGATCCCGCGGGCCAGCAGCTTGCCTCACGGCTGGTGACCGGCACGCCGTCTGTCCCGGGGATGGACAGCCTCGACAACGACGGCAGCTTTGTCACCGGCACCCTCACGCGGATCTGGGACTCGGTCACGGGCATCTTCGGCCTCTCCGGCACAGACCCCGGCACCGCCGGCAGCCCTGCGTCCACAGGACCCGACCTGGTCACAAGGGCGCTGGCCGAAGGCACGCTGATCGTCGAAACCGGCACTGCCGGTTCGGGGGAATTCCTTGTGCTGTCCCCCATCCTCAGCCAGGGACAGGCCGTTGCCGCCGTTGCCGTGCAATCCACCCGCGAAGAGCTCGACATTCTCGTCAACCGCGAACGCGAACGTGTCCTGCGGATGTTCATCATCGGCGCCCTCGTGTCGGTGGCGCTCAGCCTCATGCTCGCCTCGACGATCGCCAATCCGCTGGCCGATCTTGCCGCGGCGGCCGAACGCGGGCGCGACCGCGACAGCCGCAAACACGGGTCCGGCCGGCTTCCGATCCCGGACCTGACGGCGCGGCCCGATGAAATCGGCCGTCTCTCCGGCGCCCTGCGCAACATGGTCTCCGCGCTCTACGACCGGATCGACACCAACAAGCAGTTCGCCGCCGATGTCGCCCACGAAATCAAGAACCCGCTCGCGTCGCTGCGCTCGGCCGTGGGCACGCTGCGCATGACAAAGCGCGATGACCAGCGCCGCCGCCTGCTCGACATCATCGACCATGACGTCCGCCGTCTCGACCGCCTGGTGACCGACATCGCCAGCGCGTCCCGCCTCGACAGCGAACTCGTCAAGGAAGAAGAAAAGCCCTTCGATCTTCTCCACATGATCGCCAACATCAACGAATTCCTCGGCAAGGAGGCCGCCGAAAAGGGGATCGAATACATTTCCGACCTCCCGCCCGGCCCCCTTGTCATCCGCGGGCTGGAAATGCGGCTTGCCCAGGTCATGGTCAATCTGATCACCAACGCGATTTCCTTCTGCGACGAAGGCGACGCGATCCGCATCTGGGTCCGCCAGCGCGAAAGACGGGTCCTGATCGTGGTCGAAGATACCGGCCCCGGCATCCCCGAAGCCGCGCTCACCCGGATTTTCGACCGTTTCTATTCGGAACGCCCGCCTGAACACTTCGGCAACAACTCGGGCCTCGGCCTGTCGATCTCCAAACAGATCATCGAGGCGCACAGCGGCGTCATCTGGGCCGAAAACATCCGCCCGACTGATGCCGACCCGACATCGCTCCCGCTCGGCGCACGCTTTGTCGTGGGCCTCCCCCTCTGACGCCGGCCAGCCCGACAGCCTTGCCGGAAACGGGTCGCCGCTTCCGCTGACCATCCATGCGACCACGGTTGCCCTGGGCGACCGCGGCCTGCTGATCCTCGGCCCCTCCGGTTCGGGCAAATCCGGCCTCGCGCTGCAGCTCATGGCCTTCGGGGCAAGCCTTGTCGCCGACGACCGCACCATCCTGCGCCTGTCCGGCGACAGCCTCCTCGCAACCTGCCCGCCCGCCACCCGCGGCCTGATCGAAGCGCGCGGCCTGGGGCTCCTGTCCGTCCCGTCACGCGACTGCGTGACCCTCTCGGCCGCGGTCGATCTTGGCCAGACCGAAACGCAACGACTCCCCCCACCGGCCGAAATCATGCTCCTCGGCCGGCCGCTGCCCCTTCTGCGCGGAACCGCAAACAGCCATTTCCCCGCCGCGGTCTTTCACTATATGACGGCGCGACCGGCCGAGCGATGACACCGACACCCGATCAGACCAGCGACCCCAGTCAGGCCGGCCAGCGCATCGTCCTGGTCACCGGCCCCTCGGGGGCGGGACGGACCACGGTGGTCCATGCGCTCGAAGACCTCGGCTGGGAAACCATCGACAATCTCCCCCTCTCGCTCCTGCCCCGCCTGATCGAAGGCCCCCCGCCGTCCCGCCCTCTCTCGCTCGGCATCGACGTCCGCAACCGCGACTTCAGCACCGACGCCCTGATCGAGGTGATCGACCGGCTGGCCGCCCGTCGCGACATCGCCGAACAGGTGCTCTACATCGACGCCACCGAAGACGAACTCGTCCGCCGCTATTCGGAAACCCGCCGCCGCCATCCGCTTGCCCCGGCAGACAGCCCGCTCACCGGCATCCGGCGCGAACGCGAACTCCTTCTGCCCATCCGCGCCCGCGCCGATATCCTGATCGATTCGACCGGCCTCACCCCCCACGACCTGCGCGCCGAAGTCGAAGGGCTCTTTGCCCCCGGCAAGGGCCGGATGCTCGCGATCACGCTGCAATCCTTCTCCTACAAGCGCGGGCTGCCGCGCGGGCTCGACATGGTCTTCGACTGCCGCTTCCTGCGCAATCCGCACTGGGACCCCGCGCTGCGCGGCCGCAACGGCCGCGACCCTGCCGTCGCCACGCATGTCGCCGCCGATCCGCTGCATGACGAATTCCTCGCCCGCGTGACAGACATGACCTGCTTCCTGCTCCCCGCCTTCCGGGCCGAAGGCAAGTCACACCTTGCCATCGGCTTCGGCTGCACGGGCGGGCAACACCGCTCGGTCGCGTTGACCGAACGTGTGGCAAAGACGCTTGCAGACAAAGGGTGGCATGTGTCTATACGCCACAGGGAACTGGAACGCCACGGCGGATCGGATCCAGACCCCAACCAGGGACGTGACGCGTGATCGGCATCGTGATCGTCGCCCATGGCGGACTTGCGCGCGAATATCTCGCCGCGCTCGAACACGTGGTCGGACCGCAGACCGGCGTGCGCACCGTCGCCATCACCCCCGAAGACGACCGCGCCTCCAAGCAGGCCGAAATCTGCGCCGCCGCCGACAGCGTCGATACCGGCGACGGCGTCGTCATCGTCACAGACATGTTCGGCGGCAGTCCTTCCAACCTGTCCCTGCGCGCCTGCGGCCCGGCCGACCGGCGCATCATGTATGGCGCCAACCTGCCGATGCTGATCAAACTCGCGAAATGCCGGACAAGACCGGTAGAGGTTGCCGTGGAACTCGCGCTCGAATCGGGCCGCAAATACATCGACGCCCAAACCGTCGGCCAGGACGCCGGCCTCAACCGCGCCTCCTGACCCATGCCGCTGCGCCGCCTTCAGATCGTCAACGAAAAGGGCCTGCACGCCCGCGCATCGGCCCGTCTGGTCGAAACGGTCGAACGCTTCGATGCCAGCGCCACCATCCGCAAGGACGGCATGGACGCCTCGGGCGACAGCATCATGGGGCTCCTGATGCTCGCCGCATCCCGCGGCACCTTCATCGAGGTCGAAACGAAGGGACCCCAGGCCGAAGACCTGGCCCAGGCCATCGCCGATCTCGTCGCCCACAGGTTCGGCGAGGACAGCTGACCCCCGCCGGACAGGTCAGCGCGTCGGCACCGGCTGATCGCCGCGGTAATCGTAAAAGCCGCGCTGCGTCTTCCGGCCCAGCCACCCGGCCTCGACATATTTCGTCAGAAGCGGGCAGGGCCGGTACTTCGTATCCGCCAGCCCGTCATGCAGCACGTTCATAATGGCAAGACAGGTGTCCAGCCCGATGAAATCCGCCAGCTCCAGCGGTCCCATCGGGTGGTTGGCGCCCAGCTTCATCGACGTGTCGATCGACTTCACGGACCCCACCCCCTCATAGAGCGTGTAGATCGCCTCGTTGATCATCGGCATCAGGATGCGGTTGACGATGAAGGCCGGAAAATCCTCCGAGGTCGAGGCCGTCTTGCCCAGCCGCTCCACCACGCCAAGGCAGGTCCGGAACGTCTCGGCATCGGTCGCGATCCCGCGGATCAGCTCGACAAGCTGCATCACCGGCACGGGGTTCATGAAATGGAACCCCATGAACTTTTCCGGCCGGTCCGTCCGCGCCGCCAGCCGCGTGATGGAAATCGACGAGGTATTCGACGTCAGGATGGTCTCGGGCTTCAGATGCGGGATCAGCCCGGCAAAGATCGCGTGCTTGACCTCCTCCTTCTCGGTCGCGGCCTCGATGATCAGATCGGCCGTCCCCAGGTCGGCCAGCACCACCGTCGCCCTGATCCGTTCCAGCGCGGCCGTCTTCTGGACAGGGGTGACCGTCCCTCGGTTCACCTGACGGTCAAGGTTCTTCCCGATCGTGCCAAGCGCGCGATCCAGGGCCTCTGCACTGACATCGGTGATCACCACATCATAACCGGCAAGCGCCAGGACATGGGCAATGCCATTCCCCATCTGCCCTGCCCCGACGACACCGATCCTTTCGACCGCCATGTCCTGTTCCCCCCAGATTGCTGCCCTGCAGCATAAGAGCCCTGCAAGCCGGGCTCAAGGCAGGTGAACCCGATCAAAGACGCTGCGAATTCGCGCATTAGCCCGATGGCAACGCTTTGGCGCGAATCTCCTCCCCGGGTTCCGGGTTGGGTTGGTGATGATGAAGATCGAAACGCTGGGTGACGAGGCATCCCTCTATACGCCGTGCCGCTACGGCAATGCACGGCTCCTGTTCAGGGGCCCCCGGCGCCCTCTCGACGGCCGATACATCGCCTTCGTCGGCGGGACCGAAACCTACGGCCGCTTCATCTCCACCCCGTTTCCGTCCCTCGTCGAAGAACGTCTGGGCGTCACCTGCGTGAATTTCGGCTGCATCAACGCCTCTGTGGATGCCTTCCTGAACGAACCCGTGATCCTGAACGCCTGCCGCCAGTCCGAACTCACGGTGGTCGAAATCACCGGGGCCCAGAACCTCTCGAACCGCTTCTTCACGGTGCATCCGCGCCGCAACGACCGTTTCCTGCGCGCCTCGACGATCATGCGCGCGCTTTACCCCGACATCGACTTCACCGAATTCTGCTTCACCCGGCACATGCTGACCAGCCTTTGCGAAACCGATCCGGAACGGTTCGCCATCCTGCGCGAAGAACTGCAGATCGCCTGGTCGGCCCGCACGCGCCAGTTTCTTGCCGAAATCGGCCCGCGGACGATTCTGCTCTGGTTTGCCGACCACCTGCCGTCGGACACGCCGGCCGACCTCCACTCGGACCGCGCCACGTCGGACCCGCTTTTCGTCACGCGCAAGATGATCGACGGCCTGCGCCCGCTCGTCCGCGGGGTGGTCATGGTTCAGCCGACGGCCCGGGCACTCGCCCGGCGGGGCGAAGGCCTGATCCTCCCGCCCCACCTCAGCGCGGCCGCAGCCACCATGCTCGGCGTGGGCGCCCATGATGAAGCGGCCACCGCCCTCACCGGGGCCCTGCAGTCGTCCATCGCCGCCTGAAAGGCCAGCGCCCGTGATCCTCCCAGCGGCACCTCTCCCGGTGCCGCTGGGCGGCGCATCCGGTCAAAGCTTTTCGGTCAGTTCCGGCACGATGGCGAACAGATCACCCACAAGCCCGACATCGGCCACCTGAAAGATCGGCGCTTCCTCGTCCTTGTTGATGGCGACGATGATCTTGGAATCCTTCATCCCCGCCAGATGCTGGATCGCGCCGGAAATCCCCACCGCGACGTAAAGGTCAGGCGCAACCACCTTGCCCGTCTGCCCCACCTGCCAGTCGTTCGGCGCATAGCCCGAATCGACCGCCGCGCGCGAGGCGCCCACCGCCGCGCCCAGCTTGTCGGCCAGCTTCTCGATGATGGCAAAGTCCTCCTTCGACCCCACCCCGCGCCCGCCCGACACCACGATCCCAGCGCTCGTCAGCTCCGGCCGGTCATTCGCGGCCACCCGGTCCTCGACCCAGGCCGACAGGCCCGGATCGGCCACGCCCGGCACCTTCTCCACCGCCGCCGCCCCGCCCGCCAGCGCGGCGTCATAACCCGCCGTGCGGATCGTCAGCACCTTGACCCGGTCCGCCGACCGCACCGTCTGGATCGCGTTGCCCGCATAGATCGGCCGCTCGAAGGTGTCGGCGTCGATGACCGCCGTCACATCCGACACGATCATCACGTCCAGAAGTGCCGCCACCCGCGGCAGGATGTTCTTGGCATCCGACGTCGCCGCCGCCGCGACATGGGTAAACCCCGGCGCCAGCGACACGACCAGCGCCGCCGTCGCCTCGGCCATCCCGTGGCAATAGGAATGATCCCCCGCGAAAAGCACCTTCGCAACGCCCGACAGCCCCGCTGCCGTCGCGGCCGCCGTCTCGCCGCCCTGCCCGGCGACCAGCACCGTCACCGGGCCCAGTGGCGCCACCGCCGTCAGCGCCTTGGCCACCGCATCCGTCGCAAGCTGCCCGCCCGCGACCTCGGCCAGAAGAAGAACCGCCATCAGACCGCCCCCATGTCCTTGAGTTTCGCCACCAGCTCGTCGACCGTCCTGACCTTCACGCCCGCCTTGCGCGTCGCGGGCTCGGTCGTCCTGACGACCGCCAGCCGCGGTGCCACGTCAACGCCGTAATCCCCCGGCGTCTTCTCGTCGAGCGGCTTCTTCTTCGCTTTCATGATGTTGGGCAGCGACGCATAGCGCGGCTCGTTCATCCGCAGATCGACCGTCACCACCGCCGGCAGCGTGACCCGGATCGCCTGCAACCCGCCATCCACCTCGCGCGTGACCGTCGCCGACCCCTCGCCCACCTCAAGCTCTGATGCGAAGGTCGCCTGCGCCCAGCCCAGAAGTGCCGCCAGCATCTGCCCCGTCGCATTCATGTCGTTGTCGATCGCCTGCTTGCCGCACAGCACCAGACCCGGCCCCTCGGCCTCGACCACGGCCTTCAGGATCTTGGCGACCGCCAGCGGCTCGATATCCTGATGCACATCCTCGGTCGCCACAACCAGGATCGCCCGGTCCGCCCCCATGGCCAGCGCCGTGCGCAGCGTCTCCTGCGCCTGCCGCACCCCGACCGATACGGCAATCACCTCCTCGGCCTTGCCCGCCTCCTTCAGCCGGATCGCCTCCTCGACGGCGATCTCGTCAAAGGGGTTCATCGACATCTTCACATTGGCAAGATCGACACCTGACCCATCCGCCTTCACGCGGACCTTCACGTTATAGTCGATCACGCGCTTGACCGGCACGAGAACCTTCATCGGCACATCTCCAGACAGGGCTCGGGAACGGCCCCCTGTTACAGAAAGCCCAAGGCCCGCAACAGTGCAAAACCGACCCCGCGCCATCCGCGGACGCCACGTTTTGTCGCATCCCGCCCTCAGGCGACCCGCAGCACGATCTTGCCCACATGCGCGCCCGCCTCCATCCGCGCATGCGCCGCCGCCGCCTCTTCAAGCGGGAACTCGCTGTCCATCACCGGCGCAACGATCCCCGCCTCCAGCAGCGGCCAGACCTCGGCCCGCAGGCCTTCGGCGATCCGCGCCTTGGCGAGGTCCGACTGCGGCCGCAGCGTCGACCCCGTCAGTGTCAGCCGCCGCATCATCAGCTGGCCCAGGTTCACCTCGACCTTGGCCCCCTGCAGAAAGGCGATCTGCACCAGCCGCCCCTCGTCGGCCAGCGCCGCAAGGTTGCGCTCCACATAGGGCCCCCCCACCATGTCAAGGATCACATCCGCCCCGCCCGCAGCCTTCATCACCGCGACGAAATCCTCCTCGCGATGGTTGATCGCCCGCTCCGCGCCCAGACGCAGACAGGCCGCGCATTTCGCGCCATCCCCCGCCGTGGCAAAGACCCGCGCGCCACGGGCACGCGCCAGCTGGATCGCCGTCGTCCCGATGCCCGATGACCCGCCATGCACCAGAAACCGCTCTCCCCCGCGCAGGCCCGCGCGCTGAAACACGTTTGACCAGACGGTAAAGAAGGTCTCGGGCAGGCAGGCCGCCTCGCGCAATCCCATTCCGCTCGGCACCGGCAGGCAATGCGCCGCCGCCGTCACCGCATAATCCGCGTAAGCCCCCCCCGGGAACAACGCCGTGACCTCGTCGCCCTCGGCCAGCCCCGTCACCCCCGGCCCGACCGCTGCGATCACGCCCGCCCCTTCCAGCCCCGGCAGGTCCGATGCCGTGGGCGGCGGCGCATAAAGCCCCGCCCGCTGCAGCACGTCCGGCCGGTTCACCCCGGCCCAGGCCAGCCTGACCAGCACCTGCCCATGCCCCGCCACAGGCACCGGCCGCTCGCCCGGCACCAGCACCTCAGGCCCGCCCGGCCGGCTGATCTCGACGACCCGCATGCTAGCTCCGCGACCCCCCGGCGGGCGGCGGGCCAAAGGCGCCCGCCCAGCCCTCGGTCCAGCTTCCCGGCAGGTCGGCGGGCGGCATCCGCGGCGGCGCCTTGACCTTGCCCAGAAGCCGGTCGATCGGCCCCAGCACCGGCCGCAGGACGGCATTCTCCCGCGCCATCGCCTTGGCCTTCTCGATCCGCATCACGTCGTCGATCCGCCGCGCAATGAAATCGTCGGTCGCCTGCGCGTTCAGACTGTCATCGCCCAGCCAGTAAAGCACCACCGCCGCCCAGACCGCCGACAGCGTCGCCCGCTTGGTGTACCAGTTCACATCCTGCGACGTGTCGCCCAGCGCCCGCCAGATCGCATCCGCCGTCCCCCAGGTCAGCCGCGCCCCCTCTGCCGCCATATGCGGCAGCGCGAAAAGCGCGACCCCCCGCCGCACCGCTTCCCTGTCGGCGATGGCATCGATCCGCGCCCGGATGGCAAAGGCCACCTTGTCGCGGTAGCGCAGCCCCCCCAGGTCCGCCGCCTGCACCGCCGCCAGCATTGCCGCATCGCCCGCGGCGTGAAACGCCACCGCCAGATCGACCGCGCCCCGCGGACACAGCGTGCGCGCATGCGCCGGGTTCATCCCCGTCTCGCCGACCGCCGCCGCAAAGGCCTTCTCCGACCAGCCGTCAAAGGCGACATGCGGCAGGATCGCCGCGATCAGGCGCAGTGTCGCGGGGTCCGTCGGGGCCGTGGTCATCTGCCTCTCTCCTCTCGCAGGTCCACTGGACAAGCTAGGGGGCTTTTGCTATCGGGCCACATCCTGCGCAAGCGCAACTCAAACCGGAAAGGTGGTGAAAACCACAATGCAGGTCAGTGTCCGCGACAACAACGTCGACCAGGCGCTCCGCGCGCTGAAAAAGAAGCTGCAGCGCGAAGGCGTCTTCCGCGAGATGAAGCTCAAGCAGCATTTCGAGAAGCCCTCCGAAAAGAAGGCCCGCGAAAAGGCCGAGGCGATCCGCCGCCAGCGCAAGCTCGCACGCAAGAAGCTTCAGCGCGAAGGCATGCTCTAGGCCCAGCCG
>Ga0315900_10010845_pt1 | contig 11360 bp, 10 predicted proteins | sample LakEriMetagenome_FD_203521 | JGI IMG/M metagenome (GOLD analysis project Ga0315900, IMG submission 203521) | Freshwater fungal communities from buoy surface, Lake Erie, Ohio, United States - Buoy 12 MA114 | ecosystem: Environmental > Aquatic > Freshwater > Lake > Lake biofilm | place: USA: Lake...
CTTCTGCTTCTGCCCTTCTGCTTCTGCCCTTCTGCTTCTGCCCTTCTGTGGCGCACGCCTCCAGGCGTGCGAATGGAAGGAAGGGAGCCAGGAACCGCAGTCACATGCCTGGACGAATGTGCCACCGTGCGTGTGAATGGATTGTGGCGCACCCCCCTCCTGGATCGCGACCGCCTCCCCGCCCGTAGCCCGCGAGCTGCATCGTGAGGCTGTTTTTTGCCAATCGTCTTTCGACGCTACAATCCGGCGATGCTCAGCCGCCTGGTCGCCGAAGCCTTCGGCACGTTCTGCCTGGTCTTCGCCGGCACTGGCGCGATCGTGATCAACGACGTGTCGGGTGGGGTGGTCACCCACGTGGGCATCGCGATCGTCTTCGGACTTGTTGTCATGGCGATGATCCACGCCGTGGGTGACATCTCGGGAGCCCACCTCAATCCGGCGGTGACCATCGGCATGGCCGCGGCAGGGCGGCTGCCTTGCGGCCATGTCATCCCCTACGTCGCCACCCAGTTGGGCGGAGCCTTCGCTGCCAGCGGGCTGCTCCGGCTGCTCTTTCCGCACCATGCGTCGCTTGGCGCCACCGTCCCGGCCGGGGATTTCTGGCAGTCGTTCGTGCTGGAGGGCGTGCTCACGTTCATCCTCATGGTGGTCATTCTCCGCGTGTCGAGCGGGCCGAAGGAGCGGGGCATTCTCGCGGGTATCACCGTGGGCGCCGTCATCGGGCTCGAGGCGATGTTCGCCGGACCGATCAGCGGGGCCTCGATGAATCCCGCCCGGTCGCTGGCCCCCGCGGCCGTCAGCGGCGAGTTCACCGGCCTCTGGGTGTACCTTACGGCGCCGATTGCCGGCGCGATCGCGGGCGTGTCCTGTCAGCGGCTCCTGCAGGACGGGGCATGAAGGCGATGGAGACGATCCGTTTTCGCCACGCCCATTTTTCAGCGCGGTTCCCCGCGGCGTATCGCTACGCGCCGTCGCACTTCTGGCTCGCCCCGGCCGACGCCGGCGCGAAGATCGCCGCCGACGGCCGCTGTTCGCACGGCCTGTGGCGGGTGGGGTTCACGAAGTTCGCCACGCGGATGCTCGGCGAACTGGTGGAGATGACGCTCGAGATCGGCCCCGGCGCGGCCGTGTCGGCCGGACAGCGGCTGGGCACGGTCGAGGGCTTCAAGGCGGTGAGCGATCTCTATGCCGTGGTCGAGGGGACGTTCGTCGGGCAGAATGCCGCGGTCACGGCCGAGGCCTGCCTGACGCACTCCGATCCCTACGCGGCCGGCTGGCTCTACCAGGTCGAGGGCGTGCCGGCATCGGAAACCCTGGATGTGCACGGCTACATCGCGCTCCTCACGGAAACGATCGATCGACTTCAGGCGTCGCGGTATCATGTTTCCGACGGCGGTCCTGCCTGAACCGCGGCCGACCGAACCTTCCGCACATCGGGCGAACCTCCCCCAGGAGCGACGGCATGCAGGCGGACAACGATCAGGAGAAGGCCCGCTACGTGATGATCGGCGGGTTTCTCGGCGCCGGAAAGACGACGTCGATCCTCCGCTTCGCCGCCTGGCTCACGGCCCGCGGCCTCAAGGTGGGCCTCGTCACCAACGACCAGGGGGGCGGGCTCGTCGACACCGCCCTCGCCAATGCCCACCGAATGCCGGTCGAGGAGATCGTGGGGGGCTGCTTCTGCTGCCGGTTCAACTCGCTCGTCGAGGCCGCGGAATCCCTCGTCCGCGACACGGCTCCCGACGTGCTCATCGCCGAGCCCGTGGGCAGCTGCACCGACCTGGTGGCCACAGTCAGCCTGCCCCTGGAGCAGATCTACGGCGACAGGTTCGCCGTCGCACCGGTGAGCGTGGTCGTCGATCCGCTCCGCGCCGAGCGGGTGCTCGGCCTGGCTGCGGCGAGCCTCTCGGAGCACGTCGCCTACATTTACAAAAAGCAGCTCGAAGAGGCCGAGATCGTGGTCGTGAACAAGTCCGACCTGGTCGATGCCCCGCGGCTGGCCCGCCTGCGCGAGGCGATCGCCGCCGTCGCTCCCCGGGCGGTGATCCACGAGTGCTCGGCCCGCGCGGGCACCGGCCTCGATCCGTGGTTCGAGCGGTTGCTCGTGACGACATCGCAGGCTGCCGCCATCGCCGCCATCGACTACGACGCCTATGCCTACGGCGAATCGCTGCTCGGCTGGCTCAACGCGGAGGTGCGGATCGGCGCGGCATCCGCCGCGGAGTATGACGGCAACGCGATGCTCGTGGAGGTGATGACCCGCGTCCGCGAGGCCCTCGCCCGCGGAGGACGCGAAATCGCCCACCTGAAGGGAACGCTCGCGGTGGAAGGTGACCCCTATGAGATCGCGGCGGCGAACGTCGTCCGCACGGCCGACGCCCCGGCCATTTCGCATCGGCTCGCCGATCCGGTCGACATCGGCCGACTGCTGTTGAACCTCCGCGCGGAGGCGGCGCCCGAAGAGCTCGAGGCAGCCGTCCGCACGGCCCTGGCGTCGGTCGCCGCGCGGCTGCCCTGCGAACTCCTCCATCTCGAGCACTTTCGTCCCGGCCGGCCGGTGCCCACCCATCGCATCCCCGTGGCAGTGCGGTCATGATCATTCCGCAGCTCACTTATCGGATCGCCTCGACCGTGGCGCCCAACTGTCTGTGGAAGGTGGGCTGGAATTTCGGCGTGAAGGGCGTGCTCTCGGTCGAACGGTTCCGGGCGCGGAAGCGGCAGGGGATCGTGTTTCCGCCGTTCCTCCACCTCTCGATCATCAACAGTTGCAACCTCCACTGCCAGGGATGCTGGGTCGACGTGGCCGCCCCGCGCACGATGATCTCGACGAAAGAGCTCGACGAAATCGTCCGTGACGCCAAGGCCCACGGCAATTCCTTCTTCGGGATCCTGGGAGGCGAGCCGTTCCTGCACCCCGGCCTCTTCGACCTGCTGGAGTCCCACCGCGACTGCTACTTCCAGATCTTCACCAACGGCCAGCTGATCACGCCCGACGTCGCCCGCCGGCTGCAACGGCTGGGCAATGCCACGCCCCTGGTGAGCATCGAGGGCGATGCGGCGGCCAGCGACATCCGCCGCGGCAATCGCAACGTGCTCGATCGTTCGCTCCGCGGCCTCGAAGCCTGCCTCGAGGCCCGGCTGCTCACGGGCGTGGCGACGAGCCTGTGCCAGACGAACATCGACACGCTCCTCACGGAGGCCTGGCTCGACCGGCTGATCGAGATGGGCGTGCACTACGCCTGGTTCCACACCTACCGGCCGGTCGGGCCCGATGCCTCCCCGGAATTGTCGCTGCGGCCCGACCAGCTCGTCCGCGTGCGCCGGTTCGTCGTCGAGCAGCGGGCGCGGAAGCCGATCGCGATCGTCGACGCCTACTACGACGGCGCAGGCAAGGCATTGTGTCCCATGGCCGCCGGCATCACGCACCACGTCGGCCCGTCCGGATTCGTCGAGCCGTGTCCGATCATCCAGCTGGCCGTCGATCGGGCCGACACCGGTTCCTTCTACGACACGGTGACGAAATCCCCCTATCTCAAGGAGATGCGCGAGGCTGCGGCGCAGCACAGCCGCGGCTGCATCGTGCTGGAGAATCCGCGGCTCCTGCTCGCCATCGCCGACAAGCACGGCGCCCGCGACACGACGCAGCGCGGCACGGCGCGGCAGGAGTTGCTCGCCATGACGCCCCGCTCGAGTCAGGATCTGCCCGGCCAGGAGATCCCGGAGCGGCACTGGATGTATCGTTTCGCGAAAGCCCGTTGGTTCAACGACTTCGGCACCTATGCCGACGCCGCCGCCGGAAAGATGGTGTCATGAGTCACGCGAGCGGCTCCACGGCCGGCCCCGTCCGCATCGTCTACTGCCGCTGCGCGTATGCGCAGGTGGTGCCGGCCGACGTGAAGCAGGCCGTGCTCGAGGGCCTCGCCGGCGCGGAGGCGGCCTGCGAGATGGTTCCCGACCTCTGCGAGATGGCCGCGCGGCGGGATCCGCATCTCGCCGAACTCGCCCGCGGTGCTGGACCGCTCCGGATCGCCGCCTGCTGGCCGCGGGCCGTTCGGGGCCTGTTTCATCTGGCCGACGCGCCACTGCCGGCCGAGGATGTCGAGATCATCAACATGCGCACCGACGCGGCGGAGGCGGTGCTGGCCGCGCTCCTGGCGCCGGCCGCCGCCGACCGCGGAGCGTCCGCATGATCGCCGCGTCGCCTTTGCCCCCACGGATCGTGCTCTACGAGGGCGTCGGCGCCGCGCCGCTGGCCCCGGGGGACCGTGCAGCCCTGTGCACGGCGCTCCTCGACCGTGGCTACGCGGTGGTGCGGGCGGGCGGCGGCGCAGCCGCCGACAACGCCCCGTCGTTCATCGTGCTCGGGCAGTTCGCCGGCTCGCCCCCGATCGTCGCCGACGCCGCGGGCCGCGATGTGGCCGTCTGCGACATCAGCGGAAAGTCCATGGCCGAGGCGGTCGCGATCGTGGAGGAACTCCGTGGCCGGCGCGCGATGAACCGGCCCGATGCCACCGGCAGTGAACAGTGGAAGCCATGGTTTCCCGTCATCGATCTCGCCCGCTGCACCAACTGCATGCAGTGCCTGAGCTTCTGCCTCTTCGATGTCTACGGGGTGTCGGCCGACCACACGCTCCGCGTGGAGAATCCCGCCAACTGCAAGGTGAACTGCCCGGCCTGCTCGCGGGTCTGCCCCGAGGTGGCGATCATGTTCCCGAAATACCACGCCGGGCCGATCGACGGTGGGCCGGTTTCGGAGGCCGACGTCAGCCGCGAGAAAATGAAGGTCGACATCTCCGCCCTGCTCGGCGGCGACATCTATGCCCGGCTGCGGGAACGCAGCGCCGATGCCAAGCAGCGATTCTCGCGGGAGCGGAGCGCCGATGCGGCGCTCGCCGAGCGGCGCCGCTGCCTGACGAAACTCGCCGACGCGGCGGCGATCCCCCGCGAAGTGCTCGACGCCCTGCCGAGCCCGGAGGAGATTCGGGCCCGCACGGATGAGGCCATGAGGCGGGCCGAGGCCGCCCGCACGGCCGCGGAAGCGGCGCGGAATGCCACGGCTCGTGATCCCGGCTGATGGCGTGCATGATGTGATCCAACCGAGGTGAAGCCCATGTCCACTGCCGACCGCTCGTCAATCGCGCTGGCGATCCTGCCGCCCCCGGTGCCCCCGGCGCTGGTGAGGTCGCGGCCGCCGCAGCCATCGATCCCACAGACGAAGCAGGATCGCGACGCGTTGCTCGACGCCATCCGCCGCGGCATGGCCCGTGAGAAGCCGGTGCCTCCGCTGGGCATGGAGGAACTCCGCCGCCGGGCGGAGGCGGCGCTCGCCGATGCCGGGCTCTCCGGTGACTACACCGACTATGCGGTCGTGATCGTCAACAACGAGTCGTGGCGCGACGCGCTCGCCGCGGTGCCCTTCGACCGCCGGCTGCTCCTGATGCCGAAGTGTCTGCGGGTCGAAAACCGCTGCCCGGCGCCTTTCGACGAGTTCGGGCTGCTCTGCAAGCAATGCGGCCTCTGCTCGATCCAAGACTTCCAGGCCGAGGCGGAGCGGCTCGGCTACGCGGTGCTCGTCGCCGAAGGCTCGGCGCTGGTGATGGCGATGGTGCAGACGGGCAAGATCGAGGCGATCGTGGGCGTGAGCTGCATGCCGGTGCTCGAGAAGACCTTTCCACACGTGCAATCGGCGGCCATCCCGGCCGTCGCCGTGCCGCTGCTCCAGGACGACTGCATCGACACGACCGTCGACGTCGACTGGGTCTGGGACTACATCCATCTCGAGGCCGCCGATCGCTCCCGTCGTCTCGACCTCGGCGGCCTGCACGACAGGGTGCGGGCCTGGTTCGAGCCTGCGGCGCTCGACGAGGTCATGGGGCCCGCCGTGGGCCACGCCGAGCAGGTCGCGCGGCAGTGGCTGGCCGTGGGCGGCCGGCGCTGGCGGCCCTTCCTGGCCGCCGCGGTCTTCACGGCCTTGCGGGATGACGAGGCTGCCGAGCCGACTGCCGCCCTGCAGCGGGTGGCCGTCGCCGTCGAGTGCTTCCACAAGGCGTCGCTCGTGCACGACGACATCGAAGACGGCGACCTCGAGCGGTACGGCGAGCCGACGCTGTGCGGCGCACACGGGGTGCCGATCGCCCTCAACGTGGGCGATCTCCTCATCGGCGAGGGGTACCGACTGCTGGCCGAATCGGGCCTCGATGGCGAGCGGATCGGCGCCGCCGTTCGCGAGGCCGCGGCCTCGCAGCGGCTCCTCTGCCAGGGGCAGGGCATGGAACTCGCCTGGAGTCGCGAGCCGTCGCAGCTGGCGAGCCGTCAGGTCCTGGAGATCTTCCGGCTGAAGACGGCGCCGGCCTTCGACGTGGCGATGCAACTCGGTGCGATCTGCGCCGGCCGGCATGCGGAAGTCGCGGCCGTGCTCCGCGGCTACGCCGAGGCGGTCGGCATCGCCTACCAGATCAAGGACGACCTCGAGGACATCCAGGACGACGCGGGGCTGGCGCGGCAGGCCGAGGCCCGGCCGAGCGTGGTGCTCAGCCTGGCGGCCGAGCGGGCCCGGGCCGCGGATCGCGAATGGCTCGCGGCGATCGCGGCCGGCCGGCCGCAGGCGGCGGCCACGCCCGCCGGGCTGCGCGAGGCGATCCGCGCGGCGAAGGCCGACGAGAAGGCGGCGCTGCTGCTCGAGGGCTACAAGGAGCAGGCAGTGCGGTCGCTCGAAGGCCTCTCCGATGCGACGCTCAAGGGGCTGTTGCGGCGGGTGCTCGCCCGGATCTTCAACGATCTCCACTTCGAGGGCTACTGCCGCGAGCAGGAGGCGAAGGCCAGGCAGCAGGCGGCCGCCGCCCCTGTGGCCGCGGATTGATCGGATGAGCCAGCGGCTCCAGATGTTGCAGGTGGCGCGGCTTGCCCGACGGACGCTCGGCGACGCGGCGGATCTCGTCGTGTCGTTCATCCGCTCCACGGAGGCCCCGGACGGCGGCTATTGCAACCGGGACGGCCGCCGCGACCTCTACTACACGTCGTTCGCGCTCGACACGCTCTTCGCGCTCGAGGCCCTGCCGCCCGACGACCCGCATGCCGTGCGGACGCGGCGCTGGCTTGACGGGTTCGGCGACGGCCGCGAGCTCGACCTCGTCCATCGCTGCTGCCTCGCCCGCGCCTGGGCCGCGCAGCCGCGGGGCTCATGGCCGCCCGGCCGGGCGGAGGCGCTCGCCGCGGGCCTGGCCCCCCATCGCGCGGCCGACGGCGGCTATGCCTCCCGCACGGGCGCGGCCCGCGGCACGGCGTACGGCTGCTTCCTCGCCTTGAATGCCCATGCCGATCTGGGGCAGCCGCTTCCCGATCCGACGGGCATCGCGGGGTGTGTCGAGTCGCTCCGCGCCGCTGACGGCGGATTTTCCAACGAGGTCGGCCGTCCGATCGGCTCCACGACCGCGACCGCCGCAGCCGTCGCCACGCTGCGGGCCATCGGCCGCCGCGTGCCCGCGGGCGTGGCGGAGTGGCTGCTGGCCCGCCGCCATGCGGAAGGCGGGTTCATGGCCGCACCCGACGCGCCGATCCCCGACCTGCTCTCCACGGCCGTGGCCCTGCACGCGCTCGACGCGCTCGAGGCCCCCTGGCGCGAAGACCGCGAGCGGATGCTCGACTTCATCGACACGCTCTGGACCGCCACGGGGGCCTTTCACGGATCGTGGGCCGACGATCAGCCCGATGCGGAGTACACGTTCTACGGGCTCGTGGCGCTCGGACACGCGAGCGTGTGACACGTCCGGAAAGCATTTCCGATGCCCCCGCCCTCGATCCTCGGTTCCGCCACCTTCGACCACGCGCGGCGTGCGGCCGTCGAGCGGCTGCTCGCCGCCCGCGGCCCGCACGGCCACTGGACCGGGCGGCTTTCCTCGAGCGGCCTCTCCACCGCCACGGCGGTCAACGCCCTGCGGCTCGTCGACCGCCACCGGCACGCGGCCCGCATCGCCGCGGGGGCCGCCTGGCTGCTCGCCACGCAGCGCGACGACGGCAGCTGGGGCGACACCATCACGAGTCGCGGCAATCTCTCGACCACGCTCCTCGCCTGGGCCGTGCTGGCCGCGCTCGCGGAGGATGCAGTGCATCGGGACGATCTTCCGGCGGGGCTCGACGCGGCGATCGCCAGGGCCGCCCGCTGGATCCGCGCGGATGCCGGTGGCATCGATGCGGCTGCGATCGTCCCTGCGCTGGCCGCCGCCTACGGGAAGGATCGCACGTTCAGCGTGCCGATCCTGACGCACGCGATTCTCTGCGGCCGGTTTGGCGATCTGCGGAGCCCCGCCACCTGGCGCGTGGTGCCGCAGCTGCCGTTCGAATTGGCAGCCCTGCCGCCGGCATGGTTTCGGCTCGTCGACATGCAGGTGGTGAGTTATGCCTTGCCGGCGTTGATCGCGATCGGGCAGGTGCGGCACGCGCATCGGCCCGCATGGCTGCTGCCGCGGGCCGTGCGGCAGTGTGCGATCGAGCCCACGTTGCGGAAACTCGCCGCCATCCAGCCTGCGAATGGTGGCTTCCTCGAGGCGACGCCGCTCACCTCGTTCGTGACCATGAGCCTGGCCGGCATGGGGCTGGCCCAGCATCCCGTGGCGGTGCGGGGAGTCGGGTTTTTGGTCGCCTCGCAACGGGACGACGGCTCGTGGCCGATCGACACGAACCTCGCCACATGGTGCACGACGCTCTCGGTGTCGGCGCTCGCCGCGGGAGGGGGACTCGCCGGCCACCTCGATCCCCGGGGCCGCGACGAGGTTCGCGGCTGGCTGCTCGGCCAGCAGTGGCAGCGGCCGCACCCCTACACGTCCGCCGCGCCGGGCGGCTGGGCCTGGACCGATCTGCCCGGGGGCGTGCCCGACGCCGACGACACATGCGGCGCCGTGGCGGCGCTCGCGGCACTCGCAGCCGCCGATGATCGCCCCGACCGCGACGATGTCCGCCGGGCCGCGGCTGCGGGCCTCGGCTGGCTCGCCGACCTCGCCAACCGGGATGGTGGCATCCCGACATTCTGCCGCGGCTGGGGGCGGCTCCCGTTCGACACCTCCTGCCCCGACATCACCGCTCATTTCCTGCGGGCCGTGGAGGCCTGGAAGAATCGCGTGGCGGGCAGCGTGGATGCCGCCGCGGCCCGCGCGGCAGCGTATCTTTCCCGGACGCAGGCCGGCGATGGCTCGTGGTGCCCGCTGTGGTTCGGCAACGAACAGCATCCCGCGCAGATCAATCCCACGTACGGCACGGCGAAGGTGGTGCTCTCCACGCTCGATCGCCGCGGCGCCGAGTGGCTGATCACCGCGATGGGCCCGGACGGGGGCGTGGGGCCGGCCCCCGGCCTGCCGGCCTCGATCGAGGAGACGGCCGTCACCGTCGAGGCGCTCGCCCGCGTGGCCGCGGACCTGCCCGATGCTGCGGTCCGGAGTCGCGCCCGGACAGCCGTCGAAGCGGGGGCGGCCTGGCTCGTGGACCGCACCGCCGGAGGCACGGCATTCGATCCCGCGCCGATCGGGCTGTACTTCGCCCGGCTCTGGTACGCGGAGGATCTCTATCCGCTGGTCTTCACGGTCGCGGCGTTGGAGCGGGCCGCGCGGCTGCGATGAGCGCATCCACGGCCGTGTTCCATTCCTCGGCCGTGGTTTGCCAGCCGCCGGAGAGCCGCACCATCCCGTGAGCCGGCGAGCCGAGCGCCGCGAGGACCCGCGGGATCGAGTCCGTTCCGGTGCTGCAGGCAGAGCCGGTCGAGGCGGCCACGCCCGCCCGCCCCAGCCGCGCGACGAGTTTTTTGCCGTCGCTGCCCGGGAGGAGGATGGCGAGCGTGTTCCAGAGCCGCTGCGCCCCGCCGCTCACGACGAAGGCGCCGGGGATTTCCGCGAGTAGCCTGCGCTCGGCGGCATCGCGATCCGCCGCCCGCAGGGCACGTGTCTCGTCCGTGTTGCGACTGCATGCTTCCAGGGCCGCCACCATGGCCGCGATCCCGGCGACGTTTTCGGTGCCTGCCCAGCGGCCGCATTCCTGTGGCCCGCCGCGGTCGCCATGAAACCCGGCGGCGGCCTCGGCCACGACCAGAAACCCTACGCCCTTCGGGCCGCCGAACTTGTGGCCGCTGCCGGTCACCCAGTCGCATGCCCCGATCCCGGCGGCGGACAACTTCCCGAGCCACTGCGCGGCATCGGTATGAAAGGCCGCACCGTGCCGCCGGCAGAGGCCGGCGATTTCCTGCCAGGCTTGGATCACGCCCGTCTCGTTGCTGGCGGCCATCACCGACACGAAGGCCGTCTTGTCCCCCCGCAGCATTCCCGCCAGATCGTCGAGTCGCACGACGCCGTCACGATCGACGGGCATCTCGACGACCCGCCCCGGGAGTGCGGCAAAGAAAGGATCGCGCATGCAGGGGTGCTCGATCGCGGAGATCGCGACCGTCCGATCGGCGGCCACGGTCGTCGAGATGTGGCGGGCGAGCGCGTTGCCGGCGGCGGTGGCGCCGCCGGTGAACACGATCCGCTCCGGTGAGCAGCCCAGCAGGTCGGCCAGCCGCTCGCGGGCATCGTCGAGGATGTCGCGGGCGATCGTGGCCTCCGCGTACAGCCCCGAGGGGTTGTGCCAACTGCGGTCGTTGACGTCGAGCCAGGTCTGTCGCGCCTCGGGATGGAGGGGGGCCGTGGCGTTGAAATCAAGGTATGGCACGGCCAAGGTCGCGGCGAGGCAAGGCAATTTGCCCGACTAGGATTCGAACCTAGACAAAGGGAACCAAAATCCCTTGTGCTACCGTTACACCATCGGGCAGGACTCCCGCCAGCATACCGTACGCCACGCCCTCGGTGGGCCGCCCCCGGGCCCCGCTACGCCTGGGTTTCGTCGCCGGGCTTGGCGAGCTTGTTGGTCACGGCGAACGAGAGCTGCTCCAGCTCGATCGCCAGGTCAACGCCCACCACCTGCACCTGCGGCGGCAGGGCGAGCGTCACGGGCGCGAAGTTCACGATCCCCTCCACGCCGGCGGCCACGAGCCGGTCGGCCGCCTCCTGGGCCCGCGCGGCGGGCACCACGATCATCCCCAGGCGGATGCCCTTGGCCTTCACCGTCGCCGCCAGCTCCGCGACGGGCTGGATGAGGATGCCCTGGATCGTCTGGCCGACCTTCGTCGGGTCGGCGTCGAAGGCGGCGGCGATGGAGAAGTTTTGGTGGCCGAAGCCCCGGTAACCGAGGAGCGCCTGGCCGAGGTTGCCCACGCCCACCATCGCCACGCTCCAGGCATGGTTGGTGCCGAGGATGTCGCGCATCGCCCGGATCAGCTCGTCGCAGCGGTAGCCGACGCCGGGATAGCCGAACTGGCCGAAGAAGCCGAGGTCCTTGCG
>Ga0315900_10010846_pt1 | contig 11360 bp, 10 predicted proteins | sample LakEriMetagenome_FD_203521 | JGI IMG/M metagenome (GOLD analysis project Ga0315900, IMG submission 203521) | Freshwater fungal communities from buoy surface, Lake Erie, Ohio, United States - Buoy 12 MA114 | ecosystem: Environmental > Aquatic > Freshwater > Lake > Lake biofilm | place: USA: Lake...
AGCAGCACGCCGATCACCGCCGCCTGCACCGCCTCGGTCTTCGCGTAAGCGGTGCCGGCAGCGAAGTTGCGGTGCCCGAAGGCCATGATCAGCAGGTTGGTCCCGAGGATCTGCGCGAATCCGCCCAGCGCACAGAGCAGCAGCGCCCACAGCGTCAGCTGGGGCAGCCCCGCCCCCGTCGCCGCCCCATAGCCCAGCAGCAACATGAGCCCCACGGGCACGCCATAGAGATAGCGCACCACCCCGGCCGCATTGACGGACAACTCGCCGCGCAGCCGCTGCTGCAGGGCGGTACGCCAGCATTGGAACAGGGCGGCCACGGCGCTGGCCGCGACCCAGGTCGAGATCATCCCCCGAGCTTCACCCGAGCCGCGGGTCGAGCCAAGGCCGGTCCATCCTCTGCCAGGGCGCCTGCGGCCCCGCCGCCAGCCGGATGCCAAGCCCCGCCGCCTGCGACAGCGGTGCCGCACCTTGCACGAAGCGCAGGCTCTCGCCCTCCACCATGTCGAAGAAGGCTTCCGTCTCCCCGAACTGCACTTCCAACAGAAGAAAATTCGGGATGACGGCGCAAAGATGCACCGAATGCGCGTGGCAGACCGGCCCGGTCGGGTTGTGGGGGGCGATCTCGATGCCCGCGGTCTGCGCCAGCGCCGCGATGCGCCGGATCTCCTCAAGGCCGCCGGCATGCTTCGCATCCGGCATCAGCACATCGTAGCAGCCCGCCTCGACCACCGCGCGATAGGCCGCCAGCCCCGCGAGCGATTCCGCACCCGCCAGCCGCATGCCGCGGTCATTCGCCATGCTGCGCAGGCGCGGGATCTCCGCGCGATTCGCCTCGGCGATCGGGCATTCCAGCCAGAACAGGCGGAACGGCTCCACGTCGCGGATCAGCGCGGCCGCGCCGCCGGGGGAGAAACGCCAATGCGCATCGACCATCACCTCGATGGCGGGCCCAACGGCGGCGCGGACCGCGGCGATACGCGCCAGCCCCTCGGCATAAGCCGCGCGGTTCGCGGGGCAGACGCCATCCTCCCACACCAGCGGCTCGAAGGGCGCGAGCTTCACCGCGCCGAACCCTGCCGCCACGGCCCGTTGCGCGGCGGCCGCGAAGCCTTCGGGGCTGCGCGGATTGGCACCGCGATTGATGTTGGCATAGAGCGGCACGGCGCCGCGCAGCGCCCCGCCCAGGAACAGGTGCAGCGGCTGCCCCGCGCGCTGCGCGGCAAGATCCGCCAGCGCCTGGTCGAAGGCCGACAGCACGGTCGCGGCCACCAGGCCGCCAGGGGCATGCGGGATCAGCCGCGCCAGCTGGTTGCGATGCCGCGCATCGGCGCCGGTGACATTGGCCGCCAGCCGCGCGGCCTCAGCCTCCAGCAGGCCTTCCTGGTTGGCCAGGGTGCATTCGCCGATCCCGGTGCGGCCATCCTCGGTCCGCACCTCCAGGAAGCACCAATTGGTCTTGGGCGTGACATTGATGCCGCGGAAGGCGACGGCTTCGATGCGCATCGCGCGACGTGTCCTATTCGATCCGGATATTGGCGCGCGCCGCCAGCTCGCGCCATTTGGCGATGTCGGCGCGCACGCGCGCGGCCAGCACCTCTGGTCCGCTGGCGACGATCTGCCCGCCGAGCAGCTTGATGCGTTCGATCACGTCGGGCAGGCGGCCGATGCGCTGCAGCTCCGGCACCAGGCGCTGCACGATGGGCTGTGGCAGGCCGGGCGGACCGAACAGCCCGTTCCAGGCGATGGTCTCGAAGCCGGGCAGGCCGCTTTCGTGCAGCGTCGGCACCTCTGGCGTGTCGGGCCAGCGCTCCAGGCTGGTGACGGCCAGCAGGCGCAGCTCGCCGCGGCGGACGAAGGGCATGACATTGACCATGTTCGCGATCAGGAAGGGCGCATCGCCCTGCACCGCCGCCTGCGCCATGCCCGCCGCGCCGCGGAAGGGCACATGCACCATGTCCGTGTCGGTCATCGCCTTGAACAGCTCGGCCGAGAAATGCGCCGAGGAACCGGCGCCGGCGGTCGCGTAGTTGTAGTGCCCACGCGGCTGCGCGCGGATCATCGTCAGCAATTCCGCCACGCTGTTCACCGGGAAGACGCGTGGGTTCACCACCAGCGCATTCGGCCCGGTGACGAGCAACGAGACCGGCACGAAATCGGTCTCGAGATTATAGGGCAGGTCGCGGTAGAGCGCGGCGTTGATACCGTTCGACCCGGCATTGCCCAGCAGCAGCGTGGTGCCGTCGCCAGGGCTGCGGAAGGCATTCTCGACGCCGATGCGCCCACCCGCGCCAGCGCGGTTGTCCACCGGCACGGGCTGCCCGAGCGCCTGTTCCAGATGATGGGAGAAGACGCGCGCCGTGGTGTCGTTGCCCCCGCCCGGCGCATCCGGGACAACGAGGCGCACCGGTCGCGTCGGCCAGGCCTGCGCGCGCGCGACAGAAGGTAGGGCCAGCGCGGCCATGGTCAGAATGGCATGGCGTCGGAACATGGAGCCTCTCCCCTCGCGGCCGGGATGATCGCATCGCGGAGCTGACCGCCGGGAGGCACGTCAAACCAAGCGCAGGACAGTTTCGCCTTCGTGCCGCAGGTCAAAGTTTTCCGCTGTTGGTTTCAGGCACTCCCAGCTGCACCCTATCACTGCGGCGCGGGTCCGAAAACGATGCGGGTCCCGCGCCGGCCAGCGGTGGATCGCGTCAGTTCGACTTCAGGCGCGACGCCAGCCGATCCACATCTTGACGTCTCATGACCTCTTCGTATTCGTCACCAAGAATGATCACGAGCGCCCATCGCGCGGCGTGACGGTGTAGATGCCCGTCCTGGGCACAGTGTAGGAGTGCTTCTGCAGCCTGCTCCCGGTGCACGCCACGCGTGCCCGCTGCCATCTTGTAGATACCCTTGCCCATCCGCATCAATCTGTCGCCAACGGTCACGAAGGCGCCGAGTGAAGAGCCTGCCACGGCGCCGCCAACAGCGCCTGCCAAATTGCCGGCAACCGGAATGACTGACCCCACCGTCACGCCACCGGCGATTGCGGCGATTTGCAGAGCAGATTTCGCGGTCCCGACCGCAGCCCGGCGGACCGCCTTGGTGTTCTTCTTGCCACGCGCGTAGAGAATCGCGCTCCTGCAGTCATCGATACAGATGTCGGAGCCATCGAACTCCATGTTGCGAGCCTGAAAGTGGCGCTGCAGGACGTTGCCCAGCTCTTCCACCTTCATCGCCGCGGCAGCAGCCGAGGCGGCATCGTCTGAACCAGCAACGACAAGGCTAGCGCCAAACTTTTTGAGCTCGCGCCCATAATATGTCGTGTAGCTCATGCCGACGCGCCCCTTGCTGCTCTGCAGCATACTTCAACATGAAATCTTGGGTCGCGCAACGACAAAACGCGCTTAAATTATTGCCACATAATTCCGTTATGTTTTTTGTATTAGTCCACGCATGGCGCACTCCAGCTGTTGCCGCCTCAGCGGCGCGTCCGGCCCCAACCAGGGTCTTCCTGCACCAGGTGACGCAGCTTCGCGCGGTCGAGCATCGCCTCGGTCTCGGCTGAGGCCTGCGCCACGATCTCCCGCGGATCGAGATGCGGCGCGGCGCCATCCCGCAACAGGATGCGCCCGCCCACCACCACGTCGCGCACATCATGGCCGCTCGCGAAATAGACGATGCGCGCGACCGGCATATTGGCCGGCGCCATATGCGGCGCTTCCAGATCCACGGTGATGACGTCGGCGAGCTTGCCGGGCTCGAGGCTGCCGAGCGTGTCCGCCAGGCCAAGCCCCTTCGCCGCATCCACGGTCACCATCTCCAGCGCCTTGCCGGGCGTCATCACCGCCTCGTCGCGGAAGTGCCGCTGGTGGGTGCGGATGCATTGGAACATGTGGCGGAACATGTCGCCCGATCGGTCGGGCGCGGTCGCGTCCGAGCCGATCATCACGGTGATGCCCGCCTCGATCATCTGCGGCGCCGGGCAATAGCCGCGCACCGCGGCGATGGCGGACGGGTTGTGCACCACGCTCGCGCCCGTGCGGCAGAGCGTCTCGATATCGGCGTCCGTCAGGTCGGTGCAGTGGCTGTGCCAGCTATCGGGCCCGATCAGGCCGAACAGGCGGTCCGCCATCGCGATGCTGCCCTGGCGATGGCCATCCTGGTGGAACCAGGCGCCACGCTGGCGCCCGGCCTCGCGGACCAGCCGCCCCTGGCGCTCGATCTCCTTCACCGTCGCCGGGTCGTGCTGCGTCTCACGGTACACGGGCATCAGCGTGGCCACGCGGACATGGCCGCGACCATGCCAGGTCTCGATGGCGGCGATGATGGTGTCCAGTTGCTGCTCGAAGGAGACCGGGCGCTCCACGCCATCCGGCCCGACAAAGGGCCGCGGAAAGGGCGGCCGCGTCGGGCCGAGCACCAGGATGGAACGGATGCCGACCTCCTCCGTCGCGCGCGCATGGGCATCGGCGAAGGCCGGGTCGTCCACGCGGCCGATGGAATCCCCGCCGCCCAGCAGCGACACGCCGGTGGTCACGCCGAAGCGCAGGCGTTCGAGCGCCGCGAGCCGCGCCTCCGCCCGCCAGAAGGCCGGCGGGGAGGCCAGGCTGTAGATGATGCGGCAGGCCTCGAACCAGGCCGCGGAATCGCCATTGCCCATGGTCTTCACCAGGCCGTGCCCGGCATGCGCGTGGCCGTCGATCAGCCCGGGGAGGATCGCCTTGCCGCGCGCCTCGATCACCCGGGCGGGGCGCGGATGCGCGGCGGCAACCTCGGCCGTGGGGCCGACCGCGGCGATACGCCCGCCCTGGATGGCCACCGCCCCATCCGCGATCACGCGGCGCGCGGCGTCCATCGTGATGACAGTACCGCCGCGAAGGAGAAGATCGGTCATTCGAAGCCCGTGCCAACGAAAGGTTATGGCACGGCGATCTTCCGCCCGATCCGCGCCGATTGACAACAGCCGTGGCGCACCGGCGGCCGCTGTCATGCCATGCTCGCGCCACGCGGCACGCGTCACCTGCGCCGCGAAACAGGAGGACCCATGCGCCGCCTCGTCGCCCTTGCCCTGCTCGTCGCACCCGCAGCCCTCGCCCTGCTGGCCGCCCCCGCCGCCCGCACCCAGCCCGCGCCGGGCATCACCCCATGGCCGGAGACAGCGCTGCACCTGTCTGACACGGCAGAGGTGGCCCGCGCACCCGACGAGGTCGTGGCCGTGCTGCGCGCAGAAGCGCGTGGCGGTTCAGCCGCGGCGGTGCAGGAAGCGGTGAACCGCACCATGGCGCAGGCGATCGCCCGCGCGGCCGCAGTGCCGGGCGTCAGCGCCACCACGGGCGGCTACTGGACCACGCGGGTGCAGGATGGCGGCAGCTGGCAGGCCAGCCAGCAGCTGACGCTGCGCAGCGGCAACGGCGCCGCGCTGCTGGAGCTTGCGGGCGCGCTGCAGCAGCAGGGCCTCATGCTCGGCGGGTTGAACTGGACGCTCCGGCGGGACACCCAGCGCGTCGCGCGGGAAGAAGCCGCCCAGCTGGCGCTCGATGCGATCCGCCGCCGGGCCGATGCGGTGGCCGCGCAACTCGGCATGGTCGTCGTTGGCCTGCGGGAGGTGCGGATCGACGCGCCGGACCGCGGCCCACGCCCGATGATGGCGATGGCCGCCGCCCGCACCGCCAGCGCTGCGCCGCCCGTCGCGGTGGCCGAGGACATCCAGGTCGCTGCGACGGTCGAGGCGGTGGCGATCCTCCGCCCGCGCTGAAAGCGGCGGCGGATTACCGCAGGAAGGGGTTCGACCGCCGCTCCGCACCGAAGGTCGAGCCCGGGCCGTGCCCGCAGAGGAAGCGGATCTCGTCGCCGAGCGGCAGCAGCTTGTCCTTGATGGAGGCGATCAGCGCCGCATGGTCGCCATAGGGAAAATCCGTCCGCCCGATGGAGCCGTGGAACAGCACATCGCCCACCACCGCGAAGCCCAGCGCGGCGGAGACGAACACCAGATGCCCCGGCGTATGGCCCGGGCAATGCAGCACGGCGAACTCCTGGCCCGCGATGGCCACCGTCTCGCCTTCCGCCAACCACCGGTCGGGCGTGCAATCGGCCAGGCCGTCCAGGCCATACTGCGCCGCCTGCGCCGCGATGCCCGACAGCAGCGCTTCGTCGCGCTGGTCGGGGCCGAGGATCGGCACCTTCGCGCCTTGCTTCTCCTCCAGTGCGCGCTGCAATTCCGCCGCACCGCCGGCATGGTCGAGATGGCCGTGGGTCAGCAGGATGTGATCCACGGCAAAGCCGCCGCGCGCGATCGCCGCCAGGATGCGCGGCACGTCGCCGCCCGGGTCGATCACCGTGCCGCGCAGGGTCTCCGCGTCCCAGATCAGGGCGCAGTTCTGCTGGAAGGGCGTGACGGCGACCTGGGCGGCCTGGATCTTCGACATGCGCCCCAACTGCCGCCGGGGACGCCTTGCGTCAATGCAGGCGGGGTTCGTCGCGCCACGGGTCGCGGGCAAGGCGGGCGAAGATCTGCCGCGCCTGTTCGGCGGACGCGGCGCGGACCACCTCCCGCATCTCCTCCCGGCTCCACATCCAGGATTGCACCGGATCGTCGCGCATCGACCATTCGGGGAAGGACCGGAACGGCGCATCGCCGCACCACAGCAGCGAGACCTCGACATGGCGGTCGTCGCGCAGGATGCGCGCGAAGGTCTCCGTCACCTTGCTGCGCGGGCCTTCCAGCATCTGCAGGAAGACATCGTTGCGGCAGATCAGCGCCCCCGTGACGCCATTGGCGGCATTGTGCCGCCGCGCGGAGAGCAGGATGTCATCGAGCGTGCCCCCCTCGAAGCCGAAGGGGCGGGAGACATAGATCAACTGCATCAGGCGCATCGTGCTGCGCTCCGTCGTGACAGTGCAGGCTACACCCGTTCAGCGGCGGCCGAACAGCTTTTCAAGTTCCGCCCGACCCAGGCGGATGAAGGTGGGGCGGCCATGGCTGCAGGTGGCCGCGCGCGGCGTCGCTTCCATCTGGCGCAGCAGCGCGGCCATCTCCGCGCCCCCGAGCCGCCGGCCGGCGCGGATCGAGCCATGGCAGGCCAGCCGCGCCACCGCCGCATCCAGCCGATCGGCCAGTGCCAGCGCCTCCCCGCTCTCGGCCAGCTCCTCGGCGAGGTCCGCCAGTAGCGGCTTCACCTCCGGCGTGCCGAGTAAGGCGGGTGTGGCGCGCACCAGCACCGCGCCGGGCCCGAAGCCCTCAATCTCGAGCCCGAGCCGCGCCAGTGCCTCGGCCGCGTCCAGCAGGCGCACGACATCGGGGCCGGGCAGTTCCACCACCTCGGGCAGCAGCAGCGGCTGGGTGCGCACCGCGCCCGCGGCGAGCTGCGCGGCCAGCGCCTCATGGGTCAGGCGCTCATGCGCGGCGTGCTGGTCCACCAGCACCAGCGCGCCATCCGGCGCTTCCGCCAGCACATAGGTGGCGAAGAGCTGCGCGACGGGCCGGCCGAGCGGGCCTTCTTCCATCGGCTCCTGGGGCGCCGGGGCTTGGGCCGGAACCGGGCCCGGCAGGAAGCCCAGCGGCAGGCGCGGCGCAGGTGGACGCGGCGGGACCGGCTGCGGCCGCCAGCCCGGCCGGGGTTCCCAGCTGGGCGGGGATGGCAGGGCTTCCGCAAAGCCGATCATCGCGGCTTCGGGCGCGGCTTCGGGCGCGGTTTCGGCGAAGGGCATGCCCGCGCCCTCCGGCCGTGCGCCTGGCACGGCGGCGACGCCCACCGCCAGCGCCCGGCGCAGCGCCGAGATCAGCATCCCGCGCACGCCTTCCGCATCGCGGAACCGCAGCTCGGTCTTCATCGGGTGGACATTCACATCGACCGCTTCCGGCGGCAGGTCGAGGAAGAGCGCCGCCGCGGGGTGCCGCCCGCGCGGGATCACCTCCCGATAGGCCACGCGCAGCGCCGCGCGCAGCTGCGGATCCCGCACAGGACGACGATTGACCACCAGATGCTGGAACTCGCCGGTCGCCCGCGTGTGGACCGGCGCAGCCGCCAGCCCCGACAGCGTCATCCCCGCCCGTTCGGCGGCGACCGGCAGGGCGGCGGCTGCAAACTCCGCGCCGAGCAGGGCGGCGATCCGCGCCTCACGCGGCTGCGGCGGCAAGGCCAGCACGGCGCGGCCATCGAGCTCGACGCGGAAGCCGACCTCCGGCCAGGCCAGCGCGAGCCGCCGCACCGCCTCCACCGCCGCCTCGGCCTCGGTGCGGGGCGATTTCAGGAAGGCGCGGCGCGCCGGCGTCGCGAAGAACAGGTCGCGCACCTCCACCCGCGTGCCGGGCGCGCCGGCGGCGGGCGTGACCGCGGATTTGCGCCCACCTTCCACCGTGATGGCATGCGCCGCCGCGTCTCCCTGGCGGGAGGTCAGCGTCAGCCGCGCCACCGCGCCGATCGAGGGCAGCGCCTCACCGCGGAAACCAAGGCTCATGATACGGAACAGCGCCGCTTCCTCGGGCAGCTTGGAGGTGGCGTGGCGCTCCACCGCAAGGCCAAGGTCGGCGGCGGTCATGCCCACCCCGTCATCCTCGACCAGGATACGGCCGATCCCGCCGTCTTCGAGCGTCACGGCGATGCGGGTCGCGCCGGCATCCAGCGCGTTCTCCACCAGCTCCTTCACGGCCGCGGCCGGGCGCTCCACCACCTCGCCGGCGGCGATGCGGTTGGCGGTGGTCTCCGGCAGCAGGCGAATCAGCGGCGCGGCCATGCTGCGGAGATGCGCCGCCGCGGGGGCCGGGGCAAGGGTGTTGTGGCGGGATGGGTGGCGTGGGGCCGGCCACCCTTGCCAGATCCGGCCCAGCACGGACGGCGCCACGCCACCGGCCCTTGTGGATGGTGAGCGGAACGGCCGCAGCCTGGCCCCCACCAGATCGATCTTCGGCCCGGAGGGATGACCGTCGTCCATGTCTTCCCACGCACACAGGTCAGGCCTTCGACCACCCGCCGAGACCCCGCTTTGAAACGCCTGCAGCAACGACCCAAGGGGGCGCGTTCGCTCCGAAGACGTTGGGATCGAAGCCGGGATCGGCCGCGCCGTCGGCCGGACAGGAACAAGAAATCCCTTGCCGGCTCGGCAATGATGCGCTCCGCATGAGGATCGAAAAGACGGCCTCAGCCGATTGCCGAGACGACGCGGGATCGGGCCTGAAACTCCTGTTCCTGGCACCCCAGAGCAATATCCGATCTGACTGAATCAGTCAGATCGGATTTCTTGCTCTAGGATTCATGATGCTAGAGCAGCTTGTGCCCGATCGGCGGAACCGCGCAGCGGTTCCACTCGATCGGGCGCTGCTCTAGAAGGGGAAGGCTGATGAAGTCGGAAGCCTTGGTGAGCGGAATGACGACCTACGGAGCAGAAGGGCCGCGGCTGTCTGCCTTGATCGTGGCGCGAAACGAGGAGGATAGGCTTCCGGCGTGCTTGGCCTCTGTCGCGTTCGCTGATGAAGTCGTTGTGTTACTCGATCGTACGACTGATGCGAGCGGCGCGATTGCTCGCGCTGCAGGTGCGGTTGTCATCGAGGGCGCATGGGATATTGAGGGTGATCGCCGAAACGCCGGCATTGCGACATGCACGGGCGATTGGATTCTCGAAGTCGACGCCGATGAAGTTGTGGAGCCTGAGTTGGCTCGAGCCATACGCGACGTGATCTCGACGAGTCGGCATGATTGGCACCAGCTTCGCGTGGACAATTATGTCGGTACGCGGCTTATCCGCCACGGCTGGGCCGGTTCTTTCGGCACGACGTCTGTTCCGCGCTTGTTTCGCGCGGGCGCCAAACGCTGGGGCTATCAACGAGTGCACCCTGCCGTGACGTGGCGTGGTGTGCAGGGACCACGCATCCCGGTCGGAGCACTGCAACACTACGTCGACCGAGATGTCTCGGATATGTTGCGGCGACTAGATAGCTACTCGAATGCAAAGGCGGCCGATCTTCTGGCGAGCGGCGATATCGGTACGCTGAGGGCAAACCTGCGTCGCTTCGTGTCCAGGGCATTCAAGTCTTTTGTAAGCCGAAAAGGTTATCGCGAGGGTGCCTGGGGCGTGTTGCTCGCATTTTGTACGGGGGCCTTTCCGTTACTGTCCTACCTGAAGGCGCGACTGGAGCCGGCGCGACACCACCGGCCGTGAATAACAGTTCCGAACTTTACGGCCCTGGCGAACGCCGGCGGGGTACCGGGAAGGCGCCATCTCATCCCGCCCTCGTTGAAGATGCCAACAGGCCACCAAAACAGCATTTTTTCTCCGTTGCCGCCCAATCCATATCGCCACCAAAATTGAACGGCCCTCAAACATGAACGAGCTTATTTTGGATAAAGTGACAATTGTCACCGTTACATTCAATAGCTCAATGATAATAAGGAACTTTATAGAATCTTGCCCGGAATCTGTCGCGCAAATTATTGTTATTGATAACTGTAGCTCCGATAATACAGTAGAAATATCAAATAATATTGGCAGAAAAAATATTAGTGTCATTAAAAATCACAAAAACATGGGTTTTGGCGCGGCCTGTAATGTAGGATTTGATCTGGCCGAAACAGATTTCGTTCTTATCTCAAATCCGGACACGAAATTGTCCTGTGACGCGATTATACGCCTGATTGAAACTGCTGAAGCCTCGCCTGGTGCGGGCATCGTAGCGCCGGCCTTATATAATGAAGGCCGGCCGGTGAGGTCGTGGGATGTCGACCAGTTGCGGCGCGGATCCCTGCAGAGGAAGCGCACCTCTGAACCTTGGCCCGAGGGGCCAATTTGCGCTGATTTTGTTTCTGGGGCCTGCATGCTGTTCAGAAGAAATATGGGCTTTCGATTCGATGGCGATTTCTTTTTGTATTTTGAAGACGATGATATATGCGCCTCTGTTCGTAATGCCGGTAGATATATTGTACTTGATCCGTCAGCAAAAGTATTTCATGCCGGAGGCGCATCTTCCGCGGCATCAGTTCAGTTGGAATTCTTTAAGGCAAGGCATATGGCTCATTCTAGGCTTAGATATATTCAGAAACACGCTGGCATAGATTCCGCGAAAAAACAATTTATGTTTTATTTTTTGTTATCTTCATCAAAAATGATAGGTCATTTTATTTCTTTGCGATTCAGAAAGTTGAATCGAGATGTGGCGGCTCTGAGGGGGAGTCTCGATTGGTTTAAGGAAACGTTAACCCGCCGCAGCCGGGACAGGGGCAGCGCCGCGCCATGACGGTGACCCTTCCAACGACCTGCCTCCTGTTTTTTGGACCGCGCTGAGGAGGCGATGCGGTTGGCGGTGGTCTCCGGCAGCAGGCGAATCAGCGGCGCGGCCATGGCCCGGACATGCGCGTCCGCGCCCTTGCGGGGCAAAAGCG
>Ga0315900_10010847_pt1 | contig 11356 bp, 9 predicted proteins | sample LakEriMetagenome_FD_203521 | JGI IMG/M metagenome (GOLD analysis project Ga0315900, IMG submission 203521) | Freshwater fungal communities from buoy surface, Lake Erie, Ohio, United States - Buoy 12 MA114 | ecosystem: Environmental > Aquatic > Freshwater > Lake > Lake biofilm | place: USA: Lake...
TCCACCGGTGCCGAAATCTGGCGGGACACTGCCGGTGCACTCGATGCCTTCGTCAGCTCGAGCGGCACAGGTGGCACGCTAGGCGGCGTATCGCGATACCTCCGCGAGCGCAGCGCTGCAGTGCGCATCGTGCTGGCAGATCCGCAGGGCAGCTCTCTCTATAACTGGATCACCCACGGCAAACTGGTCGCAGAGGGCCCGGGCTCAGTCACCGAAGGGATCGGCATCGGGCGTATTACGGCCAACCTCGCCGACAGCCCCATCGATGCAGCCGTTCACGTACCTGACGCCACTGCAATTGCGGTCGTCCATCAGCTGTTGCGTGACGAGGGACTGTTTCTCGGCAGCGCCAGCGGCGTCAATGTCGCGGGAGCCCTGCAGGTCGCACGGCAACTCGGACCTGGACACACCATCGTCACCATTCTTTGTGACGGCGGACAAAAGTACCAATCGCGCTTGTACAACCCCGCTTGGCTCGAAGAAAAAGGTCTGGCAACCGCTGCTGCGACGCCCGCGTGGTAAGCCGCTACATGGGCTCTGCCGCATGACGATCCGAACCGCCACTGTCGCCGACGCAGATCGACTCGCTGCATTCGCGGAACTCACGTTCCGCGAAGCTTTCGGCGCGATGAATACACCCGAGGATATGGAGCTCCACTGCCGACGGAGTTATTCGGCCGCCAAGCAGGCCGAAGAAATCGCGGCGACGGATAGCATGACCTTGCTGTGCGAGGTGGACGGCATGCTGGCGGGCTACACTCAGCTGCGCTGGGGCGCGGAAGTTCCCGCCTGCGTGATCGGATCTGCGGTCGGGGAGATCCAGCGTTTTTACGTTCACAGCCCACATCACGGCACGGGTGTCGCAACGGCGCTGATGACTGCCGCTGTCTCGCACCTTGCGGAGCGCGGATGCCGCAACGCTTGGCTCAGCGTCTGGGAACAAAATCCGCGGGCGATCGCGTTCTACCGCAAGTGCGGATTCATCGAGGTGGGCAAGCAGATTTTTCTGGTGGGCAACGATCCCCAAAACGACAAGGTACTCGTCAAGGTTTTGTCGACAATCTGAGGCCGACCGCACCGATCAGCACGAGTGCGATACAGGCGTACTGCACGAGACCCAGCTTCTCACCGAACACGAACAAACCGAGTGCTGCGGCAGCGACGATGCCTACGCCCGCCCAAATCGCGTACACCACACCGACTGGCAACGCCTTCATCGCGGGAGCGAGAGCCAGAAAGCAGCCGCAGTAGCAGACGATCGACAATACGCCCCAGTGGCGCTTCTCGAAGCCGTCAGACAGCTTGAGCAGAAACGTGCCCGCAACCTCAAGCGTGATGGCGATAGCCAGGGCGACCCAAGCATTCATGACGTACCGGACTCCTCATCGCGCGTATGCCCGATGCGCTACGCGTGCACGAGCATGCGCTTGGCCAACATACCGTGCAACCGCGCGATGCCACGCACCATGTGCATCGTCAGGGTGACCCAGACGAAACCTGAGACGGCGCAAAGGAGCAATATCAGCGGGTGGTTGGCGCCCTCATCCGACACGATTCCGCCCAACTGGATTTGCATATCGCCCGGGATTTCGAATCCAAGCAGGCGAAAGCCACCAGCCAGCGCCGCAAGCATGAGTCCGAGCCCTATCGCAAGCGCAGTCACCGTCAATGAAAAGTAGACGACGCCCAACGGCAGCATCAGCGCCTCATACGCCAGCGTCGACCACGTGCGCCAGTCCTTGAGCATTGCTCCGATGCGTTGCAGCAGCGACGACTCGGGCGGCGGCGATACGGGACGACGCGGCATGCGCTCGCCGGTCATGGCTTCGACGATGCGACCCTCGACGAGGGCCAGCAAGCGGGCCGAACCGATGAAGGCAACGAAGAACGGCACCCCGATAATGAGTATCGACAGCCCCAACGACAGCGACAGTCCGATCGTGACGAAGCAGAAGTAGAAGATCCCGGTGAACAAGGCGAGCAGGCAATAGAAGAGTGCCGTCCAGCTGCGCACATCGCCATACACACCAAAGAAACGACGCAGCACGCCGACCTTCGGCGCGCTGCCAATCGGGGTCGCGGACGTGGCGGCCTTCGGAGCTCGCGGCATGGCCATCGCAGCCTGCACTCGTGACTCGGTTTCACGATAGGCGGCGGCCACCTCGTCGGGCGCCCCGTACGAGTTGACGATCTGCGCGATAGCGACGGCCTCGTCGAGGTCAGAACGCGCCGCGAGTTCAGCGCGCAGATGCTGCTCGGCATCGTAGAGAGCGTCCTGGATCAAGGCAGGATCGGCGCCATGCAACGCTTGGCGTAGGGCCTGCAGATACGCAGCGATCGAGGTGGGTGCGGAGGCGTTCATTGCGCGGATCCTGTAGCTGGGGCAGCCGGTTCGGCCGCACGGAGGAAGTGATCGACGAAATCGCGGGTGTGCGACCAGGTAGCCATCCATTCGGCGAGCACCGCCCGCCCCTCAGGGGTGATGCGGTAGTAGCGCCGCGGGGGCCCCGAGTAGGAGGGCACGATCCGACTGGCGAGCCAGCCCTCGGCGGCGAGGGAACGAAGCACCGGGTAGATGGTGCCTTCCTTGAACAGGGGTTCACCGCCGCCCGGAGGCAGCAGCCGCTTGGCAATGTCGTAGCCGTAGGCATCCTCGTCCGTAGCAGCCAGGACCGCCATCAGAACCAGGGCCACCAGACCTGAGTTAAGGTCTTTCTGGAATTTCTTGGTATTCGCATCGCTCATGGGTATTAGTCTATGAACGATACTGTGAACTTGTCAATAGTGGTCGATAAACACTATCCGCTAGTCCACGTCTGCGGGAGCCACCGCGGCAGCCCCGGGTCGTCGCGGATCGGCCGCACCCAGAAAAAAGCCGTTCTCGATGGCAATCGACTGCGCGCTGCCCATGGTTTCGCTGGACTTGATGCGATGCCCCTTGCGACGCAGTAGCTCAAGGGTGTCGGGATTGAAGTTGGGTTCAACCTCGAGCGGCCCGTCGCCCTGCGAGATCCGCGCCTGGTGGGTCGCTTCATCGACGTTGAGCCGAAAGTCGACGATGTTCACCAACACCTGCAGCACCGTATTGATGATGCGGCCGCCGCCGGGCGTGCCGAGCGCCAGCCACGGCGTGTCACCACGAAACACCAGCGTGGGCATCATGGTCGAGATCATCCGCTTGCCCGGTTGCATCGCATTCGGCGGCGCAGGCTCCCCGCTCCGCGCGGCGCTCCATGCCCGCTCGTGACTGAAGTTGTTCATCTGATTGTTGAGCAGGATGCCCGTGCCATCGATCATCGTGCCCGAGCCGAAGTCGGATCCCAGCGTGTAAGTCACCGACACCAGGTTGCCGTAGCGATCCGCCACCGAGTAGTGCGTGGTACTCGGGCTCTCGAAAGCGAAGGGATCGCCGGCTTTCACTGCGTCGTTCTTTGCGGCTCTTCGTTTGCTGATGAGTTTGGCGCGTTGCGCCGCGTATGCCTTCGACGTCATGCCTTCGAGCGGCACCTTGGCGAAATCCGTATCACCGAAGAACCGCACACGATCGCGATGACCAAGTCGCATCGTTTCGGCGATCAAATGCAGCGATTCAGCAGACCCTGCAGCCATGCGACCGAGCTCGAAATTCTCAAGGATATTCAGCATCAACAGCAGCGCACCGCCGCCGCTTGCCGGCGGTGGCGTGTAAACGGTGACGCCGCGATAGGTGCCGACCAGTGGCTCGCGCTCGATCGGGCGATAGGCCGCCAGATCCGCGCGAGTGATCAATCCGCCGTTGGCGCGCATGTCCGCTTCGATGCGCGTCGCAACCTCGCCGCGATAGAACGCATCGGCACCGCCTTGCGCGATGTGCTCGAGCGTCCATGCCAACTGCGGCTGCACCAGTCGCTCGCCCGCCTTGTACGCTGCGCCATCGGTTTTGAAGAAAGTCGACTTGGCTGACTCGCTCGCCTGGAGTCGCTTGCGTCCCCACGTGAACACGAAGGCCTCATCTGCGCTGAGGACGAGCCCGTCTCTTGCCAGCGAGACCGCAGGCGCCACCAGCGTGTTCCACGAGCTTCGCCCGTATCGCTGATGCGCCATCCACAAACCGGCCACGGTGCCCGGCACCGCCGCCGCGCGATAGCCGACCGATGCCTCCGCACGCTCCTCGCCTTGGTCGTCGACGAACATGTCCAGCGTCGCGGCGGCCGGTGCCACGCTGCGAAAGTCGATCACCCTCACCTTCTTCTCACCCGCGAGGTACGCCGTCATGAACCCGTCGCCGCCGATGTTGCCGGCGCGAGGCAGGGTCACCGCCAAGGCGAAGCCCACCGCCACGGCCGCATCGATGGCATTGCCGCCGTCGGCCAGCACCTTGGCTCCGATGGCGCTCGCCACCTCGTTCTGACTGACGACCATGCCATCGAGCCCCACTCGCGGCGAGTGAATGCTCGGATACTCAAGCAGCGATTGCTGAGCACTCGCCAGAGGCGCGCACGAAAGTACTACCAGCGCTGCGGCGAGCGAGACCCACTTCTTTTGCTTTGCAAACGACATTCCGATTACTCCACGTGTTCGTGCCGCATCCGCGACACACTTATGGGATGGACTATACTCACGCCGCAAACGATATTTCCTCGCTTTGCACCTCCCTCCGCTTTTCGTCTCTGGCTAAGGAGCCCAGTTACATGGCTTTACCAACTATTTCGCGCTGCGGCTCGCAGACGCTTCGTGCACTCGTGCTGTCGGCGGGTTTGATCGTGTCCGCTGGCGCCGCAGCGCAGCAGAACGCGGCCCCCCAAGCTGCCAGAGAAGAAGACCTGGTCGAAGTCGTGATCGTGGGCTCGCAGATTCGCGGCACCAAGATCACCGAGGTTCTGCCCGTCACTGTCGTCGATAAAGAGGACATCATCGCCACCGCAGCCGTGTCGGGCGATGATCTGTTCCGCTCGATCCCGCAGGCGGGCGACGTGCAGTTCCAGGAAGCGCGCACGACCGGCAATCTCAACGATGCACGTGGTGATACCTCGTCCGTCAACCTGCGCTCCCTCGGCACCGGCAACACCTTGATGCTGCTGAACGGTCGCCGTGTCGTTCCTGCCCCGGGAACGCAGACCGAGAACTTCGTGCCCGTTCAGACCGCGAACACGAATGCGTTTCCGGTGGCTGGCGTGCGACGCGTCGAGGTGCTGCGCGAGGGCGCTGCTGCAATCTATGGCACCGATGCCGTGGCTGGCGTCGTCAACACGGTGCTCGAGAACGACTACGAGGGCGTGCGCCTCGAAGCGCAATACGGTGGCTCCGAAGGCACACCGCATCGTGAAACCACCGTCAATCTCAAGGCGGGCACTCGCCTCAACGACGGCACGCGCCTGGCCGTCTATGCCGGTTTTTATACCCGCAACCGCCTGCTCGCGACCGATCGTGACTACGCGGCGAGCGAAGATCACCGCTGGAAGGTCGCCAACACCCCGTGGGCCGGCGATACCGCGTTCGACAATCGCAGCACCTCCTCGCCTTGGGGTTCGTTCACCGTCATTCCGAGCACGGTCGCCGTGCGTCAGGGAACGACAGCACTGACCACCTCGGGCGTGTTCCGCGTAGAGCCGACCTCCAACACGGCAGCCGGCTGCAGCAGCACCACGTACAACGGAAATCTTTGCCTGCGTGCAGGAACGATCACCGGCGCAGTCGATCGCGAGTTGCGCTACAACGAAAACGCCGACCGCACGCTGCGGGGCGCCGTTGACCGCTACAACGCGTTTGCCACCCTCAGTCGCGAAATGGGCGATGTCGAACTCTTTGGTGAGGCTGGCTTCTATCGGGCATCGTTCTCGGGGTTGCGCGAACAGTCGGCGCCGCTCGCCAGCGCCGTGATCTCGGTGCCGGCATCGAACTACTACAACCCGCTCGGTGCCGCGACGATCGGCGGTGTCGCCAACCCGAACCGCTTGCCGAATCTCGTCAACGTGCCGGCCGCCGGCCTGCCGCTGCGAATCACCACCTATCGTCCGGTCGATACCGGACCGCGCGTCTACGAAGTCACCGACGACAGCACCCGGCTGCTGCTGGGTGTTCGTGGCGAGCGGGCGGGTTTCGACTGGGAATCGGCGATCGTCTACTCGTGGGCGAAAACCGACGACTTCACCACCAACGCCGTCAGTAACACCCTTTTCCAGCAGGCGCTCGCCAAATCGACGCCGGATGCGTACAACCCGTTCAACGGCGGCAACCAGCAGGTCTACTCCGGCGCCGACACCACGCCGAACAATGCGGGCACCATCGCGGGCTTCCTAGTGGGCGTCAATCGCATCAGTGAGACCACCCTGGCGATGTGGGACCTCAAGGCCTCGCGACCTGACGTGGTCGCGCTGCCCGCCGGCGACGTGGGCATCGCGAGCGGCCTTGAAGTGCGCCGCGAGAGCTACGTCGACAATCGCGATCCGCGTCTCGATGGGACGATCAAGTACACCGACATCGTGACCAACATCACGTACGGCACCGACGTCATGGGCGCGAGCCCGTCCCCGGACGTTCGCGCACACCGATCGATCATGTCGGCCTATCTCGAGCTTGCCGTACCGGTCGTTGCGCCTACGATGGGAATCCCGCTCGTCAAATCAGTCGACATGCAGCTGGCGGCACGTACCGAGCGGTACTCCGACTTCGGCAGCGTGACGAAGCCCAAGATTGCACTCAACTGGACGATGACCGACTGGCTCGCGCTGCGCGGTTCCGCCTCGCAGGCGTTCCGGGCGCCTAATCTTCCGCAGTTCTACAGCTCGGGCACGCAGGTCAGCAACACACGAACCGATTACTCGTTCTGCCGACTGAACTCCGTCACCTGCTCGGGTACCAGCACCATCGAAGTTCGCTCAGGCAATCGGGGGCTCGGCCCGGAAGAGGCGGACAATCTCTCCGCCGGTTTGGTATTGCAGCCGAGCCTGCCGGAATCGGCCGGCAAACTCACCTTGAGCGTCGATTTCTGGTCGATCAAGCAGACCGAAGTCATTGGCATCGAGGGTGGTCAGGTGCAATTGCTCTACGATTACCTGCTGCGACTCGACGGGCAGAGCAATCCGAACCTCGTTCGCGATCCGCCCGTCGGCACGAATCGCGTCGGACAGTTGCTGCAGGTCAACGATAATTACTTCAACATCACGCCGCGGCAACTCGAAGGTCTCGATGCCAGCTTGCGCTACGAACTTCGTCGGACCAAGTTCGGCAACTTCACTTTCAGCGTGAACGCCGCGAAGCTCACCAAGTTCGAGCAGCAGGCCACCGAGATGGCGAGCAAGGTCATCGAAGCCAACAATGCGGGCCGCTTCGGCCCCGGCATCGTCGTGACTGCGGCCGGCAACCAGATCGGCATCAACGGCAACCCGGAGTGGCGCGGCTCGGCCTCGCTGACCTGGCGTCAGAAGCAGTGGCGCGCGGGCATGTTCGTCAACTATGTCGGCTCGGTCTTCGACACGGGTCCGGCCGCCGTGAATGGCCAACTGTTCGAGGTCGACAGCTGGACCACGATCAGTCTCTACGGGCAATACGACTTTCGTCGTCGAGACGACATCCTCGATCAGACATCGGTGCGCCTCGGTGTGCGCAATATCGAGGACAAGGACCCGCCCGTCACCTCGACGAACTTCGGCTACTTCGGCAGCCTCGCGAACGCGACAGGCCGATACGTCTACGTGACGCTGTCGAAGAGCTTCTGACCGACCGTGTACGAGCGTCGGGGGCGTCCTCAGCCGAGGATCGCCTCCCGCTCGTACAGGCGACCAGCGAACCAGCACAACAGGCCGCCGATCAGCAGGCTTGCCCCTGCCGAGTACAGCAGGTCGGGCATAGCCAGCGTCTCGCCGCGCAGGATCTTCATCATCAGGAAGTGCTGACTGAGCGACGGCGTCGACATGACGAGTGGTGAGGGTTCCACTCGCAGCACGCCGATGAACACCAGAGGCAGCGTCGGCAAGCTGATGGCGAAGGTGAGATAACTCTGCGCCTCGCGAAAGCTGCGGGTGAACGAGGCCACCACGGTCAACAGTCCCGCGCCAAGTAGCGCGAGCGGCGCCGACACCGCAAACAGCTTCAACGTCGTGAGCGGCCCCATCGACAAACTCATGCCGAACTCCTCGAGGCGTACGTAGTTCAAAGCCACCGCGCACGCCGTCAGGGTCAGCGCTATGGAGATGAGCATGTAAGCCATCGTGGCGGCGATCTTGCCGTAGATGAGGTGCGGCCTTGGCATCGGCGCAGTCAGCAGGGCTTCGAGCGAACCGCGCTCGCGCTCGCCGGCCGTCGCATCGATCGCCAGATACATGCCGCCGAGCAACATCGCAAAGATCGCGAGGTAACTGAGCATGCCTAGCGCAAAGCTCGCACGGCTCGCAGGGGTCGACACGTCGATGTCGTGAATCACTACGGGCATGGTGCTGACAGGATCAACACCACGCAGCAACAGCCGCGTCTGCGACACTTGCCGACCATAAGCACGAATGGCCTGCGAAACCCGCCCTGCACTGGCGTCACCGCCAAACTGGTCGGAGCTGTCTGCAAAGATTTCGACGGCCGCGGGCTCCGAACGCGACCAGTGCTCGGCAAAGTCCGCCGGGATCCGCAGCGCCACCGTGATCTCCCGATCGGCAATCGCCTCGCGGATCTGCGACTCATCGAGTGTGCGTGGTTCCACCTTGATGTTCTGGGACTCGAGCACGGCGACGAGATTGGGGGCATGTTCAGCACCGATCACGGGCAAGGTCATTTGCTCCTCAAAGGTTGCCTCACCGCGCGAGACCGACAGTTGCAGAATAGCCGCGAGCATCAGAGGTCCGAGTACGGGACCGAACACCAGCGCAGAGAGCAGGATGCGTCGATCACGCAGGTTCTCGACGAACTCCTTCCGAAACACCGTGAGTATGCCGCGCATCAGTTCAACCCCTCTGCCGTGCCGATCAACTTCACGAACGCATCCTCGAGCGTGGACTCACCGGCCTGCGAGCGCAGTGCCTCGATCGTTCCGGCCGCCGCCACCCGCCCCTGCGCGATCACCACCACTTCGTCACATAGCAGTGCCACTTCCTGCATGACGTGACTGGAGAACACGATGCAGTGCCCCTGCTCACGCAAACGGGTGAGCAGTGCACGCAGATTGCGTACCGCCATGACGTCGAGACCATTGGTTGGTTCGTCGAGGATCAGATTGCGTGGGCTGTGGACGAGTGCGCGGGCCAGAGCCGTCTTCAGACGCTGACCCTGAGAGAAGCCCTTGGTCTTGCGATCGAGGAAGTCGCCAATGTCCAGCAGGTTCGCAAGTTCCGAGATGCGGGCGCGCGCCTGTGGTCGGTCGATGCCGTGCAACTCCGCGAAGTAGAGAATGTTCTCGCGGGCCGTCAGTTGCGGGTAAAGGCCGCTGGCATGAGACAGCACGCCGATCCGCCGCCGCACCTCGATAGGTGATGTGGTAGCCGACTGACCATCCACGATCGCATCGCCGGAATCGGGGCGCAGCAAGGTGGCCAGCATCCGCAGAGTCGTGGACTTGCCGGCACCGTTAGGCCCGAGCAACCCCGTGATGCGACCATCGGGCGCCGAGAAGCTGACCCCACGCACCGCTTCGATCTGGCCGAAGCGCTTACTGAGTGCATTGACCGTGATCATGGTGCAGGCCCCGCGATCGAAATCCAAAATGGTGGTTGCATGCGCCGATCGAGGCAACTCACATCAAGTGCCTTCGCATCGGTCGTAGCGAAGAAATCGGCGAGAACCCGGTCCATGCAGGGGACGGCCATTTGTCCGTGGCCAGAGCCCTGCAAGGTCAGATGGCGCGAGTTACGTAGTGAGCCAGCGACCTTCTCTGCATCGCCGGGTGGCGTCACTGGATCGAGCGTCCCGGAGAGCAACAGGGTCGGCACTGTAGTCGCGAGTGGCGTGAACAGGTCCGCATCCACCGGACCCCGTGGCCAGTTTTTGCACATCAGGGGCAGCGCATCAACGAACCCAGTGCCGAGGTACGTAGCCGACAGTGCGGCGCGATCGATGGCCACGCTACCGAATCGGGGCACATCCTCGCTGCAGACGACCGTGTTGTGCATGCCCATTGCCAGCGCCTCCTGCACGCTTTCGCTGGTCAGCAAAAACATCGTCGCGATCGGTCGATAATCGCCGCGTACCGCCTCACTGACCACGAAAGGCAACATCGCGGCGAAGTGAGGTTCGTAACTGCCGAAACGCAGCACGATCGCCAACTGATCAGCGCCGAACTCGATAGGGGTCATCGCTGCGGTGCGCGGATGGGCGGCTTGCACCGTCTGTGCCCCACGCTGCAAGCGTGCACGGAGCTCGCGCGTCTTGCCCGCCATATCACCGAACGCTTTGCGACACGGTGCGTCTGCCGCGCAACTCTGCCAAATTCCGTCGAGAGCCTGCTGGGCGTCGGTCGCCATGCGTGGCCCGAGCACCGTCTGCGGGGCTACAACGCCATCGAGCACCATGCTTCGGACGCGGGATGGATATCGCCTCGCGTAATGCTGTGCGACGCGCGTGCCATAAGAGACGGCGTACAGATTGAGCATCTCGTAGCCGAGCAGCATGCGCACCGCCTCAAGATCAGCGATCGCACGACTCGTGGTGTACTCGCCCAAATTGTTCTGCGCCGAAAGACGTGTCAGACACTGCTCGCTCAATCTCACCAAGGTGGCCGAGTCGGTCATCGAACTGCTGGGGTCAACGGCGCTTTCGGCGTCACAGGTGAGCGGATTCGATCGACCCGTACCACGCTGATCGAGCAGTAGGATGTCGCGCTGCCTGCCCGCTCGGGAAAGTGCGAAGGAGGTCGCCGTAAACGCCAACTGTGCACCCTGTCCTGGCCCACCGGCGAGCAGCACGATCGGATCACTCTGCTTGCGCTGGTTGATCGCCGGGATGCGCGCGACCGATAGGGTGATTCGCCGACTGCCCGGCTTGGCGCTTTCGGGAATGCTGACCTCAGCGCACTCCGCTTCGATGGAGCTGATCCGCATGGGATCGGTCAGGCGGCATTTGGCAAAAGGTTTGACCATCTGGGCGCCGCCCGCCGCTGACGCCGGAGCGGCCAAGACTACCGCCCCCAGAGAAACTATCGCAGCACAAATCGCTCGAATCATCATGTGTCGGCACCCCGCGTTGGTTCGGGCCAGCGTCGATATATGATGAATACTATATCCTATTGATGCTACATGTCAAACTTTGTCCGGTCCAAGTCCCCCTACTTGAACGCCCGTCGGTAGAAGTCCCAGTACCGCTCACCCATCGACTGCTGTATTCCCAGCGGATCGTGCCCGACGCCGTCGACGACGATCCACTCGTGGGGGATGCCGAGACTCACGAGGTGCGCATG
>Ga0315900_10010848_pt1 | contig 11356 bp, 7 predicted proteins | sample LakEriMetagenome_FD_203521 | JGI IMG/M metagenome (GOLD analysis project Ga0315900, IMG submission 203521) | Freshwater fungal communities from buoy surface, Lake Erie, Ohio, United States - Buoy 12 MA114 | ecosystem: Environmental > Aquatic > Freshwater > Lake > Lake biofilm | place: USA: Lake...
AGGCTGTCCTCGCAGTGGCGGCGCAGGGCCTCGGGTCGGCCATCAATCGTGCGGGTGACCTTGCCATCTGCACCGGTCACGCCGCCCAGGCCGCACTTGCTGGCCAGCACGAATTCCTGCCGGCGCGACTTCAGGGCCTGACCCACGAGCGTCTCGTTGGCACCGAAACCGTACAAGGTGGCGGTGTCCATCAAGGTGTGGCCGGCATCGAGCGCAGCATTTAGCAGACGCGCGCCCTCGGCGGCCGGCAGGGGCTCGCCATAGGCGTGGCTGATGTTCATGCAGCCGAAGCCGATTTCTCGGACGTGGAAAGGACCCAGGGTGCGTGTTTTCATCCCCGGCATCTTGGCGATCCCCAGCCAGTCCGGCAAGCGCCCAGGCGACACGCCTGCCTGCCGCCGTGCCCGGGCCTCCCGTCCGGGGACCGACCCAGCCCTGACGCTGACGCCAGCTGACGGCCCCCGTGCGAGTGTCCGCCCTGTCACGGCCGGTTCATCGCGCCTGCGCAGGATCAGCCCGCGGTCGATCCTGCCCCTCAACGTCCCTGAGCCCCGACCGGTACCGGACGTGCCTGGCCTGCGCAAGCTCCAATGATCCCCACCCCCACAGACGCCTCCTTCCGCCGACCGTCGCCTCCACAGCCTTTGCCGCCCCCAGTCGCAACCCCGCCGGCGGCTGGCCATCCGCCGCCATGGCGCGCGTGCGCCCTGGCCAGCGCCCTTCGCGAGGGCACCACGCAGGCCATTGCCTGCGGGTCTGGCGTCTGGACGCACCACCGCTTGCGACAAGCCACCGCGCCGGTGCAACTGGCGATGACCACGGCCTGGGCGTGCGCCTGCGCCCTGGCCATCTGGCAGGTGGTCTGCCTTGTCGCCCGAGCAGGCAACCCCGAGGCTTCACCGCCCGAGGCGCCGGTGGAAGGGGGCACTGGAAACGAAAGCGCAAGCGGTGGCCGGGGCCGCATCGCGATCGCTACCGGAGTCGGCGTGGCCCTCGCAGCGTTGGTGATTGCCGGGGCCCTGGTCTGGGTCGCCGCCGAGGGGGAGTTGTCAACGGTCTCCGCCGTCTGCACCGGCCATCTGGTGGAGCGAACCATGCGCAGCCTGGGCAGCACGGCGCTTGCGCAGTTCCAACCCACCCTGGCGGTGACGCGGCCTGATGGACAGGCCATGGATCGCCCACTGGCGGTTCGCCTGGAGTCGCGCCGGGCCGTCGCACTGCTGCCGGTGACCCTGGCGGCCACCGTCGCCCAGCGCGCCAGCCTGCCGGTGCTGGTACGGAGCCTGCCCGATCAAGGCTGGCAAGCCGCGGTCGTCGAGGCGCTCGGCGAGGCGTTGGTCGAGGCTGTGCGCGCCGGAGCGGGCACGGGCCTCAGTGCCTGGCTCGCGGACCGGGAGGGACTCGCGACCACCCGCCGCGATGCCAGGCCCCACATGGGCCCTCGCGCCCGGCTGTGGGCTGGCCTCGGGCACACGCTGCGCACCACCAGCCTGCGGCAGGTGTTCGGTTTACCCGCCGACTGGCTCGACGCCGTCGGGCCTTTTCCGGCAGGATCGCTGACGCACGGTTTGCAGGTCGGATTGGAATCGGCCTTGCAAGGCTTGGGCGAATTCAGAGCGCCGATCCTCGCGGCGGGCTCGCCTGTGGCACGTGAATTTCCACTTCGGTCACCAGAGCCCGGGCACCGGCCAGCCGCTTCAACGGTCGGGTTGGCAGAGGATGACGACGATCCACTCGACGACACCGGGCTCGTGCGTCTGCATATCCGACGCCCACCTGCCCCGGTCCGCCAAGCGCCGACGGTCCCGGCGGTTGCGGCCGGGCGGTCAAGTCCGCTTCAGATTTCCGCGGATGGGGATGCGTACAGTGCCGTCTCTCGCCCCACCCTCCAAGGATGCTTCATGCAACCCCTCAGCGCCCAGGTCGCCGCCCGCAGCCATCCGCCCGTGGCCGGCGTGGCCCCCCAGCGGTCTACCGGCCCGGCCCCTGGAGGCCAACCACCGGGCAAGGTCGCCCAGACGATGCCGCCCCAACCGCCTCGCGCCGTGATGCTCGCCCCCGAGGCCAATTTCTGGCGACCCGCGCTGTGGCTCGATCTTTCTGCCCTGCCGCCAGGGGAGCCCGTGCAAATCCTGCTGGAGGACCGTGAAGTCGAGCAGTCAAACATCCCGCCCGCGGTCCTGTCCCAGCGTTCATAGCGTTCCGCCTGGGCGGCCAGCCGGACGCAGGAACGGGTGCCCGATCGGCCGATACCGGCTCTTCAGCCTGCCGACACCGGCGGCACCACCTCCCAATGCTGGATGACCCGGCCGTGGGCATCCACACTTTCAAGCCGCACCCGGAATCCCCACAGACGCGCCACATGCTTGACGACCTCCCCTGCGCCCTCGTCCAGGGGGCGCCCGGCATGGCGGGTATGGCGCAACGTGAGCGTGCGGTCGCCGCGCAGGTTCACATTCCACACCTGGATGGCCGGCTCGCGCAGATGCAGGTCATATTGACGTGATAGCGCCTCGCGCAGCTGGCGCCAACCGCTTTCATCGTGGATCGCGGCGACTTCAAGCTCGGGGCGCGCAGCATCGTCTTCAACCGAGAACAGCCGCATCTCCCGCATCAAGCGGGGTGACAGGTACTGGCCGATGAAGCTCTCGTCCTTGAAATGCCGCATGGCATGGTCCAGGGCCTCCAGCCAGGGGCTGCCCGCCAGATCGGGAAACCAGGCCCGGTCTTCCTCGGTCGGCCGCTCACAAATGCGTCGCAGGTCGCTGAACATCGAAAAGCCCAGGGCATACGGATTGATCCCGCCGTAACGCGGATCCGCCACCGGCGGCTGAAACACCACATTGGTATGGGCAGCCAGGCATTCGATCATGAAGCCGTCATCCAGCCGCCCCTGGTCATACAGCGTATTGAGCAGGGTGTAGTGCCAGAACGTGGCCCACCCTTCGTTCATCACCTGTGTCTGCCGTTGGGGATAGAAATACTGGGCCACCTTGCGGACGATGCGCACGAGCTCGCGCTGCCAGGGCTCCAGCAGGGGCGCATGCTTTTCAATGAAATACAGCAGGTTCTCCTGCGGCTCCGGGGGAAAGCGGGCGCTCTCACGGGCCGCCTCTCGGCCTTGCGATGGGGGCAGGGTCCGCCACAGGTCATTGACCTGCCGCTGCAGGTAGGCCTCACGGTCTCGGCGGCGGGTTTCCTCCTGCGCCATCGAGATCTTTTGCGGACGCCGGTAGCGGTCCACCCCATGGTTCATCAGAGCGTGGCAGGCATCAAGCACGTCCTCCACCGCATCGATCCCATGCCGGCGCTCGCACTCGGCGACGTAGTCACGTGCATACACCAGATAGTCGACCATCGAGCCGGCATCCGTCCACATGCGAAACAGGTAGTTCCCCTTGAAGAACGCGTTGTGGCCGAAGCAGGCATGAGCCATCACCAGCGCCTGCATCGGGAGCGTGTTTTCTTCCATCAGGTAGGCGATGCACGGGTTGGCGTTGATCACGATCTCATAGGCCAGTCCCATCTGGCCCCGCCGATAGCGCTTTTCCGCGGCAATGAACTGCTTGCCAAACGACCAGTGGCGGTAATGCACCGGCATGCCCACCGAGGCATAGGCATCAAGCATCTGTTCGGCCGAAATCATCTCGAGCTGCACCGGATACGTGTCAAGGCGATAGATGGCGGCCACCTGGGCGATCGCCTGGAAATAGGTGTCCAGCAGGTCGAAGGTCCAGTCGGACTGAAATGGCAGGCGCCGATCGGACGCCGGGCGCTGCAGACGCTCGGAGTCCAGCGCCGACGGGCCGGTCGGATCGGGCAAACCGGCATCCGCAGTCATGGCCGCTGCTCCGCCGGCGAGCGGCGGAACAGCTCGCGAAAGACCGGAAAAATCTGCTCGGGCGCAGTGATCTTCTGCATCGAAAACTCCGGATGAAGCGAGCGCACCGCGCTGTATTCCTCCCAGAGGTTCTGATCCTCCTCGGCCACCTGTACATAGGCGAAATACCGCACCAGCGGCAGCAGATCCCCCTGCAGCAGGTCGCGGCACTTGGCCGAATCCTGCTGCCAGTTATCTCCGTCGGAGGCCTGGGCGCCATAGATGTTCCATTCACTGCCCAGGTAGCGCGCGCGCACGATCTGCAGCATCAGCGTGAGCGCGCTGGACACCACAGTCCCCCCGCTTTCGGTGGCACGGAAAAATTCATCCTCCGACACCTCGGTGGCCTGGGTGTGATGGCGGATGAACACCACCTCGGTTTCGCGGTAGTGCCGCGACAGGAACAGGTAAAGCAGAATGAAAAACCGCTTCGCCAGATCCTTGCGAGCCTCGTCCATCGAGCCGGAGACATCCATCAGGCAGAACATGACCGCCTTGCTGGTGGGCTCGGGCTCGCGCACCCGGTGCCGATAGCGCAGGTCGATCGGGTCCAGGAAGGGGATGCGTGCGAGCCGGGCCTTGAGTTGTTCAATGGTCTCGCGGGCCTGCGCCACGTCCGCGGGACAGGCGTCAGGCTGAGCCAGCAGCCGCGCCAGGCTTTCCTCGGCCTGCCGCAGGGCCTGGCGCGCCTCGGCTCCCATCGCGATGCGGCGCCCCAGGGCCACCCGCATGGAGCGCACCACATGCAGGCTGGTCGGATTGCCCTCGGGTACGAAACCTGCGCGGCGCAGCTTCCACTGCGGCGCCTGCGCCAGCAGCTGCGTACGCACCAGCCGCGGCAGGGCCAGGTCATCGAAGAAATAGTTCATGAATTCCTCCCGCGTGATGCGGAAGGTGAAGTCGTCCTCTCCCTGGCCGTCGGGTGACGCCTGACCGCCGCCCCCGTCGCCCGCATCGCCGCGGGGCCGAGCGATCCGGTCGCCGCGCACATACTCTCGGTTGCCCGGATGCACCAGCTCGCGCCGCCCGCCGGGCCCATGCCGGAACTCGGGCTCGGACACATCGCGCCGCGGCAGGCTGATGTCGGCGCCCTCCTCGATGTTGTGAATGCTGCGATCACCCACAGCCTTGCGGACCGCCTCGCGGATCTGATCGCGGTACCGGCGCAGGAACCGCTCGCGGTTGCCCACCGACTTGTTCTTGCCGGACAGGCGACGGTCGATCACCTGCTGCAATGCGGCGCGGCCTGTCACGAGCTCTTTCGCACCCGCAGATACCACTCGCACAGTAATCTCACCTGGCGGTGGGTGTAGCCTTTTTCCACCATCCGATTGACGAAGTCCTCATGCTTTTTCTGTTCATCGGCGCTGGCCTTCGCATTGAAGCTGATCACGGGCAACAGATCTTCGGTGTTGGAAAACATCTTCTTTTCGATCACGGACCTCAGCTTTTCGTAGCTCGTCCAGGAGGGATTGCGCCCGCCATTGCTGGCGCGCGCACGCAGCACGAAATTGACGATCTCGTTGCGAAAATCCTTGGGGTTGGACAGGCCTGCTGGCTTTTCGATCTTCTCGAGCTCGGCATTGAGCGCGGACCGGTCAAAGATCTCGCCGGTGTCGGTGTCGCGGTATTCCTGGTCCTGGATCCAGAAATCGGCATAGGTCACATAGCGGTCAAAAATATTCTGGCCATATTCCGAGTACGACTCCAGGTAGGCCGTCTGGATTTCCTTGCCGATGAACTCCGCATAACGCGCCGAGAGGTGTTCCTTGATGAAGGCCAGGTACTTCTGTTCGACCTCCGGCGGAAACTGCTCCCGCTCGATCTGCTGCTCCAGCACATACATCAAGTGCACCGGATTGGCGGCGATCTCCTGCGAATCGAAGTTGAAGACGCGCGAGAGGATCTTGAATGCAAAGCGGGTGGAAATCCCCGTCATGCCTTCATCGACGCCCGCATAGTCTCGGTACTCTTGGTAGCTTTTGGCCCTGGGGTCGGTGTCCTTGAGGTTCTCACCGTCGTACACCTGCATCTTGCTAAAGAGACTGGAGTTCTCCGGTTCCTTCAGCCGCGTGAGCACCGCGAACTGGGCCATCATCTTGAGCGTGCCCGGCGCACACACCGCCTCCTTGAGCGAGGAGTTGCGAAGCAGCTTTTCATAGATCTTCACTTCTTCGGTCACGCGCAGGCAGTACGGCACCTTGACGATGTAAATCCGGTCTAGGAAGGCCTCGTTGTTCTTGTTGTTCTTGAAGGCCTTCCATTCGCTTTCGTTGCTGTGGGCCATCACGATGCCGTCGAAGGGGATCGCGCCAAACCCCTCGGTGCCCTTGAAGTTTCCCTCCTGCGTGGCGGTGAGCAGGGGATGCAGCACCTTGATCGGGGCCTTGAACATCTCGACGAACTCCAGCAGGCCCTGGTTGGCCAGGCACAGGCCGCCGGAGTAGCTGTAGGCATCGGGATCGTCCTGGGCGAAGGCCTCGAGCTTGCGGATATCGATCTTGCCCACCAGCGAAGAAATGTCCTGGTTGTTCTCGTCACCCGGTTCGGTCTTGGCGATCGCCACCTGCCGCAGGATGCTGGGATGGCGCTTGACGACCCGGAACTTGCGGATGTCCCCGCCGAACTCCTGCAGCCGCTTGACCGCCCACGGCGACAGGATGCGCTGCAGGTAGCGCGGGGCGATGCCGTACTGCTGCTCCATCACCGGCGCGTCCTCGGGGTTGTTGAACAGGCCCAGGGGCGATTCGTTCACCGGCGAGCCCTTGAGGGCGTAGAACGGAATCTGCTCCATGAGCTGCTTGAGCCGTTCGGCAATCGACGATTTGCCCCCGCCCACCGGGCCGAGCAGGTACAGGATCTGCTTTTTCTCCTCCAGCCCCTGGGCTGCGTGGCGAAAGCATGAGACCACCTGCTCGATCGGTTCTTCCAGGCCGTAGAAGTCGCGAAAGGCGGGATACAGCCGAACCACCTTGTTGCCGAAGATGCGTGACAGGCGGGGGTCGTGCCGGGTGTCGACCACCTCGGGCTCGCCAATGGCTGCCAGCATGCGCTCGGCGGCCGTGGCATACGACAGGCGGTCCTTGCGGCAAAGCTCAAGGTAGTCCTCGAGGGACATGTCCTCTTCGCGGGTTTGCTCATGGCGGGCGAGGACATTACGAATCACGTCCATGGAAACTCCTTCCTTCCACAGCGGACCGCCTGCTGTCGTCGCCTGCGGCCTGCGCAGCTGGTACCACTTTATCGCCACACGGCGCCCGCACGGGCGAGAGCCCGTAGGCGTCGGACTGCGCTTGCTGTAGGCCGGGAAGGCCGTCTGCACCCTCGCCGCTAAACTCGACTTCTTTTGGCCATCGAGGACCCTGAGCAATGAACACCACCCCGTCCGGACTGCAATACCAAGACACCGCCCTGGGCGATGGCACCGAGGCCACCGCCGGCCGCTATGTGCGCGTGCACTACACCGGCTGGTTGTTCGACAACGGCACCCGCGGCGCCAAGTTCGACTCGAGCCTGGACCGCAACGACCCCTTCGAGTTCGCCCTGGGCCAGGGCATGGTGATCGCCGGCTGGGACGAGGGCGTGGCCGGCATGAAGGTCGGCGGCCGCCGCACGCTGGTCATTCCGCCCTCTCTGGGCTACGGCGCCCGGGGGGCCGGGGGCGTCATCCCGCCCCATGCCACACTCGAATTCGAGGTCGAGCTCCTGGCGGTCGATTGACGGCTTGAGGTCGCGGACTTGAATCCGGCTGGGGCATCCCCAAATGCCCGGCATGCAGACTTCCTCCACGTCCGACCCCCGCCCCGACCCGGCCGCCGAGGCCACCCCCCCCTCCCCGGATCACGCCGGGAGTGCCGACGCGGGCCTGCCGCCGACCGATGACCTGGCTGCCCAGCTGGTGACGCTACAGGCGAAAAATACCGAGCTGGCCGAGCAGTTCCTGCGCGCGCAGGCCGACATGCAGAACACCCGGCGTCGGGCCGATGAAGAAATGGCCAAGGCCCGCAAGTTCGCGGTTGAAAGCTTCGCCGAGAGCCTGCTGCCGGTGTGCGACAGCCTGGAGGCCGGCCTGGCGATCCAGGACGCCACCCTCAGCCAGATCCGCGAAGGCGCCGAGGCCACCCTCAGGCAGCTCAAAAGCGCGCTGGAACGCCACAAGGTGGTGGAAATCAACCCACCCGCCGGCACCCGGTTCGACCCGCACCAGCACCAGGCGATTTCGGTCGTGCCCCGGCCCGAAGGCAGCCCGCAGGAGCCTAATTCGGTCGTCGGCGTCCTCCAAAAGGGTTACCTGATCGCCGACCGGGTGCTGCGCCCGGCGCTGGTCACCGTCACCCAGGGCTGACGGCCAAGCCATCGCGCAGGGACTGCCAAAAACCGGTCGCCGCTGCTTGAAAGCCGCGTGCCGGCCCGCACATATCCCTCAATCCCGCTTTCAACCGAATCATCCGGGCCGGCGTCGCAGGCCCCCTACCGAATCAGGAGCATCACATGGGCAAGATCATCGGCATCGACCTGGGCACCACGAACTCGTGCGTGTCGGTCATGGAGGGCAATACCCCCAAGGTCATCGAAAACAGCGAGGGCACCCGCACCACGCCCTCCATCGTTGCCTACCAGGACGATGGCGAGATCCTTGTGGGGGCCTCGGCCAAGCGCCAGGCGGTCACCAACGCCCGCAACACGCTGTACGCCGTCAAGCGCCTGATTGGCCGCAAGTTCGAGGAAAAGGAAGTCCAGAAGGACATCCACCTCATGCCCTACGCCATCACTCAGGCCGACAATGGCGATGCCTGGGTCGAGGTGCGTGGCAAGAAACTGGCACCGCCCCAGATCAGCGCCGAAGTGCTGCGCAAAATGAAAAAGACCGCCGAGGACTACCTCGGTGAGGCGGTCACCGAGGCGGTGATCACCGTTCCGGCCTATTTCAACGACGCGCAGCGCCAGGCCACCAAAGACGCCGGCCGCATCGCGGGCCTGGAAGTCAAGCGCATCATCAACGAACCCACCGCCGCGGCCCTGGCCTTCGGCCTGGACAAGCAGGAAAAGGGCGACCGCAAGATCGCGGTGTACGACCTGGGGGGCGGCACGTTCGACATCTCGATCATCGAGATCGCCGACGTGGACGGTGAAAAGCAGTTCGAAGTGCTGTCCACCAACGGCGATACCTTCCTGGGCGGCGAAGACTTCGACCAGCGCATCATTGACTACATCATCGGCGAGTTCAAGAAGGAGCAGGGCGTTGACCTGTCCAAGGATGTCTTGGCCCTGCAGCGCCTGAAGGAAGCCGCCGAAAAGGCCAAGATCGAGCTGTCCAACAGCTCGCAGACCGACATCAACCTGCCGTACATCACGGCCGACGCGACCGGCCCCAAGCACCTGAACCTCAAGCTGTCGCGCGCTAAGCTCGAAAGTCTGGTCGACGAGCTGATCGAGCGCACCATCGCGCCCTGCCGCACAGCCATCAAGGATGCTGGCGTGGCGGTGTCCGACATCCATGACGTGATCCTGGTGGGGGGCATGACCCGCATGCCCAAGGTGCAGGAGAAGGTCAAGGAGTTCTTCGGCAAAGACCCGCGCCGTGACGTCAACCCCGACGAGGCCGTCGCCGTGGGCGCCGCCATCCAGGGCCAGGTGCTCGGCGGAGACCGCAAGGACGTACTGCTGCTGGACGTGACTCCGCTGTCCCTGGGCATCGAGACCCTGGGAGGCGTCATGACCAAGATGATCACGAAGAACACGACCATCCCGACCAAGTTCGCGCAGACCTTCTCCACCGCCGACGACAACCAGCCGGCGGTGACCATCAAGGTCTTCCAGGGCGAGCGCGAGATGGCCACCGGCAACAAGCTGCTGGGCGAGTTCAACCTCGAGGGCATCGCGCCCGCCGCCCGCGGTACGCCGCAAATTGAAGTGACCTTCGACATCGACGCCAATGGCATCCTGCACGTGAGCGCCAAGGACAAGGGCACCGGCAAGGAAAACAAGATCACCATCAAGGCCAACTCGGGTCTGTCCGAGGAGGAAATCCAGAAGATGGTGAAGGATGCCGAGCTCAATGCGGCCGAGGACAAGAAAAAGCTCGAGGTGGTGCAGGCGCGCAACCAGGGCGAGGCGATGGGGCACAGCGTGCGCAAGAGCCTGTCCGACTACGGCGACAAGCTCGAGGCCGGCGAGAAGGACAAGATCGAGGCGGCCCTCAAGGAGCTGGACGAAGCGCTCAAGGGCGAGGACAAGGACGCGATCGAGGCCAAGACCAATGCCCTGATGACGGCCAGCCAGAAGCTGGGCGAAAAGATGTATGCCGACATGCAGGCCCAGCAGGCGGCCGGTGCCGCAGGTGCCGCCCCCGGCGGCCCGGGTGGACCGGCAGGTGCCGATACAGGCGGGGCCAAGCCGGCCGACGACAATGTGGTCGATGCCGAGGTCAAGGAAGTCAAGAAGGGGTGACCGCGGGGAACTCCCCGAGGCCTGTCGTGCGGTCTGACCGCGCGGCCCGCCGCGCCCGACCGGCTCCCGGCCTACGGGAAGGTCGGCGCGGCGTTTTTGCTGGGGCACGGATCGACAACGGCAGGTGACGAGAAAAGACGGCGAACAACATGGCCACCAAACGCGACTACTACGAGGTGCTGGGCGTTCCTAAGAACGCGTCGGACGAGGAAATCAAGAAGGCCTATCGCAAGCTGGCGATGAAGTTCCACCCGGACCGCAACCAGGGGGATGCGGCCAAGGAGGCCGAGGCCAAGTTCAAGGAGGCCAAGGAAGCCTACGAGATGCTGTCGGACGGCGACAAGCGTGCCGCGTACGACCAGTACGGCCATGCGGGGGTCGACCCGAACATGCGCGGTGGACCGGGCGGGCCCGAGGGTTTCGGCGGATTTGCCGAGGCGTTTGGCGACATCTTTGGCGACATCTTCGGACAGGGTCGTGGACGGGCCGGCGGCGGACGGCAGGTATTCCGCGGCAATGACCTGTCCTATGCCATGGAGGTCACGCTCGAGGAAGCAGCCACCGGCAAGGATGCCCAGATCCGCATTCCCACCTGGGACAACTGCGAAACCTGCCACGGCAGCGGCGCCAAGCCTGGCACGCAAGCCAAGACCTGCACCACCTGCAACGGCCAGGGCGTGGTGCAGATGCGCCAGGGCTTTTTCAGCGTGCAGCAAACCTGCCCGCAGTGCCGGGGCGTCGGCAAGATCATTCCCGAGCCGTGCACCACCTGCCAGGGCCAGGGCAAGGTCAAGAAAAACAAGACGCTGGAAGTGAAGATTCCGGCCGGGATCGACGACGGCATGCGCATTCGCAGCGCCGGCAATGGCGAGCCAGGCATGAACGGCGGGCCGCCAGGAGACCTGTACATCGAGATCCGCCTCAAAAAGCACTCCATCTTTGAGCGTGACGGCGACGATCTGCATTGCGTCGTGCCCGTGAGCCTGGCGCGCGCGGCGCTCGGAGGCGAGATCGAGGTTCCCACTC
>Ga0315900_10010853_pt1 | contig 11351 bp, 10 predicted proteins | sample LakEriMetagenome_FD_203521 | JGI IMG/M metagenome (GOLD analysis project Ga0315900, IMG submission 203521) | Freshwater fungal communities from buoy surface, Lake Erie, Ohio, United States - Buoy 12 MA114 | ecosystem: Environmental > Aquatic > Freshwater > Lake > Lake biofilm | place: USA: Lake...
AGCAGGTTGGGATGCTTGAGATTCAGGCAGGCGCGCACCCCGCGCAGCTCGATCTCTTCGTTGTGCTGCAACAACTTGATGGCCAGTTCCTTGCCCGAGTCGGTGACGGCGAAATACACCTCGCCGAAACCACCCCGGTCAATCCCGCGCTTGATGCGCAGGCCGGGAAGCGGGCACGCTTCCGGAGCGTAGGTAAACTTCATCGGCCAACTCCCGTCTGCACGGTGCCACGTCGTATGGCGGTTTGGTTGCGAACTCGCAGGCTCTGCTCAAGAGTATTCGCAGACCACCTCACTATCTTGACCGAAATTCCCTCAAAATTCCGCCGGACGGGCCCACCAGGGAGACAGAAGTCCACATAATCCGCCATTCGAGACTCGCTGTTCCGTCGCCGGGTCCGGGAAATTCCCGGCAAGTTCCCTCCGGTCATACACATGCAATGGCCGCAGGGAATGGTCCTGAGAATGGCGTCTCGGGAAAGATCCGCGCTGACGAAACCAGCAGCCAGCCCCCAAAAGTGCTCACCTGTCCATGCCGCCGTTTACAATTCGGGAAGAAGGGGGGCATCTTCCTCTGGACCGAAATCCGGACGGACAGCAAACTCGCGAATCTCACCTGGGGGCACTTCTGGTCCCCGACATGACCCGCCTCCGATTCTCCTCTCCCGACGGTCATCCTGACCTTTCGAAAGGCTCGCGATGCGCCTCCTGCCACTCCTCGCCTGTTTCGGTCTGCTCGCCTTCACCACGGGCTGTGGAATTGTCCATGAGACGGCCCGCATGTTTCAGCCGAACAGCAAGGACTATTCCGACTTCGACATCGACGACGGAAAAATGACCGACGAATGGAGTATTGCCGGCCAGGAAGGACGGGGCGACACTCCCATCTCCCGGGAGAAAGATGGTCTGACCGACATTCTCTCCAGCGACAAGGCCCGTCGCATCGCCCGCAACCTGGGAACCGACTCCCCTTGAGTCGGCAGTGGGTCCGCCTCCACAGGGGTCTGAGGAAACGCGCCCCTGCGGATCGCGCGGTCGTGATCACCGTCGTCGGCCCAGGCCGGACCGATCATGCGACAGTCGAAACCGAAACTGTCACGGACTAGTGATCGGCGAACACTGGCTGCGCGAACTGGCCGAGTTGCTGCAGGCTGGCGGCATCAACCTCCTTGTGCAGACTGTTGCCGTGCGAGTCCATGGTGCAGATGGTGGCAAAGCCGTTGACCCGCAGATGCCACATCGCCTCGGGAATGCCAAATTCCTCGAGCCAGTGCACTCCATCGACCGACTTGACGCACTCCGAGTAGTACTGGGCCGCGCCGCCAATTGCGTTGAGGTACACCGCCCCGTGCTGCTTGAGACCAGCCAGGGTCTTGGCCCCCATGCCTCCCTTCCCAATCACCGCCCGGATCCCGAACTTGCCGATGATGTCGGCCTGGTAAGGTTCTTCGCGTGAGCTGGTGGTGGGACCCGCCGCGCCGCAGGTCCATTTCCCCGAGGTGTCCTTGGTCATTACGGGGCCGCAGTGATAGAGGACTGAGCCCCGCAGGTCGACCGGCGATTCGTGATGCATCAGATGATGGTGCACCGCGTCGCGTCCGGTATTCACAATTCCGTTGATGACCACCACATCGCCGGCCCGAATGCTGCGTACTTTCTCCTCGGTCACGGGGGCCTCGAGCACCACCTCGCGCCCGGTCAGCTTGAATCCCTGACCCACCGCCAGCTTCTTGATTTCGTCCTGTTCACGGTAGAGCCACTTCTGGATCTTGCCGGTCTGGGAATCGAGGACCACCCCCAGCCGACGGAAGGCCCAGCACTCGTACGCCACCGAAACAAAGAACGACGCGGGGAGCCGATTGAGCACTCCCACTTTGCAACCCAGCAGCGTCACCTTGCCTCCAAACCCCATCGTGCCAATTCCCAGCGTATTGGCGTTGTCGGTGATGTACTTTTCGAGTTCGGCCAGCTCTGCAACAGGATTCACATCATCGGCATTCCGGAACAGCTGTTCTTTGGCGTGTTCGTAGCCGGTCGTCCGGTCGCCGCCAATACACACCCCCAGGTATCCCGCCGAGCATCCCTGCCCCTGTGCCTGGTAGACCGCGTGCATCAGGCATTTCCGAACGCCGTCCAGGTTGCGGTCGGCGCGCCCCAGCCCCGGCAATTCCTGTGGGAGCGAGTATTGAATGTTCTTGTTCTCGCACCCGCCTCCCTTCAAAACCAGCTTGATCTCGACTTCAGGCTTGCGGTGCTGGTGAAAATGGATCACGGGAGTTCCCGGACCCAGATTGTTGCCGCTGTTCTTGCCCGTCAGCGAGTCGACGGAGTTGGGACGCAGCTTGCCCGCCTTGGTGGCCTTCGCCACGGCCTCGCGGATCTGCTCTTCCAGAGTGATCTGGTCGAAGCCCACCGGCGTCTTCACGATGAAGGTCGGCATGCCGGTATCCTGGCAGATCGGCCGCTCGGTCTCGCACGCCATGTCGACATTCAAGGCGATGGTGGCCAGAGCCAACGATGCATTGGTGTCGGGAGTCTCCCTCTTCTGGGCGTCAGCGATCAGGCGCCGAATGTCGGAGGGAAGGTTGGTGGAAGTCTGGACAATCAATTCCAACAGGCTGTCTGCGAACGACATGATTTCGGGCACTTGGTGAATGAGACGCGCAGGGCCAACGGGACAATCCCGGTTCATGCCCCCACGGCAGATGAGACTTGGGACCAATCGGGCCGATGGCCCGCACGACAGACGCACAAGCTCCCGTGGGTGCGGGGACACTCCCCGGAACGATCCCACGGGAAACCGGTTATTTCGAACGCGACTTCCTGGCTTTGGCAGGATCGGTTTCGGGAACCGCCACGGTCCCCGTGGGCATCCCCAGGGCCCGGAGGACGGCATCCAGAAACTGATCCATGGCGAACGGCTTCCGCAGGTAGTCGACGGCCCCCAACATCTCGGCATACGCCTTGTGCCGTCCCCCCTCGTTGGCCGTGATCATGATCACCCGGGGCGGGTGGGGGAGTTGACGGATGAACTCCAGCACGGGAAATCCTCCCATCTGGGGCATCATCATATCGGTGATCACCAGACGGGGGGCGAACTCGGTGATCTGCCGTTGTCCCTCTTTGCCATTGTTCGCCACCGCCACCACGAAGCCGGCCGATTCGAGCACCGCCCGGAGGGTTGAGGAAATCTCCCGATCATCGTCGATGATCAAGACCTTCACTGGTTCAGACATGCTGCATCGCCGCCTTGCGGAACAGAAGTGGTAATGTCGTGATCCGATCGTATCTCGCGCCCCAAGTGAGACACAAGACACCGCGCCGGGCGCCAGTCACGCGACGGCCCCAATCCTTGCGGCCTGGATGGCTGAGATTTCAGTGCAGCAATTCCCGCAACATCTGCAGGAATTCCCGTTGGTCGGGATGCAGCAGATTCCATGCTTCAGGAAGCGGGACAAACTCGGCCCGATCGACTTCCCAGGACGCGCACTGCGGCTGACTGTCGGATGGCGCGGGCCCCGCGAAACAGACGATCCGCTTGCCGCTCTTGCGATACACAATGCTCCCCAGCGACACCAGCGGCCCCGCAGAAACCCCGGTCTCTTCCCAGGTCTCACGCCGGGCGGCATCCTGGTCCGTCTCGCCCGGGTTGGGACTTCCCTTGGGAATGCTCCATGGCTTCCCCCGGTTGTAATTCCCCGAAGGATGCACCAACAACACCTCGAGGTCGCCCGTCGCCCCGGCCCGGTACAGCAAGGTTCCGCTCGAATAATCACGCGCCACCCTGCGCCTCCGGGGGTGCTTTCCACAGCCATGTGGGCCGCACGGTCAGAACCCTGCCAATTGGGTCGCTTTGGCCACGCGGCCGATGCCAATCATGTAGGCGGCCGTCCGCAGAGAGACATGCTTCGCCTGCGCCAGCCCCCACACATCGTCAAAGGCCCGCACCAATACCCGTTCGAGTTCTTCGCGAATCCGGACCAGATCCCACCGGAATTGCTGCAGGTTCTGGACCCATTCGAAATAGCTCACCGTCACCCCGCCGGCGTTCGCCAGAATGTCGGGCAGCACCACCACTCCCCGGCGCTGCAACACCTCGTCGGCCTCGGGCAGCGTGGGGGCATTGGCCGCCTCGATCACAATCTTCGCCTGAACGTGCCGGGCAATTTCCGGTGTCAGCACTCCCCCCAGCGCGGCCGGGATCAGCACATCCACATCGGCAGTCAACAGTTCTTCATTGGTCAACGGTGACGACCCCGGAAAACCCGCCACGCTGCCGTTCTGTTTGGCCCACGACACCAGGGCCGCAATCTCCAGCCCCCCGGCATTCCAGACACCGCCGGTGACATCGCTGACCGCCACAATCCGGGCTCCCAACCCGCTCAGGAACTCCGCGGTATGCAGGCCCACATTCCCGAACCCCTGCAGGGCAATCCGCGATCCAGCGACTGTTTTGCCCAACGCCGCGCAGGTCGCGCGGGTGATGATTCCCACCCCCCGCCCCGTCGCCTCTTCACGCCCCGCCGAGCCATGCAATTCGAGGGGCTTTCCCGTAATCACCGCCGGACTGAAGCCGTGGTACTTCTCGTACTGGTTGACGGCCCACGCCATCACCTGGGCATTGGTCCCCATATCGGGTGCCGGGATGTCGAGATTCGGACCAATCATCTCGTGGATCTGATCGATGAAACAGCGGGTCACCCGTTCCAGCTCAGAGGGACTCAGCTGTTTGGGATCGACACCAATTCCCCCCTTCGCGCCGCCATAGGGAAGGTCCACCACGGCTGTCTTCCAGGTCATCAACTGGGCCAATGTGGTGACCTCGTCCCCATCCACCTCGGAGTGATATCTCAACCCTCCCTTGAACGGCCCTCGCGAACGGTCATGCTGGACGCGATAGCCGACGAAAGTGGTCACCTCGCCATTGTCGCGGGGAATGGCAATCTGGACCTTGACTTCGCGCTGCGGGGTCAAAAGCAGAGTCCGCACAGGAGCCGACAGCCCCAATTGGTCCGCCGCCGTCTCAAAGTAACGCCGGGCCGCCTCGATCGAGCTCATGGTTTCCCTCACTGGACTGTCGGGAACTTACCCAGTCAATCCTTGCACCAGCACCGCGCCGCGGGACCTCAAACTGGGTCAGCGCCGCCGCACACCCGCGCTCTTGGGGTCTTGTTCAGCGTAGTCGTCTGGCCCCTCGTCTGACAACACCCCTCCTCCTGGCATCTTCCGCACCAGCTCCCGGGCGAACAACTCGTGTCCTTCGGGCGAGAACTCGGCCACATACTTCAGAAACAACCTGTGCCCAGCCCCTTCCGACTGAAACTCGGGGGACACATCGACAAACTCCAGCCCTTTTTGTCGGCAGTAATCGGCCAGCAATTCGAAGGGGCGCCGACTGCGGTACAGTCCATCCGGCGGAACGCCCGCGCGATCGCGGGCCCCCCCGCCAGAGGTCGCAGTGGCCGAGACCTGCCACGGAGCGGGAATCGCCGTGACAACAAATCGCATTCCTCCCTGGTCCGCCAGTTCTCCGATCAAATCGAGAGCCGAAAAGGTCTGTTCAATCGCGTCTTCCCAATCGGGAGGCGCATCGGCCAGCCACAGATACTTCGACCGGGGAAAATCAATCGACGACGAGGCGATCCGCGACGTCTGATCGGCCAGGAAGGCATTGAGCCTTTGCCGCCCCCACTGCGGCAACAAGAGCGCGTCGAGCACCGACCGCCGATTCCCCTGCCGCGGCATCTCCAACCCGGGATGCGGACAATTCGTCGGGTGGCCCGCGGCGTCCGAAACCACAAACCAGCGCACGGCATGGTCGTCGGAAATGTCGGACATGTCGAAACAGAGGACGATCAGGTCGGGGGCAAGCCCCAACAGCCGATGGCGTAACTGCAGATACGACAGGAGCGGGCAGTAATCCGGAACACCGGCATTGAACACTTCGACCGGTTGACCGCGCTGTTGCGACAGCAGGTCCTGCAGTCGGGCGACGAAGGTCTCGGACTCAGCCACGTGGGCGGCGAAGGTGCTGTCGTCTCCCAGACAAAGTACGCGCAACGTACCGGGAGGCTTGGGGACGATTGGCTCGGCACCGCGCAACCCGAAGCTGTTCACGGTCACCCGCACTTTGCGGCTCGTCTCGGCGTGGCGCACCAGGTACGCCCGCGAGGGCTTTAATTCGTGATGCGCCAACCAGCTCTTGCAGGTCAGCCCCCGGTCATACAGATCGAGCCGGGTCACCTGCCCGGTGGCCGAGTCATGCACGCGCAGCCCGATCTCCAGCAGGCAGGCCAGCAACAGCAGGAACAGCACCGCATAGCAGAGGTGCTTGATCCAATTGGCGAGCGACTGAATCATCCGGGATTCCTGAAGACGCCCCGGTTCCGACCGGGGACCGCCACGGGTCTGGCGGAGGGGGCGGGATCGTACCGGCCCCTTTCAAACGCCACAAGATGAACCGTCCCCGTACTTTCCCGCCACGCCCCCCCGGTCAGAACACAGTCAGGGACCGACTCCCTGCAGGCCGTCAGGGGGTCCAATCGGCTGTCGGACCCGTCCCACGGGAGACCGCGTCACACCCGACCAGAACTGGTCAGAGACACAGACACGATTCCCGAAAAGCCCGCAACGAAGACTACAGACAGGGAACAAAACCGCCGATAACTTGGGGCACAGGCGTGATGAATCCGGACAACTGATTCATCGCCGACAATCGACAGAAGTTTGAGAGTCGTCGCAGAGTTGACATTCTGCCTGCGGCGCCTTATCCTGCTTCTCGTTGCCCGGGGGGTTAGCTCAGCTGGGAGAGCGACAGGCTGGCAGTCTGTAGGTCAGGGGTTCGATCCCCCTACCCTCCACCTAAGCCAATTTGCGAAATTTTCGCAAATTGGCTTTTTTTTCGTACCAATCGAATCCCCGCATCTTTGGGGCCACCCGGCGATTTCCGCCTCAGCTCCAGACACTTGCTTGCCTCAGGGTTCGACTTCAATCCCCTTCAGCCCCTCGGCAGACTTGCGCGAGTGCGCGGCGAAGCGTTATACTCGATCGACCATGTTTACTGGTCTGGTGGAAGGTCTGGCAACGGTCGTGGAGATTCGCCCGGAAGGGAGCTCCCGCCGACTCTGTGCGCAGCCCGGCGCAGTTCCCGGCTCCCCTCCCCAGATCGGCGACAGCATCGCCCTCAATGGTTGCTGCCTGACTCTCATCGCCGCCGATGACCGCGGCTGGTGGTTTCAGGCCGGTTTTGAGACCCTCGCCAAGACCAATCTCGGCGAACTTCGCCCCGGTGATCCCCTCAATTGGGAACGGGCCCTCCCTGTCGATGGCCGCCTCGGGGGGCATTTTGTTCAGGGGCATGTCGACGGGCGGGGAACCGTCCTTTCAATCTCCACCGATGGCGAGTGGCGAACCGTCTGGTTTCAGGTCCCTCCCCCGCTCGCCCAAGCGATGATTCCCAAGGGGTCCATCGCGGTCGATGGCGTCAGCCTGACCCTGGTGGAGGTCGGGGCCGACCGTTTTAGCGTGATGCTCATCCCTCACACGCTCAACTCCACGACCCTCGGCTCACGCCGGGTTGGCGACACCGTCAACATTGAAACCGATGTTCTGGGGAAATACGTCCAGCGGATGCTGGCCCCCTATCTGCCACAGGGTCTGCCCTCCCCCGCCTCTCCGCCCACCTCGCCGGGAGGCCCTCATGCCTGAACCCGAACGGCAGACCCGCAGCCGGCTGGTGGAACTTTTTTCGCAGCATCAACTGCATCCCCGGCATGATCTCGGCCAGAATTTCCTGATCGATCTGAACCTGCTGGAGTTCGTCGTGGCCGAGGCCCAGCTCGACCAGAACGATGTGGTGCTGGAGGTGGGGACGGGAACCGGCGGCATGACCGCTTTTCTCGCTGAACAGGCCGGGGCGGTGGTCTCGGTCGAGATTGATCCCAAGGTTCACGCTTTTGCCCGGGAAAAGCTGGCCGGCTTCCCCCATGCGACCCTGCTGCTGACCGACATTCTGGCAACCAAGAACGAACTGGCCCCCGAAGTGCTGCAGACCGTGCGCGAGCGGCTGGCCGAGCGCCCCGGACGGCGCCTCAAGCTGATTGCCAATCTCCCTTATTCAGTCGCCACCCCGGTCATCACCAATCTGCTGGCCAGCGATCTGGACGTCGAACGGATGGTGGTGACGGTACAGTACGAGATGGCCGAGCGGATGCGCGGCGCTCCCGATACGAACGACTACGGCTCGCTGGCCGTCTGGATCCAGTCGCAATGCGATTGCCGCATTCTGAAGCGACTTGGCCCCGCCGCCTTCTGGCCCCGGCCCAAGGTCGACTCGGCAATTGTCCGGCTCATTCCCGACCCCGAACGCCGGGCCCGGTTGGGAGACCGTCGGTTTTTCCAGGACTTTCTCCGCGGCCTGTTTCAACAGCGACGCAAGGTGGTCCGCAAGGTTCTGGCCCATCAGTGGGAAAGCCGTCTCTCCCCTGGGACGCTCGCCGAGGCCCTGACCGACGTGGGCCTGACCGGTTCCGAACGGGCCGAGCAACTCCCGGTCGAGACGTTGATCCGCCTGTCGCGGCGGCTCGCGACCGAGTTCGAACCCGGCCGCGGCGCCAACGGCCCCCCGGTGGTTGCTCCCCCCCTCACCACATCCAGCATTCCCGGGGCCTAGCCTGCCCGGGGCTTCACTTCGCCTCATTCCCCCATCGAGAGAACCATGGAAGACCGCATTGCTTACCGGGGCATGACCTTCGACGACGTGCTGATCGAACCGGCCTTCAGCGAACTGCTCCCCTCATCCGTCGAAGTGAACACACGGCTGACCCGGAACATCGGTCTGAACGTTCCGATCATCTCGAGTCCGATGGACACCGTCACCGAGAGCGAAATGGCGATCGCTCTGGCGCAGGAAGGGGGCCTGGGAATCATCCACAAAAACATGTCGGTCGATCAGCAGGCCCTCGAGGTCGACCGGGTGAAGCGCAGTGAACATGGGGTCATTGTTGACCCGGTCACACTCCCCCCCGATGCCACGGTGGGGGAGGCGTGCGAGATTATGGACAGCCGCAACATTGGCGGCGTCCCGATCACCGAGAATGGCAAGCTGCGGGGAATATTGACCCGGCGGGATCTGCGGTTTCTGGAATCGAAGCAGACCCGCATCTCCGAGGTGATGACCCGCGACAAGCTGGTCACGGCCCCCGAGAACACCAGCCTGGAAACGGCTCAACGGATCCTGCGGGAAAATAAGGTCGAGAAACTTCTGCTGGTTGACGAAGATTATCAGCTGAAAGGTTTGATCACGATCAAGGACATCGACAAGAACCTTCGGTTCCCGAACGCCTGCAAAGACGCCCGGGGACGTCTGCGGGTCGGCGCTGCTGTGGGCGTGCATGACTACAGTCGGGCCGACTTGCTGATCGAGAAGGGTGTCGATGTCATCGTGGTCGACAGCGCTCATGGTCACACCCGCAACGTGATGGACACGGTGCGGGAGATCAAGCGGCGTTCGAACATCGACGTGATTGCCGGAAACGTCGCCACCCGCGAAGGTGCCGAAGCCCTCATGAGGGCGGGTGCCGACGCGATCAAGGTGGGGATCGGTCCGGGATCGATCTGCACCACCCGGATCATTTCGGGTGTGGGTGTGCCTCAGCTAACAGCCGTGTGGAACGCGGCCCGGGCTGTGGTTGACACCGATGTGCCGATCATCGCGGATGGCGGCATTCGATTCAGCGGAGACATTACGAAGGCTCTGGCGGCTGGTGCCCATTGCGTGATGCTGGGGGGCCTGCTGGCGGGGCTGGCGGAGAGTCCGGGAGAGATGATCCTGTACCAGGGTCGCAGCTTCAAGCAGTATCGCGGCATGGGTTCGCTCGGCGCGATGGTGCAGGGAAGCGCCGACCGTTACCGGCAGGTCGTTACCTCGGATGATCCCAAGAAAGCCTCGAAACTCGTCCCCGAAGGGGTCGAGGGGCGGGTTCCCTACAAGGGGCACCTGCACCAGTTCCTCTATCAGCTGATCGGGGGACTGCGGGCTGGAATGGGTTACTGCGGCGTGAAGTCGATCGCGGAGCTGCGCACGGAAGCGAGATTCATACAGGTCACACCGGCCTCGGTGAGGGAGAACCATCCGCATGACATCGTCATCACTCAGGAAGCGCCGAATTACACGGCCGAGCACGTCGACGTGCGGTAGCCGCTCCGCCGCCTGGCTCGCGCTGGGCTGCGGGCTCTGGCTCGGCCTGTCCCCCCTTCAGGCCGCCCCCCCGGCGGGCTCTTCGGCGGCCGCCCCGGGAGTGCGCCGGCTGCAGTCGTTCTCGACTCTGCCCACGCTGCAGCGTCCCACCACCGCGGCCCCGGGCACAGCCACCGCCGGCCGCGGCGGCCAGGTCGCCCAGCCCGCTCGGTCGTCGTCGGCCGCGGCTGGTTCCGCCTCGCGGTCACGTGTCTCGGTCCCCCAGCACGACAGCGCCACCCCCGCCGGGTATGTGGTCACCGCCGGAGACGAGAGCTTTCCTCCGAAGGCACCTCCCGCCGACGCCCAGCCTCGCCGGCGGAACACCGAGGTCCGCACCGTCAGCGCCGACGAAGAGGATCTCGGGCTGACCCCCGATCCGGCCCCCGAGGCGGTCCCTCAGGGCCCCACCCGGCGGTTCAAGAAAATCGACGAGATCCTTCCCTTCTACGACTACACCCGCGACGAGGCCACCCGCCGGTGCGACAACCTCTGCCCCCGGCCCGAGGGGGTCGACTGCCCGGACTGCGTCCGTGACAATCCCGAGTACTCGGCCGAGAACTGCCCCGAATGCCCCAATGAGATCCGCCTGGTCGATGTCGACCCCCGGACCAGCCAAGTGGCGGCGATCGGCAATCGCCCCTTCCTGCCCGTGCAGTACGAGTGGGAAGCCAGCAACCTCTATCACCTGCCGATCTACTTCGAAGACTTCTGCCTGGAACGCTATGGCCACACCCGCCACTACCTGATCCAGCCGTTCGTCTCGACCGGGTTGTTCGCCACGCAGTTGTTGGGCATCCCCTACCAGATGACGATCGACCCCATCTGCAAAAAGCGGTACGTCCTCGGCTGGCACCGTCCCGGAGACTGTGTCCCCTACCGCTACCACCAGATCCCCTGGAACACCGAGGCCGCCATCGTTCAGGCCGGCTTTGTCACCGGTGGCTACTTCCTGTTCGCCCCCGGCGTCAGCCCGTAGTCGATCTCCAGGCTCTCCACCGTCGCATCTCACCCCAGACAGGGCTCGCCCCCGTCTGGGGTGATGCTCTTTGAAGCCCCCGCGGACCATGGCGTTCGCCAACGCGTCGCCGCCCGAACGCCGGCGGTGACGGCCA
>Ga0315900_10010855_pt1 | contig 11350 bp, 19 predicted proteins | sample LakEriMetagenome_FD_203521 | JGI IMG/M metagenome (GOLD analysis project Ga0315900, IMG submission 203521) | Freshwater fungal communities from buoy surface, Lake Erie, Ohio, United States - Buoy 12 MA114 | ecosystem: Environmental > Aquatic > Freshwater > Lake > Lake biofilm | place: USA: Lake...
CCGACAACTAGGTGGGTCCAGCCGCGTCGCGGCACCACCCGTGCGGTTTCCAGTTTCGTGTTGAACGGTGGAAGCGGCTGCCCCATCGATTCGGCAAGGGCAAGCGACTGACTAAGCCTGCGCATCGACGGCCGCCTCTTGGCGGCGGCGCTTCCGCTCCGCCAACACATACTGCTGCACCAGCGACGGATGACAACCAAACGTGTCAGCAAGGATCGCGTACACATCGGGCCGGTGCGGCACATGCCGCCGCACCAAATCGCACAGCTCCGGCAACACCCGCCGAACCTCAGGATCAATCTTCGCCACGGAAACTCCCATCCTCCCGCAGACTTCGGGCACACGACTCCGCCAAATCGACAGCCTGTTCCGGTGTCAACCCGGCCGACGCATACTGCGCGAACGCCACCATCGCCCGGCCTTCCCCAAGGTCAAGCATCGATTCGCCGACGATCAGCAGGAACGGCTTCGAACCCTCCAAGACCGCTAGTGCGGCCTCCGCCGGCGTCACGGCAAACCCGCCACGGACAGGACGGCAAGATGCTCGCCGCAGCGAACGCAGTCATGGTTGCCGGCCGACAGGGAGGCGACGTGTTCGGCGCAAGCCATCCACGGCCCGCCGTGACAGGCCACGGGCCCGTCCAGCAGCACCACCGCCGAAGCGGGGGTGTGCCGGCAGGCGTGCGACGAGCAGCGGAACGCCAACTCCACAACGAGGTCGTGAACATCGGCGATCGTTTCGATGGTGCGGGACGCCATCACGAGTCGACCCACTGACGCTCGGCCTTCTCCGTGATCTTCTTCACGGGCCAGGGGCCTTCCAGCGGATCCACCCAGCACTTGTACGGCTTGCCCGCCTTGGACTTGGCTTCCAGCAGCAGCATCGCCCCGTTCGGCACGACGGGGGCGCCGGGCAGGCCACGGGTGTACAGCTTGCCCCACCGGTCGGTCTGCTGTTCCACAGCCTGCGGCGCCGCGACCGTGGCGGCGGGTGCGGGGGCTGCGACGGGTGCCGCGTCCAGCGCCGACGACACGGCGGCGGCGGCCTGATCCACCGACGGGGCGGGGGTGGGGGCGCCATCGTTGCTGTACGAGTGGGCCTCCACCTGCACCTGCCACACCCGGCTCATCGTGTCCGGGGACAGCAGGAACGCATCCAGGTTGTTGTTGAACTCCTGCGCGGTGTCACCGCGAACAGTGAGCAGGTCACCGTTGATCTTGGTCGTAAAACTGAAACGGGCCTCGGTCATGGCCTAGTCCTTCCTATCGGTGATGATGGGGTCGTATTCGGGGGCTTGCGCACCGCCGTAGGCGGCGCAGAACTGTGCAACACCACAAGATCCACAGTGGGATCCAAGGTGTGCGGGGAACACTCGGGCCCGGATCGACGCATCGACGTTGGTGAACAGATCATCCAACACGGGGTCGTAGTCGGCCGGTAGTGACCACGGAGCGGACAGTTCACCGGTCCGGGTCATGTAGTAGGCGCCGAGTGAGGGGCGGGGCTGACCAGCAGCATCCATGCCGTAGGCGTAAAGCCGCAGCTGGCCGGGGAGTGGGGTGCGGGATCCGGACTTGTGGTCGATGACCATCAGTTCCCCACCGGGTAGCGCCACCACAAGGTCTAGGAACATCTTGACGGGCACGTTGCCGATGCTGATGTTGACGCCGCGTTCGATCCACGGCCCCGCCTTGTCGTCGTAGATCCGTACCCCGTCGGCGTAAGCCTGGGTGATCCACGCGATGTAGCCGACGAGTTGCCGGTAGCCGTCGCTTCGCCACCAAATGCCGTCTTCCTTGTTCGGCTTGTCCTTGGTGGCTCGGCCGCCACGCCGCCAGTCCGAGGATTGGACACCGGTTTCGCTTTCCAGCCGGGTGATCTGCTCGTCCAGGGCCTTGTCCCATTCGGCTTGGAGGTTGTCACCTTCGGGGGTTTCGCCGTTCCAGATGCGGTGGTTGATCTGTTCGATGACGGTGTGGAGGGCGGAACCGCCGGCCAGATACCAGGCGGGGGTTTCGGGGGCCCGCAGGATGCGGGACAGCTGGTATTGCTTGGGGCAGGCTTGGTAGGTGTGGATTTGGGACCAGGACCGGTGTGCGGGGGCGGTGTTCATGCGCCGGCAGGAATCTGGGACACGATGAGGTCGTACGCCTCATCCATGATCTTCGCCGCGTAGTCGTCGTCGGCCCCGTATTCCAGCGCCTCTCGCGCGACGGCGCGTGCGGCTGCCCGCAGCGCCTCCGCGATGAGTTGTTCGACCACGGGGGCTGCCTCCCGGTAGCCGAATGTGTCCCCGAGCCGTTCCGAAAGTTCCTGCTGAATCTCGTTGAGGGTCATTCGGTGTCTCCGTCCGTCTGCGCCTGTTGGATGGTGGCGAGGATCGCATCCGCCACATCGATCCAATGCTGGATCGTGTCCTCATCGATCTGCTCATCATCCCACATATGGGTCGGGTCGAACAGGTTGCAGCAGAACGCGGCTACCGCGTGTCGTGTCTGGTCGGTGTGGCTCACAGCGCCACCTGCCTCAACGCCGGCGGGATGGTCAGTTCGCAGCGGCCGTACTCCTGCGGCTGCATGGAGAGCTGGGCGACGAGGGCGGCGGTGAGGGAGAGGATGATTGTGCCGTCGCTGTCTGCGAGGACGGTGAGGTTGTGGTCGTCGTGGACGATGGTGAGTCGGTCGTCGTTCACGGTGTAGGCCCTCCCGGTTGGTTTGTCTTGACGGAAACTTTACGGCGAGGTGTTGGATTGTGTCAAGGGGGCACAGTTCGGCGTGTCGCCTCAGCGAAGGTGTCTCACTATGTGGACGGTTGTTGGTTGGGGTGTTGACAGCGGCGATAGGATATGGCCCGTAGTTCCTGCGAACCGCGTAGCCGATTACGGCGAAGCAGACCAGCACAGCACGAAGGGAAGGCGGCGCTTGGGGCGCCGCACCCCAGGGGAAGGCCCGAACCCTTGGTAGGGCCTCCAAAGGAAGAAAGCCCCGGCGTTGAGCCGGGGCTTTCTAGCGTCTACGCCGTTTTTTTAGGCGGCTGCGCTGTTGTCGGGTTGCCGGATGAGGCCCCGGTCCTTGCGGGGCCTTGCTTTCACCCACACGAATCCGTGTTCGGGGGTGTAGTGGACGACGGCGCCGGCCGCCTTCAAGCGGGCGGCCCACGCATCGAACTGCTTCCGCTCGTCGGCGGTCACTTTGCGGTTCTCGCGGAGTCTGCCGGCGATGCGAAGCATGTGGGCGTCGTATTGGTTGTTGTGGGGTGCCGCAACTTTCCACGGCAGTTCGATGTTGTATCGGGGTCGGACTGGTTCTCCGCCGCCCCGCTTGTAGGCCATCTGGTAGGCGGCGAGGGTTGCGTAGACGCCCCACTCTTGGGCGCCTCCTTCACGGATCTGCTCCCACGTCCAGCCCTCGTTGCGTCGGGCGATGATCCAGCTCGTCGGCGGTAGGCGCTTGGCTGGCATCGCAATCACTTCCTTTCCCCAAGAGACGAAAACCTGTACGAGCGGAGTGTTGCACACAACCGGCCACTACGCAACAGAACTACGAAACAGGAGTTTAGCCCAGCCCTGGGGCCTGATCGAACTTGTAGCCAAGGTGGTGTATGGGGTGTTGGATTATGCGTGACGGTGTGTGTTACGGTTGCGGTGTTGGGTCTAGTTCAACAACCGGAGGGCACCATGCCGCACCTGTCCAACTCCATCGCCGAATACCTGCTCGCCCGGCAAGCGCAAGGGTTCGCCGCGAACACGATCCGCAACGACCGAAACACCCTTCGCCGGCTGGAACGAGTGACCGGACTGATGGACTCCCGCGACATCGACGCGATCACCGTGGACAAGTTCATGGCCGACCTCGCCACCACCTGCGGGCCGGGCGCACTCAACACCCACCAGGCCACCCTTGCCGCCTACATCAAGTGGGCGCAGGCCCGCGGCCACATCCCCGCAGGGCCGTCACCTTTGGACGGCCGCCGCTACCGCAAAACGATTCCCGCCGAACGGCTCATGGTGCCCCTCGGAAAGTTCGGTGCCGTCCTTGACTCCGCCGAACGGAACCATCCCCGCGACCGGGCCCTCGTCGCCGTCGGCATGTTCCTGATGCTGCGACAGTCCGAAGCAACCGACCTCCGCATCCGCGACCTTGACCTTGATGCCGGCCGGATCACCGTCCGCATCCACAAGACCCGCGACCTGGACACGATGCCGATCAGTAGCGAACTCGGTGCCGAGCTGCGCCGCTGGCTCAACCACTACACGGCGTCCGTTCCTGGCAGGTTGCAGCCGGAGTGGTATCTGCTTCCGTCGCGCAGCAGCCACGCCATGATCCGCAACACGGAAGGCCATTTCGTCCGTTCCGAACCGAATGCCGGTTTGCGGCCTTTGGCCCGAATCTCCCGGCCGTACAACGTGGTGCGCCGCGCACTAGAAGGCGCCGGCTTCACCGTCGGCAAGCACGAAGGAATGCACACGTTGCGACGCTCCGGGGCCCGCGCCGTCTACGACGAACTGGTGCATGAGGGCTACGACGGGGCGCTACGAACTGTGCAAACACTCCTTCACCACGCGCACACCACGATGACTGAGCGGTACATTGGGATCACTTTGGATAAGCAGAGCCGCGACAAGCGGTTCACCGACAAGCCCATGTTTCCCAGCTTGGCCGCCGACAACGTGGTGCGCTTGGGAAGGGCGGAAGGATGAACATGGCGCGCGTGACCCACCTCGTCTGCGACAAGTGCGGGCAGCAGGAAGGTGTCGCTTCCTTCACGATCACCACGCCTGGGGGGAAGGCGCGCATGGATCTTTGCCCGAAGCACGCAAAGCCACTCACCGACTTGGTGGGCGACAACGTGTCGTCGGGCCGCACAGCCCGACGCATTCACGACCTGGATGCTGCCGGCAATCCGATCCTGTAAACGCAAAAAGAAACCCCCCGCGGCGCGAGGCGCCTGCGGGGGGTTTCTTTGCTGGGAGGGCGAGCCCACCATACAACACGGTTCGACTAGGTGTCAATCCTCGTCGTCATACCAGGGGGTAGGGGGTACGAATCCGGGGGCCAACGTGACGTCGGACGACGCACCAGGGCCGCCATAGTCGTCATTCACGTCGGACGCAATCTCGAAAAATGTGACTCTCAGCGGCCCGATGGTGAGGGCGAGACGCAGCACGTCACAGCCCCAACCGCCGCCACGTTGAGGCGCCCACCCGGCCGGTGGGCCGAAGGCCCTTCCACAGCTGCCAGTTAGCGACCTTGACAAGCGTGTACGGCCCGTACTTGCCGGTCGGGGTGATCCGTAGCCGCTGCTGGATCCGCTGGATGTCGCGGGCACGTTCGGGCGATTCGGTGCCGTCGAACACCATCGCGGAGCGGGGGGTGCCGAACGACTGGCCCTGCCCGAGCGGGAACGTGGAGCGGCGGCGGAACCAACGGGTTTCGTCCCACTCGGCGGTGCGGGTCTGCTGGATGCTGATGTGGACGTGTGTGTTGTGCGGGTTGACCCCCAGGTATGGGCGCTTGGCCCACTGGTAGCGGCGGGAGTAGATGTAGCCGCGGCTGATGATGTAGGCGGTGGACGGGTGCCGCATCGCTGCTGCGATCAGGGCGTCCACGTCGATGCCGTCGTTGGTCACGTCCAGGGCGTTCACCGAGCCGCGCGAGTTCGGGTTGTGATCCGAGACACGGGCAGCATGGGCGGGGTCACCGATCCAGCCGTCCGACCGCTTGGAGCGGTTCGGCCACCGGGCGTTGATTTCGTCGCGCAGGTTGTCCAGCGACGGCGCCAGGTAGTACGACATCACTCGTCCCCGTACTCACCGGACCCGTTGCCGAACAGCGGCATCCCCGGGTCCAGGGCAGCGAGCAGGGTGCGAAGGCCAGCCACGACGGCCGACGTGACCGCGGCACCGGCCCAGGTGAAGTCGCCTTCCAGGACGGCGGCGACCGGGATCAGGGACAGGAAGGTGGCGGCGAGGGTGGTCAGGAATGACCGGACGTAGGCAGGCATGGGCGTTCCCTTCGATGGTGGTTGGTCCGTTCCCATGTGGGCCCCCGGGGCGGGGGAACGGGGCCGCCCCGGGGGAGTCTCAATCGGTCGGGAGAGGGCGCAGCCCGTCGATCCCGTGTTCCTCAGCGGCGAGGCGGTTCTGCTCCGCGACGTCAAAAATGCGGCGGGACTGTTCGATGCCGTGTTCCAGCCGTTCGGACACGTCCCGCAGCTGCTCCTGCATGGCGAGTTGCCGCAACTCCACCCGCTCGGCCCGTGTCACCAGATCCTCAATCTTGTCCAGTTCGCGGACGACGCCGCGGATCAGTCGCCAGACCTTCCCCGCGCCGATGCCGATAGCGGTCAAGGCGGCAACCACGGCCCCCACCCAAATCACCCCGTCGCCGAACTGCCTACCGGACACGGCCACAATCACAGGGGCGCCGGTTGCGATAGCGCCGACAACTGCACCGATCATCGCGTCGCCGCGTTCCCTGCGGACACGGCGCAGCGTCGCCAAATGTTCGGCCCGCATGTAGTCGCACGGCCCGTAGCCGACCGCTTCCAGCCAGCCACGCCACCGCACCCGCAAAGCCTCGTCGTAGGGCCCATCAGGCATACCGAGTAGCCGGCGAACCTCCGACACGACAGCCGACTCGTCGCCCGGCATAGCGACCGCGCCGATGGCGTTCCGCACATCGGTACTCATACGGTTCGCATCCGAACCTGAATGAACCCTCCGAACCCGGATTCGGTGTTGCGCGGCGGAGCCGTCTGCGTGAACTGGATGTCCTCTACTTGCACGGCTAGCCGCTCCCCTGTGTTGAGGTCTTGGTAGGTGACGATCTGTCCACCTCCGACCGCATCCACGAGGGCGCGGTAGCGGGCGAGGGCGGAGCCTTCGGTGCCGGTCGTGTTGCCGGCGGAGTCGGTTTCGCGGTCGAAACACATCAAAGGAACGACGACGAGTTGGGACCGCTCTACGGCGGGCAGGGCCCGCAGCTGCCATCCGGTGACGGTGGGTGCGTTGCTGCCGGAGGGGGTGAGTCGGAGGGTGAGGCCGAGTTGGCCGACCGGGTTGGGGGTGGTTTCTAGAAGGTCATCGATGGTGGCTGCGGCACCGATGGCGGCGATGGGGGTTCGGGTGGTGCCGTCCCACTGGTAGACGCCGATGGTGCCGCCAGGCACCGACCCACGAAGTCGGATATTTCGGAACACTTTGGGTTCCAGGGTGTTGAAACGCACCAACCCCGTCGTCAGTTCGCCCCCGGCGGCCACAGGAAGGGCCGTCTCGCGCCACAGGCGGCCCGCAGAGCCACTAGAAGACGTGAAGGCTACCCTCCCATCACCCAACACCTGTACGGCGCTCACAGACCCACTCACGGCCGTCCGAAGATCGTTGGCCCAGGCGTACCGCCCAGCCCCATCAGTAGACGACAAATCCATCCGGACCAGACCAGCGCCCGACTGGTTCGCATTGAACAAGCCCGGAGCATCCCCAATCCCAAACCACACAAAACGGTCACGGCCAGCGAACGCGGACACCGCAGCAGACGACTCATAAGACAGCGGCCCAAACACCAAACCGCCCTGACCATCCACCTGCCCCACCCGCACACCACGAGACGTCCCAATACACAACAGACCCAAGTAGTAGAACAGGCCCCGAATCGTCTCCCCCGCCGGCAGCTCCGCCGCCGTCACCGCCTTCGACAACACCGGCAGATCACCATCGGTGTCCAACGTGAACCGGTAAATCGCAGACAGGGATCCAGCGAACCCGGCCGCCATGATCGCCGACGGCGTTTCCACCACCGCCGTCCACCGCCAATCCGTATTCGGATGCGTGTACAGCGCCGACGGCAAAGCACCACCCGTCAACGGCACCTCATACAGCGACGGGCCGATCGCCAAAATGATGCGCTGCTTCACCCACCACGCCGACGGAGCCGACGGGGCACCAGTCACCAGAGGGGCAGGCGTGGTGAACGGCGCCGCCAACACGTCCACACCCGACGCATGGCAAGCAAGCAGACGCGACCCGGCCGAAACGATCTGCGTCACAGGGGTAGACGACCAGCCCGTAACATTCGTGCCGTCCCGCCACACACCGCCGCCGCCCTGGGAAAACAGATACTCGGTGCCACCCGACGCGACCACAGCACACCCGGTCGTCCCGGCGCCGAACGTCGTCACCGACTCCACATCATTCAGAAGCGACAACTCGCCAGCAGTCCACACATCGACACCGACCGACGTGTGAAAAGAGCGGGCCACGAACTCGTCAGACACCGGCTCCAAAAAGCGGGCCCCAGCACCACCAGTGAAATCGGACTGCGACCGCAGCCACCAACCCTCCAACGACTGCTCGCCCGGCTCATCCGACGTGTCCACCTGCTGACGACGCTGCTCCACAAGGCCACGCTGATACGGAAACCGGTCAGACGACGCAGCCAGAAACGGCAGCCCAGCAACCGCATGATCGTAGGAAACACCTGACACCGTGTAGGTGGCCAGACCCGGGGCGGAAGCACCGTAAGCCGATACAACCGGTTCCGTAATGTCGAAGCCAGCCATCAGTTACTCCGGTACGTTCCCTGGAAAACCCACACCATCCCTGCCGCGCACAGCCCGGAACCGCTGTTCAACACGCTGCCCCCGGTGGGGTTGTAAACCGCCACCATCGACCCGCCCTCCAAGCGGGCCACAAACGGCACCGCTGACAGGCTGTGAGTTGCTACCGCGTTAGTTGCAGGAAAACTGCCGTTGACCGAAACGGGAAGCGTGAAAGATCCCGTTCCCGCAGGGAACACCGCAGTAGAACCGATCGTCAGCCGCAGCATAAAGTTGACCGTCTGGCCGACCTTCTCATAGCGGGCAACCACAGTGGAGTTCCCGAGGGTCACCCCGCCCCAAGTCGGGTTCCAACTCGCCCACGACGGAGACAGATCCCACACCTCATCCGGCAGGCCGTGAGGCGAATCACCGCCACCCTCCTGAATGTGCGCGTTCGGCTCATCGAAATCACGGGCAGAAATGCCGTGCTTCACCACAGCACCCGCATTATGCGACTGGCCTGCTGTACCGTCCACGCCGCGAGTCACCGTCAACGTCGTACCCGACGCCGCCGTAACCTGCACCACTTCCTCAGACGCCGTATCCGGATCCACAATCAGGGTGTACGGAAACGACCCCGGGAACCCGGTCGTCGCCCCAACCACAAACGTCCCGGACGAGCTGTTCACAGGGCCCGTCAAAGTGGTAGGCGCAGCCGTAGACGAATAAAACCTGCGAGCCATCAGGCGTCACCTCTCATAGCGGATACCGGCCGGAACAGCCGACAGCAACTTGTTGCGCTCCGCCTCCAAGCGAAGCTGAAACTTCTGAAACAACTGCCGGGCCAAAGCAGCCGACTGGCCCGGCGGCCGAGACTCGTCCAACTGGTCCGGAGACGGACCCACCTGAGACACCCGCGCCAAATCCACACCCCACGCCAAAGCCGACACAGCACCCAACACCACCAGATCGCGGCACGACCCGGGCAGATAAGTACTGGTCGTCAACTGGTCGGACTCGGCAGCATCCGGGGCGAACGGCTGCGCCGGCTGCTTGAACACCACCCGCACCTCAGCACCCGGCATAATCGGATCCATCAACTCCAACACATTCCCCGACGGGAACGCATCAGTGGCCGCATAGCGAACGAACCGGAACCGGCGAACCGGCAGCCACACCTCCGTCACCGACTCGGTGCGCCACCGAACATCCAGCACCGCATCCACACCAGGGAAATCGGCGGCGGGAAGATCATGAGCAATCGTCGGCCCATCGAACGTGATCGTGGCCGCACCGATGCCGTACACGTCATCCGCGATAGACGCGATCGTGTTGTTGATTTCGCGGCGAACCGACGACCGCGGAAACATCGGCTGCACCGCCACACGGGCCCCCGACGAATGCGGGGCCGCAGTAGTAGAACGGTAGCCCCGCCCATACGGGGCAACCGTCACCGTGCCACCAGACACCGACTGCACCCACAGCAACTCGCCGTCAATCTCCACCTGGCCGCGGCGAACCACCGAACCGTCAGCCACCGTGAACGACAGGTCATCCGCATCCATACTGGACAGCAGATGCGTCGCCTGCTCCTGCTGATGCGTGTACCCGTTCAGCGTTTGGATCACATCATCAACAAGTTCACCCAAAGTGGCTGAGGTGTCAGGCATTAGAAACTCCATACGGGGTGCCGGTCTTTTCCGAAATCTCCACAGCCCGCCTCACCGCACCGATGCGCGTCGAATCAGGCTGAATGCCGGCGCTGCGGGCCGACCGGTACGCATCCAGCTCGGCGCGATGCTTTTTCTCCGCCGTCAAATCCAGGCCGGAGGCGCTGTTAGCCCAGCCGATACGCATCGAAGATGCGCGGGCACATTCACCCCACGACGAATGATCCTGCGTCGGGCATCCCGTCCTGCACGTCACCATGTTCCCCAATCCGCCCAAGTATCAAACGAACCCCACTGATACGAACCATCCCCGCCGCCGGCAACAACACGGGTGTCCACGGTGTAGCCCGCCGCCAACAGTTCGGTGCGCTGCTGCGGGGTGACCTCATTCTCGTAGCCGCCGCGGAAAACAACGTCGCAGGCGTCAAGCCATTCCTGCCGCTTGTTCCGCACCGTTCGCCACACACCGGCACGCTTGACAACGGTGGAACCAGCAAGGTGCCAAGTGAGTTCCGGGTAGGCCGAACCGTCAGCCCAGCCGCGCTCCTTCACAGGCGAGCGCAGGAAATACTTAGTCACCGTGCCGCCACCTCCGCTGCTGGCCGGGTTCCACCACGTCGCCAGCTCGCCCCAAGTGTCAAGGTCACCCCACAAAGGCCCGCCCCCTCCGCCACCGGAGCCGCCGAGCGACCCGTACAGGCCGAGCGAGCCGTAGGTGCCGAGAGATCCGTAGACGCCCATCAGATCGGCACCGTTCCGGCGAACACCTTCTCCACCGGCCCCGGGTATCCGTCGGTGTCAAACTCGAACCCGTCAACCTCAATCACGCCACCGGACGGCGCAAACGTCGTCCACGCCCCACCCGCGTAGCGGCCCGCGCCGATCCAGTAGTCGTCAAAGGACGCGGTGGTGGAGGCGACCGACAGGGTTTCGCTTGGGGTCGCGGTAGACGTGGGGTTCAGCCACAGCCGCGCCTCAACCGTGGACCCGGACGCGATCCGGCCCTCGATGCGTACCCACTGGTCGGAGGGAATCGCCACCGTGCCAACCGTCTTAGTGGCGTTCGTGTTGATGGCGTCCGTATCGAAGTCGCCCCATGCGTCGTGAACGCTAATCCGGCGATCCGTGCCGATGGTGATGC
>Ga0315900_10010856_pt1 | contig 11349 bp, 13 predicted proteins | sample LakEriMetagenome_FD_203521 | JGI IMG/M metagenome (GOLD analysis project Ga0315900, IMG submission 203521) | Freshwater fungal communities from buoy surface, Lake Erie, Ohio, United States - Buoy 12 MA114 | ecosystem: Environmental > Aquatic > Freshwater > Lake > Lake biofilm | place: USA: Lake...
ACGATCGGCGCCGTCTCGTCCGGCGCGACCGTGGTGGCCCGGAAGTTGACCATCAGGGTCCCCTTCTCCTTGGGCTGGAAATCCTGGGCCGATGCGGCGCCCGCGCCGGCGATGAGGGCAACCGCGGCGGCCGCGGCAAACAGCGTTTTCATTGGTCTATCCCCTTGAAGTCCCGGCGGTTGGCTCCGCCTCACGCCGTCTTCTCGCGCATCGCGCTCCGGCGTGCGCTGACCTGGATCAATCCTGAGCCTGAACCGGGCGATTCCCTGGTCCATAAAAAAGCCCCCGATCAGCAAGCTGACCGGGGGCAGGCCGGAGTGGTGGAGCGCGGCGTTCGAAATCCTGGAATCCGGCGGCCGCCGGCGTTGTCGCAGGCTGGCCGGTCACCATTTAGCCGGCGGGGCCGGTTGCGACTCATTGACCTGGATCAAGACTGCGGCGGCCAATTTGATCCGCATCAAGGAAGGCCTCCGGCGTGCGCGCTAGCAGGCGACGTCGGCTTCAATGCCGCCAGCTCGCATTCATGCCCAGGTCCCGGTCGTTCATGCCCCGTCCCTTGCCCACTGCACCTTCCGTTCCCACCCGGGATGAGCTGATCGCCCGTTATGACGGACGGGCGCCGCGCTACACGAGCTATCCCACGGCGGTTCAATTCGGCGCGACGGTCGATGCAGGGACACATCGGCGGTGGCTCGCGGCGCTGCCGCCGGAACAGGCGGTGTCGCTCTACCTGCACATCCCTTTCTGCGCCCGGCTTTGCTGGTACTGCGGCTGTCACACCCGGGCCACGACCCGGACCGAGCCGGTGACGGAGTATGTCGATCGGCTGATCGACGAACTGGCGTTGCTCGAGGCGGCGATTCCGGGCCGCCTGCGGGCGCGGGACATCCACCTGGGCGGCGGCACGCCGAACATGCTGTCCCGAGACGATCTGAACCGTCTGTTCCAGGCGATCCGGCATGTGTTCCGCGTGTCGCCCGGCGCCACCGTGGCGGCCGAACTCGACCCGGCCGTGCTGACCCGGGACTGGGTGCGGGCCGCCGCCTTTCATGGCCTAAGCCGCGCCAGCATCGGGGTTCAGGACCTGTCACCGAGAGTCCAGGCCGCGGTCAATCGTATCGAGCCGTTCGAGGTCATCGAGCGGGCGGTCGGCTGGCTGCGCGAGGCCGGCGTCCTGTCGGTGAATCTCGACCTCATGTACGGGCTGCCGCGCCAGAGCGTGGCGGACGTCAACAACACCCTGGATGCGGTGCTGACCCTGAAACCCGAGCGTCTGGCCCTTTTCGGCTATGCACACGTACCCTGGATGAAGGCCAATCAGCAGCTCATCCAGGACTCCGAGCTTCCCGGGCCGGCCGAGCGGCTCGACCAGAGTGAGTTCGCGTCCGAGCGGCTGCAGCGCGAGGGTTATGTCCGTATCGGCCTGGATCACTACGCCCTTCCCGACGACGAGCTGGCGCGGGCGCTGGCCGAGCAGCGGCTGCACCGGAATTTCCAGGGCTACACGACCGACGCCAACAGCGTGTTGCTGGGGGTCGGCGTGTCTTCGATCAGTCGTCTGCCGCAGGGCTTCGTCCAGAACCAGGGCCTGGAACGGAACTGGCGGGACGCCATCCTGCGCGGGGAACTCCCGGCCGCGCGTGGCGTCGCCCTGACTGACGATGACCGTTTCCGCGGCGAGATCATCGAGCGGCTGATGTGCGACCTCGCCGTCGACGTCGAGGCGATACGCGCCCGTCATGCCGGCGCGATCGGCGCGGGACCGGACCTTGGAGAAGCGTTCCTCCGCCTGCTGCCGTTCATCGACGATGGTCTGGTTGTCGTGGACGGCGCCAGGCTGACCGTCACAGAAGCCGGACGCCCGCTGGTGCGATCCATGGCGGCGGTCTTCGACGCCTATCTTGATCCGAACGCCGGTCGTCATTCCAGGAGTCTGTGATGACCGGCCGCCGCGTGCTGGTCATCAACGGCCACCCTGACCCGTCCGGCCAACGTTACTGCACGGCGCTGTCAGCGGCCTATCTTCGGGGCGCTGACCTCGCCGGTCATCAGATCCGGCGCCTGGACGTCGGCGCCCTGAAACTCGCGCCCATCCCGTCGCCGGCCGCGTTTCTTGAGGAGCCGGACGAAGCCGCGCGCGCGGTGCAGGCCGCCATCCGCTGGGCGCAGCATGTCGTCATCGTCTATCCCCTGTGGGTGGGTGGTCCGCCGGCCATGCTGAAGGCTTTCCTGGAGCAGGTGTTCCGCTACGGCTTCGCCCTGGCGGCGCCGGGCGAGAAGGGGGGCGGGCTGCTGAAAGGAAGGACGGCGCGGGTCATCATCACCATGGGCATGCCGGGGCCGGTCTTCAGCCTGTTCTTCGACGCCGCCGGGCTGAAATGCCTGACGCGCGGAATCCTGAAGCTCTCCGGGTTCTCCGTGCGCAGCACGATCATCGGCGGCGTTGAGGGTTCTGCGGAGCATCGCAAGGTCTGGCTGACCAGGGTCGAAGCCATGGGCGTTCACGCGGTCTGACCGGGTGCGGGTGACGTAGGGGCGCCGTTGTCGCTCCCCGGACCCTGGCGCATCATTCTTCCGAAGGCGCCGGCGAGCGCCGTGCGGGAGGAGAGATCATGACGCAGGATCAGACCATCGAAGGGGCTCCGACCGTGCTCTATGAAGTGGTCGATCACGTCGCCACCATCACGTTGAACCGCCCCGCGCAACGCAACGCCCTGAACTGGGACGCCTATGACCGCCTCGAGAAGGCGCTTCGCCGGGCGGTGACCGATCCCGAGGCCCGCTGCGTGATCATCACCGGCGCCGACCCGGCCTTCTGTTCCGGCGATGATGTGCGCGAGATCATGGCTGGACCAAAGGCCGTGTCCGCCGACACTACCCCGACCGTGCGCCACAGGCCGACGCCGGCGGCCATGGCGGCGCTCGAATGCGACAAGCCGCTGATCGCCGCCGTCAACGGCGCGGCCATCGGCTGGGGCATGGAGCTGGCGCTCTACGCCGATATCCGGATCGCCTCCGAGAAGGCCCGCTTCTCCGAGATGTTCATCAAGCGCGGTCTGACCTGTGACGTCGGCGGCTTCTACCGTCTGCCCTCGATCGTCGGCCCGGCCAAGGCGGCGGAGCTCCTGTTCACCGGCGACATCATCGACGCCTCCGAGGCCCTGCGCATCGGCCTCGTCAGCGAGATGACGCCGCATGACGACCTGATGAACCGCGCCCGGGCGCTGGCCGCGCGCATCGCGGTCAACCCGCCGCTGGCCCTGCGATACATGAAGGAGGGCCTGCGCCGCGGAACCTACGGTGACCCCCGCGAGCTCGGCGGCTGGGCCATCGAGACCATCCGCGCCCTGATGAAGACCGACGACCACAAGGAAGGCGTGGCGGCCTTCCTCGAGAAACGCGAGCCGGTGTTCCGAGGCCAGTGAGGGCGGCCTAGGGGTTTTCCCTTAAGCGGCGCTCCTGAATTCTTCGGCGGCATGATGTCCCGTACCACTGAGGCGACAAACGGGAGCCTCAGCATGACCGCGCAGATCGTGACCTTCGGCCGGACCAGCCAGACCGCTCAGGATGATGCCCGCAGCCTTCCTGGCGCGATCATCGCCTACGCGCCGGGCGAGGAAATCTACGCGCAGGCGGAAGAGACCGATCTGATTTACCGCGTCATCGAAGGCGCGGTCCGCACGACCCGCCTCGACAGCGATGGTCGCCGCCAGATCGGTGACTTCTACTACGCGGGTGATTTCTTCGGTCTCGAGGCGGGACCGGAGCACCGGTTCTCGGCCGAGGCGCTCTGCGACGCCCGGATCCAGATTCTGAAGCGCGCGTCGCTGGCGATGGCTGACGACAACGCCGGTATCGAACGGATGATCTGGACGGCCACGGCCCGTGAACTCGAGCGCACGCGGGAGCATCTCATGATGCTGGGTCGCAAGACCGCCCGCGAGAAGGTCGCCAGCTTCCTGCACGATCTCGCCGATCGCCAGGGTGGCGAGGTCCAGACCCTGACCATGGGCCGCCAGGACATGGCCGACTACCTCGGCCTGACGATCGAGACGGTGTCCCGCATGATCACTCAGCTGCAAGCCGAAGGCCTGGTGACCTTCATGGGCTGTCGCCAGTTCCGGATCGGCAACCGCTCGGCCATGACCCGTCTGGTCGCCGCCTGACCGGAAAATCGTCCCTGCCGCCTCGCCTGTGCTAATCGGGTAGTCCGATTCACCGGCTGGCCGCATGCCCACGTTCCTGACCCGAATCTCCAGGACAAGCTCCGACGATCCGATGGTTCCGGCTGGCTACGCCGTCGCGGCGCTCGCAGCCGGCCTGGCCTTCGGCGCGCAATGGCTGATCGGGATCTGGTTCGAGGGCCGAACCGCCTTCATCATCTATGTGCCGGCCATCCTCATCACGGCCTGGCTGGGCGGCCGGGGACCGGCGACGCTGGCGGCGCTGCTGTGCGTGATCGTGAACGCCGCGCTGCTGCGCGAGCAGATGGTCGCTCTCCCCAACATCATCGAGACCATCGCCTTCCTGATGCTGGCGCCGGTTCTGGGTGGCGTGGGCGACCGGCTGAGGCGCGACGGCGCCGAGGGCGCCGCACGCCAGTCGCACCTGCAGTCGATCCTGGACACGGTTCCCGAAGCCATGATCGTCATGGACAGTCGGGGCGTCATCCGCTCCTTCAGCGCGGCGGCCGTCCGGCTCTTTGGCTGGACTCCGGAGGAGACCATCGGGCGCAATGTCAGCATCCTGATGCCGCAGCCCTACCGCGCGCAGCACGACAGCTATCTCGAACGCTACCTCGGCACCGGTGAGCGCCGGATCATCGGCATCGGCCGAATCGTCGTGGGCGAGCGTCGCGACGGCTCGACCTTCCCGATGGAGCTCGCGGTGGGTGAGGCCTCCGCGGGCCGGGAGCAGTTCTTCACGGGGTTCGTCCGCGACCTGACCGAGCGGCGGGACCAGGAGCGTCGCCTGCAGGAGCTTCAGTCCGAACTGGTCCATGTCTCGCGGCTGACGGCCATGGGCGAGATGGCCTCGGCGCTCGCGCACGAACTGAACCAGCCGCTGTCGGCGATCACCAACTACATGAAGGGCGCGGCCCTGATGCTGGACGGCGGCGACGCCGATCCGGCGCGGCTGCGTCAGGCGCTGAACCGGGCCGGCGACCAGGCGATCCGGGCCGGCGACGTCATCAAGCGCCTCCGTGAGTTCGTCGCCAAGGGCGAGACGGATCACAGCCTCGAAGACCCCTGCAAGCTCATGGAAGAGGCCAGCGCCCTGGCGTTGGTCGGCGCCAAGGAGCAGGGCGTGCGGGTCGACCTGCGCTTCGATCGATCCCTGGGTCCGGTCATCGTCGACAAGATCCAGGTGCAGCAGGTCGCCCTGAACCTGATCCGGAACGCCATCGACGCCATGGAGCAGAGCGAGCGTCGCGAACTGGTCGTGTCGGTGACCGAGGGCGAGGAGGACATGGCGCTCATCACCGTCGCCGATACCGGGCCGGGCGTTGATCCTGCGGTCGCCGAGCGCCTCTTCGAGCCGTTCCTGACCACCAAGTCGACGGGGCTGGGCGTCGGCCTGTCGATCTGCCGTACTATTGTGGAGGCGCATGGCGGTCGCATATGGGCTGACCGCAACGGGCAGGGCGGCGCGACCTTCTCCTTCACCCTTCCCCTGGCCGAAGCGGAGGCGACGATTGGCCAATAGTCAGATCGTGCACGTCATCGACGATGACGAGGCCATGCGGGATTCACTGTCCTTCCTCCTCGACATGCAGGGTTTCGAGACCCGGGTGTACGAGTCGGCCGTGGCCTTTCTCGATGCCCTGCCGACCGCGCCCGGCGGCTGCGTCCTGACCGATGTGCGCATGCCGGGGCTCAGTGGCCTGGAGCTGATCGATCATCTGCGGGCGCAGGGCAGCGACCTGGCCGTCGTCGTCATGACCGGTCACGGTGATGTGCCCATGGCGGTCGAAGCCATGAAGGCCGGCGTGGTGGACTTCATCGAGAAGCCGTTCGCGGACGACGTGCTGCTGCGCGCCGTTCGTGGCGCTCTTGACCGTCAGGAGGCGCCGCAGGGCGACGGCGGACGCAGGGAGGCCGAGGCGCGGCTGGCGTCGCTGTCGCCGCGAGAGCGCGACGTGCTGTCTGGCGTGGTGGCCGGCAAGGCCAACAAGGTCATCGCTCACGACCTGGGCATCAGCCCCCGGACGGTCGAGATCTACCGGGCCAACCTGATGACCAAGACCGGGGCCCGCAACATGGCGGAGCTGATGCGGCTGGCGCTTCAGGCGGGCCTTTGAACGACCGGCTTGCGCGGCCCAGGCGGCAGTCGGATATGGTGAGCGAAACACAGGGGAGCGCCACATGAACGCCAGCACCGAGTCCTCCGGCGTCGAGGATCTGAACAGGACGCTCGGACTGGTGCGTCGTGTCGAGATGGACCCCGCCGGCCGCGCCGTGCTCGAGTACGAGGCCGGGCCGCACATGTGCCATTCGGGCGGCGTAGTGCAGGGCGGCTTCATCACCGGCTGGATCGACGCGGCCATGGCTCACGCCGCCATCGCGATGGCCGGGAACGACATCGTGCCCATGTCGCTGGAGCTAAAGGTCAGCTTCTTCGCGCCCGCCCGCCCCGGCCGCGTCATCGCCGAGGCCTGGGTCGAACGGAAGGGCAAACGCACCTGCTTCTTCGAGGGGCGGCTGCTTGATCCGGCCGGGACGGTCCTGGCCAAGGCCAGCTCGACCATCATGCTGGCCGAGCGCAGCCGGGTTGAATCGGCCGCCCGCGCCGCGACCTGAGGCTGGCCATGAAGACCATTCGAACCGAAGCCTTCATTCCGGCCACGCCGGCCAGGGTCTGGGCCGTGCTGACCGACTTCGACGCCTATGCCGAGTGGAATCCGCTGAACGTCAAGGCCAGCGGCGAGGCGCGTCCGGGCGGGAAGATCCGGACCACCTTTGTCAATCCGGCCGGTGCACCGGGCGCGACCGTGACCCAGACCGTCACCCTGACGACCTTCGAGCCGGAGCGGGCCCTGGCCTGGTCCGGCAGCGTGCCCCTGCTCTTCCACGGCCGTCATCACTTCACCCTGACGCCGGACGGCGAGGGGACCCGTCTGCTGCATGGCGAAGACCTGAGCGGGCTGATCGCCATGACCTTCTCTGACGCCATTCTCGCCGAAAAGTTCGTCCCCTACTACGAGGCTGTGAACCGGGCGCTGGCGGAGCGAGTAGGCGGCTGAGACGCCGGATCAGGGGGCGGAGGGCGCCGGCTCGCTGATCATCATCGCTTCCAGGGCCGCCCGCAGGCCCGGCTCAAGCGGGTTCGAACCCTCCGCCGAGGCCTGGACGAAGGTCGTCGTGCAGATGCCGACGCAGCGGCCCGCCTGGAACATGGCCTGTCCGATCTCGTAGGACGCCGTGCCGATCCGCAGGATGCCGGAGCGCACCTCCACCTCATCGGGATGAAACACCTCGGCCAGATAGCTCACCCGGCTGTCGGCCGTGACGATCCGCACGCGGTCCCCGAGCCCGGCGGTCTTGAACACCTCGCGGGAAAAGCGCGCCCGCGTTTCGTCGTAGTAGGCGGCGACGGCGATGTTGTTGATGTGGTGCAGCCCGTCCTCGTCGCGGTAGCGGGTCTGGATGTGGAAGCTGTGCGGATAGACGGCGCGATCCTGGCGCCAGGCGGGCGGCTTCATGGGTGCTGGACTCGGGACTCTGATGGGCGGAGGCGATCTCTAGACGGGCGCCGCCACGGCAGTCCATCGGCGATGAGACCGCCCTACCGCCGGAACAGCAGGCAGAGGTTGTTGGCCGGCATGGCGACGCGTTCGCTGAAGGTCAGGCCGTGGCTCGCCGCGAGCGTCTTCACCGCGTCCAGCTCCCGCAGCCCCCAGGCCGGATCGCGGCGGCGCAGATCGGCGTCGAACGCGAGGTTGCTCGGCGCGGTGTCGACGTCGGCCTCGATGTAGGGGCCGTACAGGCAGAGCGGCGCGCCGGCGGGGAGCACCCGCGCCGCGCCGGCCATCAGGCCCTCCGTCGCCGCCCAGGGCGAGATATGGACCATGTTGATGCAGACGACCGCGTCCGCCTGTTCGACAGGCCAGGCGTCCGGCGAAGCGGCGTCCAGGACCAGGGGCGGCGCCAGGTTCGGCAGGCCGGCCGCCTCGCGTCGGGCCGTCAGGATATCCAGCGCATCTGCTGACCGGTCCGTCGGCTGCCATGTCACGCCCGGTAGCGCCTCGGCGAACCAGGCGGCGTGTTCGCCCAGTCCGCTGGCGACCTCAAGCACGGTCCCGGACGCCGGAAGCCAGCGCCGCAGGACGTCGAGGAGGGGCTCCCGGTTGCGGGCGGAGGCGGGAGAGGCGGGGAGGTCGGCGGTCATGGCGCATGCATCCTGTCGAGCTGCCGGTCGTTCCGTCTCGCGTCGGTAAGGTCGAGGCGGGCGGGGTCGTCCATAGCGCCTGAAGCGCCCGCCGGCCTACCCCGATCGGCATCGGACGATGTAGGCTTCGTCAAACGCCGGAGCGCCCATGAACGAGATGACCTCCTACCTCGGCTGGAAGATCGACTACACCACCCCGGTGGGGGAGCCGTCCTTCCTGCCGCCGACGTCGATGGCCTGGCGGATCTACAAGAATCAGGTCGCGCTGGGCATCGGTGGGGTCGCCGCGGTGCTGCTGGAGTTCGCCGACGCCCGCATCCGGTCGGGCGTCTGGGACCACTCGACCTACAAGGCCGACCCGATCGGGCGGTCGCGGCGCACCGGCGTGGCGGCGATGGTCGGCGTCTATGGTCCGCAGAGCGCCGCGAAGCGGGTGATCCAGGGCGTGACCAACATGCATGCAAAGGTCAGCGGGACCACCCCGTCGGGCGAGGCCTACAAGGCGCTCGACCCGGAACTGCTGGACTGGGTGGCGGCCACCGCCGGCTACGGCTTCCTGAACGCGTATGACCGCTTCGTCAGCCCGCTTAGCGAGGCGGAGAAGACCCGCTTCTACAGCGAGGCCTCGGCGATCCCGGCGCTGTACGGCGTGCAGCATTCGCCCAGGTCGACCGCCGACTTCATGGTCATGATGGAGAAGCTGGCCCCGCGCTTTGAGCCGCACCCGATCGTCGACGAGTTCCTCTCCATCATTGTCTCGGGCAAGGCGGCGCCGAATGTGCCGAAGTTCCTGCACCGGGCGCTGGCCCGGGCCTCGGTGTCGCTGCTGCCGCCGCTGGTGCGGGGCAAGCTGCAGTTGGGCCGCGAATGGGACCTGACGGCGTTTGACCGGCTGGCTCTGAAGGCCGCCGGCCGGATGGCCGACCGGGTGTTCCAGCCGGGCTCGCCGCCGGCGCAGGCCAGCGTCCGCCTGGGCCTGCCGGCCGACTACCTGTGGCGCAAGCCGGCCGAGCAGCAGCGGCTGCTGAGGGAAGCGGGGTTCGACCAGCCGTCGGCCGCCGCCGCCTGAGGCCAACGAAAAACGCCCGGTCCTGCGACCGGGCGTTCATCGTGTATGCCGTGCCTGAAGCTGCCTAAGCGGCCTTCTGCAGCGACTTGGTCAGGATGCCGACGGCGGCGTCGCGGTCGATCTTCTCGATGGCGGCGACTTCGCGGGCCATGCGGTCAAGGGCCGACTCATAGAGCTGACGCTCGGAGTAGGACTGTTCCGGCTGGTTCTCGGCGCGGTGCAGGTCGCGGACGACCTCGGCGATGGAGATCAGGTCGCCGGAGTTGATCTTGGCTTCGTATTCCTGGGCGCGGCGCGACCACATGGTGCGCTTTACCCGGGCGCGGCCCTTGAGGGTCGTCAGCGCCTTGGAGACGACGTTGCCCTCGGCCAGCGGGCGCAGGCCGGAGGTGACGGCCTTCTTGGTCGGGACGCGCAGGGTCATCTTCTCGTGGTCGAAGGTGATGACGTAGACCTCGAGCGACATGCCGGCGACTTCCTGGGTCTCCACGGCACGGATCGTCCCGACCCCGTGGGCGGGATAGACAACGTGGTCGTCGACCGAAAACGCCAGACCGTTCTTGCTCATCAGATCGTCCTTCTCTAGCACCCTGTCTGCGGGGTTTTCCCGGCGGGCCGCAACCGTGAACGGGCGTCAGAGCGCTCCTGTCCGAGACGAAAAGAATCCCGACCGCGGCAGCGCCCCGGAGGATTTCGTTTCAGATTGGATAGACCTCTAGGACACCCTCGCCCTTGAATAGGCGTGCCGTTCGGTTGCGGCTGTTCTTGAACCAAGGCGCGACGGCGGACCCGTCACGTCAGACAAGACCCTATCACAAAAATGAACACAAAGAAAGGGTTGCGGAATCCGAGCGGAACGCTGGGAATTCCGGCGTCGGTCTTTCAGTTGCCCTTGCCGGGCTTTTCGCTGAAGTACTTCTCGAACTTGCCGGTCTCGCGCTCGAACAGTTCCTTGTCCTCGGGCGGTTCGCCCTTGAGGGTGATGTTCGGCCAGATGGCGGCGTAGTCGGTGTTGATCCGCAGCCACTTGCCGTCGGGATCGTCCTCGGTGTCCGGCTTGATCGCGTCGACCGGGCACTCCGGCTCACAGACGCCGCAATCGATGCATTCTCGCCCTCATAGAAGCAGTCGACGGGGCAGACCTCGACGCAGTCCATGAACTTGCACTTAATGCACGGGTCGGTGACGATGTAGGTCATCGGGGAACGGGGCTGTCCTGACGATTGCTGCGCGCGCCTTTTCGAAGGCGACGACCGCCTTGTCAATGCGGCGAGGTCTCCTGCGCGTGACAGGAAAACTTAATCCGCGCTCCGTGGCCCCGTCGTTTCGGCCTGGGCGGTCACGGAATAGAGCCCGCGGGCCTCGACGGGCGGACCACGACGCTCGCCGAAACCCTCGATCCTGACCGCCACGAGCCGGCCGCCGAGGGCGAAGACCAGCTCGTCGCCGATCTTCAGGCCGCGCGAGGCCTTGTCGATCCGCCCCTGAGATCCCGCGCGGGTCAGCCGCAGACGACCTTCTTCGACAAAGCGCGAAGCCATCGAGCGGGTCTTGAAGAACCGCGCCCGCCACAGCCAGACATCCGCCCGACAGGAGCCCGCGTCCGTCATGGACGGACAACCTTGCGGCGGCGGAGTTTGCGGCGGCGTTCTGGCGCGGCGGGTGGGGCGACCCGCAGGCCGGCAAGCGCGGCGAAGGGCGAGCCGGCGGGGGCCGGCTTGACCGCCTCGGGTCTGGCCGTCTCGCCGCGCCGGCGCCAGGCCAGCGGCCGCGCCCGCCCGGTCGGGGTGTAGCCCAGGGCCCGCAGGATCGTCTCGGCCTGCTGGGCGCTCCATCCGAGGCCTTCGCGCGCCTCGTCGGAGAGAATCATGCCGACCCCGTGCTTGAAGCCG
>Ga0315900_10010857_pt1 | contig 11349 bp, 9 predicted proteins | sample LakEriMetagenome_FD_203521 | JGI IMG/M metagenome (GOLD analysis project Ga0315900, IMG submission 203521) | Freshwater fungal communities from buoy surface, Lake Erie, Ohio, United States - Buoy 12 MA114 | ecosystem: Environmental > Aquatic > Freshwater > Lake > Lake biofilm | place: USA: Lake...
CTTTGGCGACCGCCACGAGCACTTCGAAGCTCTTCTCCACCTGGGCGACATCGGCGCCCGCCACGGCGTCGATCGCTTCCTTCGCAGCGTCGCTTGCCGCGACGAGGCCCTCCACCTCGGCGACGAGCGCCTTCGACACCTTGCCGGCGTCGGCCACGGCCGCGTCGGCAACCGCCTTCTTTTTCGCGACGATCGCTCTGTCGGCGGCGGCGAGGGCCGCGTCGTGGGCTCGGTCCGCGGCGGCGCGATCGGCCGCGAGGGCTGCGCCAGCCGCGGCGACCGCGGTCTCCCTGGCAGCCCCGGCCGCGACGATCGCCTGCGAGCAGGCGGCCTCGGCAGCCGCAACCGCATCGGCGTACCCGGCCTCGGCGGTGGTCACCGATTCATCGCGGGCGTTCTTCGCGGCACCGACCGCTTCCTCACGGGCCAATCGCGCCTGCCAGATGGCATGTGCCTTGGCCAGGTCGGCTGCCGTGACGGTGGCCTCGTAGGCGGACGAGGCCTTGGCCAAGCTCTGATCGTGGACATCGATCGCCGTCACGAGCGCCGCGTCGAAGGCCGCCGAGATCGCCTGCGTAGAAATCGTGAACGAGGTCTCGGCCGCCGCCGCGCCGGCCGCCAGCGAGGCCTCGGCCGCCAGGAGGGCTTGTTGAAGCCGGGGATCCCCCTCGAGGTCGAGCGGATCGGTGGCCGAGGAGTCGTCGGGAAAAGATCGATAGATGGCAAGCGCCGCGGCGACCGCGGTCGCTTCCGCGTCGGCATGATCCCTGCCGGCTGCGGCGGCCGTCGCGGCGGCGGCGGTGATCGTGGCGTCGTGGCCGGCCCGTGCCGTGTCCAAAAACCGTTCTCTCCCCGCATCGGCCGCGGCGACACCGTCGCCCGCGAGCCGGTCGGCGATCCCCAGACTCGCATCGAGCCTCGCGGCCAGTCCCTCGAGCGTTCGGTCGAGGCCACCGACGATCGAATCCACGGACGAGGTGAAGGTGGCATCGGCGGCATCGGATGCCGCGCCGAGCATCGCGTCGGCGGCGGCGAGTTTGGAATCGCGATCGCCGCTGGCGGCGTCGAGGCTCGCATCGAGGGAGGCGCCGAGCGAGGCGATCGAGACGTCGTAGTGCCTCGCGGCGTCGGTGACCGCTCCGACGTAGATCACCCCCGCGGAGGTGGCCTTGGCGACGGCCGCGTCGGCGGCCGCGTCGATCGTCAGCGCCGCCCGGCCTTCGGCGGCGCTCGCCGCCCCGACGAAGGCCTCCATGGCGGCCGCTTTGGAGGCGTCGGCCGTGTCGCTCGCCTTGGCGGCCTTCGTGTCGAAGGCCCCGCCGGCGTTCGCGAGCGTCGTGCCGAGCGTGGCGTCGGCGGCTACGACCTTGGCGATCGCGGTGGCGAGGGCCGCTGCCTTGGCGGCGGATTCGATCGCATCCGCGTCGGCGACCGCCGTGTCCCACGTGGCCGCAGCTTTGGCGAGGGCGTCGGCGCGATCGATGCCCGCCTGCTCGGCATCGGCGATAAGGGCCTGAAAACGACTCGCGAAATCGGCCGGGTCGTTCCCGGTCATCAACTGCCGCGCTTCGAGCGGCTCGTGGTCGAGCCGGAAGCCGCTTCGCCCGCGCCGGCTGCTCATCTCGCGGCGACGGCGCGCCGATGCGGCCGCGGCGGGGCGCCGTGAGCCAGACTGCCTACCCCCCCCCAGATTCCGTGATGTGAAATCCGCCGGTCGGTCGCATCGGATCAACTCCCCCAGAGGAATCGTCGAGTCGCGGGCCACGAAGCGAATGGCCCAAATCCAGCGCTTCGTCCATCGCCCCCCAGCAGGGCGGCCCCCCACTCGGCGGAGTGTGGGACATCTCTACCAAGGGGTCAAGATTTTGGCGCCGAGCGCTCGTCGTGCCGGGAGGCACAGGCCCGCGGCGACACGCGGAAGAGAAAACGGGGAGCGTGGCCGACTCACCCGCTCCGCCGCCGGGACGGCGGACTAACCCCACTCCGCCGCTGGGACGGCGGACTAGCCGTACAGGTCGATCGCCTGCACGATCTCGTCGATGCGGTTCCCGACGCTCACCGCGCGGTTGGCGAAGCTCGCCCGGCTCACGCCGCGGCTGCCGAGGACCTCGTTGAAGAGCTTCTGGTCGGTGGTGTGGTAGGCCACCGTGGCGGTCGGGTCCTTGAGCTGGTGGCCGGTGAGGATGCAGACGACGCGGTCGTCGCGGCCGATCACCCCCTCGGCCACCAGCTGCCGGGCGCCGGCCACGCTCGCGGCGCTCGCCGGCTCGCAGCCCAGGCCGCCGGCGCCGACCTGCGCCTTGGCGTCGAGGATCTCCTGCTCGCTCACCTCGCGCACCACGCCGTCGCAGGTCTCGAGGGCCCGCAGGCACTTGTTGAGATTCACCGGACGGTTGATCTCGATGGCGCTGGCGATCGTGTCGGCCCGCTTCTTGTCGCGGTCGAGCTCGTCGTAGTAGTGGCAGGCGGGCGACAGATCGGCCCGGCCCCCCTGCCAGCGCAGGCCGCGCTTGTGGTAGAGCTCGTAGAGGGTGTTCGCGCCGGCGGCGTTGATCACCGCCAGCCTCGGGACGCGGTCGATGAGGCCCAGGTGCTTGAGCTCGGCGAAGGCCTTGCCGAAGGCGCTCGAGTTGCCGAGGTTGCCGCCGGGGACCACGATCCAGTCCGGCACCTCCCAGCCGAGCGACTCGAGCACCCGGAACATGATCGTCTTCTGCCCCTCGAGGCGGAAGGGATTGACCGAGTTGACGAGGTAGATGCCGAGCTTCCCCGACACCTCCTTCACGCGCGCCATGGCGTCGTCGAAGTCGCCGGCGATCTGGATCGTGAGCGCCCCGTAGTCGAGCGCCTGGGAGAGCTTGCCGTAGGAGATCTTGCCGGAGCCGATGAAGATGATGGCGCGCATCATGCGCGTGACGGCGCAGTACACGGCCAGCGATGCGGAGGTGTTGCCGGTGGAGGCGCAGGCCGCACGGCGGGCCCCGATCATCCGGGCGTGCGTGAAGGCGGCGGACATCCCGTTGTCCTTGAACGACCCCGACGGGTTGAGCCCCTCGTACTGCAGATGGAGGCGGCCGGGGTTCATCCCCACGTAGGCGCCGACGCCGTCGGAGACCGAGAGCATCGTCTGCCCCTCGCCGATCGTCACCACGCTCTCGCGCGGGGCGTAGGGGAGGAGCTCGTGGAAGCGCCACACGCCGGAGAAGGCGAGCGGGTCGCTCCGCCGCATCCACTTCCGCTCGAAGATCTCGAACGACGCCGGCGGCCGGATCCGCTCCCAGTCGTAGGCCACGTCGAGGAGGTTCCCGCACGACGGGCAGGCGGTGAGCACCTCGTCCACCGAGAAGGTCGCCGCGCACGACGGGTCGATGCACTGCTGGAAGGCGACGTCGGTGCGGGCGGCGGTGGCCACGGAGGGCTCCTCGTGTCGTCTCCAATTTCGGCACGACCCCGCTCGGGGCCGCAGCACGGCGGTCGAGGAAGGTCCATCTTCCCTTCGTCGCCGATTCTCGCCGCCGCGGAGGGGCACGTCGCCAAAAGTAGGTTGCGGTTCACGGATCAGCAAGAAAACCCGCGGGGAAAACCTGCCAGTTTGACAGCCTCACCCCCCGTGCCTACGATTTTCCCCGCGTCGAAGCCGGTACGGAGCACGTTCCGGGGCTTCGCGCGACGGGGTGGAATCGGTTCCGACGGGGTCTCGGTCCAGGAGGACCGGTCCCGGCACTCCGACCGTGGTCCGATCGGGGGCATGTCCCGTCGGCAGCCTCGGTCCGGGTCGAGCGGGGCCGGCGGGCGTCACCCCGGGCGGTCGGGAGGTCGGTCAACCAGGGGCGGCGGACGCCCGGGAGCACACCATGAAGCATGGAATGAAGGTCGCGGAGATGAAGCCCTTCAAACTCGCCCTCGAGGCGATGCGGGCGCGGCTGCGCGGCGACGTGACCACGATGGCCGACGCGGCCCTCCGCAAGACGCGATCCGAGGCCAACGGCGACCTCTCCAGCATGCCGATCCACATGGCCGACATCGGCTCCGACGCCTACGAGCAGGAGTTCACCCTCTCGCTGATGGCCAGCGAGGAGGGAACCCTCGAGCAGGTGGAGGAGGCCCTGCACCGGATCCGCGCGAAGACCTACGGCTTCTGCGAGGAGTGCGAGGGGGTGATCTCGAAGAAACGCCTCGAGGCGATCCCCTTCGCGTCGATGTGCATCCGCTGCGCGGAAAAACTGGAGGAATCGGGGGGCGGACGTCCGCGCCAGCCCCGCTGACGCCCCCGCACGCCCGGAACGGAGTCCCGATGGATCGCCAGCCAGCCGCGACGGCGGAGCCGAATGCCGTCGCCGGCAGCGCTCCGGTGCCTGCCTCTCCCGGTGCGACCGGGGGCTGGGCCCTGTTCCTCGGTCTCGCCACCGTCACGGCCCTCGTCGACCTGGCGACGAAGCGGATGCTCTTCGACCGGCTGGGGATGCCGGGGGAGAACCCACCCATCCCGCTGATCCCCGGGATCTTCTCCTTCGAGACCAATCTCAACGAGGGAGCCCTCTTCGGCATGGGGCAGGGGATGGGGATGGCGTTCGCCGCCATCTCCTGCGTGGCGATCGCCGGCATCCTGGCGATGGTCTCCCGCCGGGACACCCGGGCGGACGGATGGCTCCTGGCGGCGCTCGGCCTGATCACCGGCGGGATCATCGGGAACCTGTGGGACCGTCTCGGCATTCCCGGGCTCCGCTGGCACTTCCCCCCGGAACGGGTCGGGCAACCGGTCCTCGCGGTGCGCGACTGGATCCACTTCCAACTCGACGGCGTCATCGACTGGCCGATCTTCAACCTCGCCGACACCTGGCTGGTGATCGGCGCGGGCCTGCTCCTCCTCGCCTCGTGGCGTGCGGGACCGCCCCGCGCCGACTCCGCCGCACCCCGGACACCCCGCGCATGACCACCCCCGGCCAGTCCGCACCGATCGCCGAGCGGCTCGAGGCGGCGCTCGACGCGGTCGGCCTCGCGTCGCGCGAGACGCTCCGCTGGTTCGGCGCCGCCGGGCTCGAGGTGACCAACAAGGCCGACGCCTCCCCGGTGACGCAGGCCGACATCGCCGCCGAGGGCATCCTGCGGCGCGAACTCCTCGGCCGCTTCCCCGACGACGGGTTCCTCGGGGAGGAGACCGGCGGCACCGAGGGAGGATCGGGATTCGTCTGGGTGGTCGATCCGATCGACGGCACCAAGTCGTTCATCAGGGGGGTGCCACTCTGGGCCACGCTCGTCGGGTGCCGACAGGGGGGGATCGACGGCGAGGGGGTGGTCGGCGTCATCGCCATCCCCTCCCTCGACGAGCTCGTCTTCGCCTCGGCCGGCGGCGGAGCCTGGCACCGCCGCGGGGAGGGGCCTGCCACGAGGGCCCGCGTCTCCGGGCGTGCCACGCTCGGGGAAGCGCTCGTCTGTTCGAGCGCCTTCACGTCGTTCGGCGACCGGCCCGCCGCGATGGGGGGCCCCGAGCGGGGGAGGGAGGCCCGCGACGGGCTCGAGGAGGCCTGCCTCGTGTCGCGCACCTGGGGAGACGGCTACGGCTACCTCCTGGTCGCCACCGGGCGGGCGGAACTGATGGTCGATCCGATCATGAACGCCTGGGACGCGGCCGCCGTGGAGACGGTCGTGCGCGAGTCGGGGGGCCGCTTCACCGACTGGCAGGGGAGGGAGCGGATCGACGCGGGAGACGGGATCGCCAGCAACGGGCTGGTCCACGAGGCCGCCCTGGCGATCCTGCGACGGGCCCGGCCGGCCGGGCCGCGCGACTGACGCCGTCGGCCGGTCGCTCCCCCCGGCGGATGCCGCGGCAGCGGGAATCCCGGGCCGGAGCGGCGCCCTCCCCGTTCATCTTGCGGGATCGGGGCGAATGGCTATTCTCAAGGGCTTCCCCGGGGCTCCTTTGCGTCCCCCGGAGTCGTCCCGTTCACGCGATGAAAGACACGTACCGTGGCACGTTCCTGTGAGGTCTGCGGCAAGGGTTTCTCGATGGGCAACACCGTCACCCTGCGCGGCAAGGCCAAGTACCTCGGCGGCGTCGGCACCAAGGTGACCGGCATCTCGCGGAGGAAGTTCAAGCCGAATCTCCAGCGCCTCCGGGTGACCGTCGGTCGCGGTACCGCCAAGACGCTCCTGGTGTGCACGCAGTGCATCAAGGGGGGGGCGGTGACGAAGCTCGTCCGCCAGGCCCCGTTCCGCCTGCCGAACGTCGAGAAGTCGAAGCCTTCCGCCCCCGAAGCCGTCCCCTCCGGACCGCGTGCCCGGCCCTGATGGCGGTCGATCCCCGCCCCTCCCCGCCCGCCGGCTGACCGGCGCCGGCCCCGTCGGGCCGGGCGTGACGGTCCGTCGCACCCGGTCGACGGAGGCGCACGCCAGGAGACCCCCATGCCTCTCTCCCGCTCCGACGTCGCCAAAGTGGCCCTTCTCGCGCGGCTCGCCCTCTCCGACGACGAGCTGGAGAAGATGACGCGCGAGCTCTCCGGGATCGTCGGTTTCGTCGGACAGCTCGAGACGATCGACACCGCGGCCGTCGAGCCGCTCGCCCATCCGCTCGACACCCAGAACGTGTTCCGCGACGACGTGCCCCACGCCTCGCTCGACCGGGAGGCCGCCCTCCGGTCGGCGCCGCGGCACGATGGCGAGTGCTTCCTCGTGCCGGCGGTGCTCGGCGACTCGGGATCGGCCTGACGGCGCGGTGGGCCCGCGTTTCTTTTCATCCGCCCGGCGACCATCCCCATGCACCCCTCCGATCTCTCCGCCGTCGATCTGGTGAACGCCGTCCGGCAGGGGGACCTCACCGCCGCCCGCTGCACCGAGGCCTTCCTCGAGCGGATCGAGCGACTCGACGGCGACGTGAACGCCTTCCTCTCCGTCGATCGCGACGGGGCGCTGCGGGCCGCCGCGGCGATCGACGAGCGCCGCCGGGCCGGCAAGCCGCTCGGCCCCCTGGCGGGCCTTCCGGTGGCCGTCAAGGACGCCCTCTGCACGATCGACCAGCCGACGACCTGCGCGTCGAGGATGCTCGCCGGCTACCGCCCCCCGTACGACGCGGAGGTGGTGGCCCGCCTCCGCGCCGCCGACGCGGTGATCGTCGGCAAGACGAACATGGACGAGTTCGCCATGGGGGGGTCGAACGAGAACTCCGCCTTCGGTCCCGTCCACAACCCCTGGGACCTCGAACGGGCCCCGGGCGGCTCGAGCGGCGGCTCCGCCGCCTGCGTCGCCGCCGACATGGCCCCGGTGGCGATCGGTTCCGACACCGGCGGTTCGATCCGCCAGCCGGCTGGGCTGTGCGGGATCACGGGACTCAAGCCCACCTACGGCCGCGTCAGCCGCCGCGGGCTCGTGGCCTTCGCGTCGAGCCTCGACCAGATCGGCCCCATGGCCCGCTCGGCGGCAGACTGCGCGCTCGTCCTCGAGACGATCGCCGGCCACGACCCCGGTGACGCCACGTCGCTCGCTGCCCCCGTGCCCGCCTACACGCGCGACCTCGACCGCCCCCTCGCCGGCGTGCGCATCGGGCGCGTCCCGGCCCACTTCGGCGCCGGTCTCGATCCGGAGGTGGCCCACGCGGTGGAGGAGGCCTTCGCCGCCTACCGCGCGGCCGGCGCGACGGTGATCGACATCGACATGCCGCACGCCGACGCCGGCGTGGCCACCTACTACCTCGTCGCCCCCTGCGAGGCGTCGAGCAATCTGGCGCGCTACGACGGAGCTCACTATGGCCACCGGGCCGAGCCCGGGAAGGGCCACCGGGCCGAGCCCGGGAAGGGCCACCGGGCCGAGCCCGGGAAGGGCCACCGGGCCGAGCCCGGGAAGGGCCACCGGGCCGAGCCCGGGGGGAGCAATGGCGGGTTCGAGTCGGCGCTCGTGGAGATGTATTGCCGCAGCCGGGCCGAGGGCTTCGGGCCGGAGGTGAAGCGGCGCATCATGCTCGGCACCTACGCCCTCTCCGCCGGCTATTACGACGCCTACTACGCCAAGGCCCTCCGCGTCCGCCGGCTGATCCGCCAGGACTACCTCGACGCCTTCCAGAAGGTCGATCTCATCGGCGGCCCGGTGTCGGCCACGCCCGCTTTCCGGCTCGGCGAGAAGACCGGCGACCCGATCTCCATGTACCTCGTCGATCTGTACACCGTCTGCACGAATCTGGCGGGCGTCGGCGGCATCTCCTTTCCCTGCGGATTCACCAAGTCCGGCTTGCCGATCGGTTTCCAGCTGCAATCGCCCGCGCTCGCCGAGCCGCTCCTCCTGCGCGCCGCCGACCGCTACCAGCACCTCACCGACTGGCACCGCCGCCGTGCGCCCCTGGCCCGACCCCGCTAGCCGTCGCCCCCCGCGAGCGCCACCGTGACCGCCACCGCCGCCCCCTACACGACCGTCATCGGCCTCGAGGTGCACACGCAACTCCTCACGGCCACCAAGCTCTTCTGCGGCTGCTCGACCCGGTTCGGCGCGCCGCCGAACACGCAGGTCTGCCCGACCTGCCTGGGCCTGCCCGGGTCGCTGCCGGTGATGAACCGACGCGCCTTCGACCTCGCCGTCCGTGCGGCGATGGCGCTCGAATGCCGGATCGCCTCCTTCACGAAGTGGGACCGGAAGAACTACTTCTATCCCGATCTCCCCAAGGGCTACCAGATCTCGCAGTACGACCTCCCCTTCTCCTCCGACGGCGCGCTCGAGGTGGTCGATCCCAAGGGGGCCTTCTCGCGGAAGGTGGGGATCATCCGCGTCCACCTCGAGGAGGACGCCGGCAAGAGCATGCACGACGAGGCCGCCGGCACCGGCGACACCCGCATCGACTTGAACCGGGCCGGGACGCCGCTGTGCGAGATCGTCACCCAGCCCGACCTGCGCTCGCCCCAGGAGGCGCGGGCGTGGCTCAACGAACTCAAGCTCCTGCTCGTCTACCTCGGCGTGAGCGACTGCAACATGCAGGAGGGGAGCCTGCGCGTCGACGCCAACGTCAACCTCCACATCCGAGAACCCGACGGCCGCGTCGCCAAGACGCCGATCGTCGAGATCAAGAACATGAACAGCTTCCGCTCCGTCGAGAGGGCCCTCACCTACGAGGCCGCCCGGCAGTGGGAGGAGTGGCAGGCGACGAAGGTCGAGATGGGAAAGATGCCCAAGCAGACCCGCGGCTGGGACGACCCCGCCGGCGTCACGCGGCCGCAGCGCCAGAAGGAGGAGTCGAGCGACTACCGCTACTTCCCCGAGCCCGATCTCGTGCCGGTGACCGTCTCCGAGGCCGATCTCACCGCCGCCCGCGGCGCCATGGGGGACCCGCCGGCCATCCTCCGCCGGCGGCTCGCCGAGACGTGGCGGATCTCCGCCTACGATGCCGACGTCCTCGTCAACCAGGGGCGTGATCTCGTCGCCTGGTACGAGGAGCTCGCCACGCTCGCCGGCGACGGCAAGGTGGCGAGCAACTGGATGCAGCAGGACGTGCTGCGGACGCTCAACGAGCGCGGGGGGACGATCGCCGAGTTCCCCGTCCGCCCCGCCCACGTGGCCGACATCATCGGGCGCATCGCCAAGGGGGACTTCGACACCAGCCGGGGCCGGGAGATCTTCGCCGAGGTGCTCTCGAGCGGCCGCTCCGTGGCCGACGTCGTGGCGTCGATGGGGATCGCCGCCGTCGGCGACGACGAACTCGTCGCCCTCTGCCGCGAGCTCCTCGCCGCCAATCCGCGCGTCGTCGCCGACGTGAAGGGGGGCAAGGAGCAGGCCGCCGCCGGACTCATCGGCCAGGCCAAGAAGAAGAACCCCAACGTCAACCCGGCGAAGTTCCGCGAGACCTGCCTCGAACTCATCCGCGCGATGTGAGGCCGGCGGCATGACGCGTGTCGTCACGCTCACCACCGACTTCGGCCCGGGCAGCGTCTACGTCGCCGAGATGAAGGGGGTGCTCCTCGGCGCGCCGGCAGCGCCGACGGTGGTCGACCTCTGCCACGACCTCCGCGCCCACGACGTCCGCAGCGCCGCCTGGTTCGTCGGCCGCGCCTGTCCCGCCTTCCCGGCCGGGACGATCCATGTCGTGGTCGTCGATCCGGGTGTGGGGACGTCGCGCCGTCTCCTCCATGCCCGCATCGGCGACCACGACTGGCTCGCCCCCGACAACGGCGTCCTCACGCTCGCCATGCGGCGCGCGCGGTTCGCCTGGGCGCGGGAGATCCCCGTGCCCGACGGCGCCGCGGCCACCTTCCACGGCCGCGACGTCCTCGCCCCGTTCGCGGCGGCACTCGCGTCGGCCCCCTTCCGCGGGGCAGGGGAGGCCGCGCTCGCCCCCGGCGGGCCGATCACCCCGCTGCTCGTCGACTGGCCCGAACCGCGCTCCATCGACGACGGCGCGGTCCGCGGCGAGGTGATCCACGTCGACGCCTTCGGCAATCTCGTCACGAACCTCTCCGCGGACCTGCTCCCGCGTCTGGTCGCGGCGGGGAGGATCCTCGTGGGGGACCGTGTCGTCACCCGCGTCGTGCGCACCTACGGAGAGGCCCCGTCGGGGAGCGTGGTGGCGCTCCTCGGCTCGCAGGACGCGCTCGAGGTGGCGGTGGTGGAGGGGCGTGCGAGCGACCGACTGGTGGCGGACGTCGGCACGCCGGTGACGATCCCCGCGCCGGTAGAATCCTCGACATGAAGCCGACCCCGCCGCCCCACGCCCCCCGCCCCGACGCCGCGACGCTCGCCGCCTGGGACCGCGACCACGTCTGGCACGCCTTCACGCAGATGCTCGAGTACGAGCCGCTCCTCGTCGAGCGCGGCGAGGGGGCCTGGCTCGTCGACGTCGACGGCAACCGCTATCTCGACGGCTCGGCGAGCATGTGGTGCGTCGTCCACGGCCACCGCCACGGGCGCCTCGACGCGGCCCTCGCCGCCCAGGCCGCGAAGGTCAGCCACACCACGAACCTCGGTCTCTCGAACCCCACGACGGTCGAGTTCGCGCGGCGCCTGGTGGAGGTGGCCCCGGCGGGGCTCGAAAAAGTTTTCTTCAGCGGCGACGGGTCGAGCGCGGTGGAGGCCGCGCTCAAGATCGCCTTCCAGTACTGGCTCCAGGCCGATCCGCCGCGCGAGGGGCGGACGAGGTTCGTGGCCATCGGCGAGGCCTATCACGGCGACACGCTCGGCGCCGTGGCGGTCGGCGGCGTCGACCGCTTCACCTCCGTCTTCGCGCCGCTCACCTTCGAGCCGATCCGCCTGCCGAGCCCGGGGGGCACCTGCCCGTCGACCGGCCGGCCGGCGCCGTCGCTCGGCGAGTCGCTCGCGCTCCTCGAGCGCGTCCTCGAGGCGAACTCGGGCAGGGTCGCGGCGATGGTGATGGAGCCGGTG
>Ga0315900_10010860_pt1 | contig 11347 bp, 2 predicted proteins | sample LakEriMetagenome_FD_203521 | JGI IMG/M metagenome (GOLD analysis project Ga0315900, IMG submission 203521) | Freshwater fungal communities from buoy surface, Lake Erie, Ohio, United States - Buoy 12 MA114 | ecosystem: Environmental > Aquatic > Freshwater > Lake > Lake biofilm | place: USA: Lake...
AGCCCTGGCTGATCGTGCCCACCGCCACCAGCTCATTCCCGCCGGGGCGGGAGGAGGCGCGGATGTGGTCGCCCACGCCGGTGCGCGAGAGCAGCGCGCCGCCGCCCAGGATCTGCTGCACCGCCATCGCCGAGCCGCGCCCCTGCTCGATCGTGACATCCAGGCCCTCACGCTCGAAGAAGCCGCCGCCCTTGGCGTGCAGCACATCGGCGAAGGCGAGGATGTGCGAAAACGGCGTCACATAGGTCATGCGGCGCGGTGCCTGCGCGCGTGCATCGCGGATGGAGCAGGCGAACACGCCCGCGCCCCCCAGGGCAAGGGCGCTGCGGCGCGAGACGATGGGGCTGTTCATGGCGCGTTTCTCCGGGCTGTTCGGCGAAGAGTGGTGCCAGCCCCGCGCCGCCGTCAATGCGGCGCTGGCATCAGCGGCCAACCACCGCCAGCACTTCCTCGGCCAAGGCGAGCGAGGCGGTCAGGCCCGGGCTCTCGATGCCGAGCAGGTTCACCAGCCCCGGCACGCCATGTGTCACCGGCCCCTGGATGACGAAATCCTGCGCCGGCGCGCCCTTCGGCACGGTCTTGGGACGGATGCCGGCATAGCCGGGTGCCAACGCGCCATCGGGCAGGCCCGGCCACCAGCGGCGGATGGAGTCATAGAAGCCATCGCCGCGGCGGGGATCGACGTCGTAGTTGATCTCCTCGATCCACTCGACATCGGGGCCGAAGCGCGCCTGGCCGCCGAGATCGATGGTGAGGTGCGTGCCCAGCCCACCCGGCACCGGCACCGGGTAGATCAGCCGCGAGAAAGGCGACTTCGTGGTGAGGCTGAAGTAGTTGCCCTTGGCGTAGTAGCTGCCCGGGATGTGCGCTTCCGGCATGCCCGCGATGCGGCGGGCCAGCGCGGGCGCGTGCAGCCCCGCCGCATTCACCAGCAGCCGGCAGGCGAGCGCCATGGGCTCCGCGCCACCGACCTCGAGTTCGATGCCCTCGCCCGTCGCGCGGCCGCGCAGCACGGGGGCGCGGAAGGCGAAGAAGGCGCCGGCATTCTCCGCATCGCCCTGCAGGGCCAGCATGTAGGCGTGGCTATCGATGATGCCGGTGGAGGGCGAGACCAGCGCCGCGGTGCAGGCGAGTTCGGGCTCGATCGCGCGCGCCTCGGCGGCGCTGATCAGGCGCAGATCCTCCACGCCATTGGCGGCCGCGCGCTGGCGGATGCCCTCAAGCTGCTCGGCCTCGGCTTGTGTGGTGGCGACGATGAGCTTGCCGCAATTGCGCGCCGGCACGCCGCGCTCGGCGCAATAGGCGTAGAGCATCTTCTTGCCGGCCACGCAGGTCTTCGCCATGAGGCTGCCGGCGCGGTAGTAGATGCCGGCGTGGATCACCTCCGAATTGCGCGAGGAGGTCTCGGTGCCGATGGCCTCCGCTGCCTCCAGCACCAGCACGTCGCGGCCGGCCAGCGCGAGCGCGCGCGCCACGGCGAGCCCGACCACCCCCGCACCCACCACCACGCAATCCACCTGGTCCATCGTCATCCCCATGCCCGGGCGAGGTGTATGGCAAAAGCCGGGCCGGGGCGGGAGGGGGCTGCTTTCCACCATGGTAAGTTTCCGGTAACCCTTTAGGGTCGCGTAAGGAAAAGCGCCGAAAAGCGGCGCCCTGCCCCACCCGAGCTGGGAAATCGTGCCTCCGATGCTGCTGACCGACCTCAACCCTGGCGTCACCTTCGCCGAGAACACGGTGAATGCCGGTCCGCAGCTGCTGGATGCGGATGTCACCTTCACCGCCCTCACCGCGCTCGCGGGCGGGCGGTTGGTGGTTTCGGGGCTGCTGGCGGAAGACCGGGTCTCGATCCAGGCGGAGGGCAGCGGCGCCGGGCAGATTAGCCTGTCGGGCAGCGACGTACTGTTCGGCGGCGTGGCCATCGGCAGCTTCGCCGGCGGGGTGGGCGGGGACTTCACCGTCACCTTCAACGCCGCGGCGGATGGCGCGGCGGTGGATGCGCTGATCCAGCGCCTCGCCTACCAGAACGTCAGCGACGCGCCGACCGCCACGCGGCATTTCTCCATCGATATCGTCGATGGCGCCGGGGAAGGGCTACCACGGCAAGGGGTAGGCACGCTGACGGCGCAGGGCGGCACGGCAAATCCCTTCAACGGCTTCGATGTCGGCATTCGCAGCACGCCCACCTTCGTTGACCTAGACGGTGATGGCGATCTCGACCTCGTCGCGGGGAACTCTCTCGGCAGCCTGCTGGCCTGGCGCAACACGGGCAGCCTTGCCGCACCCGTCTTCACCGCCATCACCGGTACCGACAATCCCTTCGAGTTCGTCGGCGTGGAGCGCAACGCGACACCCGCCTTCGTGGATCTGGATGCCGATGGCGATTTCGACGTCGTCTCGGGCGACTCGATCGGCAGGCTCCTGGCTTGGCGCAACACGGGCACCACTGCCTCGCCGGCCTTCACCGCCCTCATCGGCAGCGACAACCCCTTTGCGGCCATCGACGTCAGCGCTCGCAGCGCCCCGGCCTTTTTGGACCTGGATGGCGATGGCGATCTCGATCTCGTTTCCGGCGAGAATTATGGCGGCTTCCTGGCCTGGCGGAACACCGGTACTCCGGCCGCGCCGGTCTTCACCGCCCTGGTCGGCACCGAAAACCCCTTCGATTCCTTCAACACCCTCGCCCTCAGCAAGCCGACTTTCGTGGACCTGGATGGCGATGGCGATCTCGACCTCGTCGCTGGCGGAACAGCAGGCGACTTCCTTGCGTGGCTCAACACCGGGTCCCTGACAGCGCCGGTCTTCACCGCGCCGACCGGCACGGACTATCCGTTCAGCGGCATCGACGTGGGCCACTACAGCGCCCCGGCCTTCCCGGACCTGGATGGCGATGGCGATCTGGACCTCGTCTCGGGCGAGATAGGCGGCACCTTCCTGGTCTGGAGCAACGCCCCACGGCCGCCGGGCATCACCGTCTCCGTCATGGCCGAGAACGACGCGCCGACCGTCACTTCCGCCACCACGGTCAGCTTCGCCGAGAACGCCACCGGCATCGTCTATCAGGCGACGGCCTCCGACCCCGACGGCACCACCAGCTTCACCTGGTCCCTGAGCGGGCCGGATGCCGCGCTCTTCGTCATCGACAGCACCGGCGCCCTCACCTTCCGCGCGAGCCCGGACTACGAGACGCCTGCCGACAATGGCGGCAACAGCACCTACAACGTGACCATCTCCGCCAATGACGGCACCGCCGACAGCGTGCCGCTGTCGGTCGCCATTTCCGTCAACAACGTCGAGGAGCGCGGCGCGCTCAGCGGCCTCGGGCCGGAGGCGAGCTTCGTCGAGAACACGGTTAATGCCGGCCCGCAGCTGCTGGATGCCGACGTCACCTTCACGCTCGGCGATTCCCTCGATGGCGGGCGGCTGGTGGTGAGCGGCTTGCTGGCGGAAGACCGGGTCTCGATCCTGGCGGAGGGCAGCGGGGCCGGGCAGATCGGGCTTGCAGGCAGCGATGTGCTGTATGGCGGTGTCACCATCGGCAGCTTCGCCGGCGGGGTGGGTGGGGACTTCACCGTCACCTTCACGGCCGCCGCGGACGCCGCGGCGGTGGACGCGCTGATCCAGCGCCTCGCCTACCAGAACGTCAGCGACGCGCCGACCACCACGCGGCGCCTTTCCATCGACGTGATCGAAGGCAGCGGGGAATCGCTCGGGGTGGGCATTGGCAGGCTGACGGAGCTGGGCAGCACGGCCACCCCCTTCAACGGCCTTACTGTTGGCTATAACAGCACGCCCGCCTTCGTGGACCTGGACGGTGATGGTGATCTCGACCTCGTCGCGGGGAATTCTCTCGGCAGCCTGCTGGCCTGGCGCAACACCGGCAGCCTAGCCGCACCCGTCTTCACCGCCATCACCGGTACCGACAATCCCTTCGAACTGGTCGGCGTGGAGCGCGACGCCGCGCCCGCCTTCGTGGATCTGGATGCCGATGGCGATCTCGACCTCGTCTCGGGCGACGAGATCGGCAGGCTCCTGGCCTGGCGGAACACCGGTACCTCAGCCGCGCCGGTCTTCACCGCCCTGACCGGCAGCGACAACCCCTTTGCGGCCATTGATGTCAGCTTCCGCAGCGCCCCGGCCTTCGTGGATCTGGACGGTGATGGCGATCTCGACCTCCTCTCGGGCGGGTTTTTCGATCGCGGCCTCCTGGCCTGGCGGAACACCGGTACCCCGGCCGCGCCGGTCTTCACCGCCTTGGGCGGCACCGAAAACCCCTTCCAATTCCCCAGCTTCGCGCTTGATGGCAAGCCGGCCGTCGTGGACCTGGACGGCGATGGTGATCTCGATCTCGTCTCGGGCAGTGCCTACGGCACCCTCTTCGCGTGGCGCAATACCGGGTCCCTGACGGCGCCAGCCTTCACCGCCCTCACAGGCACGGAGAATCCCTTCAGCGGCCTCGAAGCAGGCCTCTACGACGTCTACAGGGCGCCCGCCTTCATGGATCTGGACGGTGATGGCGATCTCGACCTCATCGCGGGCAGTAATGCCGGCACCTTCAAGGTCTGGCGCAATGACGCACAGCCCCGCATCACCGTCACCGTCACGGCCGAGAACGACGCGCCCGTCATCACCTCCGCCGCCACGGCCAGCTTCACCGAGAACGCGACCGGCACCGTCTATCAGGCCACGGCGACCGACCCCGAGGGCACCACAAGCTTCACCTGGTCGCTGAGTGGCGCGGATGCGGGGCTGTTCCAAATCAGCGGCACCGGCGCCCTCACCTTCCGCGCCAGCCCGGATTTTGAGACACCTGCTGACACGGACGGCAATAATGTCTACAACGTTAGCATTGTCGCCAGCGATGGCGTAGCCAACAGCATGCCGGTGGCGGTCGCCATCACGGTCACGAATACCGAGGAACGCGCCATGCTCACCGGTTTTGGCCCCGCTGCGGCCTTCGACGAGAACATTGTGAATGCCGGCCCGCAATTGCTGGATGCCGACGTCGTCTTCACCGAGGGTGATTCGCTCGATGGCGGGCGGCTGGTGGTTTCAGGGCTGCTGGCGGAGGACCGGGTCTCGATCCTGGCGGAGGGCAGCGGCGCCGGGCAGATCGGCCTCGCGGGCAGCGATGTGCTCTATGGTGGCGTGACCATCGGCAGCTTCACCGGCGGGGTGGGCGGGGACTTCACCGTCACCTTCAACGCCAATGCCGATGGCGCCGCGGTGGATGCGCTGATCCAGCGCCTTGCCTACCAGAACACTTCGGATACGCCGACGGCCAGCCGCAGCCTGACCGTGGATGTTGAAGACGGCGCGGGCCGGGGTCTTGGCGGCGGCATCGGCCCGCTGACCCGATTGAGCGGCAGCGCCAGCCCCCTCAACGGCATCGATGTCGGGGTGTTTAGCGCGCCCGCCTTTGTGGATCTGGACGGTGACGGCGATCTCGACCTCGTCTCGGGAAAGCAGTTTCCCGGTCTCAATGTCTGGTACAACACCGGCACCGTGGCGGAGCCGGCGTTCATCGAGGCGGCCGGTGACGCAAACCCCTTCAACGGCTTCGATACCGGGAACGTCAGCGCGCCCACCTTTGTGGATCTGGACAACGATGGCGATCTCGACCTGGTCTCGGGAAATCAGTTTGGCACTTTCACAGTCTGGCACAACACCAACACCGCAGCGGAGCCGGTCTTCGCCGAGGCGATAGGTTCCGCCAATCCTCTCAGCGGCATTAATGTCGGCCTCTTCATCAATCCACCCTTCTTGGGTAACTACAGCGCGCCCGCCTTCGTGGACCTGGACGGCGATGGCCTTCTCGACTTCGTCTCGGGTCATTACCAAGGCGGCCTTCTGGCCTGGCGCAACATCGCCACTGCGGAGGCGCCAGTCTTCGCCCGGCTTTCCGGCAGTTCCAACCCCTTATCCAGTATTGATGTCGGCTATTACAGCGCGCCAAACTTCGTGGACCTGGACGGCGATGGCGATCTCGACCTCGTCGTGGGCCGCAATAATGGCACCTTCCAGGCTTGGCGCGACACCAGCAACTCGGGGTCGGCGGTCTTCACCGCGCTGACCGGCAGCGATAATCCCTTCAACGGCATCAATGTAGGGGCTGTCAGCAAGCCCGCCTTTGCGGATCTGGACGGCGATGGCGATCTCGACTTCGTCGCGGGTCGGCAGGACGGCACCTTCGGGGTCTGGCGCAACACGCCGCCACTGCCCACCATCACCGTCACCGTCACCGCCGAGAACGACGCGCCCGTCATCACCTCCGCCGGCACGGCCGATTTCGCCGAGAACGCCACCGGCACCGCCTATCAGGCCACCGCTACCGATCCCGAAGGGCAGGCCATCACCTGGTCGCTCGGCGGCGTGGATGCGGCGCTGTTCGAGATCGACAGCATCACCGGCGCGGTCAGCTTCCTCGCCAGCCCGGATTTCGAACTGCCGGACGATGATGGCGGCAACAACGTCTACGACATCACCGTCATCGCCGATGACGGCGCCGACACCATCGAGAGCGCGGTCGCCATCACGGTGACGAACGTGACCGGCCGGCCCTCCCTCACCGGCTTCAACGCGGCCGTGACCTTCGATGAGAATGTCCTCAACGCCGGCTATGTGCTGCTCGATTCCAATGTCGTCTTCACCTCGGGTGAATCGATGGCGAACGGGCTGCTTGCCGTGGGCGGTCTGGTCTTCGAGGATCGGATCGCGGTCCTCGCCCAGGGCGATGGCGTTGGCCAGATCAACGTCTCTGCCACCCAGGTCAGCTATGAGGGCGTGATCTTCGGCGATTGGGAAGGCGGCGTGGGCACCGACTTCTCCGTCCGCTTCAACGCCAATGCCACCGAAGCGGCCGTGGATGCGCTGATCCAGCGCCTGGGCTACTCGAATACCAGCGACACCCCGGACACCGGCTTCTCCCTGACGCTGGTGATCCAGGACAGCCTCGGCCAGGACATCGGCGGCGTGGGCATCGGCAACCTCGGGCAAGTGACCGGCACCGCCAGCGCCCTCTCCGGCATCGATCTCGGCAGCTACAGCGCACCCACCTTCGCGGACCTCGATGGCGATGGCGATCTCGACCTGATCGTGGGCAACCAGGCCGGTGCCTTCGCCGTGTTCCGGAACATCGGCACCGATGGCGCCGCCGTGTTCGAGGACCTCGCCACTGCGAGCCCGCTGGACGGCATCTATGCCGGCGCCTCCAATGCGCCCGCCTTCATGGACCTGGACGGCGATGGCGACCTCGACCTCGTCTCGGGCCAGAGTGACGGCACGCTGCGCGCCTGGCGCAACACCGGCAACACTGCCTCCGCCACATTCACCGAACTGCTCGGCACCGAGAATCCCTTCGACGGGATCGATATCGGCTCCGACAGCAAGCCCGCCTTCGTGGACCTGGACGGCGATGGCGATCTCGACCTCGTGGTCGGCTGCGATTGCGGCTTCTTCAACCCCTGGCTGAACGTCGGCAGCGGCGGCGTGGCGGCCTTCGTCGAGTTGAGCGGCAGCGCCGATCCCTTCGCCTTCGTCTCCCAGATCATCGGCTATCCGGCCGCGCCGGTCTTCGTGGATGTGGATGGCGATGGCGACCTCGACCTGATCGCAGGTTCGGCCTACGGTGAACTGTGGCTGTTCCCGAACACCGGCACCAGCGATGCACCGATCTACACCGCTGTAAGCGACTCGAGCGGCAGCTACTCGCCCTTCGAATTTTACCCCCACAACCTCATCGCCCCGGCCTTCATCGACATGGATGGCGATGGCGATCTCGACCTCGTCTATGGCGAGGAAGGCGGCGGGCTGTGGGTCTGGCCCAACCTGCGCGACATCGACATCACCATCACCCGCCAGAACGATTTCATCGACATCGTTTCCGGCGATCTGGGCTTCGTCACGGAAGTCGTCGGCGGGGTCGCCTACCGCGCCTTTGCGGACGGCGTGGAGAATGCGACCAATTTCCGCTGGACGCTCTCGGGCACCGATGCGGATCTCTTCACCGTCGACAGCATCACCGGCGCGGTGAGCTTCATCGTGGCACCCGACTTCGAAGCCCCCGGCGACGATGACGGCGACAACCGCTACGAGATCACCGTCACCGGCAGCGACGGCGTGCTGAGTGACGACCAGGCCGTGACGATCGAGGTGATCAACCTCGTCGAGGACCCGCTTCTGACGGGCCTACGCAGCAGCGCGACCTTCGCCGAGAACACGGTGAACGTCACGCCGCAGTTGCTGGACGCGAGCGTCACCTTCATCGCCGAAACCCCGCTGGATGGCGGGCGGCTGGTGGTGGGCGGGCTGCTGCCCGAGGATGTCGTCTCGATCCTGGCCTCGGGCAGTGGCGCCGGGCAGATCGACCTCGACGGCGATGCCGTGCGCTATGAGGGCGTGCCCTTCGGCGTCTTCAGCGGCGGCGTGGGTGCCGATCTGATCGTGGACTTCAACGCCGCAGCGACCAGCGCGGCGGTGGAGGCGCTGATCGAGCGCCTCGCCTATGCCAACACATCGAATGCGCCGACCGCGACGCGCGACCTGACCATCCAGGTGGTGGATGGCGAAGGCAGGGACATCACCCAGCAGGGCGTCGGCCTGTTGAACGAAGTGATTGGCCCGCTCGACGGCGTCGCTGTCGGCTCCTATTCGGCGCCGAGCTTCGTCGATCTGGATGGCGATGGCGACCTCGACCTCGTCGTCGGTGCCGGCAACGGCACGCTGCAGGCGTGGCGGAACACGGGCAGCGCGGGTGTCGCGGCCTTCACGGCGATGACCGGCAGCGAAAATCCCTTCGAAGGGATCGATGTCGGCTTCAACAGCAAGCCAGCCTTCGCGGATCTCGACGGGGATGGTGCGCTGGACCTGCTGGTCGGGAACGACCTGGGCAATTTCAGGACCTTCTTCCGTGGCGGGGCGAGCGACGCACCCTACTTCACGACGGGCAGCGGCTCGGGCACCTCGCTCGACCTGCTGGATGCCGGCTACGCCGCCGCCCCGGCCTTCTTCGACTTCGATGGCGACGGCGATCTCGACCTGGTCGTCGGCGCCTATGACGGCGTCATCCTGGCCGCGCGCAATGAGGGCTTCGTCTCCGGCGCACCGCTGTTTGTCGAGCTTGGGTTCGATGACCCGCCCTTTGGCGAGATCATGGTTGGCTTCCCCCCCTCCCCCGGCTTTGCGGCCCCCACTTTCGCCGATATCGACGGCGATGGTGACCTCGACCTGATCGTGGGCAATTTCGAAGGTGCCTTGCGCACCTGGCGCAACATCGGCGCCCCCGACGCGCCGGCTTTCGAAGAACTTACCGGCAGCGACAACCCCTTCCGGAATCTGGAGTTCGACTACACCAGCACCCCCGCCTTCTTCGATATGGACGGCGATGGCGACCTCGACGTCGTCTCGGGCAACAATGATGGCACGCTGCAGATCTGGCGTAACACGCCCGTCGCGACGCCCACCATCACGGTGAGCGTGACGGCGGAGAACGACGCGCCGGTCGTCACCTCCGGCGCCACCGCCAGCGTCGCCGAGGAACGCCCCGGCATCGCCTACCAGGCCACTGCCAGCGACCCGGATGGCACCACCAGCTTCACCTGGGCGCTGGGCGGCGTGGATGCCAGGCAATTCACCATCAGCAGCACCGGCGCGGTCACCTTCAGCACCCTGCCCGATTACGAAACGCCCCGCGACCGGGACGGTGACAATGTCTACCACATCACGGTCGTCGCCACCGACGGCGTGGCACGGAGCGCTGAACACGCCGTCGCCATCACGGTCACAGATGTGGCGCCGCCGAGTCTCGTGGTCGGCACGACCGGCGGCGACACGCTCAGCGGCGGCACGGGCAATGACACGCTCAAGGGTGGGGCCGGCGCCGATGAGATGCGCGGCGACGACGGCGACGACACCTATTGGGTCGATACCGTCGGCGACACCATCGTGGAAGCCGCGAACGCCGGCACGGATCGCGTGATCGCCACGCTCAGCTGGAGGCTGGGGGCGAATGTCGAATGGCTCAGCCTGTCGGGTGGCACCGCCCCCCTGAACGGCACGGGCAATGCGTTGCGCAACCGGCTCGACGGCAATGCCGGGGACAACCTCCTTGATGGCGGGCAGGGCAATGACCGGCTCTTCGGCAATGCCGGCGCCGACACGCTGCTCGGCGGCGAAGGTCGCGACTACCTCGATGGCGGCTTGGGGGCTGACAGCCTGGTCGGCGGACTCAGCAACGACACCTACATCATCGACGATACCGCCGATGTCGTGCTGGAAGCCACCAATGAGGGCTTCGACCAGGTCTTCGCGAGCGTCAGTTGGACACTCATCGCCAACGTGGAACGCCTGACCCTCACCGGTACGGCGGATCTCACCGGCACGGGCAGCGCGCAGTCCAACAGCCTGTTCGGCAATGACGGCGCGAACCGGCTCGATGGCATGCAGGGCAACGACACGCTCTCGGGCGGGGCGGGTGCCGACACGCTGAGCGGCGGGCAGGGCAATGACGTGCTGCAGGGTGGTGCCGGTGCGGACAGCCTGGTGGGCGGCACGGGTCGGGACCGCTTCCTGTTCAACCTAGCGTCCGAGGCGGATGCCGATGAGATCGCCGATTTCAGTGCCGCCCAGGGCGATACCATCGACCTCCGCCCGATCGATGCGAACAGCGGCCTCGCCGGCAACCAGGCCTTCACCTGGATCGACGGCGCCGGCTTCTCCAACACCGCCGGCGAACTGCGCTTCGCCGCGGGGAACCTCTTCGGCGATGTGGACGGCAATGGGATCGCGGATTTCCAGATCGTCCTGACCGGCGTGGCCACGCTTGCCGCCACGGATATCCTGCTCTGATGGGCCCGTGTGCAGGGGGTTGCGCCCGCCCCCTGCACGCCCCCGGGCAGCGCCCAGGAAGCCTGCGTCATTCTCGCCCAGGGCAAGTCTCGCTTAATTGTCCTGCGATGGCACAAGCGCTTTCCGCAAGAGGACGCGCCATGCCGAATGGCCAGCTGACAGGGAAGGGGGCCGCCTGGCGGTCCTAGCCGGCCGCGGCGCAACGCGGCGAGCCCAAGCGCCGCCAGCGCACCTTCGCCCACCAGCAGAAGGCGGCCGAGCGCGTTGCCTCCGCCACCGCCCAGGTCTCCTCCGGCATCGCCGAAGCCGCGGGCCTTTCGCTCGGCAAGATCGAGACGCTGCGTGCCCTGGGCTGGGCTCGGTGAACACGCAGATCACCGCCTCCGTCGTTTCCCTCGGCCAGGCGGCCGAGCGCCAGGGCGCCTCTGTCGGCATGGTCGAGGAGCTGGACCGCCAGCACGCCAATATCGGCGAGATCGTGAAGGCGGTCGCGCATATCGCC
>Ga0315900_10010861_pt1 | contig 11347 bp, 7 predicted proteins | sample LakEriMetagenome_FD_203521 | JGI IMG/M metagenome (GOLD analysis project Ga0315900, IMG submission 203521) | Freshwater fungal communities from buoy surface, Lake Erie, Ohio, United States - Buoy 12 MA114 | ecosystem: Environmental > Aquatic > Freshwater > Lake > Lake biofilm | place: USA: Lake...
TGACGCTGCTATGGCGAAGCGCACCGTCATCGGCTGGGACATCCGCGCGCAGAAGCTGGCGGATGCCTTCTGGCCCGGGCCGCTTGCGATCATCCTTCCCCGCCGCCCCGAAGTCTGCGCCTCGAGCGTCGGCGGCCGCACCACGGTCGCCGTGCGCGCGCCCGCGCACCCGGTTGCCCGCGCGCTGATCGAGGCCTTCGGCGGCCCGCTTTCCGCGCCAAGCGCAAACCGGAGCGGCCGCATCTCGCCGACCTCCGCAGCCGACGTCGCCGAAGAGTTCGCAGACGTCGCCGACCTTCCGATTCTCGACGGCGGCCCGTGCGACGTCGGCCTCGAGTCGACCGTGCTTGATCTCTCCCGTGCCCGCCCGGCCGTGCTGCGGCCAGGCGCCGTGACCGTCGAGGACATCAGCCGCGTCATCGGCACGCCGGTCGCGCTGTTCGTTTCCGCATCGCAATCCGGAAGCCCCGGCACGAGCCCCGTTCACTACGCCCCCGAAACCCGCGCGGAACTCGTCGAGGAACGCAACCTCGCGGCACGTCTGGCGCAGGAATCGGCGCCGGTCGCCGTGGTCGCGCCCGCCGGCACCGCCGTGCCCGCGCCGCATGAACTGTTCGCGCTTCCACGCCACGCGAACGCGTACGCACAGGTGCTCTACGCGACGCTTCGCCGCGCGGACAGCGCGCGTCGGTCGCTCATCGTGGTCGTGCCCCCGACCGAAACGGGCGGCCTGTGGGACGCCGCGCGCGACCGCTTGATTCGCGCGACCGCGCGCCGGGCGAGCGGCCAAGCGCACGGCGCGTGAACGCGCCCGCGCGGCGCATCGTGCGAGTCACTTGCCCGTGCGAGTCACTTGTCCCCGCGAGTTACTTCTCCGTCTGCGACTGCCCGAGCTCGATCTGGTTCGCCTCGAGTCCGGTGCCCATCGCCTCGGCCAGCGCGGCCAGCGCGTTCTGATAGCCGACGAGCGACGCGAAGTACTGGTCCTCGGCGATGGCGAGGCCGTTCTGCAGCTGGAACTTGAGCTGGAGGAACTCGGGCGTCAGCGCTGCGAGCGTCTTCTCGTCGACCAGCAGCGCGCGCAGGTTCTCCGCCTGCGCCAGCCGGAACGTGCGGTTCTGCTCGACGAGCTCGCGGTACGCCACGCAGTCGGTCATGGCGTTCTTCACGGAAAGCACCGTGTTCTGCACGGCGCGGTCGTACTCGACGACGGCCTGCGAACGGCGCAGCCTGGCCTCTTGATAGACCGAGTCCGCGGCGCGGTTCCCAAGCGCCTGGCTGAACTGCAGTCCGGCGAGATAGTTCACGAAGTCGCCGGAGCCGATGTCCGAGTAGCTGTCGCCGATGTCGTCCTGCAGCCCGAACCACGCGATGCTCGCGGAGAGGTCAAGCTGGGGAAGGCGGCCATTGTCGGCGACCGTCACGCCGATGGTGGCGCTGTCGATACCGATCAGCGCCTGCTGCACGCGCGGCGACTTCGCGAGCGCAGTCTCGATCGACGCACGCAGGTTCGCGGCAAACGGCGCGTCGCTCGGCATGTCGGCGGGCACGACGTCGACTTCGCCTCCGACCGGAAGCTCGGGGTCGTTCAGGATCGCCTTCAGGCGGTTGCCCGCCTCGGAGAGCGAGCGCCGCGCCTCGATCACCAGCGCCTTGCGCGCCTCGACGGTGGCGACTGCGTTCGCGTACTCGGCAAGCGTGGCATCGAACTCACGCCGCTTCGCGAGAACATCGCGCACTTCCTCGCCCACGCTCACGAGCCACTCTGCGCTCACGAGCCGCGCGCGCGCGCTGACGAGCGCCCAGTACGCCTGCTCGGTGCGGGCGACGGTCGAGAGCAGCTGCGAACGCAGCGCTTCCTGCGCAGCACGATCGCGGTTCTCGGCGAGCCGGACCTCCGCGAGCGCGACCTCGGACCCGAACCCGCGCAGGAGCGGCTGCGTCAGGCCAAGCGTGACGGCGCTCTGCCACGCCGGATCGGGAACGAACAGGTTGCTGCCGAGGTTGTCGATGCGGCTGGTGTTGGTCGAGAGCGACACCTGCCCGCCCGAATCAAGCCGCTTTCCCACCCCCGCGTTGAAGGTCCAGTTCCGCTGGTTGGTGACGTTGGGGATCACGGTGGTGCCGCTACCCGGGAACAGGATGCCGATGCCGGGCTGGTCGATCCGCTCGAATCCCGCGCCTGCGCCGACGACCCAGTCGAAGGCCGCCTCGGCGCGGGTCATGTCGGCGGTCGTGATGGACCGCTCGAGCCGGGCAGTCTCGGCGTCGAGGTTGTTGCGGACAGCGGCCAGGATGGCCGCCCGGAGCGAAAGCAGCGCCCGGCGCGGGGTTTCCGCGGTCAGCGGCACGGATCCGGACACGGTCTGGCCGAGTTCGGCGGACTGTGGCCCCATCGCGCGGAGCTCGTCGCGGCGCGGGGCGAGCATCCGGTCGACGTCGGTTTCCCGCGAGCCGACCGACTGGGCCGGCGTCGCTGCAATCTGGGCCAACTGCCGGTCGGCGCTTGCCCGGAGTCCCGCTTCGACAGAACCGGAAAGTCGGTCGTCATCGGGGGATGCAAGCGGCGACTGGCAGGCGACGGGCAGCAACCCCAGGAGCGAGGCATGCAGGGCTTGGAGAAGGAACCGGGAGCGGCTCGGACTCGACGCGCGGAAACTCATGGCGCGGATGGTAGCGAGGCGAACCCGGGCGCGACGGTTCGTGTCGCCCGAATCGCCAGTCGAGACGGGCGCGCTTGGCGCGTGGTTCCGCGCCTGCCCGGGCGCGCGGGAATCCCGCAAATCTGCCGCCCGCGTGCGAATCAAGTCGATACGATCCCGGCATGACCAGCCGTATGTCCCTCGTTCGAGCCGCGCTCGTCGCAGGCATCGTTTCTGTCCCGTTCGCATCGGATGCGTTCACACTTTCGGCGATCGCCCAGTCGACGACTGGCGCGCCAAAGGTGACGGCGAAGACGCCGTACGACGCAACCATCACCGCCGACAGCGCGCTCGTGCGCGCTGCACCGAGCACGGAGAGCGGCTACCCCTTCGGTAGCCTCCGTCAGGGCGCGAGCGTTCGCGTGCTCGAGGAGCAGGTCGGGTGGGTCGCTGTCTCGCTCGCGGGCGGCGCGTTCGACGGTTGGTTTGGCTACGTGCAGGCGGCCCCTGGCGTCACGCTCTCGGCCGATGGCAAGACGCTCAAGGTGTCCTCGCGCGCGCAGATCAGCGCGCCGAACGCAGAAGCGAACTGGAACCCCGACAGCAGCTGGAAGGCGATCGGCTTCCTCGTCGCCGGAGATGAAGTCGCCGTGCTCGGCGAGTCGAAGGGTCAACGTGACACTTTCTACAAGGTTGCGTTGAACGCGAAGGCGACCGGTTGGATCAATGCCAGCGCCATCTCGCCCGCCGCGAGCGCGACGCCGGCAAGCGAAACCGCCGCGCCGAAGGTCGACTCCACCACGACGACGAACGACTCTCCGGTGCAGGCCGGCGAGAAGGTCGATGCTGCGACCACGACGACCGACACGAACCCGGTCGATCCTGATCCGACGCAGGATGTGACGGCGGACCCGACCGCGACCGACGCGGCGACAACCACCGCAGCAACCGCCGCGACGACCACCGCGACCAAGACCGGCAGCGGCACCGCAGCCGACGCCATCAACCGCGAGAAGGTCGTCGAGCGCGTGCGTCGCGTGAAGTTCAACGACATCGACGCCGTGTGGAAGCGCGTTGCGAAGGAGCCCGTCGAGACGGCCGAGCTCGAGCAACTGCGCGAGCGCTTCCTCGCGCTTGCGGAAAGTGCCGACACGCCGCGCAGCGAGGCGATCGCCTCCACGCGTCGCGCCGAGCAGATCGCCATGCGCATCGACGTGCAGAAGGGACTCCTCGAGATCGCTGCGCTCCGCCAGAAGGCGAACGCGAGCATGGACGGCGTCGCCAACCTCGAGCTTGCGATGAAGACCCGCCAGCCGTGGGATGCGGTCGGTCGTCTCAACGCGTCGAGCATCTACAACGGCGAGCGCCTCCCGCTCCTCTACCGACTGCAGGACCAAGGCACCGGCCAGACGATCGCCTACATCCTGCCGACGCCCGAGTTTGATCTTCCCTCGATGCTCGGCCTCCTGATCGGCGTCAAGGGACCGATTCGCTACGACGACAGCCTGCGCCTCAATACCATCGCCCCGACGCAGATCGGGCCGCTGACGGCGCGCGACATCAACCCGAACTCGGCGCAGCCGAGTGCTTCGACTCCGCCGGCCGACACCACGGCCATCGGCAGCGAAGGCGCCTCGGACACCTCGAAGTGACTTGTGTTTGCCGCGCGAGCGGCGCGTGCGTTGCGCACGCGCCACTCGCTATACTGCGGCCGTCGGGGCGTTAGCTCAATTGGGAGAGCGATGCCTTTGCAAGGCATAGGTTACCGGTTCGATCCCGGTACGCTCCATTCGCGCGAAGGCCCGCCCCCGTGGCGGGCCTTCTTCGCAAGCACGCGTCGGCGACACCGACTGTTCCGAAGCACCGAGTCACGCGCGGGTTCGCCCCCGCTTCCACCGCCCTTCACCCCGTGTCCTCCCTCTGGCTGCACGTCTCCGAGATCCCCGAGCCCGGCGGCTCCGTCGCGATCCCGCGCGACGAGGCGCGCCACGCCTTCGATGTGCGGCGCCTCGGCGCCGACGACACGATCACGCTGTTCGACGGGAACGGCGTGCTGGCGACGGCGCGCATTCAAGGTGAGCGCGCTCGGCATGGCGATCGACTTGTCGAGGTCGTGACGCGCGAGGTCGCGCCGCCACTTGCGCCCGACGTCGGCGTCGCCTTCGCGGTGCCGAAGGGCGACCGGCTTTCGCTGCTCCTCGACGGAACCACGCAGGCGGGCGTCTCGCGGCTTGTTCCCATCGGGTGCGCGCGCAGCGTGGTCGACGCCGACAAGCTCGATCGCGGGGAACGTTGGCAGCGGATCCTCGCGGAGGCGACGAAGGTCGCGAAGCGCGCGTGGATGCCTGAACTCGTGCCAGGCGGCGCGCTCGCAGCCGTCGCGCGCGCCGAACGTGCGCGCGGGGCCGCGATCGCGGTCGCGCACACCTCGGGCGCAGAGCCGATCTCGGCGTGGATCGGCGGGCTCCCTCCCTCGGTGCCGCGCACCGTCTTCATCGGGCCGGAGGGCGGCTTCGAGGACGGCGAGATCGCCGAACTGCGCGCGCTGGGCGCGGCGACGGTATCGCTCGGGCCCTGCGTCATGCGCGTCGAACTCGCGGCGATCGCGGCGACGGTGCTGCTACGCGCCTGACGCGAGACGCCCATCCTCGAGCGTCAGCGTCCGCGTGGCGACGCGCGCTGCAAACGAAAGATCGTGGGTGACGAGCACCGCCGCGATGCCTCGCGACGACAGCTCGGCGAGCGTTCGCTCGACGTCGCGCGTGGCGTCCTGGTCGAGCGCACTGGTCGGCTCGTCGAGAAGCAGCACGCGCGGCTCGAGGGCCAGCGCGCGTGCGATCGCGGTGCGCTGCTGCTGGCCACCGGAAAGTTCGTGCGGCATGGCCTCGAGGCGGCCGATCCCGACAGCGGCGAGCGCGCGGCGTGCCCGGGCCGTCGGCTCCGCGAGCCCGCGCAGCTTCGGCGCAAGCGCCACGTTCTCAAGCACCGAGAGATGCGGGAAGAGCGCCCCTTGCTGGAGCACGAGCCCGATGCCTTCTCCGCGCGTCGTGCCGGCGTCGGCGCGGTCGAGCCCGGCGAGGACGCGCAGCAAGGTCGACTTGCCCGAGCCGTTCGCTCCGAGGATCACCACGCGCTCGCCGGCAGCGACGGCGAGATCGATGCCTCGCAGCACCGCGCGCCCGCCGCGCATCGCGGTCAGGCCGCGCGCCTCGAGAAGCGTCGGGGCCGGCGCACTCATGCGTGCGCCCCCTTCGCGTGGGCGGACGTCGGCGCGAAGCCGCGCGCACGGAGCCTTCGCTCGAGCCAGTTCCCGAAGAGATCGCCCGCGATCGAAAGGACGAGATACACCGTCGCTGCGATCACCAGCATCTCCGGCACCGAGAAGCGCGCCTTGCCGATTCCGAGACACACGGCGAGTAGATCGGTGACGCCGATCACGCTCACGAGGCAGCTGTCCTTGATGAGGCTGTTGAGATCGTTCACGATCGCCGGCATCGCGATGCGGACGCCCTGCGGAGCGATCACGTGGCGAATCGCCTGCCCGCGCGAAAGCCCGAGCGCACGCGCTGCATCCCACTGGATCGCGGGCACAGCCTCGAGTCCGGCGCGATGGACCTCCGCTTCGTATGCCGCATAGTTCGCGGCAAGGCAGAACGCCCCGACGAAGAGCGGCGGGAAGGTGAGGAACGACGAGCCGCCGGCAAGATCGAGGAGCGACTGCAGCGCCGCCGGGCTTGTGGCGTAGAGCCACTGGCCGAGCGGCGGAAGCGAGAAGTACACGAGGAAGATCTGGACAAGAAGCGGCGTGCCGCGGACGACCGTGATGTACGCGACCGCCGCTCTCCGCAGCCACGCGCGCGGCGAGATGCGGCCGAGCGCGAGAAGGAGCCCGGCGATCGTCGCGAGCGGCATGGCGATTGCCGTAAGCGCGACCGTGATCAGCGCGCCCTTCGCAACCGCCATCGCGATGGCGCCCGTCGGCGACGCGCGCGCAGGTGAAACCTCGCTGGAGTTCTCGCCGGAGTTCTCGCCGGAGTTCTCGCCGGAGTTCTCGCTTGCAACCCCCTCCGCCTGCGTCGGCCCGCGCGCCTCTTGCTTCACGTCCTGCGGCTCGCCCTTCGCGGTGCCGATCACGGATTGCGCGTCGTCCCACAGCCCCCAGCGCTGCAGGATCTCGCCGAGCGTCCCGTCGGCCTGCATGGCGCGCAGCGCGTCATCGAGCCTTGCCGCGAAGGCGGTGTCGCCCTTGCGCGTGACCGCCGCGTAGACGCCGTGCGCGAACGGCTCGCCCGCGCGGGCCAGCGCCGGGTCGCCTCCCGCGTAGTACGCGGCGATGATCGACTCCGCGAGCGCCGCGTCGGCGCGGCCGAGGCGCACCTCGACGTATGGCGCGAGGCTGTCGTCGTACTGAAGGATCGCGGCGTCGGGGAATCCCGCGTCGCGCAGCACGTCGACCGCGGCGGAACCGTTGAGAACGGCCACGCGCTTCCCCGCGAGATCGGCGAGCGTACGGACGCGCGCGGCGTCCTCGACGCGCACGACGATCTGCTGGCCGTAGCGGAAGTACGGCACGCTGAACCGCGCGACCGCCGCGCGCTCCTCGTTCACCTCGAAGCCGTTCAGCAGGATGTCGCAGCGGTTCGCCTCAAGCGAGTCGAAGAGCGCAAGCCAGTCGGCGCGCTCGAGGATGGGCGTCCGTCCGAGTCGGCGCGCCAGCTCCTCCATGATGTCGACCTCGAAGCCGATCACCCGCGACGGATCGTTCGGATCGAAGAACGCAAACGGTGCGCCGCCGGATGGATCGGCCCCCCAGCGCAGTTCGGAGCCAACGGCGCCTTGCGGCGACGGCGCGGCGTCGACGAACCCGCTGGCGGCATTCGCGCAGAGAAGCGAAACGAGAAGGGACGCAAGCATCGCGACGCGCGTCGCGACTCCGCGCACCCTCCGCGCTCGGCTCACGCCTTCACCCCGCGCGCCGCCGCGCATCGGGGGCACTGCCCGTCGCCGCATGGCTCCATGTGCGCGGTCGCCGTGCCCTCGCCAACGGCCGCGAGCACCTCGCGCTCGATCGCGCTCGCGATGTCGTGCGACGCGGCCACCGTCATCTCGCGGGGAACGCGCAGGTGCATGTCGACGAAGTGGATGCGGCCCTGGTGGCGGTGACGCACCGAGGCGAACGAGCAGATCGCGGGCGACTTCACGCCCGAGCGGTGCGCCTCGAGCACCGTCACGATGCGGGCGTGATCCTCCTTGTCGGACAGTCCCATGATCTTCGAGACGCCGCCAAGCGCGACACGCGTTCCGACGACTGCAAGCAAGATGCCGACGCCGCAGGCGACCGCGGTGTCGATCCACGCGTGACCCGTGATCCACACGAGGCCGAGGCCGATCAGCACCGCAAGCGTGGTCCAGAGGTCGGAAAGGAGATGCTTGCCGTCGCCCTCGAGCGCGGCCGATCCAGTCGCGCGGCCGATGCGCAGGAGCGCGACGCCCGTGATCCCGTTCAGCACCGCGCTGATGAGAACGAGCACGAATCCGATGTCGAGCGATGCAAGCGGTTCACGGCCGTGGACGATCGTGCCGACGCAGTGGGTCAGCACCACCACGCCCGCTGCGGCCACCAGCACGCCCTCCGCCATCGCGCTCACGAACTCCATCGGTCCGTGGCCATACGGGTGATCCTCGTCGGGCGGGCGCTCGGCGTAGGCGATCGCAAGGAACGCTCCGAACGACGCGATGATGTTCACGATGCTCTCGAGCGCGTCGGAGAAGACCGCGTCGGAGCCGGTGAGCAGCCATCCCGCGACCTTCAGGCCGAAGCCGGCGAATCCGACGAGGATCGCCCACTTCGCTGCAGTGCGCGCGCGCCGCGCGACGGTCGGATCCGGTGCCTTCGTCACCATGACCGGAACGGTACCCGATCGCCGGGCGGCCGCCATTCCACCTCCGTCCACCGGGCGAACCCGGCGGACGGAGGCGGCTGTCGCACGTGGTCGCATCGGCGCGCCATCACGCCACCGACTCGATGATCTCGGCGTGATGCAGGATGGCCCAGCCCATCGGCCGGAAGAGCGGGAAGCGCCCCATCGTTCCCACGAGCACTCGGACATCGTCGGTGTCGAGCGTCCATGTCGCCAGTTCCTCCGGTCGCGTGCGGACCACCTGCTGCCGGCGGAACCACTCGAGCGTGAACGCGCGTTCGCGCATGGGCCAGAGATCGAGGTGATCCGCGATCTCCGCGGCCTTGTTGGTGCAGATCGCGATCGCCTGCTCGAGGTCGCTGCGCTCGGCGCCGCACGCCCCCGCCGCACGCGCGGCGTCGCGGTCGGCGCGCATGGCGATGTTCGCTCCGAACACGCTCCACCAGCCCCAGCTCTCGAGGAGATGCGGCACCCCATGCGCCGCCACGTCGATCGCATGCTCGAGCCGCGAGACGATCTCCTCGATCGCATCCTCGGCCGGGACGAGTCCGGCCGCCACCCGCGCCTCGAGCGCGCCGCCGCGCGCCGTGTTCGCAAGCCCAAGGTACTGCGCGTCGTCGAACTCGCTCGCGAGTTCGGCGTACTGACGCTCGGCGGCGACGAGGTCGCGCTCGGCCTCGAGCGCGCGGCGGCGGGTCTCGCGCTCGGAGTCGCAACGTGCGAGGATCCGTCGCTGGCTGTGTCCGCTGATCGAGAGGCAGAAGGCCCGTGCCACCCGCTCGAGCCGGCCTCTCGGCGGCTCCGACTCGAACTCCGCGAGCAGTCCCCGGCTGACCGCCGCCGATTCCTGCAGGTTCCACAGCGTGTAGTTCGCGTTCGCAAGGTTCACCATCAGCATGAGCCGCAGGTCGTCGCCGATCTCCTCCTCGGAGAGCGCTTCACGCACGCAGGTCAGCACCCTCGTGTAGCGGCCGAGCCCGTCGTACGCGCCGGCCAGGCGGTTTGCCGCGATCGCGCGCTCGCGGCCCGTATTCGCCAGCTGCCGCATGCGAAGCGCAATCGACTGCATCTCGGCATACGAGCCCGATCGATGCGCCCGCTGCGCCCCGACATCGAGCTCGGGAAATGACATCGCGTCGATGTCGGCGCCAGTGGCCTCTGTCGTCGTCACCGCGCGATCAGGGCCGCCCGCGCGTGTGGCGAGGCCCGATCCCACCGCCGTCGGCGCACCCTCGCCGCTCGGGTCGTCGCTCACCAGGCTCTCGGCGACCTCGCCCGTCTCCCAGTCGAGCGCGTCGGCGAGCCGCTCGAGAAGATCGAGCTTCGGATTTCCCGTGGCGGGAACCGCCCGAGTCGGCTCGCGTCCGAGCGCGGCCGCCAGTTGCGTGCTCGTCCAGCCCCGATAGACCTTCGCGAGCGACATCATGTGGCTGATGCGCTCCTTCCTCGTCTCTTCCGTCAGCATCGCATGCTCCTTTCTCGACGCGCAGCCTCGTGCCCGTCGTGATGATGGGATCATGCTCGCGTGCGCGGCGCGGTCGGCGCGACATGACGCGCGCCGCGCGCTTTCGCGTGAATTCCTGCGAAAAATCCCTCGGCGCGCCGCGCCGACGCGCGGAAGAACGGCGGCGATGCCCCGCTTCACCGATCATCCACAGCGTGTGCACGGACGCGCAGGGCTCAGGCCGATCGACCTCACGGGAGCGGAGTCGTCTCGAGCACCGCGTGCGCGCCGACCACAAGACCAGCGGAAGAAAGACGAACGGCTGCGGGCTCCTGTGCAAGCGAGAGTCCGGCGATGCGGACGCCATCGAGAAGCGCGGCGCCCCGTCCATCGATCCACACGATCTCGAGGCGATGGCGGGATTCGCCGAGCGACTTCGCTTCCTTCGGCGCAAACGCGAATTCGGCCAGCGGCGTCCCGTCCGCTGCGGCGATCGCCGCCATGCCCCCGCGATCGACTGCGACGCGCACGCCTCGCGCGGCTGCGGAAAGCCGGCAACTCCACGCGGAGGTCGCGGCGTCCGTCTCGACCTTGCCGGCCCCCTCGCGCCAGGCATGCGCGCCGAGTTCCTCGAGCACCGGCGCGCGGAACGCGACTTCGCAGGCCTTCCCGGAGTGAACCTGGAACGCAAGCAGGCCCGACACGCTGCCGTCGTACCACTCGGCGCAGGCGACGCCGTTCACACGCGTCCGGATGCGCGGCCCGATGCACTCGATCTCGTAGAGATTCCATTCGCCGGGCGTGAACGCGGCCATCGCGGCGGCATTGTCCTTGAGCGGCGCAAGCCATCCGCGGCCACGCTCGTCGTAGACGCCGCCGGACCAGCGACGCTCGGTCGGGTCGATCTCGATCTGGAGGCCCGCGATCGTGCCGTCCTTCTCGGCCGAGCGAATCTGGATGCCGGAGTTCATGCCTTCGCCCTTCGGCGACTCGGTCGAGCCCAGGCGAACCTCGACCGCAAGGCGGAAGTCGGAGAGGACGCGCGGGCTTGCGAGGAATCCGTTGCGATCGATCGGTCCCTTGCCGACGAGCGTCGGCCCTGAGCCCCCGTCGGCAGGCGGGAGCACCTCGAATCGCGCCGCACCCCCGACGACACGCCAGTCCTTGAACGGCATCGCATCGAAGAGCAGCCTGGTCTCTCGTACCGCGGCACCAGGTTCTGTCCGATGGATCTCCGACGGCCGAGGCTGATGGTCCTTGGAATCCGCATCGGCGCCAGGGTGGGAAGGAGGGGAAACGAGGCTGTATCCCAATTGATTCAACCACGCGATCCAGCGAGT
>Ga0315900_10010862_pt1 | contig 11346 bp, 18 predicted proteins | sample LakEriMetagenome_FD_203521 | JGI IMG/M metagenome (GOLD analysis project Ga0315900, IMG submission 203521) | Freshwater fungal communities from buoy surface, Lake Erie, Ohio, United States - Buoy 12 MA114 | ecosystem: Environmental > Aquatic > Freshwater > Lake > Lake biofilm | place: USA: Lake...
GTACTTACACGCAACTTCTAAACTATTCTCATCATTTATAATGAATTCATCATTAAAGATTTCTTTTTGGTATTGTTTAAACATTTCCTCGTATTCAGGTGGTGTATCCTCCACCCCCAATTGTTGACAAGGATATTTTGACAATTCGTCCCATAACACGTCATATTGTTTAACCCATTTAAACAGATTGGTGTTCAATCTGTTAAAATCATTATAGACCACAGTTTTTAAATTGGGATATTCATCCAAATCCATATTAAAAAATACCCAAAACATCCCTGAAAATCCTTCAACGTATGTTTCAATGTCTTTTGGGATAAACGGGACTATCCATTTACCAATACGGGCCTTACCTCCTATGTATGATATCACTTTTATGAATTTAAATTATCAATAATATACCCGATAAAATTGAAAAAACAAAATATGTTGTATATATTTTAGTATGGGATGTTCAAAATGTAAACAAAAAAATCGACTTAAAGAAGAGTTTGAGAAATCTACGGACTTAGTTGACCGTAAGACACTTTGGTTTGTTATTATTTGGTCAGGGTTATCAATTTATGGTCTTTTCTCATTATTTAGTAAACTTTTATGAAAAATGGAAAATACTTCATTGTCCTATTTTGTAATAAAAAGAAGGTAAAAATATTACATAGGTTTATGAAGAGGTCTACTATATTAGAGTATTGGCACCAATGTAAGACTCAAAAAAAACCAGATTTCGTTAAAATACAAGGAGGTTTAAGAAACCAAGAAAAGGTATTTGAATTGGCTTTAATTTTTCCTAATACTAGATGGTCTACTAATCCATGGGTTAAGGATAGTTTAGGTAGGAATATACCTGCAAAGATGGAGGATGAAAAATTAAGAATTAAAGAAATCATCCCCTATTGGTCTGAGGAATTGATATATGATTTTCAAATTAAAAAGAGAATCAGATTCCACGAAATGATGGAAAAAATATATCCGATAACCGAAATTGCCCAAATTTTTAGATTGAATAATAAACTTTTCGTTCAGGTCGAAAACAATATATGGTTGTATGGTAATAAAAATTTAACCGATTCAGAGAGACTATTTGAGTTGGTTAAAGAGAAGTTACTAAAGAAAAAAAGAGGTAACTTTATTTTTGTTAAAGATATAACCACACATCAAAGAACACTATTGTACAATATGTTAGAATCTAAAGGATTTAAACGAAGAGAGTTGTTTAGGCATTATTCGTACTAAACACAATATCCAGATTCCCAATTGTGATTGTAAACTTGTCCTTAGGTAGTTCACTTTTTAGATTATTCTTTTTTTCGATATAGTGAAATATTCTATCAAACTCTATGTTTGAAACCTCAAAGACTATTGTATTTGATTTTATATCCGCATTAAGTTTCTCAACTAAATCAGAAATTAATGCCAATTGATTTAGTAAATCACCCTTTTTCGACATATCCAAATATCATTAATATTTTTTTGAGAAACGATTTTTTGGGTTTTGGTTTCTCAATAAACATTTTATCTTTATCAATGCTCTTTATTTCATTAATCATCCGATTCCGTTGAATCTCCAACTCCTTCTGGTCCTTCTCCACCTCTTTTTTCAACCAATCCGATGCTTGTTGTATCCTCTTGTCCATCTGTATTCAACAAATTAATATCTTTTAATTTATCTAATGACTGTTTTTTAAATAGTTCTTCTAACTCTCTTACTTTCTGTTGAAACAACTTTTGTTTTTCTTCCTCTTCTTGATTGACTTTAATGATTTCAGACGCACACGCAAAGGCAACATCATAACCATTTTGTGTAGCATTCGATATTAGTGATAGAAGAGTATATTTTTCACTTTTATCTTGAATTTTGATTTTCAAAATTCTATATGGTTTAACGATTTCTTCGTATTTCCAATTAAAAGGTATCTTAATATCTAAACTAACATTATTTTCAATTTCCCTTAAAGAGAAGAAATATGGTCTTAATAATTTTATACTTTCAAACACAGATTTAAATTAATATTAGTAAATAAGTTATTATGTACGCAGTTGTAAAATACAAAAGAGTCTTCTCCGTTTCCTTAATTTTCAACGGTTCTGGATTTTCACGTGTTAGTTGGAATACGAACTGAAAAACGAATTTTAATTCGAATACCAAACAAAGGACAAATAAAAATATTTTTATTTCGTTAATCATGTTTTTTAATTTCGTCTAAGATTTCTTTACGATATTGGGAGATTAGTTGTTTTATTTCTTGAGCGTGTTTTCTCGCTCTGATTGATGCACTTTTATTACCTTTTTGATATACTTTATTTGTATCAACCGACATTTTCTCAACCAACTCCTTAATTTGTTTTAAGGTTTCCATATAATTTCAGGTTTTAATATCAATATACGGAAAAATATTTACTTTTTCAAGTTTGAATCTAACATTTTATAAACATCGGTCAACATATCTAACTCGGATCTCGATTTTTTATGTTCAAAATTGAAAAGTTTGGTGAAATACTCAGGTATTTTTGTTGTTCCTCCTTCTAAAATTGTTACATAAAATGCTTCAATAAAAAAATTACAAAAATATTCCTTATGAGTTCCAACCTCTCTAAAATAAATTTTTTCTTTGGAAAAATTCTCAATCACCTTATCCCAACACCACGAAAAATGGCCCCTCTGATTTTCTGTTGATTCGAAAACATCGGGGCCCAAATATGTTTCATCTACTAATTCGTACAATGAAATTAAAAAATCTTGAAATAGTTCAATTTTTTCTCGAGATATATTGTATGCTCGATACCAAACATCAAGTTGATTTTTATAATTTTCAGAAAAGATGAATTCCAAGTAACCTTCTTTATTTCCCATACCTAATTATGTTAATAATATAAAGATAAAAGGATATAAAAAGAAGAAATTACTGAGTTTTCTTGTTGTAATTCGCCATCTTTTTCATTCTCTCAATTTCCTCATTTATAAGTGTTGAAGAAATCTTAGTAGACTCAGTTGTGGGTTGGGGGTCCTTTTTATACATTGGGGCAGCCTTATCCTTTTTACGTTTTCTTTCCGCTCGAGTCTCCAAATTTTTACCTAAATCACTTTTTACAACATTTGCCGCGTCCTGAGAATTACCCATTTTAGAATCACCTTGTAAAGCTGATTTTAGTCTCTTCTTAAACTTTTCAGATGGTTCGTTGTCATAATCTAAATTAAGAAATGTTCCTCCTCTATTGTCCTGTACAAACTCGTCCTCGTCACTATCGTTTTGTCTTGCAACTTTAGTTCCTTTACTATTTTGATGTGGGAATTCAGGATTATCGCTACCATCGAAAGTTGCTGCCTTTTCCATCTTTGACTTCACCATTCTAGCGTTTTCTTCATTATCTTTTTTGGATTGTTTCTTTACTCGATTTGTAATATCCATGCCAGGAAGTGATTCGGAAACCATTTTTTTAATCATGTCAATCATTTGAGATTCGGTTAAACGAAGAACCTTTTTCTTTGTAGTAGATTCTTTCATGGTACCACACTCATTGCACATACCTTCTTCATTTAACATTGTTCCACATTCATTACATGTACCCATGTTTTCCTCTTCCATATTTCCACATTCATTACACATATCATCCTCGTCTAATCCTCCCATTTCAAAATCGAAGTCATCACCTTCCATTGGTTCTTCTTTTTCCATATTTTCCATTTCTTCTAATTCTTGACCCATTTCGTCTAATTTATCTATCATATCTTCATAGGACTCGTACATTTCGGGTTCGATTATAAGTTCACCCTTTTCCTTTCCCTTATACTTTGGTAATGCCTCTTCGGCCTCTTCTTTTGAATCGAAAGTTTCCACTGGTTCCCCATTAAGTTTAATGTGAAAAACTTGTTTTGACTCAGAAATCATTGTTTTTCTAATTTCCTCTGATGCAATACTTTCAATCAAGTTGTTTAAATCTCCTATGTTCATATCAATAAATATCTTATTTATTTCATTTAATACTATTTTCTCCATTTCTTTATATGGAATTCCGTATTTTTCTGAAACTTCTTTTATTTCGTCTCCAATTTCAAGTAGTTCAATCGCATTAATATCCCCCTGATTACAATAAGGGAATTTTTTACACTTCTCTTTTATTTTAATGAAAACGGCATCAGGACCTCCCCACTTTGGGAAGTTTTTATCTCTTACTGCTCTCGAGTTTTTAATACTCTTTTCTCCATTTATTTTAAGGGGGTTCTTACCACCATCTCCAAATGGTGCATCATATGCACCTGAAGAAGATGAATCAGTTACTTCAACAACCTCTTCTTCCTCATTAACATTATATTTTTTAAAATTATTCGGTTTATAAAGGTCTTTTTTCTTTATAACACCACCAAAAGCTGGACCTTCAAATGCACCAGCGGAATCAGCACCCATAGACTCTTTAGTTTCCTTTTTTCTACCTTGACAATGTGCCTTTTGACTAAACCCTTTAGGATTGTTACAATCAATTGATTTTTTGTATTTCTCTGACCATTTTTCATTTATGTCAGAATCAACATCTATTTTCGCAATGAATACATTAAGATTCTCACCCATTGCTGCTGCGGTACATAGTCTTGTATTTCCCGCCATTAGAATGTATCTACCATCTAATTCGGCAATTAGTGGTCTTTTATATTCACCACTCTCGATTTCTTTTTTAAGTACTTTAGGACTGGTTTTTTTATACTCTCGGGCAATTTTCTCTACAGTTTTCCAATCCCCTTCTTCAACTTCATTTGATTCTGTATTTTCTAATACGCTCCAAATGTCATTGGTTAAAAGTTGTTCTTCTGATTTTTTAAGAGATTTAATAACCTCATCAACGGAAACCTCAATACCTTCATCACGGCTTAACTCTTGTGAAAATCTTTGAATTTCATCAATCTCACCATCAATATCGGGTCTAACCCGTTTATCCTTATTTAACATTTTTTAATGCATTTTCCCAAAATGATTTTCTTTGCCAAAGTGTTTTAAATAATTCTACCACAACTTTGGTTGATAAATCAATAACCTTATCATTAATATCATTTGTCCCCATTTCTTTTTTAACCATATCGAGGACAATTTTATGGGCACGTGTAGTATCCATGAAATCTTTAATTTCTTTTTTTACTATTTTTTCAACTTCCTTTTTATCAGAATCAGTTAGTGCCATTTTAGTTGTTACTTCTTTGTCTAATTATTGGATTCATAGTATCCTCGAAGGTTAAGTGAAACTTAGAAAGTTTCTCTAATGATTCTAAAACTTCATCATCAACCTTTAACATATCAGCATTAATATAAACGCCAGATTCATCACCACTTATTAAAACAAAACCCATATCGATGTTTGGTATAGTACCGTCCATTCTTATTTGAGTCATGTTTATTGTAATACCGGGGTCCAAATCTGCCAAATCTGAAACTTGTTCTCTGAATGAATCAATTAAACCTGAAATAGAATTTTTTTGGTCATCTGATATTTTTAAATCAAGATTGTCTGTAGATAACATTTTAACATCCACATCATTTATAACCGTAATGTCATCTTTTAAATCGGTCTCCTCCTCTTTTAAAATGTTACCCTGTTTAACAGATTCAGTGAGTCTCCTCATTGTATCTAACATTTTCTTGGTCTCGTCGTATCCTATGTTTTTTCTATTTTGCATGATTAAATAATATTCTAAAATTAAATGATGGGTTTATATCTGTATAAATATTTGAGAAATTGGATTTACATACAATTCCATTAAATTTAATAACATTTTCAAAATACCCTTGTGACGGCACATGCTGTTTGAAGATGTGATGTTTATCACATAAAAAATCACATAGTTCAGATATCTTTTCAGTCTGAATTTCTGTGTACTTATCCCAAAAATAATAGTTCCTCCAATTTTTTATATGAGGTTCGGTTCTATATGGGTCACCTATCCAATTAGAGTATGCTCCTGTTATGGTATTTTTATTTAACCACCCCAAATTTTCAACCGCAATTTTGATTTGTCCCCTATCTAATTTTGGATTATCAAAAGTTTTGGATGTATAATTTGAATCGAATATCTGAAAAATAGTTCCCATTTTTGTGACAATAAAATGTGGAATATCTTGATAATTACCGTTTCTACGGCATTTCAATTTTTGAATAAAGTCGTCAACTCTTCTTTGTGTATCATAAAGTAAAATCTGTGTTTTTTTACTTTTCCGATTTGTGACATTTAATTTTTTTTTATCTAAAACGCCTACGTCTTGAATTTCCAACATTTCTTGATACTATTTTATTTTTTATTGATTGTTCTGTTGGGATAGGTGTTGTAATGAATTCGTCTTCATCGGGAATAATAACAACATCATTTTCCAAATCATATATTACTTGATTTGGATTATTATCATCTACCTCCCAATATAAATCATCAGGTCCCGAAATTATTTGGGTTGGTTCCTCCAAATCGAAGGATTGAGAATCTTCCATGCTTAAGGGGAGGTTTATTTCCTCCTCTAAGTGGTTGTCCTGTTCTATAATTTTTTTTTTTCAACCGATTCTTGTGGAATGGTTGGTGTTGGTGGAGTTATAGGTGGGGTTGGACTTTCTTCTTGGTAGACCACATCTATTTCAAATTTATTTTCGGGTAATTCTTCTTCCAATCCATCCATTAATGTCACATCCCAATCAGATATATTATCATCCTCTTTTCTTTCCCACTCGTTCAATGTCATTTCATTTACTTCTTCATCTGATAATGCAGGAACAACTTCATTATCTTCCCTAATAATTGGGTTATCAAATGGTTCATCATATAATCCCAACTCTTCATCATTCTTCATCATCTCGATTATTAACGATTCTCTTTCTTCTTTAGAAGGATTCTGTTGTGGGATTGGAGTGGGTTCGACATTATCCTCGATTTCAACGATACTCGGTGTTATCGTCGGTTCAGGTGATATTACTTTTTCAACTATTGGTTCGGGTGTTACAACAACTTCAGGAACAGGTGGAATAACATCAAGTTCTCTTTTTAATCTAATATCTTCCGCTTGTTTTAAAATCTCGTCATCAGTACGTTCTCGATATCTTTCAGCAGCCTTTATTAACTCTTCATTTGGTGAAGGTGGAGATAACAATATCTCTTCTAATTTTTTTAAATCGTTTTCACTTAATCTAACTTTAGAAACCTCTGCAACTAAATCACTCGCGTCTATTTTAACTGGTTCTTCTTTTGGTTCCTCCTTAGGTTGTTCTTTTGGTTCTTCGACCACTTTGTTTTTCCTATCTTCTTCAGTGAATTTAACCAACATATGTAGGAATGACAATGATATGACAGGAAGCATACCACCGGCAAAAAGTGCTAAAAATCTTTTATGACCAACAAAATCTGTTGGTTCTACTCCTAAGTAATAAACTAAAGGGGAAACCAAGTCAACCCAATCTTTAAACGTCTTAGAATCAACGTCAATGAATGTATAGGCAAAGAAAATATTACCAATAAATTGTATCAGAGTCACAATTGAAAATGGGAAATATACTTTAGATCCCATGTCAGCTGAAATGGCTGCAAGTGCAGATAGTGCTGCAATTTCAATACCAATAGATAAGTAAATCGCCCAAGTAAATGGGTTTGATAGTCCGTACCACATGGTAACGTGTGAAATCGACACAACCGCCACGGTAATGATTGGCACCAAAAACGCAGCAATAATTATGGTCTTATAATTCTTATTTACCCAATTTTTCATTTAGATTGTTGTAGTTCCTTTATATTATTTTTTACAAGAAAATGTAATTCCATCAATTGGGGACTTCTATTTTTTTCACTAATCCAATTGTCATAAAAAGTGTGAATTTTTATTTTCTCATTCTTAATAGAATCTTCCATTACTTTTGTTAAAGATTCCAAACTATCAATTTTTACTTCATTTTTAGTCTTTAACTTTTCTAACTCATCAACCTCACGTGACTTACCACAAGAACGAAAAAAGAAAATCAAACTCAGCATAACCAATAACTGAATGTGATATGTTTTAATGAATTGTTTAACCTTTTCCATAGTATTTTTATTTTTATAAATAGTTTATGAGACCAAAACTCTCGTTTCTAAGTTTTTTAATCGCCTTATCTTTCAATTGTCTTATCCTTTCTTTGGTACAACCAAACTCTTCTCCTAAATCATCTAAGTTGGATTCTACACCTGTCAGACCAAAATATTTGATGATAATTGTTCGTTCTCTATCATCTAAAATATTCAACATCAACTCAACTTTTTTCTTTATTTCATCACTCGAGTTCAATATTTGGTCCGCTCTATCCGCATTTTTATTAGGGATAATGTCAATTAAGGAGTCACCATCTTCATTAATTTCACTGAATAACCCAACACAATATGGAAGGTTGTTACTTGCGGATTCATTTTCATTGTTTGGATTACCTTGTTCATCCAACACATCGTCTTTTTTCTTTTGTTTAAACGCCTCCTGAACCAAATTTGATGGTATTCTTATGGTCCTTGCGTTTTCATTAAGTGAAGACATTATGGATTGTTTAATCCACCAAACCGCGTATGAAATGAATTTCAATCCACTATCAGGGTTAAACTTTTTTGCTGCTTTAATCAGTCCAATATTTCCTTCAGATATTAAATCCATAATATCTAAACCTTGGTTTTGATACATTTTTGCAACAGATATTACAAACCTTAAATTACCGACGACCAATTCGTCAAAAAGTTTGTTCTTTTCTCTTTTACTTATATTTGGGTTTCTTAACTCACTAAAAATTATTTCCTGTCTTTCATGTGAAACGACGGGTATTTTTCGAATGTCCTTGATGTACTGTTGTATTTCCTCAGTACTGATGATGATGGATTTTTTCATGTGAGTTGTCTGCTAGTGTTTAGACTAAAGATAACACAAATTCATCACATATCAAAATTGTCCAAGAACTTTTTTTCGTCTTCAGAAAGACTACTAAATCCGGTTTTTTCTATTTTTTCTAAAACTTCATCCAAATCAAAAAATTTATCTTTTGGTTTTACGTACTCAACTTTAATATTCATACCTAACTCATTGGGTTTGAATATGAAGTCTTTTAACTTCTCGGGCAAGTGAGCCGTGACCAAAGTATCGAGTGGATATAAAAAATAATATTTTATTGTATCGTTTATCATGAAATTCAATAATTCCGTAGAAAGATTTTTAACTTCATAATCCGAATCAAATATAACAATTATGTTATTATTGTTTTCGATAACGTATCTTAATGTTTTAACAGCAGGAGAACTCGACATGACCTCCATACAAAAAAACTCAACTTCATCATGTCCCTCAAAAGTTCCATAAATGAAAAGTGTATATGTCCTTACATCCATTTAAAACCGGTTGTTTTTTGAACCAATTTTCCAATAAACCCCACCACCCAAATATGGTGCTAATTTACCGACATTTCCATCAAAGACCCTATTATTAAGTCCTAAATCAATTCGATATATCTTATCTGTTTTGGTTTTCATCATCATACCAACACCCAACGAATTTACGAAATCTTCTCGATTTGCACTAAAGTTTAATCCATAATAAAACTTAGTTTTGGGCTCCTCTGGTATTCTTAGAGTATCATATTGGATTTGTTTTTTCAATTTAGGATCAACTAATTTCCGTTCAACTACTTTATTTTCACTAATTACTTCACTTAATGTTACCGACCCAACATCATTTGGCAATGTTAATACCTCAGAAACTTCATTTCTCAAATAATAAATTTCCAAAATTTTACTTGTATCAACTTGTTGGATGACATTAACAGGAACTTCAACTTCGACTTCATATGGTACCTCTACTAATACCTCATATGGTATAGTATCATGTACAGGGTATGGTATTGAATCCGTTGTCGTGTAATATTCTACCCTGTTTGGTAGAAGTCCACCAACATTAAAATATCCTAATACTGCCACAATGACAAGAAATAATATTACAAAATTCCTGAAATCAAGTAAGTCGTTTTTTTTCATCGTTGAATCAATAATACTGAGGTAGCCACAATTCCAACAAAAGTACCCACTTTAAAAAGAAATGTTTTTGCCCTTTGTCCTTTGAGTTCCTTTAATAATTTTTCAGACTTCTCTCTTTCAAGTGAAAATTGTTCGTCTTTTTTAAGGATTATAGTTTCTAAGTTGCTTATTTTTTGATTTTGTAGTGTGTCTTTTTGTTTTAAAAGAAGTATTTGTTCGTCTTTCAATTTAACCACATTTCCAAGTTCTTTTACTTGTAGGGACGCACCATCACCCTTAATTAAATCCTTTATAACTAACTTAGCGATTGGGACTTTTAGGGATACTATCGTGTCCTGATTCACCATTTTCTCCTCCTTCGTAACGGTCTGAGAAAAACTTAGTGAGGTCACTAAAAGTAAACCCATTAACAGCATCAACTTTTTCATTTGTCTGATTTTTTATAATAGTTATGTTCTTAGTTACTCGATTAATATCACCATCAATATTCTCAATCTCGGTGTCAATCAACTGAATTTGTTCAGTTATTTTTTCATTTTCTACACGAACTGAATCAATTTCTTTTTGTATCAAATCAATCTTGGTGTTATATGAATTGACATCTGTTTTGATTCCTTTCATTTGAAGAATCGAATAACCTCCGAGAACTATAATGATGATTAATAGAACATCTTGTTTGTTTATTTTCATAAGAATGTCTTTTTATTATAAATATCAACAAAAAAAATAGGGGACCATTTAGTCCCCCATCAATCAGTTTAATAAATTTTTATTTTTTTCTTCTGACAACTTCATCGATGATACCGTATTCGACCCCTTCTTGTGCTGTCAACCAAAAATCCCTCGATGCATCTGACATAACAACTTCTTTAGGTTTATCACAATACCTACCTAAAAGTTCAAACAATCTCTCATTCTTCTTTTTCCACCACATCATTGTGATTTCGGCATCTTGAATATTACCTACCGCACCTCCTGATGATTGGTGTAACATGATTTCTGCATCTTCCAGTGCTCCTCTTTTACCTTTTGTACCTGCTCCGAGTAGGACTGACCCCATAGATGCTGCCATACCAGTACAAATAGTTCGGATATCAGATTTAATGTATTCCATTACATTAACCATAGATAGACCGGATTTAACACTTCCTCCTGGCGAGTCTACGTGCATCGTAATGTCATTATTATCGATACTATCAAGAAACATTAACTGAGCCTGAACAATTGTCGACATATGGTCATTTACTTCACCGGCAACCCAAATAATTCTCTCGGCCATCAATCTGGAGAAAACATCCATTACAGTTACATTCATCTGTCTTTCCTCAAGAATGTAAGGTGTTAGACTA
>Ga0315900_10010864_pt1 | contig 11345 bp, 10 predicted proteins | sample LakEriMetagenome_FD_203521 | JGI IMG/M metagenome (GOLD analysis project Ga0315900, IMG submission 203521) | Freshwater fungal communities from buoy surface, Lake Erie, Ohio, United States - Buoy 12 MA114 | ecosystem: Environmental > Aquatic > Freshwater > Lake > Lake biofilm | place: USA: Lake...
AGAAATTTTCGGCTTCGAGGACGAATGGCTTTCCTCCAACGAAGACACCCGCGAGTTCCGACCGGTCCTCGCCGACAAAGAGTCGATTGTCCGGGTCATCAATCGCGACCGGAGCAACGCCGCGGCGACCGGCACCGACGCAGTGGTCGGCGAACTTGCCGAATCCGGGGTGGCCAACGTCGTCGACATCGACCCGCAGGAAATTGCGCGGGTCAATCCCGCCAGCATCAACACCACAGCGGAACAGGCGCTGCAGTGGGTGCTGCACAGGTCTATCACCGGCGGTGCCAGCGACCTGCACATCGAAAAGTATTACAACATGGCCCGCTTCCGCGGCCGCATCGACGGGGAATTGGTCACCCTGTTCTCGGCGCCGGAGGAAATGCTTCCGCGCTACGTCAGCCTCATCAAAAACTACTCGAACATGAGCCAAGAGCGGCAGTCCGCACAGGACGGCCGCTTCTCCCTCCGCATCGGAAAACGACGCGTCGATTGCCGTGTCTCGGCCATCCCCTGCCGCAAGGACCAGCAAAAGATCACCATCCGCTACCTCGAGAAAGAAGGTGGGGTGCGCAAACTGAGCGAATTGAATCTCTCCAAGCGCAACCTGGAACTTCTCCAAGCGGCGATGTCCCGCGACCAGGGACTGATCCTCATCACCGGTCCAACCGGCAGCGGCAAGACCACCACGCTCTACGCGCTGCTCAACAGCGTGAACTCGGAAAACCTCAACATCCAGACGATCGAGGATCCTATCGAATATGAAGTCGAGGGATTGAACCAAACCCAGACCGATCCGGTGCACGACATCGATTTCGCCCAGGGTCTGCGCCGACTCATGCGCGCCGACCCGGACGTTATCCTCATCGGCGAATGCCGTGACGAGGAAACGGCGAGCGCGGCCGTTAATGCCGCACTCACCGGGCATCTCGTCTTGACCACCCTCCATGCCAACGACTGTCTGCGCGCGGTGAGTCGGTTCATTTCCATGGGCGTCCCGCCCTACCTGCTGGCCGACTCGCTGGCCCTGTCCCAGGCCCAGCGTCTCGTGCGCCGACTCTGCGGACAGTGCAAGCGGATGGTGCCGCTCACACCGCAACAGCGTCGCATCTTTTCAGCCAACAAGGTGCCACTGTCATCCGAAGTGACCCACCTTTACGAAGCCGAGGGCTGCCCCGAGTGCCGTGAGACCGGCTACCGCGGCCGCATTGCCCTGATGGAGCTTTGCCCGATCGGACGCGAGATCGCCGATCTCATTGCGGTCAATGCCCCGCAGGGTGAGATGCGCAAAATCGCCAGCGCGCAGGGTCTGCGCACGTTGTATCAAGAGGGACTGCAGACCGTGGCCGAAGGCAAGACCTCGCTCGAGGAGATCAAATGTCTGGCCTATACGGGTGTGGCGGAGAATGACGCCGACGAAAACGGCACTACAGCCGACAGCAGCCCGCAGATTTGATCGGAGCTAGGAGCATGGGGCATAGAGCATAGAGCATGGGCCAGCTCACGCCTCACGCTTCAATGATGTGGTTGCGGATCGCGTAGCGAACGAGCTCCCCGATCGAATGGAGGCCGAGCTTTCGCATGATGGCAGCACGGTGGGTTTCGACCGTCTTCACGCTGATACCCAGTTTGTCAGCAACTTCTTTGTTGCTCGATCCCTCGGCCAGCAACTGGATGATTTCGCGCTCCCGCGTGGTGGGCTTGTCGTCATCCTCGGGGGCCGCATGCGGCAAATTGTTGTTCCGCATGCTGTCGAAAATCACTTCGGATATCTTCGAGCTGAAGTAGTGTTTCCCTTCCAGCACGCATTTTACCGCGTCGAGCAGTTGGCGCCCGGCATCGGACTTTAAGATATAGCCGTGCGCGCCGGTGCGGAAAATTTGCACAACAACCTGTTCGGCATCGTGGACGGTGAAGACAAGCACCTTGCTGTGCAGACAAAGTTTCAACACCTGTCTGGCCGCCTCGATGCCGTTCAATTCGGGCATGGTCACATCGAGGATGACCACATCCGGTTGCAATTGTTCCGCCTGTTTGACGGCTTCGCGCCCGTTGGAAACCTCGGCGCAGACGGTGTAGCCCCCGCTTTCCAGCAAATTGCGCACCCCCGCACGCACTATCTCATGATCGTCGGCAATCAGAACACTGGGTTTCTTTTTGGCCATGAGAAAAGCTTAGACACAGCTGATTGTGCGAGACAGCCGAAGGCAAATAAAGGAAGATAAACGACAAGATTCTCCGGAAGCACCGCTTTCTCCCGTTGTCCAACGGGGGGAAACAAGTCCTCTTCCATCCGTGACTATCCGCGTCTATCGGTGGCTAGCTCTTCGCTGTTGTCCGCGGCCCCCAATCGGCATCTGACCGTGACGCCGTAGGGGGACGAGTCGATTTCGAGCGAGCCGCCCAACTGCTTCATACGCTCGCGCATGCCGGCCAGGCCCACCCCGACCGAAGTTGCGAAGGAAAAACCCTCCGGCAAGCCCTCGCCATTGTCCCGGATTTCCAAAGTCGTCACGCTTTCTTCTGCTTGGCCGCGAAGAGTAATCCATGCCTTGGTCGCCCCTGCGTGGCGGTAAATATTGCCGAGAGCCTCCTGCACGACACGGAACAGAGCTGTCTCGGTTTTCGTGCCCAGCCGCTGGAAAACTTCCGGAAGATCGAGAAAAACCGGGATTCCGTTGCGCTTGGTGAAACCGTCGGCGAACCATCGAATGGCGAAAACCAAACCCTCTTCTTCGAGCAGCGGAGGGTGCAGCAAATAAGAGATATTCCGAAGCTCCTGGCACACCTGACGGCTGATTGCTCCGGTGTCCGCCGCCAGCTTGCGCGTTTGCTCATCCGTTGCTCTGGACTCGAGAAGGCTCATGTTCATTTCCAAAGCGGACAAACTCTGGGCGGTGGAATCGTGGAGATCGCGTGCGATCCTGCGCCGTTCCTCGTCCTGCAGATTCATGAGCCGTGCGGAGAGCGCCTGCAGTTGGCGCTCGGAGTGTTGCAACTTGCGCTGCGCCCGGACCTCGCTCGTGACGTCGGACGCGATCCATTGTCCTCCGGAGAAACTTCCGTCCGCCGCGAAGGCGGCGCGGAGCGTGCTGCGCAGCCAAACGGGCGCGGACCCGCCTCTGCGGACAACGTGGGTGAAAGCTGCCGTGGTCGAGGCGGGATTAAGGCCGGCCAGCTGGTCCTGGACAAAGGTCCAAGTGGAAGAGTCAAGGCAGTCGGCCAAACGAGGTCGGCGTCCCTGCGGCTCGGTCCCGCAAAGGTTCGCGAAAGTCCGGTTGGAAAAGGTGATTTCGCGGTTGCCGTTGAAGCGGCAGATCGACTCCGTCTGGTCTTCCACCACATGGCGGTATTCGCGCTCGGCGGACTGAACCAGCGTGGCCAACTCCTCGATACTGCGGGCCAAGCCGGCCAACTCGTCATCTCCGGTGAATTCCAGTTTGACCGGCAAGCGTTCCTCGCTCTTCTCACTTTCCACCTCGTCGGCCAAGTTTTGGATACGCCGCAGAATGGTCCGGTCGACAATGAAGAGCATGAGCAGCAGCATGAGTCCCGCGGCCAGAACGAGCCCGACGAGAAAATAGCGCGCGACTTTGGCACCGGTTTCATAAAATGACCTGCGGCCGGAAACGACAACGTCCCTCGCACCGAATGGCTCAGCAAAGGATGCCTCGACCATGCCCTCAGGCAGCTTGCGCACGAGAATACCGCCGGGAGACTCCATCGCGAGCCCGTCCGGGGACCTGTCGCGGAAGGACGCTGTCCGGCCGAGCAACGCCGCCGCCTCGGCGAGTTCGACTTCTCCCAGGGGACGATTTCCGGGCTGCACCTTGGCGGCAAGAAAATCGCGAACCACGGAAGCCGTGGCGCGCGCCTCCTCGGCGTCGGCGACCTCGAACTGGCGGAACACGGCCATCCAGACAACCACCGCAGCAATGGCACCGAGGGCAAGAAAGCCCAGTGCCGCGAGCACGATGGCGCGCGAGTAAACCGTCTCAGATCGCAAACCGAGGGCGTGCCCCAAACGAGCGAGGGCTCGGCCCGAAAACGAGTCTTTCGGCGGAACAAAGCGGATCATGCGGCTACCGTCCGGGAACAGCGGGGGCCGAAGCCGCCGGGGGCGCCTCGCCCTCTTTTTTCGGCAGGATGACTTTGCTCAAACCGAAGATGGGTCCGTAGATAGCGTAGATCAACCCTCCAACAACTGAGCCGAGAACGATCAAGACAAAGGGTTCCAACAGCTTGTCGATCTGGGACGACATGAGGTCAAGTTGTTCCTCGTAGTCGGAAGCGATCTGGTCGAGCACTTCGTTCATGCCGCCCGTCTCGCCAGCCATCTGCACCACGGCAGCGATACTCCGTCCGTCGGCGCCGAGGCGATGGCTTTCCATGAGGAAACTCTCAGGCATGGAAAGCCCGTCAACGATATGGTCACGCACGCGCAGGAAGAAGGCCTCGAATTCGACATGGTTTGCGCTCTTCGCGGCGATTTCCAACGCAGTAGCCACGCGCACGTTGGCAGCCAGAAGCAGCGCCAGGATACGGAAACTGACCATAGCCGCGGTCTTGGTGATAAGCGTTCCAACCGTGGGTATTCTGGAAAAGAAAATCTGCACATTCGGCTGACGGTAAATCTTGCCCCAGTTCTTGAAGAGGGCAACCAAAGCGATGATCGGAACGGCAGCCATGTAGGGCTGTTTGAGCAGGATATTCGAAAAGCCAATCATTATTTGCGTGGCGAGAGGCAGTGCCACGTTCATCGAAGCGTAAAGCTTTGAAACCGCGGGAATGAGCGTGAAGCTCATGATAAGGACGACGATGACTGCCAAGATGATGACGATCACTGGGTAGATCATTCCGGCTTTCAGCTTTCGCAGAATTCGCAGCGATTTCTCGCGGCCGCTTGTGATCTGCTGGAAGACCATGTCGATTTGGCCGGACTCTTCGCCCGCCTTGATCAGTGCCAGCACGTCCTCGGTGAAAAGATCGGGATGCTGGGCGAAAGCGTCGCTCATTTTCTCGCCGCCCATGATGCTGCGGCTGATCTCGGCTACGGCACCTCGGAAGCGCGGCGATTTCAGCCGCCCGGTCATCAATTCCAGCCCTTTGTTGATGGAGATGTTCCGCTGCAGGCAGCGCGCCATGCCGTTGAAAAACTGGGCGGACTCCTCCAATGAGGGTTTCTTCTGCGTCGCCCGGTTGACGAATTCATCAGCTCCGCTGATGTCCGTCACTTCCGCCGTCTCGTTCGGCGCCTTCCCCGCACCGAAAACGGCCTTGGCATCCTCGTCGGTGTCGACAATGACCTCGGATGTCTTCCCGTTGTAAATGTTGGTGAGCTTTACCTTTTTGAGCATGGTGCTGCAGGGCTAATCCTGGTCGTAATTGACTCTTATCGTGGGCCGGACAATACTGACCGAGTTGGTTGTGTATGTGCCCACCCCGCCCGGACTGGCAAATACGATGTTGCAACTGGTTCGTTCGACGGTAACCAGGTTTGCATCGACCGTAATATTGGTCCGCAAAGCGGGAAAGAATCTGAGGGTATAGCCGCCGACCGGTGGCGTCCCGCTGGCCACGCAAGGCTCCGGCAGCAGTCCGCGGATGGCCGAAGAACTGAGATCCAGCCGATGAAGCTTGGCTGCTTGCTCCTGCAGGTTTGCGGCGCGCAGCGTTGCTGCATTCAGTTCCTGCTGCTGCATGAGCGTCGAGGCCAGCACCGCCGCCGCAGTCAGTCCAACCGCGACAATGGCGGCCGCCACCATGACTTCGACCAAGCTATATCCTTTTGAATTCACGGCGTCTTGTAATCCTCCAGCCACATCATGCGATCCGCAATGTAATCCAGCCCGCCGGGGTCGAGTTCCTGTTGGAGAACAGGGTTGCCTGTGACCGCGCCATCAGTCCTCACCCCGCCGACAATATCGATGCCGGATGTTGCGAAGTTGGCACCGCTGTGCGAGGCGGAAATGCCGATGCGCCAATTGCCGGAGGCATTGGTGGCAACTACAGCGAGCGTTCCTCCCGCGCCCGCGGCACGCTGGTAATTCACGTAAACGGGACGCCCGGTTACGAGCGGGTTTCTTCCCTGAAGAAAGAGCCCTGTCAAATTGGTCCGCGCCGCGGGGACAATAACCTGCAACGGCTTGCGGGGGTATTGCTCCGTGCCGATGAGCCGCAGGCCGGTGACGGGCAAGTTCGCGTAGTTCGTGCCGTTGGTGGAGAAGTTCGCGCGATCCATCGTCTCATCGACGCGAAAAAGGAGGACTTGGCTCAGGCCCTGCGGATCATCCGTGCCCAGATCGATTACGAGGTGCAGCGCAGTGATCGAAGGATTAGCCGGCGCAAAATATGAGTTTGTGAAAGGCCCCCACGAAGCCACGCCGATGGGGACGTCGAGATATCCCTCGTAGCCGGTCGTGTCGATATTGGTGTTGGTCACCGAACTCACCCTCATCCGGGCCATCTCATGGAATCCCACGAATTGCTCCGGGTGATTCATGTCGATGTAGGGCGGGTTGAGAAGACTGGACACGGCGTTGCTTGCCGGACGGTGCTGGGTGAGAGGATAACCCGCGGCAATCGGGCTGCGCGTGCGCACCTGAAAATTCCACGGCACGTTTTCCACGCCATCGTAAATCGTCCCCGGCACAACCACGCGGTAGAATCCGCCACGTTCCATCAGCGTGAACGGATTGATCTTCATGTTCACGATGGTGTTGGTGGTGGAAAGCGTGGTCCAATAGTCGCCCCCCATGCTCGTCTCGCTGACCGGGGAGAGGGAGAATCCACCCAGCGTTGCGTTGGTGTATCCCGTGTTCGTGCTGACCACGCCGTTGAACATTCTCGCGAGCATGAACTGCCGGGCCATGGCGCGGCTGTTTTCCATCCTGATGCGACGATTCAGCGCTTCCCATTCATTCTGACCCACCAGAGCCTGCGTGGCCGCAAGTTGCGCGATACCCGCCAGCACAAAGACGCCGGCGGCGAGAAGCAGAACGGCAAAGACCAGCACAGCCGCGGAACGAGCAGTGGTCTTCGTTTTCATAACGAAGGAAAGGCCGGCAGCACGAAGAACAAGGAAGTTCGTCCGGCCATGTTGGCGTAATTGGCCCGCGTGTTGGTCGAACTGCCGGGAACTTGGCCGGCTCCCAGCGAGGAAACAAGCGGGTCGGGCCACCAGACAAAGGTGAAAGGCTGGTTCACCGCTACCGCGAAGGGATCATTCTCGTCATCATCAGCGGCCGCACGCCCAAAGAAAGCAGCGAGCGGACGAAAACCGTCGGACCCATTCGCAGCCTCGGGGTAGTAGACGTGATAATAGTCCGTCGGCACGGACGTATTCGTTCCGCTGTAGCGCCGCACCGAGGCGACCGTTCCTCCGGTCGGACTGGAAGTCGGAACAAAATCCATCTCATAGGTTGCCAGAATAGCGAGCCGGTTGGTGTAGTCGGAGACGCTGGCCAAGGTTCCCACGACATAGATGCTGGCGTTGGTTGTATTTCGAAGCGCACCGTCCTGTTGCGCCGGGAAAGCGGAGCCGAGTGCGGCGTCGGCCGAGGCCAAGAAATCGCGGAAGGTGGACGGCGTCGAATGACTGCGGAAATCGGTGCCGCCCGGCACGGCGATTTCAGCGGGCCGCAGGGCGGGGTTGCCCGACACATTGCGTCCGAGGCAGAAAACCGCGGAGGCAGCGGAGACGTCCGACATCAGTCGGTCTTTCATCCGCCGAGCCTGGGCTGCCTGGAAATAGTTGGGATTGGGGCCGAGCGTGAGCGTGGTGAAATTTGTCCCGTAAAAATTCGCGATGACGCCGGACGGAAGGGACACATTCACCGTGCCTTGGCGCAGCGGCAACCCGGAGATGACCGCGAAGCCGATGACAGCCGCAGCGATGAGTGCCGCGCCGATGGCGGCGGCTACCAGCAATTCAACCAACGTGAAGCCGCTAGTCGCTTTTCTCTCGTGCGGATTCATCGGAGGAACGGGGATTCGCTTCACCCATCAGCTCGTGGGACCGCTCGGTCAACCCCTGCAACCCGGATTTCTCCGCACCTTCGGCGATCGCCTTGACCGCAGGAACTTCGAGCGGCTTGAGGTCGGGCGCGCCCTTCGGCGTGAACGGGACAAGTTTTTTGAACAGCTCACCGGAGAGGAGCGACTGGGGACGCGGCGTGAGATCATAACCCAGCCCGATCGTTCTCGCCGGAAGCCCGGGCGTCTTTTCCTCGAAGGCCAGCACGATCTCGCGTTCGCCGATGCTCTGCACCCGCAGCACCTCGGCCTGGTCGGCGAAAAGCTTCGGCAGGGTCTCCCCCTCTTTCAGGTGTGTCGATCCGAGGACAACCCGATAAGAACCTGGAGATCCGGAAATACCGCTGATGCGCATGTTCGCAAGGATTCGGCGGATGCGCATCTCCTCGGTTTCGGAAGCGATTGCCTCGACTTCCTCGACCTGCTCCGGCGGTAACGACACGAGCCCGAAAGGATTCCGTTCTCCCTCGAACACTGTGGCCGGCTCGCGTTTCTCCGGCTCCATGGCAGTGCGGTCGAGCTCCGGAATGCGCATATCCGCGGCTTTCTGCTCTGCCGGGGTCAGCTCCCTCTCCTGCGCCCGCACCGGGAGGACAACGGCAAGAAAAACAGCGCAAGCCGCAGACAGCATGAACGCAAGAGGCATGATCATGAGAGAGCGCGGCTTCATGGTTTCTTGGTCGCGCGCAGCGGAACCTCGAGGGTGACATCCATGCGAAGATCCTCGCCCCGCGATCCTTTGGCCAGTTCGAGGCGTCCGACGCGCATGGTCGGTCTGATTTTTTCCATCATACCGAGCCAATTAAGCAGCTTGGCATAGCTGTCGTCGAAAACCAGCGAGGCCTGCATCAAAATGGGCAAAGATTTGTTGTCGACGTTGCTGATCTTGTGCGGCACCTGCTGGTAACGCTGCGAGAGATTGAGCATGTTGGCCTCGCGCACTTTCATGCTGATGCCTGTCTCCGCCGCCTGCTGCTCCTCGATCACGGCAAAGAAAGGTTCCCACTTGCCGACGAATTCGAGCAGCTCCTTCGACTGGCGCTGCAGATCCTCGTAAACCCCTTTTTCGGCGTCCAGCTGCGTGACAAGCGCAGCCTCCTCCTTGGCTGCGGCCTCAGCCTCGCTATTGAGCGTCTTCGCCTTGCCCTGGAACGACTGGGCCAACTGGACGAGCAGGAGGATGCCTACCAGCACAATGACCATTCCGAGTTGCTTGGGGTTCATGGCTGGACGATTTCTTGGGCGCGCTCCGCCGGGGTCGGCCCTTGGGCGTGCGGGTTCTGCCAGAGCAAACTGGCCCTGTAATCGAGATCCCCCCTCACCCTGGTTTGCGTGGGTGAGAATTCGCGGTAATTCATCCGCCGGATGACTTCGAGTGTGTCCTCGAGCTGCTGATCGGAATTCGTATTCAGGCGCAGCCCGAGGCGGAGCTGGGATGGTGTTTCGGCGTCGCGTTCCAGCTTAAGGTCCACGATGGATGACTGGGGATCCATACTGCGCACGATGGCCACGATGAGCGGTTGGAGCGGCATGGAGGCGAGAACCCAGGATTCCAGGTCGGCCGCCTCGCGGATGTTCGATTCGAGAGCGGCACGATCGGCTTTTGTTTTGGCGATCTCCGCCTGCAAGGAGGTAATGCGCTGTTTGATCGCATCCCTCTTCTGAGTCGCCACCCGCGCGTTCCAGAACGCGACCGCGCCGATGATCAAGAGGAAGGCAAGTGCGCCGTAGAAAAGAATCGGCACCAAGCGGAAGATCATGGGCAGGGCCGGCGTGATGTCCTTCCGGTCCGTCTTCAGGTCGTCGATCTGGTCGGCAATGATCTGCATGGTCAGTTGCGGTAGAGCAGTCGCACAAGCAATCCGGGCTCCGTGAGGTCGTTGATTGGACGACCGGGAAAAAGTTCCGCCAGTTTTTCGGGCAGCCCGGCCACGGGCTCGTCGCAGGCGACAACCAGGCCGCGGTCCGGTCCGAGCCGCTCTTGGAACGGACGAAGGAGCTCGATCAGCGGGGTGATGTCGCCGCCTGCTTCGTAAAGGTCGGGCCGCGATCGCAGTTCCATCCAATTGTCCTTCTCCTGCATTAGCGCGCAGACCGAACCGCTGCAACAGGCAAGGTAAAGTGCGCTCACCGGATTTTCCGCCCCCTTCTTCGTGTTCGCCGCACCGAGAGCGTGGCGTAGGAGCACGTAGGTGCCGCAGCAGATGCGCCCCGGCTTGAGACCCTGTTCTTTGCAAAGCGCCTCGGTCTTTTTCACATTCTCCTCGTCCATGGCCAGCAGGATGCTGGAATTCGTCTCGGGGTTGTGCGTCACGGCATAGCGTTTGCCGCGCTCGAAGCGGGCATGCAACACGCTGCGGGGGTCCTTTTTCACCGCTTCCTCCGATCCCTTCTTGCGCGAGAGGTTGCTCTCCACGCTGATGACGTAACGGCTGTCGAGCGAGACCATGCACCACCCATCGGCAATCTCGTTTTTGATGGCAGGCCCCAAGTCGGCGAAAAGTTCCTTCAACTCGCCGCGCTTGCTCTCCCGGGACAACTCATCGCCCTTTTTGTTGATCACGGCGTAGGACAGATGGTTGCGCCCCACGTGGATGAGCGCGGTATTGCGACCGGCAAAGCGGCTCTTCCACGGCGCCTGAGGGTCGTCTTCCTCCGGGCGGAAGGCGGAAAAGCTGAGGACGCTTTTGACGTGTTTGAGCATTTACCGTGCGACCTCCGGCTGATGCTCGAGGTAGTCCCGCACCTCTTCCTCGCCGAACCCGGAGCTGATCACCTTGATCGCGCTGACATACCCCTCCTCCTCGCGCGTCTGCAGACTGCGCTCAAAGTTGAACATGCCCCGCTTGAAGCCCGTCTCCAGCTCCTGATCGAGTTTCTTGAAATCGCCGCGCCGTATGATGTTCACGACGCCGTCGTATTGCAGAAGCACCTCGTGAATCGGGAAACGCTTGCCTTGTTTGTCGTCGAGCATGAGGCGTTGGCACATGATAAGCCGCAGCGAATCGGCAAGACTGGCTTGCGCGCTCTCCAGACGCTCACTCGGGATGAGTTTAAGAAAACGCTGCACGGTCTGGGCCGCCGACGAGGTATGCAGGGTCGCCACGACCACGTGCCCGGTCTCGGCCGCTTGGAGGGCGATTTCGGCCGTCTCGCCATCGCGGATCTCGCCGATGATGATGACGTCCGGCGCTTGGCGCAGCGCAGCCCTCAGGGCTTTGCCGAAATCAATCTCATCCGTGCCCATCTCTCGCTGCGACATGAGCGCAGGCAGATCCTCGGGGTAAACGAATTCGATCGGGTCCTCGAAA
>Ga0315900_10010865_pt1 | contig 11344 bp, 17 predicted proteins | sample LakEriMetagenome_FD_203521 | JGI IMG/M metagenome (GOLD analysis project Ga0315900, IMG submission 203521) | Freshwater fungal communities from buoy surface, Lake Erie, Ohio, United States - Buoy 12 MA114 | ecosystem: Environmental > Aquatic > Freshwater > Lake > Lake biofilm | place: USA: Lake...
CTGTTTCAAGCGCGTTCACCAGTTTAGAAGCCAGAACCGATGTGCTTCCAGTAAACGTCTGCTTGGCCGTAAACGTAGTGGCCGTACCGGGAGCAACAAAATCCGTCCCCGCCGTGGCCGCACTAAACGCCGATGCGCCGTTGCCTTTCAAAACCCCGGTCAGCGTGGTAGCACCAGTGCCGCCATTCCCAACCGGGAGCGTGCCAGTGACGTTTGCCGTCAGGGAGCAGTAAGTCGTTGAGGTCGAACCCGTACCGCCAGAAGCCACCGGCAGAGCCGCGCCCAGCGTTAGAGAGCCGAAGTAGTTCAGCGCTACAACAACGTCAGTGCCATTGCACCGCAACGTCATGGATGCCCCGTTGGGCACAGAGATACCTGACCCGGCAGAGGTCTTGACCGTCTGCGCATGACCAGTGCTGTTGGTCACGAAGTACAGCTTGCTGACCGCAGGGCAGATGACCTGATACGAAGCCCCCGGAGTCCCACCGAGGGCGAGGAACATGGCCCGTGCTTCGTCTGAGGCACCGTTGTTGTTGGACAGCGTGTAGTTCGCCGCCGTCATTGTGATGCTGGCAGTCCCAGCAACAGACGTATCAACCAGCGCGGTCAGGCCGGTGTTGACCTGAGTACCCCAGGTGCCAGAGTATTCCCCGGTGGCAGGCTGTACCAGTCGAAGGCTTGTGGTGTATGAGGCCATAATTTATTGCCAGTTGGGGTTTTGCGTATCTGTCACAAGCGCCCAGCCGGGGACTTGAGTCGTTGATGGTGGAAGCCACCCAGGTGTTTGAACTGTACCCGCTGCGGCCCATCCTGGCGACTGGGTGTCCACCAAAATTTGCCAGTCCGCTGTCTCTGCGGTGTTGATGACCACCCAACCATTGACCGTCACTACTGTGACGTTGCCAACCCGCCCGGTGCCATAAACACCAGTAACAAGAACCGTGACATCCCCCGCCCCATCAATCTGGAACGCGCTCGACTGAAACGCATTGGATTGAAAGGCGGTCGTCATTTAGTCCACCTTGGTTATAGGCTTGACGAGGGTAGCGTGGGTATCCAGAGCGGCTTCTTTGTAGTTCTGCAGGGCGAACTGAACATGATCAGGGTGCCGAGCGCCAAGCTCTGGGGAAAAAGAGTAGCCCCAGGTTGCAGCAAAGTTGCAAGAGTAGCCTGCCGGGTTCCACTTCCTGTCCGTGTGCGGAGCGTTGGTGTTACGCCACTCCTGGCTCAGGTAGTAGTAGAACATCTCCGACACCGGAGGCCACTGATGCGTGAAGTCCCCGTAAGCCCGGTTTGAGGCCCAGTGTGGCGTGACCACGGTGGCCTTGGCACCTTCCTTCATAACGCGGAAGGCCTCGTTCATGAAGTGAACCCGCTGCGGCGCAGTCAGATGCTCAAGGAAATGGCTGGCGTGGATCTCTTCCACCGTGCCATCCTCCCAAGGCCAAGGGTCAACGCCGATGTTCAGAACGACATCAACACCCTCCATCGCGTACTGATCTACGCCGATGAAGCCTTCTTTTTTCTTACCGCCACACCCGAGATCAAGTTTCATTGTTTACCACACATAGTCAGGAATGCCGCCACGCTTGCCTTCAAGGTCATAGTGTCCAACCTTTACCGAGCAATCAATAGCACAACGATAGCCGTACTTCCGGGCATCACCCCAGAAGTAGAGGTCTTGCGTGGCAACGCCACCTTCAGTCTGAGTCACAAACCAAGGCTTGCGTAGGCGCTCGTCCTTGAACATATCAAGACGCCAGACGTTGAAACCCATGCCGGTGCCGCAGCACTCAACCAAACCACCAGCAGGATCAGGACGCTGGGGGCGGAAGTTCAACACTGGATCTTTGGGATCGCCCCAGATTTGAGCCACCCCGCCTGGGCCTTGCGTGAAGTACAACCCCCCGATACAGGCGTACTCCGGGTGATTCTCCATCTGGGTGAGTAGCTTGACCATTCCATCAGGCGGAGGGATGTTGTCGTGCTCCAGCGTAATGACGTACTTCCACTTGCTCAGGTCTGGATGAGCCAGGATGCTCTCAATCGCAGACGTAAACGCCTTGCCTACCTCCATGCCTACAGCCCACAGACGGGTGAACTTGGCATTGGGTGGCGCGTACATATTCATCCATGACGCCACCGCACGGGTAGGAATCTGCCCGAAGCACGGCACGATCTGGATGCAAGAAAGGTCTTTGTAAGCCTTGTCCTGCGTAAGACGCGAGATGGTCTTTTCCAGATCAGCGTTGTGTGCGCCGCCGTCATAGGAGGAGATGATTTGTGGCTGCATCAGGGCATTTCGACAATTAGCGTGGGCACATAGGGTGCGCCAAAAGTTACGTCAGACTCCCGAACGCAGAGTGCGATTCTTGGCACAGGGGTAGACAGAACGATGTAGACGATGTCGTCAACCGTAACCCTTTGGCACCCATCAAAGTCGTTGATGTCCATGCTTACACCGTGCTGTTGATGAACATGACTGCAGGGGCACGGAGGTTGTTTGAGTCAGACCCGCGAATCTGGCTGAACGCGATGCTGTTCGGCATCCCTGATGTTGTCGCGGTGTAGACGCCCTGACCAATCGTAAACTGCTGAGTGGTGTTGTGAGACTGCCCAAAGAAGCCCACAAAGTTGCTGTTGACGTTGCTAACCAACATCTGAGAGATAGATGCGTTTGCACCGGCAGTCGTGGTACGCGACAAGTGCGCGACCCAAATTTCCTGCTCTTGAACCGTCAACGTCCAAGGGAACGTGAGCAATCGCATACCTGAGAACAGAGAGTAGCTTGCAACAGTTCCTGAAAATGTGAAGCCTGTACTAAATGAGGTACTGGCGCTTAACGAGAGCGTACTGCCATTTTGGGTGTAGAACCCCATCCAGTAACTCAGCGTCACAGAACCCGTCGAATTGGTGGCGTTGGTGTAGGCAATTGGGACGCCTACCCGATCTTGGAAGTAGTACGGAGAATGCTCCGGCTCAATATAAAGAGTACCCTGCCCCTGCTGACCCGCAACCATCATCAAGTCAGCGTAAGGAGCCCAACCGTCATACGTGTTGTTTGCGATGATCGAAGCGGTCATCGTTGAGCCGTTCAAGCCAAAACTTACACCGTTGGAGTTGCTGAAGACCACCGTGCCCGAGGTAATAGTCGAGCCCGCCACAGCGATGTTCGGACCCGTCTGGTTGGTCGTGCCACCGCCGTTGCCAGCAGAAAGCGAAAGCGCTACCCCGTTGGTTCCGACGTTCATCGTGCCCGTCAGGTTTGTCAGAGCAAGCGTGGTGCCTACCCCTGCAATGTTGCCTGCTGGTTGCGTCTGGGTTGTCTGTGCAGCGTAAGTCGTCAGGTATGCGGGGACTGCCATCGTCAGTCCGTTGGTCCCCAGGGCAGCGGTAATGACCGTGCCGGTCGTCGTTGTGCTCGTAAACCCTGTGCCCGCTCGACCAGAGGTCAGGTCATTCACGTAGGTTGTGATGTACGCTGGGACAGCCATTGTCAAGCCGTTGGTTCCGAGCGCAGCCGTGATTGCTGTACCTGTTGTGGTGGTGCTGGTGTAGCCCGTGCCTGCGTAGTCCGTCTTCACGGACGCTGTCATCTGGTTGGTGCTCAGACCAAACGTGACGCCGTTGCCGTTGGCAAACTGGATCGTGCCCGTGTTCTGGGTGTAGGTTCCAGAGCCTTGCAGTGCTGCACCACCGCCACCACCGGCAATATTGCCACTCAAAGACAAAGCTACACCGTTAGTTCCAACATTCAATGTGCCGGTAATGTTTGTTAGGGCAAGCGTAGTACCAACACCAGCAATATTGCCTGCAGGTTGCGTCTGTGTTGTCTGGGCGGCAAATGTGGTGATGTACGCTGGAACGGCCATGCTCAGACCGTTGGTCCCTAGCGCAGCCGTGATCGCGGTGCCCGTTGTCGTGGTAGACGTAAAGCCTGTGCCAGCCCGCCCAGAGGTTAGGTCGTTGGTAAACGTAGTGATGAACGCAGGCACAGCCATTGAAAGGCCGTTGGTGCCCAGGGCTGCGGTAATCGCAGTGCCCGCTGTGGTCGTGGATGTAAAGCCCGTGCCTGCCCGACCTGAAGTCAAGTCGTTGGTAAACGTAGTGATGTACGCCGGGACGGCCATCGAAAGGCCATTGGTGCCCAACGCGGCAGTGATTGCCGTGCCCGCTGTAGTGGTCGATGTAAACCCCGTACCCGCCCGCCCCGATGTCTGATCGTTGACAAAGGTGGTGATGAACGCTGGGACAGCCATTGAAAGGCCATTGGTCCCAAGCGCCGCAGTAACAGCAGTGCCCGCTGTAGTTGTGCTGGTAAACCCCGTACCCGCTCTGCCTGAGGTCAGGTCGTTGACAAAGGTCGTGATGAATTGGGGCACGGCCATAGAGAGGCCGTTAGTCCCCATAGCAGCCGTGATGGCGGTTCCAGCCGTCGTAGTGCTGGTGAATCCTGTGCCTGCGATAGCCCCAGAAGCCTGAGTCTGCACGGTCTGTGCAACCGTGTTTGCACCACTGATGATGATCGTGGCTGCACCAGCGGCTGTGGCCGCGCTCAGGGTGACGTTATTCCCGCCTTGGAGGACAAAGTTTGTCCCCGTAAAAGACGAAGCCCCTACCGTATTACCGGAGAGGGTCTGGCCTTGAATGTGCGCAGAATTCCAGTCGCTTGGACGAACGACAGATGTAGCCGTCCCGTCTGCAACTGTCTGTGTATACGCGTGATACAGCGCAGACATCTATGACCTCACTCTATGCGAATGAGCGCATTGGTCGCATTTGCAACAGGCATCTGCACGGTAAACGTTCCGCTAGATACTACTTTGTCAGAGCCAAAATCCAGCACCGCCACGCTCTTGTTGCCTTTGCTGAAGTTGTAGATCAGAGCACCACGAGCGGTGATCGTCGCAGAAGTGAACGCAATGTTATTGAACGTCACCCAGGCTGTTGTACCTGAACTGGACACCGCCACACCAGATAGCGTACCCCCACCGGCAGAATACGTCCCGCTTGCGGGCACCTCACTGGAAGTTGTGTAAACCGTCGTGGCCGCGCCAAGATCCGCAGTGGAGGCATACAGGGCAAGTTTGAACGTGTCCGTCCCAAACACATGCGTGCCTGTGAATAGCTCCGCCTTGAAGCTGGTGGTCTGCGTTTGAACAATAGCCATATCAGATCACCTGTGTTCTGACCTGCCCGGAGCGGTACGCGTCTTGTCGATTTTTCCCGTCACCCAGGTTCTTCAGCAGCGTCAGGGATTGAACATACTGCTTGTCCATCTCGGCCACGATGTCAGGCTCTTGCTTCATAAACCGGGCGGCTTCGACCATGACCGCGTTAAACAGCACGCTGTCAAAGTTGTCGCTCAGCCATGTGTTGGTGGCCGTGACAATGCTCTCTGGGTAGTAGAAGTAATGCAGTTCTGCCGACAAGGCAGCGCTTGGCGTTGGGCCAAGGATGAGCGTCAACTCATCAGGATTTCCGCTGTCCGGGCCAAAGAGCGCGTAATACTTCGGGGTTCCCGTCGTTGCCGGGTTTGGGAACGCTGATCGGATGAAGTTCACATCCTTGTTCAGCAGGTACTCGTAGTTCCCAGAGCCGTCAATCACTGCAAGGCTGAAGACCGACAGGAAATCTGACGGCGCTGCAAGGTACTGATTGCCAGACGTAAGCAGGCCCGTGACGTTCTTGCGCAGAGCAGGGAGTTGGACTGCGTTGTAGATGCGCTGCTCTGCCAACTTCGTCATTGTGGCGAAGTCAGTGGCCGAGAACGTGTTCTCGGTGTAATCCTCAACGGCAGTTTTGAGAGCAGCGTAATCCACGGTTTACCTCAAGCCATCGGCCCACGGGCCATGAAGCCACGGGTAGCAGCACCAGCACCGCGCATCTTGACGCCGGAGGTTTTGGCCGGGGGAGCAACCTCCTTGGAGGAGTTCCCAATCACCATGCACAGGTCACGGGGGTTCTCAGCACCTTGGGGATAGCTGGACTTGGCAGGAGCAAGTTTCTTGGTCTTCATGGCTCACCCCGTCTTCTGGTTCATGGCGCGGGACATATTCTTGCCCAGGCGCATGCGGTCATCGGTGGTGGGGCCGCCCTTTTTCATGCCCTTGGCATGCATGGCCTTTACGTGTTTGCCAACTTCTTCCTTGGCAACTTTGCGCATCTGTTCTTTCATCTCTGCTCCTTACGAAATCACGACAGTGACTGTACCTACTAAACCCTGTGGTGCCAAGGCATTTGGCGTCAGGGGCGCATCAAACCCGCTGGACCCGCCTACAGGGTTCCAGCCCCACTCAATCACTCTGCTGCCTTCACCGATAGACCCGATGGCCGTTTGGCCCGAGGCGTACCAAGTGTTCGTATCAGGGCGTGGATCTCGGATGGCCTGCGGATCTGACACGGGATACATGCCAAGCTGCAACTGCGGATGGTCCGGCGTCCAGCACTGGGGACATGCCTTGATTTGCGTCTGCTTGGTCTTGACCGTCAGGTTCTTGAGCTTCTTCAGGTCGAAACGGAACCCGCATAGGTCACAGAAACCAAATGCCTTTGCGCCGTTTGCAAACCTATTGCTCATGAGATGAACATCTGGCGAGGCACGAACCGCACCGCAGCCTTCTCACGGTCTTCCGTCGAGGCAAGGTCCCAAGCCTCGTCGTACTGCTGTTTCAACACCTGCATGCGTTCCATAGCGCCAGGGATCTTCATGGACAGGTAGTACGCCAGCCCTGCAACAAGCGCATTGAGGAAGCGGAACGGGATGTCCTGCGTGTACGTGCCACCGGCACCGGCGTCCTGTATGCGGCGCAGTCTCCAGTAGACCAGCGTATACGTCTGCGAGTTGTCGGGCGTGGGCCACACCGTGAACTGCGGAGCAGGCGCTTGACGGTTGATCCAGATCTGAATCGGCCTAGCCTGCTGCAGTTTGTTCGGAATGGACGAGTACGTGGAGACCGAGATGCGCGTGATGGTCAGGTCTGTCTGTGTGGAGACGTTCCCCGCACCTGTGCGAATCACATGCTCAATCAGGTCTACCGTATCAGCAGGCAGCGTGTAGGTGTTGGTGCCGGGAGTCAAAACTTGCGAGCCTTGCTCTACCGTCCAAAGGTTAATCCCCCGGTTGGCCCAGTCTGTAAAGAGCAGGTTCATGGACCGCCGTGCGGTCTTCAGGTCATAACCCGTGCGAAGCTCCGCACCACAGCGCTCAAAGGCTTCCTCAACGTATTCGTTGAGGTCCATGTCAAATGTAGTGGTGCCGGAGGTTGCCATATTACTTCGCCGTCATTGCGGAGCGTTTGAACGCTTTGGCAGTAGGAGCGCCGGGAGCACCGGGCTTGCGCATGGTTTCGCCCGATCCTGCGGCAATCCGTTTGCGCTTGGCATTGATGTTGGCGTAGAGACCAACTTCGCCGCCCTCGGCGTACTCAGTAAAGTCCGTATTGTCACGGCGCTTCTTGACCTTGCCTTTGAGTTCCGGGCGGATAGCGCCCATGCCTCGGCTTGCCCTCACCGAATTGCTCCACGAGTCTTACCACGTTGGGCGCAGCCGTCAATCTTGCCGCCCCCGGCGTAGCCAATCCGACCACCCTTAGCGCGGAGTTCGTAGTCAGGTTCACGATCCTCCCGCGTACGATCACGAGGGGAAGCCTTCTTGGGAGTAGCCTGTAGGACGGGCTTGTTACGCTCCATTGTCTCCGCACGAGCTTTGGCGGTCTTACCCGCTTCTGCGCGTTTGGCCTGAAGTTGTTTACGCCCAACTGCTCCACGCATGGTGGACTCGGCGGCTTCCATCTCGGCCTTGGGGCTGAACCTACGCCCAGTTTCCGTGGTGACCTGCTTCGCCGTTTGTGGGGAGGAAAATTTAGCCGCTGCAGCCTTCGCAGTGGATTTTGCAGCCTCGGCGGCCTTCTCGGCTCGGCTCAACCGTGCAAGTTTTGCTGCACCTGCGATCCCCGCGCCCGCGCCCAACCCCATGAAGATGCGGTCCATGTTGCTGGGGCCAGAAGTATCTTCGCCCGTGCTGGCGGGAGCAGTCTCGCCACCCTTGGGGATTTCCGCGCTTGCCGCTTTCGGTGCGGGGGCGGGGGCAGATGCTTTGGGTTTTGGTTTTGCCGGTGCAGCCGCCTTGGGGGCATCACTTCCCCCACGCTCTAGAAACTTCTTCGCCCGAGCGTAGGTATCTTCGTCAAAGCTACCCTTTTCACGCCCAGAAGCGAGTTCGTCTAGGGCGGCGGTGCCCCCTTCAGAAAATTTGCGGTATTTGCGCATATCACATCACCCGTCCCTTGGTATGGCCCTTGGTCACACAGCCGTCACCACGAGTTACAGACCCACCACCTGCCATCTTCTTTACCGGAGCCTTGGCAGGCTTCGGGGGCGGGTAGTCTTTCTTGGTCTGAGCCGCTGCCTTCTTTTCCCCAGAAGCGCGTTGCGCTGGGGGAAGTGCCGACAGTTGGTCGATGTCGATGGGCGGCTTGCCCATTTCTTTAGTGTATTCAGCCATATTGCACCTCAGCAGGCTTTGCCGCCCATAGCCATCTTGACCATCTTGCCCTTGGTCTTACCCTTGGACTCAATACCGCCGCCCTTGGCAAAAGCCAATCCGGGCGAACGGACGGGCGTTCTGTAGTTCGGCGCAAACTCTTCTTGGGGCGTACCGGTCTTGGTCACGGTCTTTGCCCCTCGGATGCCACCACCACTGGCGTAACCCTTACCTTTGGCCTCGGCCATCTCGTGCTTGATCATGGACTTCGGAGCGCCTTTTTTCTTCATAAAGGCCACTTCCTTCTTCATCATCGCAGGGGATTCTTTTTTCACGGTGCCTCCTTCGGCATGGGCTTTCGGCCCGACAAACTTCTTCGCTACGCTCGGCGGGACATCCGTCTTGCCAGCGAGAGACGCATACATGAACCGGCGCTGCTTCTCAGATTGAACCGGCATTTTGCTTACTTCGCATAGTATCCAGCTTGGCTTCGATCCTGTCAAAGCGCTCCAGTAGCTCTTTCATGTCCTGCCGGAACTCAGACCGAGTGATGTGGTCACGGGCAATCTCTTCCCGCGTGCGGTTGAGCAGGATAGACAACCTATCAAGCTCCTTGAACTTGGCCGACATGAAGAACGCCACTGCACCAATCAGGATGGTCAGGACGAGGTTCCAGAGTATTGTCGCTTCCATGACTTAGCACTTCCATGCACGCCGCGCTTTCCTCAGGCGGCTATCAGGGTCTTTGGCCGCTTCCGGCCACATTTTCATCTGTCCCGCTGACCGGGCGCAGAAAGATTTCTTGCGAGGGCCACCCTCTGGCTGTGGAGGCTTCAGATTCATGCCCTGCGCCTTGGCAGACGCCCGCCCTTTGGCGTTTAGACCGCCCTTGGGGTTCTGGCCTTCCTTGCGGGTCCAGGCGGCGCTCTTAGCCATGATCAGGCCCAACCCCGCACCGGAGCCTTCGGAGTGACCTTGTAGGCGTCCAGTTCCGGCGCTTCAGCGGTGTGCCGCACGTTGGCGTGCCAGCCATCGACCGGGGCCATCTCGGGCACTTCGCCTTCGTCGGTGGTCAGCATCTTGCCCGTGGGCTTGTAGATCACACCGATCACATCGACAGCGGCGTACTTGGGCAGCTTGACGGTTTCCACCACATCGCCTTGCACGTTGGTCTGCTCGTCAAACAGCACCGCGTCAGCCTCGGCTTGGTCGGAAAAGCGTAGGAAGAAATCGGTGTACATGGTGTCGTCCTCGTAAAACTGTTGCTTGACCCAGAACCCACCCGATGCCAGCAGATGAGCCGGTGTCTCCGTCAGGAGTTCGTTGAATGGGTCGAAGGGGTCGTAGGTCATACCGTCAGGGCCTGCAACTCGGCATTGCTTAGGCGGCGGGGGTAGTAGGTGACGCGGCGGAGGTGGATCACAGTGCCGCCGCTAGTCCTAGTCCCCAGCGCAAGCCTAGTTACCGATGGGATAGACCCGGATGTGTCTGTTGTTGGAGCGCTGCTGTTCGTTGAAACAGCAAAATCATTGGCAGCATATGCGCCAGCAGTTCTGCGGACTTGTGCTGCCGTTGACGGATACAGGCCCGCTTGAGAAACGCCCCCAACACTCACCTCAAATCCGGCGACAACCGTGGTCAAGTAACCGACTTCAATCCGGTTGTTTGAACTGTTGTCATTAAGAGATGCCGCCAGCGGAAAGAAAGTCGCTGGGACCGTGTAATTAACCGATGACTCCGCAAACAGCGTCCCCTCCGTCGCATTAAACCAAGGCGACAGCGTATTCACTGAAGCCACATCGGCTGCACGGGTCAGCGCGGTGGTGGTGGTGGGGATGTAGCTGGTGGGGAAGGCTCCTGCTTCAAGTTGAGCGCCCCAGATGTAAACAGACGTTTGCCCGTTTACACCGTCGTAGTTTGTGGTGTTGTCCGCAATTGTGCCTTCTACCCAGGCTTGTATTGACGTAACAGATACGTCAACAGTTCCAACAACAACGCACCGATACCACCCATTACCTACGTTTTGTATGCTGTGCGAAACGTAAGTAATGCCAGAACCGACTGTATTTCCAGTGCCAACAACGCCAGTCTGCAAGTTAAACCATGCTCTTGCTCGGTTGTTAGTGGCAGATGCGTTTTGTAGCTCAATCAAGGCCCATGTTCTATTTACCGCCTTCAAAAAGAAAGAAAGCGTCCAATTCGTTGTAGCACTGTTTGTAATACCGCCTTGCCTCAAATCGTGCGTGTTTGCTGCCGTACCGTCTTCAACAATTGAGTCTGCTGACGTAGTGCCGTCCGGTGCGGTAGCTGTGTTTGCCGTAACCGTGGCGCGGGTCTTTATCCACGAAGCATTATCAAACTCAGCACTGCGAAGCAGTGAGTTCGTCCTCGCCTCCTCAATCAGCAGCCCCTGAGCCGCCAGGGTGGAGGGGTTGTAGTCCAGGCGCGGGGCGTCAACGGCGGCGCTCTGCAACACGCCGGCAGAGTCGAAGTACGTGGCCGTGCTGGCACGGGTGAAGGTGATGATCTGCGAGAAGGTTTTGTCTACGAGTCCCACGCCGGTCTCCCAAACTACATATTGAGCAGCAATCTGATACTGCGGGATGATGAAATCGGTGTTGAGCGTGTACCCGTTTGGGTCGGTTAGGTCAGTCACCACCCCCGCAAAAGACAGGTCCAACGTCGGGCCAAGCTGATTGAACGGGTTGTTCCCCGTGCCACCACGCAACGGGTACGCAGGAAGCGCGAAGCCAAACCCGAACGACATCAGAAAATCCTGACAATGTTGGTAGCGGACGTACCAGACGCAAACACGCGGATCACCTGCAACGGCACCACCGTGCCGCCCGGGACAGCAGC
>Ga0315900_10010866_pt1 | contig 11343 bp, 9 predicted proteins | sample LakEriMetagenome_FD_203521 | JGI IMG/M metagenome (GOLD analysis project Ga0315900, IMG submission 203521) | Freshwater fungal communities from buoy surface, Lake Erie, Ohio, United States - Buoy 12 MA114 | ecosystem: Environmental > Aquatic > Freshwater > Lake > Lake biofilm | place: USA: Lake...
ACCCGTAGACGACCTTTACCGTTCGGGAAGTCGTTCACATACTCGGGGTAGCCGACCTGCAGCGCATCAGGATCGAAGACGTTGAGATCGGCGAATGCGCCTGTTCGTACGGTTCCTCGATCGATCAGGCCGAGCACCGCGGCCGGCTTCGACGTGAGACGGCTCACGGCATCGGGCAACGTGGCGATCTTGCGATCGCGCGCCCAATACGCCAGGTAGTGCGTGGGCGCATCGGCATCGCAGATCTGGCCGGCGTGCGCACCGGCATCGCCGAGACCCGGCACCACGGCATCGAGTTTCAAGAACTCGCCGATGTTCGCGCGATTGCGATTGAAGAACCACACGTTGAACAACTCGCGACCCTGCGACTCGAGCAGACGTTCGACGATCACTTCGACCGGGTGCTTGCCGACTCGTGCTGCGATCTCGGCAAGTGACTCACCACCCTCGACGTCGTACTCGGGAACCGCCCCTTGCCCCAGCGGGTGGATGTACTGCGGGTCGTACCACGTGCCACGGGCCTTACCTTCTTCGATCAATTCGGCCCGAGTGGACGCGTCAGCGAGAGCGGCCAGTCGTTCGTCGAGTGTGGGCAACGACATGACAGCGCGCCAACGCGAACTGCCAACCGGTGGCACCTGGTACAAGCCCATCAAACTTCCACTGGGTCGCGTCATGGAGATCGCGGTGATGTCGCCGTCGTTGGCGCGGATGTCGGCCAGCATGCCGTTCCAGAAACCAGCGGCATCGGCGTTTCCGTTGCCGACACCACCCGAGAACAGAACGCGACCACCGCGACGTGCCATGGCCCGCAACAAGTCGATCTCGTGCTGGAACTTCGTCTCGAAGTCGAGCACGGCCTGGAACAGGCCGCCGCCGCCTTCGTTCATGCCATCGGCAACAGCCAGGTATTCGTCAATGGGCGCGTACGTTCCCGGAACCTTGCGACCGTCGGGCACGACGTGAGCGAGGATTCGCGAGGTGGAGAAGCCGACGGCGCCACCGGCAATTGCCTCGGCGGCGATGTCGCGCATCTGGGCCAATTCGACGGGAGTCGCCACAGCGTCTTCGGCCATCGAGCGATCGCCCATGACGTGGTAGCGAACCGCGCAATGACCGAGCAAACCCACGACGTTGAGGGCCGGGCGTAGGCGCTGAACCGAATCGAGGTATTGCGGGAAGGTCTCCCAGTCCCACGGCAGACCGTTGAGGATCGCCTCGCGCGGAATGTCCTCGACACTCTCCATGAGTTCAGCGAGATACGACTTCGAGTTCTGTGCCACCGGCGCGAACGTGACACCGCAGTTGCCGGTGAGGACGGTGGTGACGCCGTGCCACGAGGACGACGTCATGTACGGATCCCACGCGACCTGGGCATCGAGGTGCGTGTGCAGGTCGACGAAGCCCGGCGTGACCACCTTGCCGCTCGCATCGATCTGCTGCTTGGCCGTTTCGGCCGCGAGATCGCCGATGGCCGTGATGCGATCACCGTCGACAGCCACGTCGGCGCGAACGCCAGCCGCTCCCGTTCCGTCGATGAGTGTGCCGCCGCGGATGATCAGATCGTGGGCCATGTTTCCCCCTTGTCCCCGAGGGGATTGTAGAAGCGTCGTAGCCTGGCCGGATGACCGTAGCGCTGGTTCGCCGTACGAGTTCACGACTCGCCGATGGGGTTCTCACCCACCTCGAACGCCGGCCCGTCGACATCGAATTGGCTCGTCGGCAATGGGAGACGTACGTGAACGTCCTGCGCGACACCGGCTGGGCAGTTCGGGAGGTTCCGACCCTCGACTCGTGCCCCGACTGCGTGTTCGTGGAGGACGCCGTCGTCATGTTCCGCGACGTGGCGATCATCACCCGCCCGGGTGACGACACCCGCAAGCCCGAGATCGACGCCGTCGAACCGATCGTCCGCGAACTCGGTTGTCGCATCGCCCGCATCGAGGCCCCCGGCACCATGGACGGCGGTGACGTACTCAAGATCGGCGACACCATCTACATCGGTCGCGGCGGTCGTACCAATCAAGCCGGCATCGATCAATTCGCAGCCATCGTCGAACCCTTGGGCGCGCGTGTCGTGGCCGTACCCGTCACGAAGGTTCTCCACCTCAAGTCGGCGGTCACCGCTCTCCCCGACGGCACGGTCGTCGGCTGGGATCCCGCGGTTGACGACTCGACCGTGTTCCCGAAGTACCTCTCGATGCCCGAAGAATCGGGGGCGCATGTGGTCCTCATCGACGACAAGCGTCTCCTGATGGCCGCCGATGCGCCGCGGAGCGCGCAGATGTTCCGCGACCTCGGCTACGAGCCGATCTGCGTCGACATCTCCGAGTACATCAAGTTGGAAGGGTGCGTCACGTGTCTGTCGGTGCGCCTGCGCGAGTTCAGCTGACCGCGCGCCACTTCATGATGTCGTCCACACCGATGGTCGAACCGCACTCGATGCTCGCCTTCATGACCGCGGGCGTCATCACGGTCGCCGTGTCGAAGTAGTCGGCTGCGTAGACCGTCCACCCGTCGCGGTAGCGACGCACACTGGTTCCGCGGGTCATGGGCACCCGCTCACCGCTCGGCAGCACGGCCATCTGCACCCACTCCTGAACGTACGTATTGCCGTCATTGAGTTCGGGACCCACCGGCGAGAACTCGATGTTGCCGCACTTCGGCATCACGTCGACCATCCACTCTCGAATGCGGGCCTGCCCCCGGAACTCACCGAAGATCGGATCGATGTAGACGGAGTCGGTGGGGTGGAACTGATCGCAGTCCTTGTCGAAATCGACATCGCGAGCCGCCGTCACCGGAGTTCCGGCCCAACGATCCCAGCCCTCGAGCGACGGCGCCGGTGGCAACGGTGCCACTTCCCCGTTCGGACCGGGCTGGCGGAACGGTCCGGTGTCGTACACGTCGCAGGCCCAGGTGATGAACCCGTCGCGATAGCGACGCACACTCACACCCTTCGACAGGGGCATGTCGCCGGCGAACATCTGCCACTCGTCGATCGAGGTGCCGCCTTCGCCGTCGTCGAGCAGCGCCGCGGGCTGGGTGGGGCGGAATTCGATGAACTCGATCTCGGCCATCGTCGGAATCAGCCAACCCGCGATGGCCTCGCGACCGAAGAACGACCCGTAGATCGCGTCGTAGTAGCGCGAACCCTGTGGCGCCATGAAGTCGATCATGCGCTGAATACCTTGCTCGCGGGTGAGGCTCGTGTCGGTGAGCGCCTCCATCATCTCGTGCGCGTTCATGTCAGAGTCCCCTCACCAGCGTGCCGGGACGCTCTCCGGTGTCGGCGTCGTTGCGACGGGTCACGCGCCCGTTCACCATCGTGGCGAGATAACCGCGCACCGGCTGGATGAGACGCGTACCGCCCGCGGGCAGATCGTCGAAACCGCGTGGCGGCGCCACGGTGAGGTTCTCGAAGTCGATCACGTTGAGGTCGGCACGCAGACCTGGCACCAAGCGGCCGCGATCGGACAGCCCGTACAGATTGGCATTACGCGCGGTCTGCTTGTGCACGAGGAATTCGATCGGAATCCGCTCACCCTGGTGGCGATCACGGGCCCAGAACGTGAGTTGCGTGGTGGGCATGGTGGCGTCACAGATGAGTGTCACGTGCGCACCCGCGTCCGACAGGCCGGTGACGGTCTCGGAGTGGACGAGCATCTCGCGCAGCACTTCCATGCGCTGGTGAACGTCGGCGCCGCCCATCAGTGCACACATCGAATGTCCACCGTCGCTGATGAGGTGGTCGTACAGAACGCTCAACACGTCCTCGCCCTTGGCCGTGGCCAACGCGCCGAGCATGCGATCGGGCGTCGGCTCGTAGTCGACCGGGTTGCCGAGCGGATACAGGAACGGCGCCGCCATCTGGAAGAGGCGATAGGTGGTCGCCATCGATCCCGGGCGTTCGACCGGAACATCCGACTCCGACAAGATCGCCGCTTTGATTTCTGGCTTGGCCATCTCGCGAACTCGTTGATCGAGCGGCAACGAGGCCAACTTCATGTACGTGGGTCGACGGAGGAACGCGTGGTAGCCCGAGAGTCCGGACACCAAGCCGATGGGTCGCGACGACACCTGAGGGTTGAGGCGAGCGCCGGAACGATTCGCCGTCACGGTGGCATCGAGGAGTTCGCGCCAGGTGTCGGGCGGATAGTCGGGCGACTGCACGAGCGTGAACGTGACCGGTCGACCGCTGCGCCGCGAGAACTCGGCCATCAATGCGTGTTCGTCGTGTGGAGTGGTTCGTTCGCCGCCGAGTCCTTCCAACTTGCCCACTGTTCCGGCCGGAATCATCTCGAACACACCACGTCCGGCCGCGGCCATCGCGTCGGCGAGAGCGGCGATCTCCTCGGCCGGCGCGAAAGTTCCTGGCACCGGCGATCCGTCGAGTGCTCGGTGGCCGATGGTCCGCGACGTGGTGAACCCCAACGCTCCGGCGCGCAGCGACTCGGTCACGATCTTCGACATGGCCACGAGATCATCGGCCGTCGCGTCTTCGTTGCGCGCACCACGCTCACCCATCACGTAGTAGCGCAATGCACCATGGGCGATCTGTGCACCGATGTCGAGCGAGTAGCGACGTGATCCGATGTAGTCCATGTAGTCGGTGAATGACTCCCACCGACCCCACTCGATTCCTTCGTAGAGCGCGGTGCCAGGAATGTCCTCGACACCTTCCATCAGTTCGATGAGTGCCTTCTCGCTACCAGGACGTACCGGCGCGAATCCGACACCGCAGTTACCCATCACGATGGTGGTCGCCCCGTTGCCGGCCGACGGATCCATCACATCGTCCCAACTGACCTGACCGTCGTAGTGAGTGTGCACGTCGACCCAACCTGGCGTCACCAACGCGCCGTCGGCATCGATCACCTCGCGAGCTGATTCGGTGATGGAACCGCCGACTTCGACGATGCGTCCGTCTTTCACCGCGACATCGCCCGCGCGCGGTGCCGACCCGGTCCCGTCGACGAGCGTTCCACCCTTGACCACGTAATCGAACACGGTTGTCCCCCTTCAGGCGCCCCTCGACACCTGGTCTCGACGCCTCACCCCGGCGTCTCACCCGGACGTCACATTAGGGGTTGCGGCACCGCTCACCGGGGCCGAGCACGCGCCTCCAGGTATCGGCGACTCGCCTCACGGCTCTCGGGGTCGCGCATCGCGAACACCAGCACCTCGGCATCGGTGGTGTTCCGACCGGTTCCGGCGATCTCTTCCATCACCGCGTTGACCTGCTGCTTGGTGACGGTGAGCGCGTACTGCGGTTTGTCGGCCAACGATCGAGCCAGCTCGTTCGCACGGTCGATCACACGATCGGGTGCGACCACTTCGTTCAGGAATCCAATGGTCTTGGCCTCGTCGGCACCGAACGGCCGACAGGTCAGGACCAGTTCTTTGGTGAGAGCCGGGCCGATCTCGCGCACCAGCCGCGGAATGCCGCCCCACGCCAGAGGGATTCCGAGGTCGACTTCCGGAATCGAGAAGCGAACGTCGCTGGCCGCCACACGCAGGTCGCACGCACCCGCCAGCACCAATCCGCCGCCGACACAATTACCCGAGATGGCCGCGATCGTGAGCGGCCGCACGTTCGTCAGAGCCTCGGTGGCCAGTCGACCGAGATCGGCGCTCTCGCGCGGGCTCGCATCACTCGATGCGAAGTCACTCAGATCGAAGCCAGCCGAGAACGAGGTGCCTTCCCCGCTCACCACCATGACACGAACGGCCTCGTGTCGATTCACCTCGTCACATGCGCTCACGACTTCGCGCAGCAAGTCCTTCGACAGGGCATTGAGTCGACGGGGTCGAGCGAACGTGAGGTGCGCGATGCGGCCGTCGATGTCGAGACGCAGATTCGTGAAGCTCATCGCCGAAGCCTACGAGACCCGGCGATGGACGTGATCGGTCAGTCGGCGAGGATGCGCTGCACGGCCTGGATGCGCCCATCGCTCGGCAGACGAGTGATGCGAACGGCTGCTCCAGTGAACGGAGCTTCGATCCACTCGGTCGCGCTGATCGCGATGCCAACGTGGCTGATCTGCGTGGGGTTCCGCGACGAGAACGTGAACACCAGATCACCGGCGCGGATGTCGTCGTTGATCCAGTCGACCGCGACACCGCGCTGGGACTGGAGGAGGCTCTGATGCGGAAGGTCGATACCGATCTGCTTGAAGGCGGCACGCACGAGACCCGAGCAGTCGTACGCATCGGGGCCAGCCGATCCGAACTGATACGGCTTGCCCACTTGAGCGCGCGCGAACTCGACGACCCGATCGACACGAGACGGCTTGACTGCCACCGAGACCACCGATGTGGCCGCGCCCGGAGCCGACGGCACTGACGCCCCGGTCGGCAGTGCGATGCTCTGTCCGGGGACGATCACCGAAGTGCGCTGGAAGCCGTTCGCGGTCAAGAGTGCATCGAGCGACACACCGGCCTTCGACGCGATTCGACTGAGCGAATCTCCCGCCACGACTGTGTACGTGCCGCCGATGGCACCGGACCGCACAGCCACGGACTGCACAGCCACCGTCTTCGAGGTTCCCGGAAGGGCGATCGTCTGGCCGGGGAGAATCACGGTCGTGCGCTTGAAACCATTGACGGCCAGCAGAGCATCGAGCGACACACCGGCCTTCGACGCGATTCGACTGAGCGAATCTCCGGCCTTCACGACGTAGCCCACCGTGGGTTTGTTCGAGTTGGCCGAGGCCGGCGATGCGAACACGCCCAGAGCGAGCACCGCTCCGACGACGATCGTGGCCATCCGTTTCACGGGATGGGTATCGAACGCCCCGCTTCAGGCCTTGAGAAAAACTCCGAAAAAGCAGTGTGAGCAGGTCAGATTCGGATCTTGCGATCCATGTTCTCGTGATAATGCGCGATCTTGCATTCGCGCTCGGAGAGGACCTGTTGCCTGAACCCGCTCGAGTTCTTGGTGCGGGCCATCTGCTCGTAAATGCCGATGTCCTCCCCCACCACGTGCTTCAAACCGGCCCAGTGGAGCATGGTCTTCTTCCAGTACTTCGCGTACTGCGGATCGCTCTGGTCGCCCGGATACACGATCTCCCAGCAGAGAAAACGCGTGCGGTCGACGCTGATCGGAATGGGCTGGAACACCTGAATGTGCTCGGGGTTGCAGTTGAAAACCGTGTTCGGGAACACCACGTAGTGGCAGATGGCGTACTGATGGTGGTCGTAGTCGACCGACTCGAGTTCGGCCAGATGCTCGGGCTTGGGCACGAAGCACATGTAGTTGTCACCCACGATGTGGAACGACGCGCAGCGAGCGGCTTTGGTGAATTCCGGCGGAACGTGATGCAACTCGGTCACGTGGTAGATCTCGTTGAATCCGTCGACGACGGCCTTGTAATTGACCGGCACGTCGAACTCGAGAACTTCGTGCAGAACCATGTCTTCCATGCGGAACGCACCGAGGTCGCTCACGATGTCGGCACCGATGGCGTCGAGCAACGGAGTCGCCGCCTCCGGTCCGGCCAAGTTGATCCAGACCCAGCCGCCCCACTCGTCGGCAGCCACCGCTGGAGCACGCAGACCGTCGAGATGGGTGGGATCGAAATCTTCTCGTTCGGGCACCCCGACCACACGCCCCGTCGTGTCGTACACCCATCCGTGGTACGGACACGTGAAACGTCGTGCCGCACAGCCGGTCATCGCCGTCACGAACGCTGGTCCGCGGTGCTGACACACGTTGTGGAACGCCGCGAGCGCACCATCGGGCTGCCGGGTGATCACGATGGACTCGCCGTGACCTTCGTACGTGAGCCAGTCCCCCGGTTCGCGAACCTGTTCGGATCGACCGGCCAACAACCAGTGGGACGTGAGCACCTTGGTGCGTTCGAGTTCGAAGCGAACCGGGTCGCGATACACCGAGGCGTCCATCACCGACGGACCATGATCGGGAACCGACTGAACTCCGACGCCAACGCGAGCCGGCAACGATCCACGCGTCGGAACGTGCACCGGTGTCTCCCCCATGGATCGGAGGTTAGTCAGATGATCTCGGCGATGTATTCAGCCAGGCGCTCGCCGTCGAGCGATCCCTGCACTCGGGTGAGCGTGCCGTCGGCTGCAAGGAACACCCACGCCGGCTGATACGGAACTCCGTACTCGCCGAACACCTGCCCGTCGCTGTCCTCGATGTTCGCGAACGACAAGTCGTGGCGATCGATGAAATCGAGCATCGACTGAGTGGATCCGGCCCAGGCCACACCGACGAACTGGACCTGCGATCCATACTGTTGGAATGCGGCCTCGACCGAGGGCGCTTCAGCGTTGCAACTGCCTCAACCGGGCGCCCAGAACCACAGAACGGTGGGCGCTGTGATGACCACGTCGTCACGCGACACGAGGCCCACCGGAGCAACGGGATTCGTCGCTGGCGAAGTCGATTCGGCGGCGACTGATTCAACCGTTGTCGACTCGACGGCAGCCGCCGGCGCGTCGGCACTCTCGTTGCCACACGCCAACGTCACCATGGCGAGACATGCCAGAACCGCGAGCCGCTTCACGTGTCCGACTGTACCGACCGAGACGCGTTGGTGACGATCGCGACCCCGACCAAAATCACCGGGAGCGCAATCGCCATATTTGCCGACACCGATTCATCCGCGAACAAGACGCCGAGTACCACCGCGATGAGTGGATTCACGTACGCGTAGCTCATGGCCAACGGCGGCCGAACGGTCGAGATCAGGAAAGTGAACGCGGTGAAGGCGATGATCGAGCCGAATGTCACCAGGTAAAGAACAGCCAGTGAACTGCGCAGACTCGGCATGGCGACGTCCTCCTGACGGGCCAGCGAGATGAGCAAGTACCCCACTGCAGCGGCTGCCATTTCGATGCCCGTGGTCATCACACCACTCGGCATGTCGATGCGACGACTGATGGCCGAGCCGAGGCTCCAGTTGAACGAGGCGACGAACACGAGCGCGACCCCACCCCACGAACCACTCAGCCCGTTGTCGGCCACGAGGATCACCACGCCACCCAGACCGATCGCCATACCGATCCATTCCCAACGGCGCGGCCACTGACGCCACAAACCACCCCACAGCGACATGAGCATCGGCTGAATCGCGATGATCGTGGCCACCAAGCCGGTGTCGACCCCGCGGTCCTCGGCCAGCGTCACGAGTCCGAGACCGCCGATGAGCAGCATGACGCCGATGGCCGAAGCGTTGCGCGTTTGACGCCAGGTCGGCCACGGCGTGCCACGCCACTTCAGCCAGGCCAGCACGAGGACCGACGCCAGAACGAACCGCGATCCCTGCATGAAGAACGGCGGCAGCGTCTCGAGGCCGATTTCGATACCCAGGTATGTGGAGCCCCAGATGAGCCACACCGAGGCGACGGCCGGGACGACCAGCGAACTGCGACCCGACGACATCGGTCCTATTCAACCGCCGATACCGTGATTCGCGTGACCGACCTGTGCGTTCTCGGCGACTTCGCGTGGGACGTGTTGATCCGCACCAACAACGAATTGCTTCGTGGCGGCGACACGTTCGGTGAAGTCATGCTCACACCGGGTGGCAGCGCCGCCAACGTCGCGGTGTGGGCCAGCCGCAACCATCTCCCCACGTCGTTCGTGGGCAAGATCGGTCGCGATCGTTTCGGACAACTCGCAGTCGAAGATCTGCAGCGCGAGAAGGTCGACGCACACTTCGTCGAAACCGAAGCCCACTCCACTGGTTCGGTCGCCGTCTTCGTCGATCACACCGGACAACGATCGATGGTCTCGGGCCACGGCGCCGACTTCTATCTCATGCCGTCCGAGCTGCCGCTCGACGTGATCGGTTCGTGCCGACACCTTCACCTCACCGCCTGGTCTTTCTTCACCGACCCTCCGCGCTCAGCCGCCCGCAAAGCGGCGCGCTGGGCGCACGAGAACGGAGCGACGATCTCGTTCGACCCGGGTTCGTTCCAGATGATTCAAGAGATGGGGGTGTCGAACTTTCTCGACACCTGCAGCGACCTCGACATCGACATCGTGTTGCCCAACAAGGAAGAGGGTCAGGTTCTCACCGGCGCCGACGACCCGAACGAGATCGCCGATGGACTCACCAAACTCTTCCCCGATGCCTTGGTCGTGCTCAAACTCGATGCCGAGGGTGCGCTCGTCTACGACGGCACCGATGCTGTTCGCGTTCCTCCTGCCACCAACCGCCTCGTCGATGCCACCGGTGCCGGCGATTCGTTCGCCGGGGCTTTTCTGGCTCACTACCTGAAACACGGTTCGTCCATCGACGCCGCTCACCACGCCACTCGCGTGTCGGCCTGGGTGATCGAACACATCGGCGCGCGCCCCGGTGCCGATGCACGTCTTCACACGATCTTGAACTCGCTCTGACCCGCTCGATGGGCGGTCGCAGTACTGTCGGCCCCATGCGTCGTCTGATTCCGATCGTCTTGGCCTCATTCCTTCTCGTTGCCTGTGGGGGTGGCGGCGACGGCGACACCGGATTCTCCGAGAGCGGTGGTGACTCGGGTGACTTCTGCGCAGCGGCCAATCGGTTCGCCGCGCTCAACTCGGTCATCAACGAAGCGACCCAACCCGACGATCTCGAATCGCAACTGGCGCCGATCGAATCGGCGTTGTCCGACCTCGAGAAATCGGCTCCGAAGGAAATCAAGGCTGACGTCGCCGATGTGGTCGACGGCTACGGCCAGATCGTGAAGTTCATCACCGAAAGTGACCCGTCCGATCCCGAGGCGATGATGGGCGAAATGCTCGCCATCGGATTCTCCATCGCCGAACCAGCCGAACGCATGAACCAGTACATCATCGCCGAGTGCGGGCTCGATCTCGATGCCGTGGCCGCCACCGCCCCCACCAACATCGACGGTGGTGCGGGCGACTTCGAACCCGGCCCGGTGGCGGTCGAAGTGGTGAACCTCGACGGCAGCAACGGCCCGGTCGACGTGTACGCAGTCACGACCAACGGATTCGTGAACGAGTACGAAATCGTCAAAGGATTGGCGTTCGGTGAATCGGTGAGTGTCAACCCGCCCATGCCGGGTTACGTCGTCGTCGTGCCGGCCGGAACCGTGACCATCGATTCGTACAGCGAGGCCAATCTCGCTGCCGAATACGTCAGCGAGGACGACATCTACGGTCCTCGTCGTCTCATTCTCCTCTATCCCGACCTGTCGTCGTTCGCCGAGGTCGAGGGCGGGCCGACGGCCACGACTTTCTGGTTCGACGCCGAGGACGACACGTGGAGCAACGCCATCAAAGATGCGACACCGGGTCAGCACGTGGTGACCGTCGCCAACTTCACCGGAGCGTCGATGAACGCTTCCGTCCCGGGAGCTGGA